>Ga0210398_10006431_pt1 | contig 10796 bp, 9 predicted proteins | sample IncBWC4OmetaG_FD_161047 | JGI IMG/M metagenome (GOLD analysis project Ga0210398, IMG submission 161047) | Forest soil microbial communities from Barre Woods Harvard Forest LTER site, Petersham, Massachusetts, United States - Inc-BW-C-4-O | ecosystem: Environmental > Terrestrial > Soil >... | reverse complement strand
AATCATCGACGTACGGCGCGAACCCATGGCCTGCTGCTTTAGCAACCTAAAGCAGCTGTTTGCCAGCGGGCAGGACTTCACCTACAGCATCGAGGATATCGCTCGCTACTACCGCACCTATCTCGACCTGATGCGCCACTGGGACGCCGTGCTTCCCAAACGGGCACTACGAGTCTGTTACGAGGACGTCGTGGAGGATCTCGAGGGTAACGTGCGGCACATCCTGGAATTCTGTGGACTCGAATTCGAACCGGCCTGCGTCGACTTCTACAAGACAGAACGTAGTGTCCGTACGGCGAGCTCAGAGCAGGTGCGCCAGCCGATTTTCCGCGACGGGCTCTTCCAGTGGCGTAACTACGAGCCCTGGCTCGGCCCGCTCAGGGACTGTTTGGACGATGCACTGATCCGCTACCGTGAATAGACCTCGGTGGAAACTACTTGCGTGCCCTTACATCGCCGCCACCCGTTGTACCGCACGCTCGACGCCAGGCGCAAACTGCTTCACAGCTGCGGCAGCGGCAAGTAGGGCGCTATGTATCCAAGCTAGATATTTCCATTCCGCGGATTCACTTAGCATGTGGAACGCTCATCCATAACATTCTTGCGCCAACCACCACAAGAACGGAGCAAAGCGTCTGTTTAAAACGACGAGACGGAAGATACTTGGTTAGATAGGCTCCCAGCAGTCCCCCGGGTATCGATCCTATTAGAACAGTGGTCACTAAAACCGGGTCAACATTGCCAAATCCCAACTGAAGAATTCCCGTGGCACCCGCTAGGAGTATGGCATGGACAATGTCCGTGCCCACCATAACAACTGGAGCATAGCCACAAAATACGAGTAGCAGCAGTAGAATTATGCTACCTGATCCGATCGATGTAACACCCACCAGTATCCCAGAAACAAATCCAATCAGCGTAACCCCGAGACGATGCTTGTGGCTACCGATGCGCTTAACATCGCTCTGAGAGGTAGGCGGAAGTTGGATAAACATATAGGCAATGGGAATGATGATTAGTAAAATCGAGATCGCCACCTTTAGAACATCATTAACCCCGTTCCCGTATACACCGCGAACACGCGCCAAAAACAGGACTCCAAGAACAGCCCCGGGGATGCTGCCATACGCCAAGTTAAGAGCTAGTGGCCAGCTGACATTTCCGCGCCGCCAATGCAGAGTACCGGCGCCAATCTTCGTTATGGAGTTGATGACCGCATCGGAACCGACTGCAATGATGGGAGGCACCCTCAAAATCGAAATCAGCAGTGGTAGCAAGACCACCCCGCCGCCAATTCCAGTCGATCCGATGAGCATTCCCGCTAGGAGGCCAATGCCGGCTCTTGTTGCGATGGTATAGGCGTGCACAACGACTCCATGCAATAGCCAAAGAATAAGGCGTCAGTCTTTCGGACTCTTCGAGGAAAGATAGGATAGGACGGCTGTAGCTACCTTGGCCGAACTCTCTCGTGTACTCTCATGCTCCGTGTTACAAACAATTTCAGCCGCGAGCGGCGGTTCATAGGCATCATCGATGCCAGTAAACCCCTTAATCTTGCCGGCGCGCGCCTTTTTATATAACTCTTTATGATCTCTCAGTTCACAGACGGAGAGCGGAGTACTCACGTACACTTCGACAAAATCGCCAATCGTCTGCCGCGCTTCATCGCGCCCACTCCTGTAGGGTGAAATTGCTGAGACCAGAACAATCGTACCGTTGCGAGTGAGCAACTGCGCCACGAAAACAATGCGGCGGATGTTTTCATCTCTGTCATGCTTGCTGAATCCAAGACCCTTCGAAAGGTAGTTTCGGATTACATCACCGTCGATTACCTCAACCTGCAGTCCGTGGGCCAGAAGCTCCGTGGAAACGGCTCGGCAGATCGTCGTCTTCCCGGCGCCGCTAAGACCCGTGAACCAAACTGTGAGGCCCTGCCGCTGGGCAACGCGGGAGCGTCCGGCGAACTCGTCCAATCCCTCGGCGCCACGAGTTGGAACCGCTTCGAGTATCATGCCAGCGGCAACGGTATCGTTGGTTAAGGGATCGATGACTATAAAGCTTCCAGTGATCCGATTGCGCTCATAAGGATCACACAAAATCGGGTTGTGTAGGTCAATCTGGGCCTCGCCAATCTCATTGAACTGAAGTCCATCGGCTTCAATTTTCTCCAAGGTATTAATATCTATCTTGTGCGTCAGGCGATTGATCCTGCCACAAACTATCTTGGTCGTGTGCTTCAGGAGATAGCGTGCATCGCAGCGAAGCGGAGCCCGAGACATCCAAATGAGATAAGCCGTTACTCTTGTCGTGATTGTCGGCATCTGTTCAGGGCCCACAATCATGTCTCCGCGACCCAGATCGATGTGATCAGTTGTAGTTAGCACAACCGACTGGGGTGGAACTGCGTCCTGGAGATTCTGAGTATGAAGAAGTATTTCCTTCACTGTAGTGCGCTGCCCATAAGGCAAGGCAACGATCTCCTGTCCCCGCCGTAGTACACCTGAAGCTAATTGACCGGCATACCCTCGAAAGTCCTGGTTCGGTCGAATGACAGTTTGCACCGGAAATCTAAGTTCCTCTTTCCGTTCCGGCTTCGTCGGAATTGTTTCCAGAAGCTCGAGCAAAGTAGGTCCCTGATACCATGGCATTTGACCGTTGCTTCGAATAACATTTTCTCCACCTAGCGCACTCAAGGGAACGAATCGGAATTGAGCCTCACGGAGCGAGTTGGCAAATTCTCTGAATTGATCACAAACGGAGTGAAATACTTCGTCCTCGAAGCTGACCAAATCCATTTTGTTAACCACGACAATCATTTGCCGGATTCCAAGCAGCCAGGCAATCAGTGTGTGCCGACGCGTCTGTTGCAAAACCCCCTTCCTCGCATCCACAAGAATTAGAGCCGCTTCTGCGGTGGAGCAGCCTGTGGCCATGTTCCGAGTGTATTGCTCATGACCAGGAGCGTCCGCGATGATGAACTTCCTGCGCGGAGTGGAGAAATATCGATACGCGACGTCAATGGTGATGCCCTGTTCGCGTTCCGCTCTTAGACCGTCGGTAAGTAGGGACAGATCAAGGTCCAAGTTTTTCGCCAGAGAGGCTCTCCGCACGGAGGAAAGCTGATCGTCATATATGCCGTTAGACTCGTAGAGCAAGCGACCTATCAGAGTGGATTTGCCATCATCAACACTCCCGGCCGTTATAAAACGAAGCATGTCCCGTTTGTCTCCGGCAGTACTCAAAAATACCCCGCCCGCTTTTTCAGTTCCATCGAGCCTTCTTGGTCATGGTCAATTACGCGGTTTTCGCGCTCAGAACGCCGAAAGAACTTCAGTTCCTCCAATATTTCAGCGACGGTGCCTGCCGAGGAACGAATCGCACCCGTACAGTAAGTACAGCCAAGCGATCTCATCCGGCACATGACACGCCGTGGCTGCTCTCCTGGTAAGAGTTGGAGCGCGTGATCTAAAGGGATGAGCAAGTCTCCCCGCACCAGCATTTCGCGTTCCTTGGCGAAGTAAAGAGACACAACGGGGATATTTTCACGATTGATATATTCCCAAACATCTAACTCCGTCCAGTTCGACAAGGGGAAAACGCGCACACTCTGGCCCGCCTCAACACGACTGTTATAGAGCTTCCAGAATTCTGGGCGTTGATTCTTGGGATCCCACTGTCCTAGGGAGTCACGGGGCGAAAAAACCCGTTCCTTCGCCCGTGATTTTTCCTCATCGCGTCTTGCACCGCCAATGGCTGCGTCGATGCTGTTGGTGACGAGTGCATCGAGCAGGGCTTTGGTCTTCAGCAGACCGCAGCACTTGCTCGTGCCCAATTCGAAAGGGTTGGCTCCCTCTTTCTTCGCATCGTGGTTCGTGTATGCAACTAATTGTAAGCCGAGTTCAGTGCAGGTCCGGTCGCGGAACTCAATCATCTCGGGAAACTTGAAGCCAGTATCGATGTGCAGCAAAGGAAACGGGATTCTTCCCGGGTAGAATGCCTTTTGAGCTAGCCGCAACATAACCGAGGAGTCCTTCCCGACGGAGTACAACATTGCTGGCCTTGCTGATTCCGCCACAACCTCTCTCAGGATATGGATACTTTCGGCTTCCAGAACTTCGAGGTGAGATATGGACGGGGTGGCCATGAGGGCCTCTTTCCAAGGGCACTGATGGTACCGCAAAAACTTCACCGGGCCTCATCCGAATTTGGCCGTGTCCTTCCGGACTCTACTCTTCAAGGGGTGACTCTGCTGCTTTTTGCAAGTTCGCGTCGAGCAAGCTAAAACGAATCAAAACAATGGGTGAAGAGCCGGGGGCAAGTCCACTGCACTGCTAGAAGCTAAATGGAACATCGGCTGCGGCTGAGAACGATTGAGCACCGCAGAGGAAGGACTCCGCAAACCCTGGACCTCGGCCATTTCGGGAGCTATTTCGACGGCCGTTGAGGCACTGATTCCGATTGTTCTGTTTTTCTTCTTGACCGGCTACCCTGCGGGGCTATTGCCGTCGTTCGTTTCCCCTCGGGCTGGATGTGGCTCTCGGAATCGGCTTTCAAACGTAACCGAAGGGTTCCTATCTCACTCTCTGGCCTCGCGGGCCAGTTAAATTCATTCGCACGATGACGCCATTCCTCTCGAACCCTAAAGCTCCGGATTTTTCACTTTACCGTTATCCAGCCGTAACAATGCAGTGTGACAGTGCAGTCGTTGTTCCGGATTGCGCCTGGTTGTTCGTAGCAACCGGCGGGAGGATAATGTATGTCAAAGAAGGCAGTAGAGCATCATCATAAGGCAGCAGAGCATCACGAACACGCGGCACGACATCACAAAGAAGCCGCGAACCACCATGAAGCGGGGAGACACGAGACCGCAGCGCATCACGCGCACCTAGCGCGCGGTCACCACGAACACGCAACGCACCACGCAGCCGAAGCGGCCAAGGCGCATATCGAAGATCATGGCAGGGCCAGCACGGCCCACGCCTAGCTGGTTAAATCAGAGGGTTTCCTCCACTCCCCTTTGTTCCCCCTTTTGTAGGGTCCGAACCGGGGAGACTCCGCAGCACTATGCATGTGGTGTCAATTTTGGGAGTGGCGAGCAGCAGGATGCTTCGGCCTTTTGCGACGCCCGGCGCAGCTCAATGCGGTTCCGATCGGAGGTTAATGATAGCCGGGGTGGCGCGCGCCAAGGGAAAGTGGTCTAATCCCGAGTGATCGATGGCCGCACAATGAAGAAGTACAAATTCAAGGCGAAAATTGAAGCAGGCGATGGCGGAGGGGCGTACGTTCTTTTCCCTTACGATACCGTGAAGGAATTCGCCACCAAGGGGAGGGTGCCCGTAAGGGCGACTTTCAATGGTGTGCCCTATAAGGGTTCCCTTTTCAAGTACCGTAATCCGCTTCATATGCTGGGTATGCTTAAAGCCATACGCGAGAAAACTGGGAAAGGCCCTGGCGATACCATTGAAGTCGTTGTTTGGAGAGATGAGGTGGCGAGAACCGTCGAAGTGCCTACTCAATTTGAAAACTTGATGAAGAAAGAAGGCCTGTTTGCAGTTTTCAAAAGACTGAGTTACACCCACCGCAAGGAGTACTGCCGCTGGATTACGGAAGCTAAGCAGGAAGAAACACGATTGAGGAGACTGGAGAAAGCCATTGAAATGCTCAACAAGGGAGTAAGCACTCCTGGGTAGAAGAAAGTCACGGGAATTGGAATCGGCCAGTCAACCTCGTTGCACGGAAGATCTGACTGTCGAGCTTCAATGGCTGGCGCCAAGAACGAATGCAAACAGTGAGTCACCCGCTCCCACAACCACGTGCCGTTTGCCGTCGAGTTCATAGGTGATCGCGCCGTTTGCCCGATTGGCTGCGACGGTAGCGTGCCAAAGTGTCTTCCCGGTGGATCGCGCGGCGAGACCTGATTGCCCCATACAAGCTCTCCCGTGTCTACATTCAAGGCAACGATCGAGCAGGTCCAGAATTGTCGCCCTTCCTCCCTGCCCCAGGGTGCACAGGATCAGGATTGCCGATCCCCCAGTAGATCAGGCGTAACCGAATGTCCGTGGATAGTATTGACCTGCTGCGCACCGTGGCTGGGCGACCGCCGATGCCATATCACTACACGTCGAACGGGTCGGTAGTCTCCACTATGTCGTTCTCGAGACCAATAGATGGCCTAACCAGGGCTAACCATACATTTCTTGCTTCTTATTGGTCCTTCCTACACGTGCATAGCTCACTTTCCTGCAACGGATCGCATTGTTGGTAGGCACAATCAGCGGATTGGCCTCACCACACGAGCTTCAACCCGAACTGAATCTGCCGCGAGGTGGTTGAAGTCGAAGTGATCACACCTGCCGTGGGTGACGGCCCGCCCGTGGCCAAGGCGTAAACGACGGGATTTGGATTGTTGAAGTTCGCGCGATTGAACAAGTTGAAAAACTCAGAGCGGAACTGCATGCTCAAACGCTCCGAAAGTGAGAACTTCTTTGTTAGCGAGAGGTCCGTTTCTGCGAGACCCGGGCCCTCGAGGATGTTGCGGCCGGCATTGCCATAAGTTCCAGGCAACGGCTGGACGAACGCACTGGGGTTGAAAAACTGGTTGGGCCCGCCCAGGATCAGCGGACCCGTGAAATTGGGATTGAGAGACGGCCGAACTGGATTGCGGGTGTCGCCGTCGTTGGATGGGTTGTAAGACAACTGCGGGGTGAACGGCAGGCCAGAGTCGAATGTTTGGATTCCGCTGAGTTGCCAGTTTCCGATCAGCCGCTGCACCCAGGGATGCTCGCGAGCGGTGTTGCCGGCTCCGAACGGGAGATCGTAAGTTGCGTGGATGACCGCGGCATTCCGTACGTCGAACGAAGCCCGACCATAATCGGCCTTTGGTTGAAGCGGATTCGCAACGAACGCGGGAGAGTTTGTTGCGACGCTGGTGTTCATGTTGTCGCCATCATCGAGGGTCTTCGAGAAGGTATAGACCCCCCGGAATTGCAATCCATGGCCGAAGCGGCGGTTCACCTCGACTTCAAGCCCGTGGTAGGAACTGATGCCTTGTGAGAACCAATGCGTGGTATTCCATACGGTATTATTGGCCAGTGGCGCGCCTGTTGGGTAGTAATACGCGCCAGCGGGATAGCCTGCAGGGCAAGGCGACGCCGGGCAAATCGTCGGTGTAGGGAGGTTCGCGTCAAGGGAGAGCAATTCGTGGTAGGCGTGCGAACCGATGTAACTGATTCCTAACGAAGTGCTCGAAGAGAGTTGCTGCTCGATCTTCAAGCTCCAGGATTCCACGGTTGGTGTCTCGAGGTTCGGTTGGACACCGCTAGGGACCACCTTTGCAGCTGAATATGTCGCGTCCGGCGCGATCTCGGAGAACGAAATGTTTTTGACCGCGAAGACGGTGTTGAAGGGAGCGTTCTGGTCGAGGCGGTAACTCAGATTGTCGAGTAGAGCGTAATACAAACCGAAGCCCGCCCGCACAACTGTTTTCTTTGACGCGAACGGAGACCAGGCGACCCCGACGCGCGGCGCTGGCAGGAACTTTGCGTTGTTGACGGAAAAGGCGGAGTTGCCCACGACAGGCTGCGTTTCGATCACTCCATTAGGAGCAAACGCATAATTCGACGCGCGTCCATAGGCTTCGTTCCATCCATTTGTGGACTCGCCCCGGAAACCGATGCGCAACTCCAAGGAGGGTTTGAGTTTTATTGTGTCCTCAGCATAGAACGCGCCTTCGACGGAACGCCAGGACAACGGCGTATAGCTGGGAGCGTATGTGTATGTGCTCACGTTGCCCTGCAAGAACGTCTGCAGGCTTGTGAAGGAAATCTGGCCGTACTGGTCCTGGACAAGTACATCGTTGGCCTGCACCTTCTCGAGCCATCCGCCGAAGCTGAATAAATGGTTGCCGTGAGTAAAGGAAACCTGATCGGATACGGTATACAAATTGCGGGCCGTCCTGAGATTGCTTCCTGCGTTTGTGCCGCCGTTTGTGATCTGCGACGCTCCGTTGAGGGTCGTGCCGCCGCCGACCACCACTGCACCGACAGGTTGGCCCTCGTGGACCCAGCTCGGCAAATCCACGGTTGTCCCGCTATTGAAATAGAAAGCTCCGCGTGAGAAACCGAAAGTGGCTCTATTGAGCAGGCTAGGCGAAAAAACGTGAGTTTCACTCAGGCTGGCCACCTGTTCTCGCAAGAACATATGGACCAGACTAGAAGGGTTGCTGGTGGGCGAGTGAGCTTCACTGTCGTCAGCTGTGTATACGCCAGCAAACGAATCGTGGTCCGTGAAGATTTGGTCAAGCCTTGCGGTTCCAAAGTCCTCGCGAATCCTCTGCACTGGATTGCTGAACGCTTCCGCAATTCCGCTCGGCGCTCCTAGGGACGTCAAAAGTTCCGGTCCGTTGGCCACTGGCCACAAATTCAGCAATGGCTGGATGCTTGCGACGGCGTGGGCCCTCGAAGTAGCGTCAGGCACGAGCGTCAGATCGCTCAGGCCCAGATTCTGCCGGAAGCCCTCGTAGTTTCCGAACAAGAAGGTCTTGTCCCGCCGGATTGGACCACCGAGTGAACCGCCAAACACGTTGCGCCGGAACGGGGGGATATCACCGTGATCAAAGAAATTCCGGGCATCCAACGCGCTGTTTCGGAGGAATTCGTAAGCGTCGCCGTGTAACTGATTTGTCCCTGAGGCCGTCACGATGTTGACCTGAGCTCCTGGGCGCTTACCATACTCCGCGCCGTAGGTGTCCTTGATGACTGAAAACTCGCGAACCGCATCGACTCCGAGAAGTTGTCCGCTTACTCCTCCAGGCGTGTTGTTGATTTCGGACGCACTCGTAAATTCGACTCCATTCAGCAGAAAGAGATTCTCCTGCGGGCGGCGGCCGGAAGCTGCAAACATATTGCCTATGGCGGAGTTAGAAGTCCCGATTCCCCCGGCTCGCTGCGAGGTGTAGTTCACAACTCCCGGGTTGAGGGTCATCAATTGATCGTAGCTGCGGCCGTTCAGGGGGAGTTCTTTGACCTGTTTCTCGCCGACAAGACCTGAAACATCCTCGGTCGAGATGGCCACGACGGTTGGCGCCGATTCCACCTCGACGGTCTGCCGAACATCCCCGACCTGCAGAACCAGATCCAGCGTTTCCCGCTGGCCAAGGACTAGCAAGACTCCCGTCTTCACCTCGCTGCGAAAGCCGGTCTTTTCGGCTCGTACCTCATACTGGCCAACGGGCAGGGAGGCCGCGTCGTAGCGCCCGGCTTCCTCTGTCACCAGATTACGTTCCGCTCCTGTCTCCAGATTCTTAATCCGGATGGCCACGCCAGGGACAGCCCCCCCGGACGAGTCGCTGACCGTGCCTTGGATCGAAGCCTCTCCTTGCGCTGAGGTGGGACTCGCAAGGCTTCCCCACAGCGCAAGCGTCAAAAGTCCAACCAGCGAAACATTTGCTAAATGAAAACTGCGAACTCTAGAAGAGCGCATTTTTTATCTCCGAGGTAGATTGGTCTTACGTACGGCCCGAGTACTGACTCGGCCTGGAGTTAGTTTTCTAAGGTTGGCGGGCCAGCCCGCCGGGCACAATCGAGGGAACTCGGCTGGGGTCAACAAGGGCAGAGGCTGGTGATCCTGCTCAAAACCACCAGCGGCACGGCGGTTTCCTTTGACAATCGGACTCGAAGAGATTCTTTCGTGAGACCGGACTCGCTAGGGCGCATGGCCGACACCTGCTTCTCGAGCGATCTTCACGGCGTTCGCCGCGTGTCGTGCAGCAAGTGTGCGGCTTCCGGTCCACACCAACTGCAATCCCGCAAAGATAGCCACCAGGGCCACGACAGTCTTTAGCTTGCTGGCGGGAACGCTCCGCGCCAGCAAGCATCCGAGCACCACTCCGGGAATACCACCCAGAAGGAGCTCGAAAAGAATCGGCATGCTTATGGAGCCAAAGGCCCAGTGAAAAGCGCTGCCGAGGACTGCCAATACCAATCCAAAGAGCAAATCTGTCCCCACTACCTGCGCCGGTGTCATCTCGGAATAGTTCAACAGCAGAACAGTTCCGAGCGCTCCAGCCCCTGCGGACGAAAATCCAGATTCGACTCCAATCGGCAAGGCCAGCCAAGGAAGCCAACGATGATTTTTTCCGGCGAACGCAGGGTTTTGCACGCGCCTAAAGAAAGTCAGGCTTGACGACGACGCCAAGAGAATGCCCAGCAGCAGGATTACCATTGGACTCCCGGCATTTCGATTCAGCAAACGGAGCGCCCAAGTACCCACAAGAAGGCCGGGAACTGCTCCTTGTAGCAGAAGCCAGAGGTAACGTGCGTGGATCTGTTTCTTGAAAATATAGAAAGGGGCAGCAATCAAGCGCAATACGCCGGCGAACAAGAAAGCGGTTCCGACGGCCTCTCCTGCAGTAAGTCCGGCGAGCAACACCAGGGCGGGGACCGTAAAACTTCCCCCACCGATCCCGGTCAACCCGACAGCTACCGCAATGAGAAATCCGACAAGGAAATTCATGTTTTTTCCTGCGTGGAGAAAGTGTGAATTCCGCACTCGAGCTTTGTTCCACCCCACCGGCCGGACCTGGGATTGTTGGGGTCAGCAGGTAAGGCGGTGCATGGCTGGCATCCGATGCTCAGATATCCTTCGTCGTATTGCGGCAGATGAGGGATTCCGTTGGTATTCGCGTACTGCCATACCTGCTCCCAGTTCCAGTCGGCGAGCAGGCTCACTTTCCACAAACTCCTCCCGGTAGGCAGGCGATGGAGTTCGACCTTCTTCAAATTTCTACGCGTCGGCGA
>Ga0210398_10006429_pt1 | contig 10798 bp, 5 predicted proteins | sample IncBWC4OmetaG_FD_161047 | JGI IMG/M metagenome (GOLD analysis project Ga0210398, IMG submission 161047) | Forest soil microbial communities from Barre Woods Harvard Forest LTER site, Petersham, Massachusetts, United States - Inc-BW-C-4-O | ecosystem: Environmental > Terrestrial > Soil >... | reverse complement strand
AGCTGTGCTTCATCGCTTCCATGTTCTCCTGAAAATCGGTGACTCCGGCTTGGGCCTCGGCCACCGTGTCACGCATGCCGCTCATCGTCTGGTCAAGGCCGACATAGATCTTCTTGTCATTGATCAGCGCTCCGATCGTGCCTTGACCGTTGTCGATCTTGGCGGTAATCGAGCTTAAGCTCGCCGTGGCCTCGGTGACGTTCTTGAGGGCTTCCTGCCAGCCACCGTACTGTTGAAATTTGTAATCGTTTCGTTAACGTTTCCCTTTGGTTTTCGTGTTAACCGCTGGAGGGAAAGCGATGATAAAACGACTTGGCTTGGCAGGCATGCTGCTTGCTCTATCGGTTGCTCCCGCTCGGGCGGCCGATGTTACGGGACACTGGCGGGTGACGATCACCACGCCCGACGGCTCGATGACCGGCGTTGCAATGTTCAAGCAGAGTGGCGACGCGGTGACCGGTTGGGTGGGGCCGAGCGAGGACGATCCTATTCCCATCACCGGGGCTGTCAAAGGAAACAAACTCACGATCAAGACGTTCCCTCAACCCGGCCGAACGGTCGCCTTTGGTCAGTGCGAGGTGACGGTGAATGGCGACAAGATGGCCGGTACGATCGATACCAACAAGGGGACCATTGAATTCGTAAAGAGCGTCCCGGCTCAAGACCGGTGAGTGACGACAACAGGATGGGGAATTGGATTCGGCAAAGGCCCTTGAGGGTTCACTGGGGGTTGCTCGCGCCGGACGACTGCCTCGCGCCGGACGTCTGCGCCTTCCCTCGCAGGCGCTCGAAGTCCGCCATTTCGTGCTGCGCCTCGGCCGCGCGGCCCAGGTCGCGGTAAAGCTGCGCGAGAACAAAGTGAACGTCAGGGTCATCGGGAGCTGATTGGCGCGCGGGCTCGAGCGCGGCCAGCGCCTCAGGCTTGCGGCCGAGCTGCCGCAGGGCCTTGGCCATTCCCAGCCTGACCGGCACCGCGCTCTGATCCAGGTCCAGAGCCTTTCGGAAGGCCGCCACGGCCTTTTCGGGCTGCTCGTGCTTCCGGTAGGCCTCGCCGATCTCGTACTCCGCTTGGGCGCTCGCAGGGTCGATCTTGAGCTCGTCGTTCAGCTCCACAATCGCCTGGGTCCACGCGTTCGGGTCCGGCGAGTGCATGAGCATCAGGATGGCGATCTGCAGGTGAGCGCCCTGGAGGCTCGGATCGAAATGCAGCGCCTTGCGATAGGCGTCAATCGCGCCCTGCCAGTTGCCGTCCGCCTCCGCGACTGAGCCCATCAACTGGTAAGTGCGGGGAGAATTCGGGGCCGCCTTCATCAACTTCAGGTTGACCTCCGAAGAAAGGCGGCCGTAAAGCTGGCCTGCCGTGAAAAGCACGTCCGGGTCGTCGGGATAGGCGACCATCAGCTTCTGGACCACCGCGTCGGCCTTGATCTCATCGCCCGCCTCGGCAAAGCAACGTTCGAGGCTGAGGCCGAGCACACGCCGCAGCTTGACGTCGGGGTTGGAGTCGAATTCGCGCTCGAGCCCGGGAGCGGCGGCGGCGCAGTCCCCGGCTGCCGCCTGGCTGACCGGCAGAAATCCCCTGGCGGTGGCGAGCGAGGGGTCACCCTTCAGGGCCCGCTCGAATGCCTCCACGGCTTGAGGGAACTGGTGCCCGGCGTAATAGGCGAGTCCAAGACTCTCCTCGACCTGGGCGGCGTTGGGCAGGTTGGGATCCGCCTTCAGCGCGGCTGAGAAGTGCTGCTGCGCAGCCGGGAAATCGCCGCGTTGGAAGGCGCTCGATCCTTGCTCGACTTCCGCCTGAGGGGTCGAAGGGGACTGAGCGTACAGGCCGGCGGCGAGAGCGAGCATAAGGCAGAAGGCTGATGCCGGGACGCGAACTTTCATCATCGAGCATTGTAGCGGTTTCGCGTCCGGGACCTCAATAAGCGCGCCCCTCGCGGAGTCATTTGCGGCGCCTCATAAGGCATAGACGGGCGGACACTACCCCGGCAAACGCATGATAATCTGGACTTCCGAGGCAACGACCAAACGGGGCTGCTGTTGGGACGAGATCAAAGCACACTGCGCGCGCCATGCTCCTCCACCCGCCGCAGTTTTCTGCGCCAGGTGACCGGGCTGAGCCTCGTCATACCCGTATTCCGCACCGGCAGGCTGGGGCAGGCGCTGGTTGCACCTCCCGGCGTAAGCGCGGCGTGGTTTGCCGAGGTCGCCAAGCGCTCGGGACTCGCGGCCTTCCAAGATACGTGTGGCTCTGCCGCCAAGGGTTACCTCGTGGAAACGGTGGGCAGCGGCGTGGCCCTGTTCGACTACAACAATGACGGCCTGCTCGACGTGCTGCTCGTGAACGGCTCCACCCTGCAGATTCTGGCCGATCCAAGCCTGCCCCAAACCTCTAGCCGCCTCTTCCGCAACAACGGCGACGGGACGTTCACTGATGTAACGAAGGCGTCCGGGCTCGTTAATGAAGGCTGGGGCATGGGCGTGGCGGTGGGCGACTTCGACAACGACGGGCATCGCGACGTCTTCATCACCAATTACGGCCAGAACCGGCTGTTTCACAACCGCGGCGACGGTACTTTCACCGACGTCACCCGGGATGCGGGCGTCGCCGGCGGCAATTGGAGCACAGGGTGCGCCTGGGGCGATTACGATCGCGACGGCCGCCTGGATCTCTACGTCGCCCGGTACGTCGATTTCAACCCCGCCGTGATCCCGCCGCCGGGGACGTACAATTATTGTCTATACCAGGGTGTTCCGGTGGCGTGCGGTCCGCGCGGGCTTCCCGGCCTCTCCGACCTGCTCTACCACAATGAAGGCGGCGGCAAATTCCGCGAGGTCTCCGCGGAGGCAGGGGTCCACGACACCGACAAGGCGTACGGGTTCGGTGTGGTCTGGTGCGACTTCGACAACGACGGCTGGCCCGACGCCTTCGTGGCCAATGACTCCATGCCGAATTATCTCTGGCACAACAAGCGCAACGGCACCTTCGAGGAGATCGGGATGGAGGCGGGTTGCGCGGTGAGCGCCGACGGCCGGCCGCAGTCGTCCATGGGGGTCGCCGTCGGTGATTACGACAACGACGGCTGGATGGATCTGCTGGTCACCACTTTCTCCGAAGACTACAAGACGCTGTTCCACAACACGCACGGGCAGTTTGACGACGTTACTTATGCGGCCGGCCTCGGCACCGCCACGTACTCCGCTTTGGGATGGGGCGCGGGATTCCTCGATTACGACAACGACGGCTGGCCTGACATCTTCATGGCGAACGGCCACATCTACCCTCAGGCCGACAAAGGCAGCAACCACTATTTGCAGCACAACCAGATGTTCCGTAATCTGCGCGACGGCCGGTTCGCACTGCTCGGAGACGCCGAGAGCGGCTTCACCGAGGCCGCGAGCAGCCGCGGCGCAGCCTGGGGCGACCTCAACAACGACGGTGCCGTCGAAATCGTGGTCAACAATATCGACCGGACGCCGTTCTACTACGCTTCGGGGCGGCGCGCCGGCAACTGGATTCGAGTGAAATTGACGGGCAGCAGGAGTAATCGCGACGCCCTGGGAGCAAGGGTTCGCGTGACCACGGGTAAGCTGACCCAGACTGCCGAGGTCCGCTCCGGCGAAAGCTACCTTTCCACCTGCGATTCGCGGCTGCACTTCGGCCTGGGCGAGGCGGCCACCGCGGACACCCTCGAAATCCGCTGGCCAAACGGACAGATGGAAACTCACGCCCACCTCGCCGCCAACCAGGAGCACGGATTCCTGGAGAAAGCATGAGCGGACGCATTGGCGATTGGCGATTGATGATTGGCGATTGCCGATTGCTGTCGGTTGGCAGTTGTCCGTTGTCACTGGCGGTTGCACTTGCAGTCGCGACGTGTCTTTGGGGCGCTCCGGCCAACGCTGCGCCGGTCCAGGAGTCCGCGGGCCGGCAGGCGTCGGGGATTCTGGAGCCGTCCCCGGCCTTGCCGCCGGATCAAATCGTGGAGGCCATTGCCGCTGCCCGGCGCCAGGTGGCCCAAGCGCCGAAAGACCCGCGCGGCTACGTCTCGCTCGGCCGGGCGCTGCGAATCGCGGGTGATACCGCTGCCGCCACGAAGGCGCTCGACCGCGCGCTGGCGCTCGACGCACGCCAATCCGGTGCCTGGTACGAGAAGGGCCTGATGGCGATCGACAGCGGAACCCTGCCGCAGGCGACCGACCTTTTTGAGAAGGCGGTCGAGTCCGATCCGGCGAATGCGCCCGCGCATCTGGAACTGGCCTCGTTGCTGTTGCGGCGAGGCGATTGGGCGGCGGCACAGGCGGAACTCGAGGCGGTCCTGCGCAGCGACCCCGCGAATGCGGGAGCGCACGATGGCCTGGGCTTGGTTCTTAATCAGCAGGGCAATCCCAAGGCGGCGGCCGCGGAATTTCGGCGGGCGGTCGAGCTGCGTCCGGCCTTCGCGGAAGCGCAGGAGAGCCTGGGCGAGACGCTGCTTCAGTTGGGCGACTGGGGCGAGGCGAGCGCCGTCCTCCAGGAGGCGCTGAAAGGGAATCTCGAGGACCGGTCCATGGCTACGTACGCCCTGGCCTCGGCGCTCAAACATCTGGGCCAAAAGAGTGACGCGGACAAAGAGTTCGCTCAAGCGCGCGAACTGATGCGTCGGCGGGTGACCGAGGATCGAGCCAAGGGCGAGAACGACCGTGGCCTGCAACTCTGGTATGCGGGAGACCTGGAAGGCGCGGAGGCGGCGTTGCGGCGCGCCATCGAAGAGGACCCCGATTACGCCGAAGCTCACAACAACCTGGGCGGCGTTCTCTGGCAAGGGAAGAAGACCGCCGAGGCCGAGCGCGAGTTTGCCGAGGCGGGGCGCATTGATCCCGGCTTCGCCAAGGCCCACAACAATCTCGGTAACGTGCTGCTCAACGGCGGCCAGGTCGACGACGCCATTCGGGAATTTCGATCCGCCGTGACGGAGCAGCCGGGTTTCGCCTCCGCGCACCTGAACCTCGCCATTGCCCTGATGAAGAAAGGCGAGAATCAGGAAGCCGAAACCGAGATCCGGCGGACCCTGCAACTGGATCCCGACATGGCCGAGGCCCACCTGGAAGAAGGGTTGCTGCTGGTGTCGCAGTCCAACCGGCTCACGCCCGAGGCGCGCAAGGAACTCGAGGCCGGCCTGCACCTGAATCCCGACCTCCGCGTTGCCATACCCGTGCCGTTGTATGAGGAGTTGCTGCTCGGAAATTGACTCGAGGAATGGAAGATCAGGCCTGCGGCACGCGCCTCACGTCACCATCACACGGATGCGCTCGATCTGGTTGTCCGCGTAGCCGTCGGCCCGGTCCGCAGGACGCTCGAAAGGCTGCTGGTTACCCTTGGTGTCGACGGCCTTGCAGGCGAGTTCCACCAGGCCGCGCTCGCTCAGGTCGAGCGACGCCTGCCACTGCCTCCACGCATACTTGCTGCCCGGCGGGTCGAGCTTGGCCACGCGCCAGCTTTTGCCGCCGTCGGCCGAAACCTCCACCGCCATCACGGTTTCGCCGTTCGACCACACCAAGCCGCGAGCGTCGACCCGGCCCACCTGCAACACGGCTCCGACGGCGGGATAGACGAACACAGACTTTAGCTGAATTCCCGGTAAGGGAAGGGTTTCGACCGAGCCGTCCGAACCCTTGCGCAGGGCCAGGTAGTCATTGGACGCGGGCTGGATGGGCGAACTCGCCACCGTAATACGCTCGAGCCACTTCACGGAATCCATGCCGTAATAGCCCGGAAAAACGACCCGCCAGGGAGCTCCGTGGTCCGGCAGCAAAGGCTGCTGGTTCATCCGGGTGACCAGCAAGGCGTCCTGAAGGGCGCGGGGACCGGGAACCGAACGCACGAATCCGTCGCGACCCTGCAGGTGAAGGTACCCGGCGCCCGGGCGCGCCTCCGCCAGCGTGAGGACATCTTCGAGCGCCCATCCTTCCCACAACGCGTTGCTCGCAAGTTGGTAGGGACCGGTGCCGTTGCCGGCGCACTCCATTACGGCCGCCAGGCGCTTAACAGGCAGGCGGGCAAGATCCGCCATTGCAAGTGTCTGCGGCTTTGCGACTTCGCCCTCGATGCGAAGCGACAGGCCGCTCAAATCCTTGGGTACGGGGTTGTGATTGCGGATGTAGAACTCGTCGGCGGGGGTGTACTCGCCTTGCAGCGACTCCAGGTTGTACTGCCGGACCAGAGGATTCTGAGAGGCCACGGCAGAGTCAGCGCAAATACGGCGCGACGCTGCCAGGACGCCGCCGACCAGAGCGATAAATTCCCTTCGCCGCATGCCAATTGATTCTAAACCGGAGCGAGTCTGCGTCCAAGCGTCAAGCGCGACGGCAGCGATCCGCCCCGGCAAGAAGGGTCAAGCAGTGGGGAAAGTTTTTAGTGAGGTTATGGGCGCCCAAGGGCCCGCCAAGGCTCCTGACTCATGGCAACGGCTGTATTGCGGCATTTGATACTTGCGCGATCGTTTCCCATAGTGATACAAGTAACAGGCCTTCCAAAAGGGGCGAGATCAACGTTTAGGTGCAAAAGCGCTTGGCAGTGAGCTGAAATACCCGTTCAACAAATCGTCGCCGGATCCGAAAGCCACGAGAATCTCATGATGGCTTAACGGTAGAGTTTCGAAACTTGCAACAGGAGAGTGCCATGAACGTGATGCGCGTGAAAGTCGGGGGAATCCGAATGGTGCGGGAGCGGATGCGGATATTGACCGCGGTCTTCGCTGCTGCAGCGATGTTGTGCCTATGTTCGGCGGCAGCTTTTGGCCAGTGCACGCTGACCGGCACGGTATCAACCTGGAACGTCGCCGGCAACAGCGACTGGAACACCGGCTCGAACTGGAGTCCGATCGGAGTTCCCAACAGCCAATCCAACAGCGTTTGCATCACCAATGGCACCAGCACGGTCAGCCTCGACACCAATGCGTCGATCGACAGCCTGCAGCTTGCCCACGGCAACACGCTGAGCTTTGACGGCAACACGCAGCTTTCGGTGTACGGCAGCCAGATCATTAACGCCGGCTCGATCCTGATCAACGGGGGCGGCGGCACCAACACCTACATGTTCCTCGACAACAGCACGACCTTGTCGGGCGCGGGCACGCTGACCCTTACCGATACCATCTCGGGCGGCGGCAACGCCTACCTCTACTCGAATTCGGGTTCTGCCCTGACCCTGACCAACGAGAGCACCATCCAGGGAGACGGAATCGTCGGGACTAATAACGGCGCGATGACGTTAGACAATACCTCCAGCGGAATCATCGACGCGAACTCTACCGGCAACAGCGGTACGGTCTCGACCACGCTGGTCCTGAATCCCACGGGAGGAATGACCAACGCGGGCTTGATCGAGGCCACCAACAGCGGCGCGCTTCAGATCAACGGTATCACCGTCAATAACAACGGTGGAACGATCAAGGCTACGGGCAGCGGAGCCACGGTGGAACTGTTGAGCAACACGGATATCCAGGGCGGGACGCTGACCACAACGAGCGGCGGTACTGTGGGGGCCTTTGGCACGGGCGTCACGCTTGATGGAAGCACTTCGGCGGGCGCGGTGACTGTGAGCACGGGCAGTACCTATACCGATTCGCCGAACGCCCAGACGTCCATTGCGGGGACGATCAACAACAAGGGCACCATCCTGGTGAACGGCGGAGGCGGCACAAATACTTACTTGTTTGTTCCCGCGAACGCGACGCTCGAAGGCGGGGGGACGGTGACTCTTTCCGATACCATCTCAGGCGGCGGCGGCGCCGACATTTACTCGAGTGGTACCGCGACCCTGACCAACGAGGAGACGATCCAGGGAGATGGAAACATCGCGACTAATAGCGGTACGCTGACGTTAGACAACACTTCCAGTGGAAAGATCAATGCGAACTCCACGGGCGGTGCGGTTAGTACAGTGCTGTATGTTTCCCCCACGGGAGGAACCACCAACGCCGGCTTGATGGAAGCCACCAACAGCGGCGTGCTGCAGCTACAGAATACGGCGGTCAACAACTCCGGTGGGAACATTACGGCCACGGGCAGCGCAGCCCAAGTTCAACTGTATAGCGGTGCGGACATCCAGGGTGGGACGCTGAATACCACGAGCGGCGGCACGCTCGGGGCCTTTAGCTCAGGCGTCACGCTGGATGGGACCACCAACGGCACGATAACCCTGAGCACGGGCAGCACCTATACCGGTGAGGAGAACAGCCAGACAACCCTTCTCGGGACGATCACCAACAAGGGAAATATCCAATTGAACGGCGGGGCGGGCACGAATACCTACCTGTTCGCCGGCGCGAATACCACGCTCGCGGGCGGTGGCACCATAACGATGACCACGCCGACGAGTGGTGGCGGCAACACACTCATCTATAACACCGTGAGCGGCGTGACCCTTACGAACATGAACAACACTATCCAGGGCGAAGGTTCGCTCGGGGATGGGCAAAACATGGCGATCGTCAATCAGTCCGGCGGAACCATCGATGCCAATTCCACCGGCAATACGCTGAATACTATCCTGACGGTCCAAACCACAGGCGGGGTCACCAACACAGGTTTGATGGAAGCCACGAACAGCGGCATCCTGCAGATATACAGCACCACGGTCAACAACGCTACTGGAACCATCAAGGCTACGGGCAGCGGGGCCACAGTTGAGGTGTACAACGCAGACATTCAGGGCGGAACCTTGACCGCCAACGCGGGCACGGTGGAAACGGTGGGTAACTCCACACTGGATGGGAGCACCGCCGCGGGTGCGGTGACCCTCAACGGCACGTATACGGGTTCCCAAAACAGCCAAACCACCATCCTTGGAACCATCAATAACAACAACAATATTCTGATGAACGGCGGCGGCGGCTTCAACACCTACCTGCTCTTGGGCGGCAACACCACGCTGCAGGGTACGGCGGGGAGCACCGTCACTCTGTCGAACACCAGCAGTGGCGGTGGTGGCGCGTATTTGTATTCGAATGCAGGCGCAGTGACGCTGACCAACGTCAACAACGTGATTCAGGGAGAGGGGTTGCTCGGCGATGGTACCGCGATGACGCTGATCAACGACGTCGGCGGAACGATTAACGCCAACTCAACAGGCACTCCGCTGACGAACACCCTGACGGTTCAGGTGGCGGGATCGAACGGTAACCCCGGCGTGGTCAATCAGGGCTTGATGGAAGCCACGAGCGCCGGCGTATTGGAAATCTACGCTACGACCGTCAACAACCTCGGTGGCAACATCACCGCCAATGGCTCCTCAGCCGTGGTGCAACTGGATAGTGCAGACATACAGGGCGGGACGCTGAATACGCTCAACGGCGGCACGTTCGAAAACATCAGTACTGGCACAACGCTCGATGCAAGCACTCAGGGTGCAATAACGCTCAACGGCACCTTCACGGGCGCCGGCAACACCCAGACCGCTCTGTTTGGAACCTTGAACAACAACGGAAATGTCCAGTTGGACGGCGGAGCCGGCACCAACACGTACCTGTTTATCAACGGCAATACCACACTGCAAGGTACGGCTGGCAGCACGATCACCCTGTCGGAGATTGCCAGTGGCGGCGGCGGCACCAATTTGTACTCCAACAATGGCGCAGACACCCTGACGAACGTCAACAACGTCATCCAGGGAGAGGGAGACATCGGGGCGGGCACCGCTATGACGGTGATCAATCAGTCTGGCGGCGTCATCGATGCGAATTCTACCGGCGGTGCGCTGGCCGGGACGCTGGAATTTAACCCTGGGGTGACAGCCACCAATCAAGGCTTGATGGAGGCCACCAATAGCGGCGTGCTGTACATAGCGAATACGACCATCGACAACGCCGGAGGAAATATCACGGCTAATGGCGCGACGGCCACGGTGGAGCTACAAAGTGCTGACATCCAGGGCGGGACCCTGAATACCCTCAATGGCGCCACGTTTGAAGTCGTCGGTAACGGCACCGAGCTCGATGGGAGCACTAAGGGCGCGATTACGCTCAACGGCACATTAACGCTCGCCGGTAACACCCAGTCTGTCCTGATCGGCACGTTCAACAACAACGGCAACATTCAGATCGATGGCGGCGGAGGCGACAATTCCTACGCCTTCGTCAACGCCAACACCTCGCTGCAGGGCAACGGGCACGGCCTGGTGACGCTGAACAATGTGGTCAGCGGCGGCGGCAATACCTTCTTGTACTCGAACAATGGAGCCGTTACGCTGACCAACGTCAACAACACCGTCGAGGGCGCTGGAATTATCGGAGACAACACTGCCCTAACCATCGTCAACGACACCGCCGGAACTTTCCTCGCCAACCTGACGGGTCAGACGCTCGAGATCAACAGTTCCTCGTCGTTTACCAACAACGGCACGCTGGAGGCGAACGCCGGCAGCACCCTGGATCTGGTCTCGAACCTGTCGAACTTCAGCGGAAACACCCTCACCGGCGGAACCTACATTGCGAACGGAACCGCCTCGTCCGCCGGGGTCCTGCAGATCAATGCGTTCGGCACGACGGGCGGAGAAGTGGTCAACAATGCCGCCAACATCGTCCTGAACGGACCGAACTCGAGCATTGTCGACGCGGACGGACTGAATGCGCTGTCGAAGCTGGCTGCTAATTCCACGACCGCCTCGAGCTTCACCGTGGAGGGCGGCCAGAACTTCACCACCGCGGGAGCATTTACCAACCACGGGACGCTGACGGTCGGGAGCGGCAGCGTGTTTGATGTGAACGGCACACTGACCAACATCACCGGCACCACGATTACGGGCGGTGTCTACAAC
>Ga0210398_10006425_pt1 | contig 10802 bp, 7 predicted proteins | sample IncBWC4OmetaG_FD_161047 | JGI IMG/M metagenome (GOLD analysis project Ga0210398, IMG submission 161047) | Forest soil microbial communities from Barre Woods Harvard Forest LTER site, Petersham, Massachusetts, United States - Inc-BW-C-4-O | ecosystem: Environmental > Terrestrial > Soil >... | reverse complement strand
CGCCCCTGCGCTGCGGCCATCCGGTGGGGCGACAACCAATTGCCCGTCATCCTTCGCGTAGAGAACGCGCCCGTCTTCGTGCACAGCCGCCGTGCTAGCCCGGGTGCAGCTTTCCTGGAGGGAGACGCCGGCATCATCCAGGAGGCAGACTTCGCCATTCGCCGCGCGTGGGAAGCGCGCCTGGGGCAGCCGGTGCTGCGGAGACGCCATCTCCTCGGCGTTGATGGTGGTGATGGGTTTGGTCAAATCGAGAATGCGCGAGGCCCCGCCGCCGAAGACGACCAGCGCCTTGGTGCCGTCCAGGGAGAGGACAACGCTGGATACGGTCTGACCGGCGGGTAGGACCGAAATCCTGCGGAATCGCCATTCCAGCTTTTGCGGTGGCGCGGCGAGGGTTGCGAGAAGAATCTGGCCGCGGCCGCGCCCGACTGCCACGACATCGTAAAGGGATTCATTTTGCGCTTCGCGATTGCCGCCAAAGACGGCAGGGCCGGCCAGCAGCACAAAACCGACTGTGAGCACGAGACTTACAGTCCGAAGCGCTACCGACGGTTTCCCGAGGGCCGCTCCTCGTTGATCATGTATGCCGTAATTTGTGCGCTGGCCCAGGGGCGTGAAGATCTCCTAAAGGACTCGGCTTAAATCACTTCGCCGGTCCAAACGCGGTCGGCCCCCGGCTGCCAACGGGGCGGATCTTAATTCAGTGCCCGTTTGCGCTCAGCCCGCGCCTGGAACAGGGCCACCCGGGCCTGGTCCGCAACCGCCAGGCGGTCCTTGGCGCCGGTGCGGCGCAGCATCGAATGCACGTGGTTCTTGACCGTCTGCTCGGAAAGATTCAGCCGGGAGGCGATCTCCTTGTTGGTTAAGCCGTCGGCCAGCATGGGCGCGATCTCCTGCTGCCGGCGGGTAAGGCCGAGTTGCTCCCTCAACTCGACGGAGGGTCCGCGCAGGGGCTCTTCCGCGATGTAGCGAAGGAGCTTCAGGCACAGGCACGGAGGGCAGAACGGCTCACCCCGCGCGAGCGAGCGGACCGCCGTCAATACGTCCGCGGCAGAGCAGTCGCGCAGCAGAAATCCTGTGGCCCCGCCGCGCACGGCGTCAAGGAAGGATTGCTCATCCCCTTTCATGTCCACAATCAATACTTTGGCGTGGGTAGACGGGGGGAGGATATGCTTCAGGAAGTTGCCCCCGGGACAGATCGAAGGGTTTGTTTCGGTGATTAAAACGTCGGGGTTGGAGGCCGCAATGGATTCGGCCGAATGGGATGTGCAAGGTGAGATGCCGCAAACATCCATGCAGCCTTTGCCTCCATTGCGCAGCAAGTGGGCAATGGATTCCCGCAAGACGCGGTTATCAAGTGCAAGATAGATTTTTGACATCATAGGACCTGCTCCCTCAATCACGGTCTGCTGGTGACCCGGTCGTTCCACGAGGGCTGAGCCTATTTACTATGAACCCCACTTCCAGGAAATCCCCTCGGGGCGCGAGACGCGTCCATGTTGTTGGCGGCCGGCCATCCCAGCGTCTGGGTGAATCAGGCGCAGCCCGTCTTTTTTGCGGGAAAGGATTTCTTCGGTACCGGCCCAGTGGCCGGGCGTTGATGCTCGCGCGATCCGCCTGCATCAAAAAGGGATGCGGTTCGAAGGCACTGGCGAGCAACCTTGGCACGTGCAAACGGAGGTCGATTTCGTTGGCGAAAAACAGGTAAGCTGGACCGCAAGCTTGAGACTTATGCAAGCATTGCATGCCTTCTAACCCCTCGGTTAATTCCCGCGCTCTCGGTCCCGCTTCGGCTGCCCGGCCATTTCCAGGCTCGCGAAACCGCCAAAATTGGTACTGACGGTACTATAGCCTCTTTCCAGAATCAACAAGTTTCTTAATGTGTAAATTATAATGATCCGGTTCAGCATTTCTTATCTAACGCGGTAATCCCAGTCGATCTCCCCGCTAGGAACGTCCTTCGGGGTGCGGGCCAGGGGGGCGGGACAGGGGTCCGGGCGCAACGCACACACTGGTGCGATGCACAAAAGGGGGAGCCGGGATGCCGGGTCGGTGAACGCGCTTAGTACGCCTACAGGGTTTTCTGCAGGCGGAGTCACCCGTACTCGGTACGGGTTGAACGCCCTGTCCGATGCCGTAGAAACGAGGACGAACCAGCTGACGACCAGATATAACCCCAATGACATCAACGCCGGGCGACTCCCTATCCGTAACTTGGGGGCATTTTCTCAAAGCGCCTGACGCGGACTGTGGATCGAGAGGGGCGTATACAAGTTCTGGAAGCAAGCGGGGCACTGGTTGAGATCCCGGCAGGGACTCGATCCCTTCGCGCAAACGAGCCACCGCAGGCTGCCTTACTTGCGCCAGAACTGCTCGATCTCCTCCAGGGTGCGCTCCTTCGTTTCGGGAACCAGCTTGTAAGAGAACACCCAAGCCGCTACGGCGAAAAGCCCGTAGAGCCAAAAGGTTTGCGGGCCGCCCAGCCAGTGCAGCAGGGAAAGAAACGTCAGGCTGACGATCAAGTTGGAGACCCAGTTGAATGTGGCGGCGAGTCCTTCGCTGGAACTGCGCACCCGCAACGGATAAATTTCGGAAATGAGCAGCCAGAAGATGGGCCCCAGGCTGATGGCGAAGAAGGCGACGTACGACATCATGCTGATCACTGCGAGCCACGAGAGCAAGCCCGTCGGGCTGGCGGAATGGAACACCCATCCCAGCGCCCCCAGCGTGACCGCCATACCCGCAATCCCCGTGAGCAGCAGCGGGCGACGCCCCACGCGATCGATCAGCCACATGGAAACAATGGTCATCAGCACGTTGACGGCGCCGATGCCCGCGGTGGCCAGGATGGCTCCGGAGGCGGACGAAATTCCGGCGGACTGGACGATGATCGGCGCGTAGTAGATGACTGTGTTGATTCCGGTGACCTGCTGAAAGATGGCCAATCCGATTCCCAGGGTAAGCGCCGGACGCAGCGTAGGTTGCAGGAGATCGCGCCAGTTGCCGTGCTCCTCCGCTACTTCCAGACTGCGGTCGATGTCCTTCAATTCGGCCTCGGCGTTTGCGGCGTCCCGGATGCGTAAGAGCACCTTGCGGGCTTCGTCGTGGCGGCCGCGCTTGGCCAGCCAGCGCGGCGATTCCGGCAAGAAGAGCATCCCCGTCATGAAGATCGCCGCCGGCACTACGGCCAGCCCGAACATCCACCGCCATCCCTGAATACGCGCGAAGGCGAAGTCCACCAGATAGGCCAGGAGAATGCCCAGCGTGATGGCCAGTTGGAAGAGAGAGACCGTCCAGCCGCGCGTGGCCGGCGGGGAGACCTCAGAGATGTATACCGGAACCGCGCTGGAAGACAGCCCGATCCCCAATCCGACGATAACCCGCCCGGCGATCAGAATCCCGGAGGTGGGCGCGAAGGCGCAGACCAAAGCCCCCAGGGCGAAAATGATCGCCGTTAGGATGAGCAGGATGCGCCGCCCAAAAAGATCCCCGAGGCGGCCTCCTGCCAGCGCGCCGAGCGCGGCTCCCGCCAGCACTCCGCTGACGATCACTTCCAGGGCAAGAACGGAAAGCGAGAAATCGCTTTTCAAGAACAGCTCGGCGCCGGATATAACCCCTGTGTCATACCCGAAGAGCAATCCGCCGAGGCCCGCGAACGTGGCCGCCACGTACACAAACCGGCGGGTCTTGGCTTGAAGCGCGATGTTGCTGCCGTGCTGTGCGATACTGGAATTCACGGAACACCCCTCAGTTTGCTTCCCCTTCGGACCCTCCCACCTTCGACCGCCGCCTTCTAGGCCGCCGGCTTTCCCCTGCTTTCCTTGTGCGGGCTATACTGCCTCAACCGGCTGGCCACATCCTTCGGAGCCTCGTTCAGAAGCTCCAGAAACCCGGCATTGGTCCATCCGAATCCGACCACGTTCTGGCGATATCCTGCGCCGATGTGGGTGCGATCAGACTCGGTGACGACGTCGTATTTTTCACGAACGGTTCCATCCCGCATAAAGTTCATCAAGACGGTAAGCAAGAACTTGTAGGCGATCCGGTCGCTCTCCTCGCTGAACCCGTAGCGGCGCAGCCCCTCGGCCGCGAGAAGGTGAATCGGAGCCCAGCCGTAGGGGTAATCCCACTGCGCGCGGGTATCCTGGCGGCTCATGGCCAGGCCGCCGGGTTGTTCAAAGAGCGAGAGGTTTTGCGCTACCGCGCGGGCTTCCTCCGGCGACGCCAAGCCCGCCCACAAGGGATAAAACGTGGTGGCATATTCGTAGGTGGATTGCACGCCTTTGGTGAAATCGTAATCGAAAAACAGGCCGCGGCTGCCGTTCCAAAGATACTTCTCGATCCGCTGTTTTCGCTCCACGGCTTTCACTTTCCAGCCTTCCGCTTCGTCGCTCTTGCCCAGCATCTCGGCGATTTTCTCTAGATCCGTCTCGGTTTTGTAGAGCAGGCTGTTGAGGCAGACGGGAGCGTAGTGGTGGGTGTCGGCGCTGAATGGGCCGAAGCGAAACGATACATCAAAGCCCGACTCGCGCATGCTGCGGTCGCCTTTGTAGAACTCCGCAGTCAAGGCCATGTGGCTGTTCTGCGCGCAGGGTTGCGATGGCTTGGCCGCGGGGGCCGGAGCGCAATTGGGAATCGCAAAAACATGACCCAAGAGATCGGCTGGAGGATTTTGCTCGTTGAAGACCACCAGATGCGGGCTGCCAAGCCCCTCATGTTTCAGGAAAAATTGAGCCGCGCCGAGGTAGTAGTGGCGGGGATCGCCCAGAATTTCCGGTACAGGGCCCTGGCCGTGGTCGAAGTAGCGCGAGAGACCGGTGTCGCCTGCGAGATGCGGCGCCTCGGTCCATTGCCGGTAGTCGCGAGCGACGAAATCGTAAGCCCTTGCGAGCCAGGGAAGATCCGGCGGGCCCTGCTGCGCTTGCGCCTCATAGACGGCCAGAACCATGGAGCTGAGAAACGGAGGCTGCGACCGGGTCAAGTAGTACGTGCGGTTGGCATTCAGGACTCCGCCGTAGTGGTCGATCTCGAAGAAGAAATTCTCGACCATCCCTTTCGCCAGATCGAGGCGATGATCCCGAAGCAAACCGCGAATAATGAAGTAGCTGTCCCAGCCGTACATTTCATTGAACTGGCCGCCCGGGACCACATAAGGATGCTCCAGGTAAAGCAAGCCCTCGGGCTGGTGGTCGTCGAAATTGTTTGGCCCCATTCGATCGATTTTTCTGGGAAGGTGGGCGAAGCGAACGCGGCAGCGCGCCTGCATTTCGCGCAGCGCAGGCGGGATCGCAAAATCCGCGGGAAAATACAGAATCGGTTCACCGTCTGTCTTGATGTCCTGGAAGGTCTTGCATTTGTCCAGGGAGCGCGTCAGGGTTTCCCAGGCCGTGGAGATGTAGCCGAGGATGCGGTCCAGGGCAGGGGAGGCGTCCGGTGCGGAGGGCTTTTGAGTTTGCGGCGCGGCGCTGGAGGCATTACTTGAAGAAGGGATCATTATGGTTTCCAGGGCCAGCATAAGGCACAGGGCGCAAACAGTGTTTCTGCGATGAAGCATGGATCAGTCTCCGGGGGTCGCACGCCGCCTCACGGATTTTGCTTGAAGCTGTACTCGGGCTTGAGCTCGCATCGATAATCCTTCACTTGCTTACGCTCGGTTCTCACGCTGCAGTCAGCCCAGCTCAAGATGGCATCCGGGCCCAGTGGGAAGACAATTTGCGTTCCGTTCAATTCCCCTTCGAGGCTGGGTCCCTCCGCGTCGGCCGGCAGAGAGAAATTCATGGACCTGCCGAAGATGACCGGGTAAGACACGCGAATCAAGTTATTGGCCACGGACCGGAAGACTTCGGCCTGCAGCAGAAACGTGGTGGTGTCGGACCAGTCACGAACCGACACGGAGATCGTTCGCCCGGGCTTGGCGAAATTGTCGGAATCGACTTTGGTGAAGGGGCAAGGCCCGGCGATGCAGGAGACGCGAGCGTTCTGGAAGAGATTTCCTGCTCCTGAATCCAGCGAGGCCGAGCCTACCGCGGCCTTCCATTTTCCGTCCGGCGAACAGGGGCGCTCGGTCTTGCAAGGCACGTTTCCTTGATTCTCCACCTGGAAGGTTTTTTCGCCGCTGCCGATGTTTTCCAAGGAGGTGGAGGCGGTGGAATAGCGGACCAGCACGTTGCCGACGATGATCTGCTTTTCACTGAGGTCGGCCTCGACCTCGCCGTGAACCGCCGCCATTTCCACGACGTAAAGATGGTCCCCGACGGAGGCCTGCAGCTGCACGGGCAAATAGTCCGGATGGCGGAAGTTGAGCTGAACGGATTGGCCCTGCTCAACCGCGGGAACCAGCGTCAGGCGAAAATAGCCCGAGAAATCGGATTTCACGCTCTGGGCCGCCAGCCCTTTCGCCGCGCTGACCTCCACATCCGCGATGGGAGATTCCCGGCGCGTGTCGGCATTGTGCTTGACGATGGCGCCCTGAATGACGATGGGAACTTCGCGAGCGCGGCGGGAGCGAACGATGACGACCACTACGACCACGATGACGCCCAGAGCCGCCAGCACAATCGCAACAGTCAAGATCTTCCGCTTCCGGTCCATGAAAGAATTCCCCGTTCGATCGACGGCTTCAAATGGAGGCTGGGGCCGCTGCTGGTGGCCGTTAACGCCGGTTCCCGGAATCTCTTCTTCGATGAACTGTTCGCGGCCTGGGTTTCCGCGGGTGTCTGGCACGAACCTGGCTGGGTACACCCTACTGCAATTTGATTATAATACAGGTGATGAGTCGAAAAGAAGGCGGGAACAAGAGATGGTCACGCCGGGAATGGATGAAACAGGTTGCTTTGCCCGCAGTGTGCCTGCCGTGGTCCAGCCTTAAAGATCCCCTCCCTTTACAGTTCCTCCCGAAGCCGAACACGCAACCGGCTCCCGGCCAATTGGTTTTCTCCAACAGCGATGACGCGCTCCTGGAAGACCTCGAGCGAATGAACTTCAAGTACTTCTGGGAACAAGCCAATCCGGAGACGGGCCTGGTGCGCGACCGCTGCAACGTGCGCAAGCCGGACAAGAACGACTTGGGGAGCATCGCGGCGACCGGGTTTGGGTTGACGGCGCTGTGCATCGGCGACAAGCGCGGCTACGTGCCGCACACGGAAGCCCGTGCTCGCGCTCTCAACACGCTGCGTTTCCTTTGGAAGAAAATGCCCAACCACCGGGGCTTCTTTTTTCACTGGGCCAACATCAACACCGGCGAGCGCTTGTGGGACTCGGAGGTCTCCTCGGTGGATACGGCGATCCTGCTCTGCGGGATTCTCACTTGCCGCCAGCATTTCGCGTACAAGGAAATTTCCGACCTGGCCTACGAGATTTACAGCCGCGTGGACTGGAGCTGGCTGTCAGAGGACACGCCCATCCTGCCGCACGGCTGGCGCCCGGAGACCGGCTTCCTGCAATATCGCTGGGACGACTACAGCGAACTGATGATGATGTATCTGCTGGGTCTGGGATCGGAGTCCCATCCGCTGCCCCCCAATGCGTGGGACGCGTGGAAGCGAACCGAGTTTGAGTATGACGGGATCCGCTACATCGGCTCGTTTGCGCCCTTGTTCGTGCATCAGTACTCGCAGGCCTGGTTCGATTTTCGCAACAAACGGGACCGGTTCGCGGATTACTTTCTGAATTCGGCGATCGCGACGGACGTGCATCGGCGCTTCTGCGTGGATCTGCAAAAGCAGTTCCCTGACTACAGCGACGACCTGTGGGGGATCACCGCCTCGGATTCCGCGCACGGCTATACCGCCTGGGGCGGGCCTCCGGCAACGGGGCCGATTGACGGCTCGGTGGTCCCCTGCGCCGCCGGCGGTTCGATACCGTTCCTGCCGGAGGACACCATACGCGTGCTGCGCACCATAAAGGATCGCTACGGAGCGCACGTACTGTGCGACTACGGTTTCGTAGACGCGTTCAATCCCCTGACCAATTGGTATGACACGGATGTGGTGGGAATCGACACGGGTATCACCCTGGTGATGATCGAGAACGCTCGAACCGGCTTTGTCTGGGACACCTTTATGAAAAACCCAGAAGCGCGGCGGAGTATGGAGCGTGCCGGGATGAAACCGTACTCGCCGGTCGAGCAGCACTCGGAAACCAAAGGTTAGAAGGCAGAGGCTAGAGGTTTGAGATCTGAAATTTCAAATTTGAAATTTCAGAATTGAAATCTAGAATTTAAGACAAACCTGTCTTGTAACCTCGACCTCGGGGCATCTACGAGATGGGTTCATTTCAAATTTCAAATTTGGGATTTGAGATTTCCGAAACGAGCGCTCACGGCTCGAATTCCACCACGGCCAGCCCCTTCGGCGGCAGCGTGAGTTGCAGTTCTCCCTGCGGAAGCGACATCTTTTCGGGCGCCGGCAACTGCGCCGCTCGGCGCAACTCTTCCCATTGCTTGGCAGTCGGATAGGCTGGTTTCTCCATTGCCGCGTAGCGCTGCGATACCGATCCGTGGGTTGAATCCAGGCGATACACGAGAGCCCGCCGCATGTTCTTCTTTCCCGCTAGCTGAATCTTGATTTCCTTCGGCTGCCCGGCTTCCTCTGGCAGCGACAAATTCCATACGGCCATCACCACCGTCCCGTCAGATCTCTTGGTGACCAGGGCTGACTCTGAATCGTTGGCAATTCTCTGATCGCCCAGCTTGTGCAGTAGCAGGAACGCGTTGAAGGCAGGTTTCGGCACGCCTCCTTCCGCGATCAGGCCGTAGCCTCCGTAGAATGGCCGCTTTACCACGCCCTGCTCCTCAAAGACGTCGGAAAATGCCCAATAGGCAAGCATGTCCATCAGGCCGTCGCACTGGCGAATGGTGTCCGCCAGCCAGGGGCCCATAAATATGGAATCGGTAACGTCCGGCTCTGTTTTGTAGCTGGCGTTGTACTCCGTGAAAAAAATAGGCAGATTGGGCTGAGCCGAGGATTTGACCTGGTCGTGCACCTTCCGCGCCGCCCGGCAGACCATTTGCGTGCGCGAGATCGCTTCCTGCGTGCCGAATACATCCGTGGAAAGATCGTTGGCGTAGACGTGCGTGGAGACAAAGTCCACGGGCACGTGGTTCTCAGTAACATGCCGGAGGAAGCGGTCCGCCCAGGCGGCTTGCGCCGTCGCCGGGCCGCCCACGCGCAGGCGCGGGCTGACGCTTTTCAAGGCGCGATCTGCGACGTCATAGAGCTGAAAGTAGGTCTCGTCTTTCGGCTCGCCGGCCCAAAAATCAAGGTTCGGCTCGTTCCACACCTCGAAATACCATTGCGAAACCTCGTCGATTCCGTAGCGGTCCACCAGGTGCTGCCCCAGGTGCGAGATGAGGTCGCCCCATTTGTCCCAGCTCTTGGGAGGAGAAACGTTCGGCTTGTACCAGAACGCCTGCAGGGTTTGGCGGGCGGCCAGTTTAGTGGGCATAAAGCTTAGCTCCACGAACGGGCGCACGCCGTTTTCCAGCAAGCCGTCGTAGATCTGGTCCACGTAAGAAAAATTGTAAACGGGATTGCCCTGTGCGTCTTCGTCGTAGACGCCGACTTCGTCGTGCAGGATGGCGTGGAACCGGATGTATTTGAAACCCGTGGCGCGCTTCACTTCCCGCAAATCCCGCCGGTAGCTGTCGCGCAGGCTCAAGACGGCGCGGCCCGAGCCGAACGTCTGCTCCCAGAAATGCGGAAAAGCGTGAGAGGGAGCCGACAAGTCCACGCGAATGGTTTCCGCGAGGCCCTGTGGCGCCGGGATGGGTATCGGTGAAGGTCGGCCGGAGGCCGGCCGCTGGTCGCTGCCTAGGAAGCAGGCCAGCGCCGCGCACACGCAAATGGCGCGCGCGGCGGGCCGCAGCTTCCGATTGCAAGGCGTCATGGAAGCTTGGGAACGAGAACCCGGAGACCGGGATGGAACGCCTGCGCCGCCAGGCTGGCGAGCGCCGGGCTGGACTGCGACATGGCTTCCATATCTTCCTCGTAGGGTAGCACGCGGGGCTGCCGCTCGTGCAACAGGCGCTCGATGGCGGCGACCCTCGGCTCGGCGTGAAAGCGGCGGTGCATCGCGGAATCGCACAGTACGTTTGCTGCGGCCACCAGGCTCATTCCCTGGTGATGTGCCATCCAGTTTCGCACCACTATGTGGCCGTTGGAAGCGCCGTTGCGTTTCGTAGTGTAGTCCACGGCTTCGTAAAACCCGTAGGCCGAGAGCAATCCGAGCTGCTTCAGTTTGCGCAGATTGGCGAGCGAGCCTTCGAAGTCGAACATCATTCCCAGGAATGTCGCGTAGGGGGCCACCACTAGATCGTCCGAGCAATCGTCGCGGTGCAGCGCAAGGGGCGGCACGCCGAAGGCGTGATAACGGTAGTGCCCGTCCGGGTTTCTGTCCGCGCAGGAGGATTCCGAAATGCCCCAGGGAATCCTGTGTTCCTTGGCGAATTTCTGTTGCGCGCGCAGGATGGACCGCACGCCGCGCTCCAGCAGGGTATTGGGATAGCCCCGAAGCCACAGGCACGGCATCAGGTATTCGAACGCAGTTCCGCTCCAGGAGAGAAGCACGGCCTCGCGCTTGTAGGTCCGGTAGGAGCGCTTCAGCCGGAACCAGCTCTCTTGCGGCACTTCTCCCTTGGCCAGGGCCACAAAGGCCGCCGTACGGGCCTCGGAGGCCAGCAAATCATAATTGTACTTGCTAATCGCGCCTTCGCTCTCCTCGAATCCCACCGAGAACAGGTTCTTTTTTTCGTCGAAGAGCAGGCTGAAGTCCATTCCATCGGCCAGGGATTGAGCGGCCGCGGC
>Ga0210398_10006422_pt1 | contig 10805 bp, 11 predicted proteins | sample IncBWC4OmetaG_FD_161047 | JGI IMG/M metagenome (GOLD analysis project Ga0210398, IMG submission 161047) | Forest soil microbial communities from Barre Woods Harvard Forest LTER site, Petersham, Massachusetts, United States - Inc-BW-C-4-O | ecosystem: Environmental > Terrestrial > Soil >... | reverse complement strand
GCCACCCAGTTCGGCTCGGGCTGGTGCTGGCTCGCGGTGAAATTCGGCAAGATCGAGGTGATGAAAACCCCGAACGGCGAGAGCCCGCTGGTGCACGGCGCGCGGCCGATTCTCGGCTGCGACGTCTGGGAGCACAGCTATTACATCGACTATCGCAACCGCCGCGCCGATTACCTCAAGGCGTTCGTCGAGAATCTGGTCAATTGGGAATACGTCGCCGAAATGCATGCGGCGGCGAAATGATCGCCGCCGCTCGGTCGGGCCAAAAGTAAACGGACGGACGAGTTATTCCTCCTCGTCGCCGATGTCGACTTCGGGTTCCGGCTGGCTTTCGGGAGGCGTGAGCCCTTCCAGACCCTTGAGCAGCTCTTCCTCGCTCATGCGGTCGGTGGTGACCTCGGTATCGTCGGCATCGACGCCGGTACCGGGCGCGCCGATCAGCGGAACCCCGTCCGGCTCGGGCTCGTCGACCTCGACATATTTCTGCAGCGAATGAACCAGTTCTTCTTTCAGGTCCTCCGGCGAAACCGCCTTATCTGCGATCTCGCGCAGCGCCACGACCGGATTCTTGTCGTTATCGCGCTCGACGGCGATCTGGCCGCCTGAGGAGATCATGCGCGCGCGGTGGCTCGCGAGCAAAACCAGGTCGAAGCGGTTTTCGACCTTGTCGATGCAATCTTCGACGGTAACGCGGGCCATAGTCTGCTCCTGAGGGGCCTTGCCGTGGAATTTGCTTCCCGGACCGGGCGTTAGGTATCGTTCCACGGCGCCGAGCGCAAGGGCGTTTTTCCCCATTTTGCGCCCGGAATCTTTTAACTTGGCCTGCGCGCTCGTCTTTGCTACCCAAAATTTCGGGAACCCGGCGCGGCGTTCCTGACTTCAATTTCAGATTTGCCGCGACGGCGTGTCGCAGTGATTGCGCGGGCGAGCTTGAGCCATATGGCGGGTGCAGTGCTTTGCGCAATTGCGCGCCGCCTGGACTAGCAAACTATCGTGTTTTTGCCACCGTGACCGCATAGCTTAACGGCGGTGGCGACAAACAAGTTTTGAAGAACGCCGGAAACGTCGGGCTGATTGCGGCCAATCCGGTTTTCATCACCAGAAACACGTCGAGAGAGACATGTCGGCACAAATCGAGAAAATCGCGCTATTTATTGACGGCGCCAACCTTTACGCTACGGCGAAATCACTTGGCTTTGATATTGATTACAAAAGGCTGCTGCGCGAGTTCCAATCGCGCGGCTATCTGTTGCGGGCATTCTATTACACCGCCGTGATCGAGGATCAGGAATATTCGTCGATCCGGCCGCTGATCGATTGGCTCGATTACAACGGCTACACGGTAGTCACCAAAGCGACCAAGGAATTCGTCGACCAGACCGGGCGGCGCAAGGTCAAGGGCAACATGGACATCGAGCTTGCGGTCGACGCCATGGAGATCGCGCCGCACATCGATCAGATGGTGCTGTTCTCCGGCGACGGCGACTTCCGCTCGCTGGTCGAGGCGGTGCAGCGCCGCGGCGTGCGCGTCGTCGTCGTGTCCACTGTTTCGACGCAGCCGCCAATGGTCGCCGACGAGTTGCGGCGCCAGGCTGATCAGTTCGTCGACATCCTCGAGCTGCAGAACAAGATCGGCCGCGACCCGGGCGAACGTGCGCCCCGCGAGCCGCGGGAAGGACGCGAAGGCCGCGAGCCGCGCCACACCCCGCAATTCCTCCAGCGCAGCACCGGCGCCGCCAGGACCGAGATCGGGGTCGAAGAAGACGAATTCGACGAGGAATAGGCCTGCCGGGTCGAAGCCATGGACCGCCCGAGCGGCAAGCCCGGCCGCGATTGTCCGCGTTGTCCGCGTCTCGTCGCTTTCCGCAATACCTGGCGCCAGCAGGAACCGGATTGGTTCAACGCACCGGTTGCCTCGTTCGGTCCGATCGATGCCCGCCTGTTGATTGTCGGACTTGCGCCGGGCTTGCGCGGCGCCAACCGCACCGGGCGGCCGTTCACCGGCGACTATGCCGGCGACCTGCTTTACGCCACGCTGAAGGAATTCGGCTTCGCCAAGGGAGACTACGAAGCCCGCCCGGATGATGGCTTCACACTGATCGACTGCCGCATCACCAATGCGGTGCGGTGCGTGCCGCCGGAGAACAAGCCGACGCCGCAGGAAATCACCACCTGCCGCGATTTCCTGATTCCCACCATCAAGGAAATGCCGAAGCTCCGCGCTATTGTCGCGCTCGGCCGCGTCGCGCACGAAACGCTCGTCAGCGCCCACTCAGCGCGGCGGCGCGATCATCCATTCGCCCACGGCGGCGCCCGGGCAATGGGCGATCTGACGTTGTTCGATAGCTATCACTGCTCGCGTTACAACACCAATACGGGCGTGCTGACCCCGGACATGCTCCGCGCCGTGTTTGCGAAAGTGCACGCGCATCTCGACGCAGCGCCGTAGGGTGGGTGTCGCCAATCTGATGCGCATCCGCGTCGGCGAAATCGTTTAAGGCGATGCCCGCGCGGAAACGCCGGCGCAGACGATTTCGCCCACTCTACGAATAGATCGACGTTTCGTATTTGCCGCTGCCCATTTCGCTGCGCGGAAAGATGCCGTGCTGCTCGATCCACTCAAATGATTCGTCGAAGGTTTCTTTCGAGTACGGCTCGAACACCAGCCGTTCGCCGGGCCCCCAGCGACGGGTATCGATCTGATCGTGGAAGCGGAGCGGGAACTCCTTTTTGTAGTAGTGCGTGTAGAGCTCCGGCCGAAGGTCGATGTCGCGTTGCGCGCGGCGCAGCGCGCGGAAATATTTGCGCACATCATCGGGGTCAGGCGTGCCGGTGATGATCGACGCCATCATGAAGGTGGTGTCGATGATTTTGCGGAAGCCGAGCTGCTCGACGAAATAGTAGGGCCCGCTGAACAGCGAAGCCGCCGGGACGTTGCCGTCGATCAGCATTTCCATGCGGCTGAACAACAGGCCGTCGTTGAACGACAGCTTGATGTCTTCGATCTTGAGATACTGCTCGAGCCCCTGGATGGTCGCGTAGTGGCTGCCCGACTGGTAGCCAGCGGAAATCGGCACGCCGGCCAAGCCCGCCGGCGTCTTCACGGGTGAACTCGCCGGCACGAAGATGCCGCACGGCGAAACCGAATAACATTCGGCGTAGAGTTTACCGTGACCGTTCGAGGCGGCGACGTTCATGGTCCAGTGGCAGGCGCCGCTCACATTGCAGGTGCGGCCGGCTTCCAGCGTCTGATAGGCGCCGACCTTGCCGCCCAGCTGATGGCCGCTGCCCGAGCTCGAATCCAGGGCCTCGCGGAACTCATAATCGAGGCCCTCGGCGGCGAAATAGCCTTTCTCCTCGGCGACCCATTCCTGCAGGCGAAAGTGCGGGGCAACGACGAATTTCGACATGAGTCCCTCCTGTGGCCTTTCGCTTAAGCGTATCGGCAAAGACCGATTTGATAATCCGCGGCGGGCGAAATACATTGTCCACGAAAAGTTGACAATTGACCGGCGACCGTTCGAAATGGACCGCTTTGAAAATGCGAGGATTTTCGCCGCCGTGGTGGAAGCGGGCGGCTTCACCCGGGCCGCCGAGCGGCTCGGCCTGTCGCGCGCGGCCACCAGCAAGCACGTTCTGCAACTCGAAGCGCGGCTCGGGGCGCGGCTTCTCAACCGCACCACCCGCAAGGTCAGCGTCACCGCCGCCGGCCGCACCTTCTACGAACAATGCCGGCGCATTGTCGCCGAACTCGATGAAGCGGAGCGCGCCGCCGGCGAACTGCACAACGAGCCGCGCGGCGAATTGCGGGTAATCGCGCCGACCAATTTCGGCCTTGCCGAGATCGGGACGGCGATTGCCGACTTCGTCGTCGCCTACCCTCGCCTGCGCATCAACCTCACCATGAACGACCGGCTGACCGATCCGATCGAAGGCGGCTACGACATTGCCATCAGTGTCGACATGCCACGCGGCGCCTCGTCGAGCCTGATGGCGCGCAAGCTCAACACCTCGCGCCGGGTTCTGTGCGCCGCTCCGGACTATTTGCAGCGGCGGGGCTCGCCGCACGCGCCGGAGGAACTCTCCGGGCATGACTGTCTGAGCTACAGCTACGTGGCGGTTCCCGATGAGTGGCACTTGACCGGCGCCGATGGCGAACATGTGGTCAAGGTCTCTGGCCCGATCGTCACCAGCCACCGCCATGTGCTGCGCGCGGCGGCGCTGCGCGGGCTCGGCATCGCTTACGGGCCGATCGATTTCTTCCGCGACGACCTCGAAGCCGGACGGCTGGTGCGCGTCTTGGCGGAACATCGATTGCCGGAAGCGACGATCTACGCGGTCTATCCGGCGAGCCGCCAGCTCTCCGCCAAAGTGAAGGTCTTCAACGACTTCATGGCGGGCTATTTCGCTGCCAGCCCGATCTTCCATTGAAACTCGGGGTCGGGCCGCTGCAGAACTCATTTTGACCTTAGTCTTGTCGCTGTTACGCCGGGCAAGTACCCTGTTGCGGGGCGCTTGTTTCCTACGATTCCCTTGGAGACATCTATGAACCTCAAACTAGTTGTGGCTGTTTCGGTATTCGTCGCGGTTCCGATGGTTGCTTTTGCGCAGCAAAAAAATGGCCCGCCTCCTCCAAGCGCGCCAAAGCCGACCGTCGCGGCTGTGCAAAAAGTTGTCCAGATGATCAGCGGCGACAAAGCCAAGCTGCAGGCCTATTGCGAGATCGGCAAGCTGCAGGATCAGATGGAGGCGGCTTACAAGAAGAAAGACAACAAGAGTGGCGAAGCGCTCGGTGCCAAGATCGAAGCCCTCGGACAGCAACTCGGGCCCGATTACGTCAAGGTGATGGACGGGCTTGACCAAGTTGATCCGAATTCTGTGGAGGGTAAGCAATTTACCGCTGTCTTCGACCCTCTCGACAAGCAGTGCAAATAACGCTTGTGGGTGCAGCGGCGCGCCGGAATTTGCAGCGCGCCGCTAACCTTGCTTGACGCCGGGCCGGCGCAGCCAGGTAACGACTTCTGCCGCGCTCTTGTCAGGCGGAAACACCGGATAAAACACCTCGGTGATCACGCCATCGTCAATGACGAACACCATGCGCTTGAGCAGCGTCATGCCGGCAACCGTGAACGTCGGCAGCTTCAGCGCCCGGGTGAATTTCAGTTCGGCGTCGGACAGAATCGGGAACGGCAAATGCAGCCGTTCCGCGGCTTCGCGCTGATAATCGGTGTCCTGCGTCGACAGGCCGAAAACCTGGTCGACACCCAGTCCTTTCAGTTCGGCAAAGTGGTCGCGAAAGCTGCATGATTGCGGCGTGCAGCCGCGCGCGCCGGGGATTTCGTCCCAGCCCGGCGGCAAGTCGACGCCAGGCACGCCGGTGCGCGGATAAATGTAAAGAACCGTGCGGCCGGCAAGCGTCGACAGGTTGAACGCGCCGCTGCGAGTCGCCGGCAGCGCCAGATCGGGCAGCGCCATGCCCGAAAGATGGCGCGCCGCCCCGTCGTCCTGCGGCGCCGGAATATTCGCCGGCAACACCGTCGGATCGTGCTTGCCGGGCGCTTCGCGCTGCGGCTGTTTGTCTGGACCTTGCGTGTAAGAAATGAACTCCATCAACGAGCCGTCGGGATCGCGGAAATAGACGCTGGTGCCCGCGCCCTTGGCGCCGAACCGCTGCATCGGGCCGGCTTCCACCGCAACGCCACGGCTTTCGAGGTGACGTATCGCATCTGTGATCGGCCCGCTCCACTCGAAACATAGGTCGCTGTTGCCCGGCGCCACCGGAACCCGCGCCACCTCGGCCGGCGCAACGCCGGGTCCGTGGACGTTGAGCTGCCGGTCGCCGAAGCGATAGGCGTAGCCGACCGGGCGCGCGATCAATTCCGCGCCCATCACCGTGGTGTAAAACGCGTTCGAGCGCCCCCAGTCGCTGACGTGAATGACGCAATGGTCAAGCGTCACGGCAGGCATGGCCTCATCCCTTTTGCCGCAGCAACCGGCCGCGCTCGCGGTCCCACGAGCGTTTCTTTTCGGTGTCGCGCTTGTCGTAGAGCTTCTTGCCTCGCGCCAGGGCCAGTTCGATCTTGGCGCGGCCCTTTTCATTGAAATAAAGCTTGAGCGGCACCAGCGTCATGCCCTCACGCTCGACCGCGCCGATCAATTTGCTGATCTGCCGGCGATGCAGCAGGAGCTTGCGCGGCCGCTTCGGCGCATGGTTGAAACGGTTGGCTTGCTGATATTCCGGGATGTTGGAGTTGATCAGCCAGATCTCGCCGCCGCGGGCGTCGGCGTAAGATTCGGCGATCGTCGCCTTGCCGGAGCGGAGCGACTTCACTTCGGTGCCAGTGAGCGCCACGCCCGCCTCCATCGTATCGTCGATAAAGTAGTTGAAGCGCGCTTTGCGATTATCGGCGACGACGCGCAGCTTGCGTTCAGACTTCTCCGCCATGCCGCCGCCCTGCCCTAGACCACGATCCGATCAAGGTGAATCGGTCCATGGTTTGGATGTTTCGTTGGAGCATGATGCTTGTCGAAACCCGGCTTCCACTTTTCGGCATCATGCTCTATCGGGCCTTCAATACGTCGCGGATCTCGGTCAAAAGCTGAACTTCCGGCGACGGCTTGGCCGCTTCCGCCGGCCCGGGCTTGGGCGCCGCCAAGCGGTTGAGGCCCTTGATGGCGAGAAACAATACCCAGGCAATGATCAAAAAGTTGATGACAATGGTGAGGAAGCTGCCCCAGGCGAATACTGCGCCCTGCTTTCGTGCCTCGGCCAACGACGTCGCGCTTACTTTCGACGATAGCGGCAGGAAATAATTTGAGAAATCGAGCCCGCCGGTGGCCGCGCCGATCAGCGGCATGATGATATCGGCAACCAGCGAATTGACGATGGCGCCGAACGCGGCGCCGATGATCACGCCGACGGCGAGGTCGACGACATTGCCGCGCATCGCGAATTTCTTGAATTCGTCGAGCATGAGGTTTCTCCCCAACCAATTCATCGGCAATCCGCTCGTCCCCGCGAAGGCGGGGACCCAGAGCTGGATTCCCGCTTGCGCGGGAATGAGCGGCGTGGCGGCCTCTCGGCGGCTAATTGATCAGCCCCGCATGCACCATGGCTTCGCGCACCGCCGTACGCGTCTTGTCGGCGACGGCCACCATGGGCAGCCGCACGGTGTCGGCGCATTTGCCGATCAGCGAAAGCGCGTATTTCGCCGGCGCCGGATTGGTTTCGATGAACAACGCGGTGTGCAGCGGCATCAGCTTGTCCTGCAGCTTGAGCGCGCTGGCATAGTCGCCCTTGAGGCAGGAGTCCTGAAACTCCGCGCACAGGCGCGGCGCCACGTTGGACGTGACCGAAATGCAGCCATGGCCGCCATGGGCCATGAAGCCGAGCGCGGTCGCGTCTTCGCCCGAGAGCTGATTGAAATCCGGACCCATGGCGGCGCGCTGTTGCGACACGCGCACGACATTGGCGGTCGCATCCTTGACGCCGGCGATGTTCTTAAGCTCCGACAGGCGCTTCATGGTCTCGACCGACATGTCGATCACCGAGCGCGGCGGAATGTTGTAGATGATGATCGGAATGCCGATCGCATCGTTGATCGCCTTGAAGTGCTGGTAGAGCCCTTCCTGCGTCGGCTTGTTGTAGTAGGGCGTGACGACCAGCACGGCATCGGCGCCGGCCTGTTCGGCATGCCTGGCGAGGTCGATCGCTTCCTTGGTGGAATTGGAACCGGCGCCGGCAACGATCGGCACGCGGCCGTGAGCCTGGTCGATGCACCATTCGACAACGCGGTGGTGCTCGTCATGCGACAGCGTCGGACTCTCGCCGGTGGTGCCGACCGGCACGAGCCCCTTGGTGCCTTCGGCGATCTGCCAATCGACCAGGCCGCGGAAGGCTTTCTCGTCGACGGAACCGTTCTTGAACGGCGTGACCAGCGCGGTGAAGGAGCCTCGAAAGCTCGTCTTGGCGGCCATGACACGATCCTTGATTTTGCGGTCCCGGGAGCCGGCATGTCGCGTGACGCGACCGGTGCGGCCTAACAAGCATAAATATCGCCTTGCGGCGGGGCTTGAAAGCCCTTTCGCGCGGCCATCGCTTCGACCGCGATAGGAAGGCCGCGCCCGACGCGTTAAACTCAAGCGCTATCGAATCGGCGTAACGTGCGGCTGCGATGCCCCGCTTTTGCCGTGAAATTCGCCGAATGGTCTGTCGGTTCGCGCGCCTTAGCAATTCGTCAATGTTGCAAGCCGAAGAGGTCTTGCAGACGCCGGCTTTGAGGGTACGGCGGCAGAAGGATCCGTACCGGTGAAGGCCATTCGGCTGATAATCGCGTTTGCCGCCGTAGCATTTGCCGCGCCAGGCCTGCTGGGTGGCAAGCTTCACGCCGCGCCGCCTTCCGACGCGAGCACCACGCCGCAGCCGGCGCCCACCACCGAGAGCAAGCCCGACAAGTCCGCAAAGCCGGCGCACAAGTCCGAAACGCATAAATCCGAAGCGCAAAAGTCGGATGCACATAAGTCCGACAAGCCGGCGAAAGCGGCGGCCAAACCGGAAAAGTCCGCCGAGACGGCGCACAAATCCGACAAGCCGGCAAAGCCGAAGAGGAGCGCCGCCGACAAGACTGCGCCAGGACCGATGATGCTGGCGGTTCCTCCAGGGCCGGTCACGTCGACGGCGTCGGTTCCACCGCCGGGCGCGATCAGTAACAACGGCAGCGACGTGCGGCGCGCCGCGCCGCCATTTACGCCGTCGACTTTGCCGCTTACGCCGTCGACTTTGCCGCTGCGGCCGTCCTCCACAGCGGCGCCGCCTGCCGCGCCGGCGCGATCGGCGCCCGCTATGGCGATGGCCGCAACCGCCAATACCTCGCCGCTCGATATCGCGGCCGTCAAACAAGCCATCGAGCTTGCACACAAGGGCCGGCCGGACGAAGCCACCAGTGTCGAAAACACCATCTCCGATCCGTTGGCGCGCAAGCTGGTCGAGTGGGTGATTCTGCGCGGCGACGAGGCGGATCTCGATTTCCCGCGTTACGCCGCGTTCATCACCGCCAATCCGAGCTGGCCGGGAATAGGAGCGCTGCGCCGCCGTGCCGAAGCGGCGCTGTGGCAGCAGCAAGCCGACCGGCGCACGGTGATCGAGTTTTTCAGAACCGATCCGCCGCGCACCGCCAAAGGGCGCTTCGCGCTGGCGCGCGCCTTGCTCGCCGAAGGCGACCAAGCCGGCGCGCAAGCTGCCGTGCGCGACGCCTGGCGCAAGGACGCTTTCTCGGCCGACGTCGAGGCGCAGGCGCGCGACATTTTCGCCGGCCTGATCACGGCCGCCGACGACAAAGCGCGAATGGACGCACGCCTCGATGTCGACGACGACGATGCCGGCATACGCGCGGCACGCCACCTCGGCCCGGTCGAGACGGCGATCGCCAAAGCGCGTATCGCGGTTATCAACAAATCCAGCAAGGCGAAAGCGCTGCTCGAGGAGGTGCCGGCGGAAGGCCGGCACGATTCCGGCTATGTGCTCAGCCGCATCCAATATCTGCGCCGCACCGACAAGATCAACGAAGCCGCGCAGTGGATGCTGTCGGCGCCGCACGAAGCCGACCGCCTCGGCGATCTCGATCAATGGTGGGTCGAGCGCCGGCTGATCGCGCGCAAACTGCTCGACCTCAACGACTTCAAGGCGGCTTACGCGGTGGCCAGCGGCGGCGCCGCGCCGGTCAACGAGAATTATCGCGGCGAGCAGCAATTCACCACCGGCTGGATCGCGCTGCGCTTTCTGCATGAACCGGCGGCGGCGCTCTCGCACTTCGCGCGCATCGCCGACGGCATCACCAATAATCCGATCACGCTGGGGCGTTCATATTATTGGCAGGGCCGCGCCGCCGAAGCGCTCGGCCGCAACCAGGAGGCTCGCGGTTATTACGAGACCGCGGCGCGCTACCCGACGGCCTATTACGGCCAGTTGGCCCGCGCCCGGCTTGGCATCGACGCCGTCACGCTGCACGCTCCGCCGGAGCCGAGTGCCGAACACTATCGGCTCGAAGTCGCGCGCATTTTCGAAATCCTTTATGCGATCGACGAGCGCGACACGATCGCCAACATGGCCGCCGACCTCGGCGACAAATCGGCCGACGCGGTCGGGCTGGCGACGCTTGGCGAGATCGCCAAGCGCCACAACGATGCGCGCACCACGCTATTGATCGGCAAGCCCGCGCTCAGCCACGGCCTGCCGCTCGAGCATTATGCTTTCCCCGATTTCGGCGTGCCGGATTACCAGCAGATCGGGCCCGAGGTGGAGCGCTGCATCGTGTATTCGATCGTGCGTCAGGAAAGCGCCTTCAACGGCCGCGTGGTGTCGAGCGCCAACGCCATCGGCTTGATGCAGGTGACGCCGGCCGCCGGCCGCGACACCGCCAAGCGCTTCAATGTCTCGTTCGATCAACATCGGCTGATGGCCGACGTCGCCTACAACGCCCAACTCGGCACCGCCGAACTTGGCAACGACATCGCCTCGTGGCGCGGGTCGTACATCCTGGCGTTCGTCGCCTACAACGCCGGACCGCGCCGGGCGAAGGAATGGATCGAGCAATATGGCGATCCGCGTAGTCCCAAGGTCGATCCGATCGATTGGATCGAGCGCATCCCGATCTCGGAGACGCGCAACTATGTCCAGCGCATCATTGAGAACATGCAGGTCTACCGCGCCCGCTTCGGCAGCGACCCGCGGCTCCTGATCGAGGCCGACCTGCGGCGCGGGGGTTAACGCGCGGGCAATCTGCCCTGCATAAATTTCGCGCAAAGTG
>Ga0210398_10006421_pt1 | contig 10805 bp, 9 predicted proteins | sample IncBWC4OmetaG_FD_161047 | JGI IMG/M metagenome (GOLD analysis project Ga0210398, IMG submission 161047) | Forest soil microbial communities from Barre Woods Harvard Forest LTER site, Petersham, Massachusetts, United States - Inc-BW-C-4-O | ecosystem: Environmental > Terrestrial > Soil >... | reverse complement strand
TGACCTCAGGCGGCGTCTCGGCCGGCGAAGCCGACCATGTGCGCAACGTGATTGCAGGCATCGGCCGGCTGGTGTTCTGGCGCGTTGCCATTAAACCCGGCCGTCCGGTCGCGATGGCCGTGATCCAAAGCGGCACGAGCGGTCACAGCGCCGCCTTCGTCGGTCTGCCGGGAAATCCGGTAGCGGTGTTCGTCACCTTCGTGCGCGTGGTGCGCCCATTACTGCTGCGCTTGTCCGGCGCGTTGCCCGAGCCGCTCCTCGCCATGCCGGCGCGCGCGACATTCTCCTACAAGAAACGCAAGGGCCGGCGCGAATATGTCCGCGTCGCGTTGCGCGCGGCGGCCGACGGCGTCGTCGAAGTCGTCAAATACGAGCAGGACGGCGCCGGCGTGCTGACATCGCTCACGGAGACCGACGGGTTGGCCGAACTCGGCGAGGATGTGACCAATATCGAGCCCGGCGCGACGGTGGGCTTTCTTTCTTACGCATCGCTGGTCGGTTAGATGTCGGGATATTGCGCGGCGATATCCGTAGCGCGTGCCGCGTCTTCGGGCGTGTTGACGTTGAAGAACGGATCGGCCGGCGCGGCCGGCCAATCGGCGAGGGCGACGCCGTGACGCGCCGTCCAGATTTCGATCTTGCGCAAGCCGTCGTCGATCAGCGCGTGGCGCATATCCTCGCGCAGTGCGACCGGCCAAAGCGCGACGACGGGATGGCGCCATTCGCCCGAACGCGCACAGGCCAACGGTGTCCCGGCCGCGATGCGCGCTTCATGCAACCGCGTCACCAGATCTTTCGGCAGGAACGGACAATCGCCCGGCACACTCAACAGCCACTGGCAATCTTGCGCGTGCGCAGCGGCCCAATCGAGGCCGGCGAGAATGCCGGCAAGCGGGCCGGCAAAATCCGGTACGCTGTCGGCGACCACTGGCAGGCCGGTATCGGCGAAACGCGCCGGATCGCCGTTGGCGTTGACAATGACGCCGTTGCATTGCGGGCCGATGCAGGCGAGCACGCGCTGCAGGATGGTCGCGCCGCCGATGCGAAGCCGCGCTTTGTCGCCGCCGCCCATGCGCCGCGCCAAGCCGCCGGCAAGCACCAGACCGAGGGTGGGAGGCATGCTCACGCGCGTTTCGGCTTAATCGTCGTGCACCGCGGCCTTGCGGCGGTGCCTGGCGCTTTCGTCCTCGACATAAGCGAGGTCCTGATCGAACACGATGCGCTCTGCGCCGGAAAGTGCAATGAAGCGCTTGCCGCGGGCGCGGCCGATCAGCGTCAGGTTCGCCTTGCGTGCGAGCTCGACGCCCCACGCGGTGAAGCCGGAGCGCGAGATCAGGATCGGAATGCCCATGCGCACCGTCTTGATCACCATCTCCGACGTGAGCCGGCCCGTCGTGTAGAAAATCTTGTCGGCCGCGCCGACGTGATTCTTGAACATCCAGCCGGCGATCTTGTCGACGGCGTTGTGGCGGCCGACGTCTTCCATATAAACGAGCGGCCGATCCTTGACCGCCAGCACGCAGCCGTGGATGGCGCCGGCCTCAAGGTAAAGCGACGGCGTGGTGTTGATTTTCTGCGTCAGCGTATAGAGCCACGAGGTGCGCAATTCCGCCGTCGGCAGGGTGACGTTCTCCAGCGCCTCCATCAAATCGCCGAACACGGTGCCCTGGGCGCAGCCCGAAGTCTGCACCTTCTTCTTGAGCTTCTTCTCGTAATTGGTCTTGCGCCTGGTGCGCACGACGACGATGGACAACTCCTCGTCGTAATCGACGCCGGTGACGGTGTCGTCGGGCAACAGCATGTTCTGGTTGAGCAGGTAGCCGAGCGCCAGATATTCGGGATGATCGCCGATCGTCATCGCGGTGACGATTTCCTGCGCATTGAGAAAGATCGTCAACGCCCGCTCGACTACCACCGCGGTTTCGATCGCGGCGCCGGTCTGGTCGATGCCTTTGACCCGCTCGGTCAGGCGGGGATCGCGCGGATCGGGGCGAACGAGATAATCGTCGGGGAGGGGATTCATGCCGCTAATGTAGGACATGGCATGCGCCGGCGGAAGCGATGGAGCGGACTGCAAGAGGCCCGGCTCGCGCCGGGCCTCCGCACACTCACTTACGTCGCCTGTACGTCGCCTGTCTTTGGCCTGGCAATATCAGCCGTGAAGGCCGCCAAGCACCCAAATCAGAAGAATGATCGGCAGTGGAATGCCGAGGAGCCATAGCAATAGCCCGCGTCCCATGACTTCCTCCTGTGTCGCCTCAGTAGGACTGCGGAATAACGGTAAGGCCGGACGAAAGTTCCACTCCCGGATTAGCGCGGATTTCATGCGTGGACGGCAATTTGTGCCGCGGCAGCGGTCTGTTCGCGCGGGTTGTAACTCAAGACCCGGCCGCTATATTGCGTTCGCTTCCGTGGTCCGGAGGGGTGGCCGAGTGGCTGAAGGCGCTCGCTTGGAAAGCGTGTATACGGGAAACCGTATCGTGGGTTCGAATCCCACTCCCTCCGCCAGCCTAGGCGAGACTAACCGGAATCCAAATTTCACAACATGTCGTCATCGTGGATAGTGCAGGCCGGCGCATATCTCGGCGACCAATAAGTGCCCGTCTGCCGCGCGGGTGGAGAAGGTTGGATCAGAGTTTCGACCGCTCCGCCCGACCTAATTCTGGGCGACGCAGGTACTGTCACTTTTTACGCCTTCAGGAAAGCTAAGAGGTCGGCGTTGATCGCGACCGCTTCCGTCGTCGGCATGCCGTGCGGGAAGCCCTTGTAGGTCTTGAGCGTCCTTTTTTCAGCAGCTTTGCCGACAATGGCCCCGAAGCCACGTAGGGAACGATTTGATCGTCTTCGCTGTGCATCACCAGAACCGGCACATTGATCTTCTTGAGGTCCTCGGTGAAATCGGTCTGTGAGAACGCGACGATGCCGTCGTAATGGGCCTTGACGCCGCCTATCATGCCTTGACGCCACCAATTTTCGATGGTGGCCCTTCGGAGGGCTTTCCCGTCTTGTAGGTCAGCATTTCAGTGCCCGCTGGTCGTCGACGGCGCGGAGAAATCCATTGACGGGCGATGGTCGGGCGCGCAAGAGCCGCGCTGACTTCGAACGGCAGCTCAAAGTAAGTCGAGCCGGTCTCGGCCCCAAATTCTGGAAGTCCCTGCATATTCGTGCGTATAATTATAGCTACGGCGCAGTAGTGTCGCGCTATGGTGAACCAGGAGAAGGTGCCGTGATGCCTGACATTTTCTCACAGGATTTGATGATGACGCTTATGCTGCCGCTCGCGCCCGATGGGGGCGAAGGTCAGAGCACACGGTGCCGCACAATTTTGCACTGAATTTCGTCGTGACCATGCATTACAAAGCGGCAGTGCTGTACGAGCCCGGTACGCCCCTGGTTATCGAGCGGGCGGAGGCTGCCCCATTAGGACCATCCGACGTGCTGGTGAGAGTGCGGGCGGCGGGACTTTGCCATACAGATCTCGAAGTCATTGATGGCGCTCTCCGCTATCCCATGCCGATCGTGCTTGGTCACGAGGCCGCAGGCGTAATCGAGGATGTCGGCTCCGCTGTGGCGAAATCGCGTAAAGGGCAATCGGTAATTCTGTCTCTCAATCCTTATTGTGGCCATTGCTTTTATTGCGATCGGAATCTCCCGATCCTTTGTGAGGAGTACCTCGCAAAAGGCCCGCATGCTCTCGCGTTCGATGGCCAGAGTAAGGCCCGCCAGAGCAACGGCCAGAATCTTAGACAACTGCTATTTATTGGAGCGTTTGGCGAATACTGCATCGTTCAGGACCAGCAAGCTATCGCCGTCTCCCCAGACATGCCCCACGATCGGGCGTGTCTCATCGGATGTGCGGTCATGACCGGAGTTGGCGCGGCGCTTAACGTTGCTCACATAAAGCGTACTGATGCCGTAATGGTGGTTGGTTGCGGCGCGGTAGGCTTGGCGGCTGTGCAGGGTGCTCGTCTTGCGGGAGCGCGAATGATCATCGCAGTCGACGTTGATGACAGGAAGTTGGCGCTGGCCTGCAAATTGGGCGCCACGACGAGCGTGAACGTACACAATCAGGACGCGGTTGCGATTGGTAAGGATGCGACCGGGGGCCGTGGGGTGGATTGCGTCCTCGAGGCAGCAGGCAAGGCGGCGGCCTTTAAACTGTCGTTGGAAGCTGTGCGCCCCGGCGGCGAGGTTATTTGGTTGGGCAAGGTCGATGTTGAAAAGGAGATCGCCTTTCGCTGGGGTTCGATGATGCAGGAGCGCCACATTCGACGATCAAGTTACGGCGACGCGCGCCCAGCGCGCGATTTTTCGCTGCTGGTCGAATCTTACTTAAATGGAAATCTGATGCTTGATGAGTTGATTACACAGCGTATCGGCCTCAATGAGATCAATGACGGATTTTCTGCGATGCGATCGGGAGCATCAATCCGCAGCGTGATCGTCTTTAACTGACATGTGCTATGGCCGCTCGACGATCCAGCCCCAACGGAAATCACAAGATGGCAAAATCGCGAGGTTGTAAGACGGGATCGACAAAGCATCGCAGTTCGGACGTTGGCTCGGAAGCAGAACTCGCGAGGCTCATCCGCGAGCGCGACGAGGCCCACGAACGGCAAGCTGCTAGCGCCGAAATCCTCAAAGTTATCAGCCGGTCGACATTTGACCTGCAGGCCGTCCTCGACACGCTCACGAAGAGGGCTGTGCAGCTTTGCGCGGCGGATAAAGGTATCATTTCGATGTTGGATGGAGATCTGTATCGGATCCGTTCGGCTTATGGCTTTTCTCGGGAAGCCCAGCGGTACGCGTCGCAAAACCCGCTACGCCGTGACCGCGGGGGCGTTACGGGCCGTGTCGCTCTAGAGGGCAGGGCGGTTCACATTCCCGACGTGCTCGCTGATCCTGAATATACGGCGTTCGGGTATCAAAAGTTACTCGGTCAACGGACCAATCTTGGTGTGCCGCTGTTGCGCGAGGGTGTCGTAATCGGTGTTTTCTCACTCACACGCACAAAAGCGAATCCATTCACCAACAAGCAGATTGAACTGGTTTCTACATTCGCCGATCAGGCGGTCATCGCCATCGAGACTACGCGACTCCTGAATGAGCAGCGCCAGCTCCTAGAGCATCATCGGCGTTCCGAAGCGGCGCTCGCGGACAGCGAGCGACGACTTCGGAAGGCCCATGACGAGCTTGAAATGAAAGTAGTCGAACGAACCGCCGAATTGAAGCGACGCGCGCTGGCACTTGCGCGGAGCGAAATGCACCTCACCACGGCTCAACGACTGAGTCAGACCGGGAGCTTCACTTGGAAGCCGAACACAGGCGAAAGATTCTGGTCAGACGAGATTTATCGGATCTTTGATATTGATCCGGCGTCGGGGCCGGACGTTGAAAAGGCGTTTGAGCGTGTCCACACCGATCAACGAGATCACATTCGCCGGCTGAGTGCGTTGGTGGCTAGCGGCGACGCTTCCATTGATGAGATTATCAGGTTGTCGTTTCCGGACGGATCGAGCAAATTCATTCACCAGAAAAGCCACGCGTTGCACGGCGATGACGGTGAGTTCGAGGTTGTAGGAGCCTTATCCGACGTAACCAAGGTCAAGGCGGCGGAAGACGCCTTGCGGGAGAGCGAGCAGAACCTGCAGGCTTTGGTGGAGACCATCCCTGCGTTGGTATGGAGAGCCAAGCCCGATGGCCAGATCGACTACGTAAGTAAACGCGTGCTCCAATACTTTGGGTCGCCCCTTGAGGAGGTCATGGGATGGGGATGGGTGGAAAAGGTACACCCCGACGATGTCGCATTTAAGGTCCAACGCTGGCTTGACAGTCTGGAGGCCGTTAATTCGCACGATGCTAACTGTCGATTTCGGCGTTTCGACGGCGCCTACAGGTGGTTTAACGTGCGCGGGGAGCCCCTGCGCGATAGTGGCGGCCGCATGCTGAATTGGTACGGCGTCTTAATTGACGTAGACGATCAAAAGAAAGCGGAAGAAACGTCTCGGCAAAGCGAGTTAAACCTCCGCCAAGTACAGGCCGAACTAACACATGTGGGTCGGGTAGCGGCTTTGGGGCAGCTAACCGCTTCGATTGCCCACGAAGTCACGCAGCCGATTGGCAGTGCACGCAACAATGCGCGTGCGGCCTTGAATTTTTTAGATCGCCAGTCCCCAAACCTGGGCGAAGTCAAGGAGGCACTTGAGTGTGTCGTGGCCGACGCCGACCGCGCCGGGCATATTGTTGGCCGTATTCGGGATCACATCAAGAAAGCGCCGCCCCGAAGGGAGCGCTTTGACCTTAATGAAGCGATCAATGAAGTGCTGTTATTGGCGCGAACTACAATAACGGAGAATGAAGTCTCGGTGCGAACGCGTTTCGCGGAGGTGCCGCTTGCCGCTTATGGCGATCGGGTTCAGTTACAGCAAGTGGTGCTGAACTTGATCTTGAACGCCGTGGAAGCGATGGCGTCCGTCAAGATTGGTGTGCGGCAGTTGCTGATCAGCACCGAACAAAACCGGGCGAATGAGGTTCTTGTGGCGCTTCGCGATTCAGGGCCGGGTATTGAGCCGGACAGCCTCGAGCGTGTTTTCGATGCTTTCTACACGACGAAGCCCAACGGAGTAGGGATGGGGCTGTCGATCTGTCGGTCCATCATCAGCGCCGAGGGAGGTCAGCTTTGGGCAGAGGCGAACAAACCGCGCGGCGCCGTTTTTCTGTTCACTCTGGCCAATGCCGAAAACTCATGAATTCTCTTCTGGCGGTTCGTCAGAATCAAGAGCCGCACGAAGACACTGTATGAGATGCTCATCATCAACTGGCTTACGAAGGTAACAAACGAGCCCGTCCTTCATAGCGCGGTCTCGATCCGCGTCGTTGGGATAGGCCGTAACGAGGATTGTGGGAATCGTGTAGCCCGCCTCGATGAGCTGCCTATAGAGCTCGATCCCGGTCATCGCAGGCATATGGACGTCAGCGATCAAGCAGGCTGTTTCAACGAAGCGAGGCGATGCGAGGAAATCGGCTGCGGACGAGAAGACCTCGACGCTGTAGCCCTGGGATCTCATCAGTCTTTTCATCGACTCGCGAAAAAACTGATCATCTTCGACGATCGAGACCAATGGTGCTTTCTGCATACGAGTTCCGGCAGTTTGCACACAGCCCACCACAGGAGCGTTTCGAGCGACATTGTCGCGCCGCACGCGAATTCTGGAGTGTGCGCCAAATCGTGCTCCCGCGGAATGTTGCTGCCCATAAACTTTGGCTTATGACGGAGGGCAAATGCCTAAACCGACCGCTGGCAAAGCAGCGGGGCAATGACGGAACGCGTAAACCCTGGGGTATGCCGTCACGCCCTCCGGTGTGAACTGGGCGCTGTTCATGTTGGCGACTTGGGACTAATTTATCCTCAGGCTGTGCCGACCTTACGCGTAGAATAAAGGCTCACTCCGGGAATCCCTGATCGCGAGTCGTAGCGATGCCCGACGCAAACGCCACCGTTTTGGTTGTGGACGATGATCCCGACCTTCGTGCGTCTGTTGGACGCCTGTTGCGGTCGGTCGGTATCGAAAGTCAGCTCTTTGCCTCCATTCCCGACTTTCTCAAGTCCGATCCGCCGGATGGGCCTGCCTGCCTGGTTCTCGATGTAAGGTTACCCGGCCAAAGCGGCCTTGATCTTCAGCGCGAGCTCGCGGTGGCGAAGAGGGAGCTACCGATCATCTTCATCACCGGACACGGCGACATCCCCATGACGGTCCAGGCGATGAAAGGCGGTGCCATCGAATTCCTTACCAAGCCGTTCCGTGATCAGGCCCTTCTCGACGCCATTCAGCTCGGCCTCTCCCGTGACGGTGCCGCGCGGGAGAACAGAAAGACCTTGGCCGCTCTCAAGGAGCGCTTCGCATCGTTGAGTCCCCGGGAACGCGATATCATGCTTGAGGTCGTGCGAGGCCGTCTCAGCAAGCAGATTGCCGGCGACATGGGTATTGCTGAAGCTACGGTTAAGGTTCACCGCAGCAGGCTGATGCGAAAAATGAAGGCGCGTTCGCTTCCCGAGCTGGGCCGGATGGCCGACAATCTCAAATTGGGATCCGACGAACCGCGACGCTTCTGAGTCGGTGTCTCCCCCTCTTTGCTTTTGTGTGGAAGACGGCCGCCCGTACGCCCGCGTTTCACGCCGGCTTGTAAGCCAACGTTCAGTGCGGTGAAACGATGAGCGTATCTCGCGCCACCTGTGCGCAATAGACCGCGGAATTCCAGGTTGCCAGACTGCATCTCACCGGAATTTGGCGGCGTCATATCGCACCGTTGCCCCTTTGCAGGAGCGTGCCACCGCTAGTGGCTTTTCGTTGACAAGATTCAACAACGCGCGAGGTCGTACAATGAGTAAGCGAGTGGCCGACGTATTGGTCGAAACACTGCAGGCCGCCGGCGTAAAGCGGTGCTACGGCATCGTCGGCGACACGCTTAACCGCATCACCCACGCCATCAGCGAGAGCAAGATCCAGTGGGTCCATATGCGCCATGAGGAGGCGGGCGCCTTCGCGGCGAGCGCGGAAGGGCAGTTCACGGGAGAGCTCGTGGCCTGTGCCGGTTCCTGCGGCCCCGGCAGCCTCCACTTCATCAATGGCCTTTATGAAGCCAATCGCAATCGTGCGCCGGTCATCCTGATCGCAACCCAGATCGTGCGCCAGGACATCGGTTTCAGTTCAGTCCAGGAGGTCGATTTCACTTCAGTATACAAGGACTGCAGCGTTTTTTGCGAGATGATACTGATGCCGGGACACGCTCGGCGTAAGATGGTCGCGGCCTGTCAGGCGGCTCTGACCAAGCGTGGCGTCGCGGTGCTGATTGTGCCGGCGGATATCTCAAGCGCGGCCGCGGAAGAGGAACGGCCGTATACCGTTCACGCCCGCCAGCCGGTCATTCGCCCGAGTGACGCCGATCTCGACGCGATCGCGGCTATTCTCAACGACAGTGACGCGATCACGATCTATGCCGGCGCCGGCTGTGCCGGCGCGCACGACCAAGTGGTCGCCACCGCCGATCGGCTGAAGGCGCCAATGGCCCACACTTCGCGGGGCAAGGACTTTGTCGCCTATGACAACCCCTACAATGTCGGCATGACCGGTATGATCGGCGGAGCCCCCGGCTATCATGCTGTTCTCAACTGCGATACGCTGCTTCAGCTCGGAGCAGATTTTGCGTGGGCCCAATTCTATCCCGACCGGGCGAAGATCATTCAGATCGACCACGACGCCACGCATATCGGACACCGTCATCCCGTCACGCTCGGCGTCGTCGGCAACATCAAGGAGACCCTGGAAGCACTGCTGCCGCGTCTGCGGCAGCACGACGACAATAAGTTCCTGGCAGCCTATGTGAAGCGCCATCAGAAGATGCTGGAATCGGCCAATGCGGAAACCGCGGGTTCCGACGCTACCATTTCCGGTACTTACCTGGCCAAACTCATCAACAAGCATGCGGCCAAGGATGCATTGTTTGCCGCGGACGATGGCACGGCGTTGGTTTGGGCGCTGCGCCACCTCGACACCTCCGACAAACGCCGGTGCTTCTGCAGCCTGCTGCACGGCACGATGGCGAGTGCGATGCCATCGGCAATCGGGCTGCAAAAATGCCAGCCCGGCCGGCAGGTGGTCTGCCTGGCAGGCGATGGTGGGATCGCCATGTTGCTCGGCGATCTGTTGACCGTCGTGCAGGAAAAGGTGCCGATCAAGATCGCCGTTTTTAACAACGGCAAGCTTGGATTTATCGACATCGAGCAGAAATCGGCTGGCTTGGTACCGATGTACACCGACCTGCAGAACCCCGACTTCGGCGAGGTCGCGAAGGCGATGGGGTTTTGGGGGAAGAGCGTGGCGAAGGCAGGCGACCTTGAGGAGTCGGTCAAGACCTGGCTCGCACAGCCCGGCCCGGCGCTTCTGGATGTGAAAGTGAATCCGATGCAGCTGGTGATGCCGCCCTCACCCTTTGTGTCGCCGGAGGCCGTGGTCGGGATGGGGGTGTACACCGCCAAAGCAATACTGGAGGGCAAAGGCCGCGACGTCTGGGAGATGATGGTCGAGAACGTTCCCTGATCGTGCCGGGCGAGTGCAGAGCGGGCCGTCGTTGCACCGCGTATCCTAAGCGGGGACCGTCATGATCATCGCGAGTATTGAAGACTATCGCAAACGATGCGAATCCAGACTTCCGCGATTCCTGTACGACTACATCAGCGGTGGCTCTTACCAGGAGAATACGCTGCGTTCGAATATTGCAGACTTGCAAGCCACGCTATTGCGCCAGCGTGTGATGGTCGACGAATCGCATCTCAACTTGTCGATCCACTTGTGGGATCAGGCACTGTCGCTCCCAGTCGTCCTCGGACCCGTCGGTATGGCTGGCATGTACTCGAGCCGCGGCGAAGTCAAAGCCGCCAATGCGGCGAAGGCTGTCGGGATTCCGTTTACGCTGTCGACCATGGGGGTGTGCGATGTACACGAGGTCGCGCAGAAGACCGGCGTCCCCCCTTGGTTTCAACTCTACATGCTCAAGGACCGCGGTTTCATCAAAGGTGTGATCGAACGTTCCGTTTCCGCGGGCTCGAAGGTGCTGGTGTTCACTGTGGACCTTGCGACTCCAGGGCGGCGTTACAGCGAAGTCCACGATGGCATGGAGAAGGACCCAACGTTTCTTGGGATGCTGGGGTTCGTCGCTCAAGGCGCGATGCACCCCCGCTGGGCGCTCGATATCGTCACCAAAGGCTGGCCGCTGAAGTTCGGAACCATAGCAGGAGCAATGCCGAA
>Ga0210398_10006420_pt1 | contig 10807 bp, 11 predicted proteins | sample IncBWC4OmetaG_FD_161047 | JGI IMG/M metagenome (GOLD analysis project Ga0210398, IMG submission 161047) | Forest soil microbial communities from Barre Woods Harvard Forest LTER site, Petersham, Massachusetts, United States - Inc-BW-C-4-O | ecosystem: Environmental > Terrestrial > Soil >... | reverse complement strand
CCGCTTGCGAAGTCGGCCCGGTGCTGTCGGCGCGGCCGCGCGACGAGACGGCGGCCTGCCGCTCGTTCGGCATGAACCTCGGCATCACCTTCCAGCTGATCGACGACGTGCTCGACTACGGCGGCGCCGCGCAAAAGCTCGGCAAGAACGTCGGCGATGATTTCCGCGAAGGCAAGATCACGCTGCCGGTGGTGCTCGCCTTCCGCCGCGGCTCCGACGCCGAGCGCGAATTCTGGCGGCGGACCCTTGAGCGCGGCGAAGCCAACGACGCCGATCTCGAACACGCCATCGGGCTGATGGCCAAGCACCGCGCGCTCGAAGACACGATCGGCCGCGCCCACCACTACGGCGCCATCGCCCGCGATGCGCTGGCGCTGTTTCCGGATTCGCCGATGAAGTCAGCGCTCGCCGAGACGGTGGATTTCTGCATCGCGCGCACGCATTAGCGCAGAGCCGCCGGCATGATGCAGGTCAAGCGGCCTCGGCTAGGGCGAATCGCCGGCAGTGATCCAGATACGCGGCTTCGTGCAAAGCAATCAGCTCAACGACGCTTGCCCACAACCAGGACGGGGCCTTGAGAGAAGCCCTTTGGCTCTTCGCCAGATCGGAACGCCATGTCCGGCGCTGGCCCGGTTCCATTTGGCGACCGTGGGCGAGCCCGACGACACCGGCCAGATAGCGCGCCAGTCTCATTGCTTCCTCTCTGCTCAGTCCATTGATCTCGATCTTCAGGTCTTGCGGCATAAGCTCGCGGATAACGACGGCTTTGCCGAGCAGCTTGGCCGCCATCATCCGCTCTCCGAGGTTGGGAGAAAGCGCTTTCGCGCCGGTCACCACGCGGATGGCATCATCCCGCGGCATTTCCACTTTCGCCGCCCTGGGAGCCGCCGCTGTCACGGCCTCCTTGACGTCGACCAAGCAAAGGCTCGAATGCTTGCCTTGTCCGATACGCAGTATCGCGGCGTAGCGAAGCCGCCCCAGCGAGCTGCACCCCTTCATCCAATAGGCTGCATCAAGCAGCTCAATGGGGTCGTCCTTCGCCCGATCCCGAAGTGAAGTGAGCGTAGGCCGGACGGAATCGCTTCCGAACATCTGGCTCAACGCCTTGCGCTCTTCGGGTATCAGCGCCCAGAAACGCTTGCCGAGGGGAATAGTGGGCTTGACGGTGTCGAGCCGCTCCTCCGCCAAATGGCGCCATCGGCGTCGCGTGGATTGCGCCAACAATCTCTGGATTGTTTTAGGCCGGTAAGATTTGTCCGTCGCGAAGTTGGCGGACAGCGCGTTTTGATAGCCGGCGATCAGCTCTTCCAGGATCCGTGCCGTCGTCACACCGGGCAGGTCCGATCCGCGGGCCGCCGATGCCAGCGACAGGCCGAGCCGAACCAGATCGTGCGCGGGATTGCCGATCACGGTCTGATCGAGATCCCTGATCTGCACCAGGACATGACCCTTCGTATCGGCAAGCGGACCGAGATTGCCGACGTGACAGTCGCCGCAAATCCAGACCGGGGGACCTTCCGGTAATTTAACGCGGCGGCTGCTCTCCAGCCATTCGTAGAAGCTCACAGTACTCCCGCGCACATAGGCATGCGCGGACTGTGCCATCTTCAGATTCCGAGTTTGGGTCAGAATCCGTTCGCGGTCGTCGGGCTTTATCATCCTTCACGCATTCTTGGCTTCGCCGGTGGAAGCGAGCGAGCGGCCAATTCGGACTAGCTCAAATCCTGCCGAGCAAAATCAAGATCAAAAGCACGACGATAACGAGGCCCAGGCCGCCACCGCCGTAGTAGCCGGTGCCATAGAACGGACCGCCACCAAACCCGCTGAAGCCTCCGAGCAAGATGATGACCAAGATGATGAGCAGAATGGTTCCAATCGACATGAAATCGTCTCCGAATGTCTATGTTGTTTGTTGCAAGGAAAAGCTGCGCCTCGCGGCGCAGCTTGCGATGTCGTCAGTGTGAAAAGAGCGCCAGCAGAATGATGATCGGGATCGGAACGCCAAGCAGCCACAGAAGAATGCCTCTACCCATGATGTGCTCCTTTATATTGGCCGGGGGATGAGAACGCGATCGTTCCAGGTGCCGTCGCGCAACGAACCGCCTTCGACCGCCGCAAGGCTGGCCGCGAATGCGCCGAACAGCATGGCGGCGGTCAACCAGAAGGAAAGCTTCGCGGCGCCTTTGCGCGCGGTGTCGGCGGCGGTCTTGGCTTCGGTCATCACGTCATTGACGCGATTCTCGGCATCGGCTTGGCTCATGCCGGTGCGCGCAGCCACGATTTGCACCACATAGGCTTTGTCTGTGGCGCTAAGCTCTTGATTGTCGTGAAAACTCGCGGTCCACAACCTTAAGACTTCGGCCCGCGATTGATTGGAATTTGCGCCGCTCGGCGCGGCAGGAATGGGGTTGCCGGCGGGTGACGATGCGGGCGCGGACGCCGGCTGCGCCGCAGTGTCGGGACGGAACAACTTGTCGACGTAGATATCGGCCGGATTGACGGAGCGAGTGGCCTGCGATGCCGCGCCGCCCACGCTCGCCGTGGCGCCATTGGCGAGATATCCGGTCACTGAGCTCAAAGCGGTCGCGCTTAAAAGCGTTGCGAAGGCCCAGGCGATAAAGCCGTGTGCGGTATCGCGAAAGAAAACTTCGTGGGCGTGGGCGCCCACCCATTTCGTCCGCAATCGCGCGGCGAGATAGCCGCCGACGGCCGACGACATCACGGCGACGATCACCAGATATATTCCGGTCCCGGTCTTGAATGTCGACGCCGAAACGCCGCTATCGCTCCAGGGCGATACGGCCGACAGGCCAAGCCCGGCTCCGAAGGCGATCAGAAGAAGCGCCAGTGCCGCCGCGCCAACAGCGCCCGCGGCGATCGCACCCCAAGACACGGCGGATTGTGCGTCCGCGATCGTGGACGCAGCACGCAGATCGGTTTCCATTTTTATTCTCCCGGCGGGGCCCAGCGGTCCCGCCTAATAATTCGGCACAATCGAGAAAGTTCCGGCCGCCTTGGAAACGCCGCGCACCGGACCTTTTCTCACCACGCATACGGAGGCGTTAAGCCGCTTCCGCTTGCTGATTGACCGCGGCTTCCGCAATCTTCGTCAGCGCCGCATCGGTCTTTTTTTCTTCGTCGAGTGTTTGATCCAGCAACCGAACGGCATCGTTCAGGCCGAGTTCCCGCGCCCAAGTCTTGAGCGTGCCATAGCGCGCGATTTCATAATGTTCGACCGCCTGAGCTGCCGCCAACAAACCGGCGTCGAGCGCCGGCGAGCCTTTGTATTCTTTCATGATCTCGGCGCCCTCGTCGGTGATGCCGACAATGGCGTCGCAGGTCTTGGCCTGCGGCTTTTTGTCTATGGCGCCGAAAACTTTTTCCAGCCGCGCGACATGGCCTTCCGTTTCGCCTCGGTGCTTTTCGAAGGCCTGTTTCAGATCAGGCGATTGCGCGGCTTTCGCCATTTTCGGCAGTGTCGCGAGGATCTTCTTCTCCGCAAAGTATATGTCTTTTAACGTATCGTGAAAAAGCTCGTCCAGTTTCTTCAGTTGTTTCGCCATGATGGCCTCCTGTTGATGGGCACCGCGCATTGAAGCCCGTGGCCTCACGTGCAGCGCTTTGTTCGGATTTCGTTGCTGCGTATTGCGCACACCAAGTGGCGACCAACCCTTAAGTTCCGCGCCGTCACATCTATCGGGCGATACCGACGACCCCGCATTTCGATGCGGAACCAATCGTTCCTCGCGACGCTTGTGATCGCAGATGCCCGGTGCGGATAAAAAGCGCCAGGCAGAGACACACCTTCAATGGGAGAACGCTCATGTTGAAATTCGCTTGCACGATTGCCTTCGTTGCCGTCATCGCCACCGCTGCTTTCGCTGAGGGCACCACGCAGCACGCCATTCCGGCCAATTCCTTCACGGTGACCGACTGGTACAAGCAAAGCGTCTACGACCCGAAGGACACCAAGATCGGCGAGATCATGGACGTTCTGGTCGACAAGTCCGGAAAGGTGACCTCGTTCATCGTCGGCGTTGGCGGATTTCTTGGCGCCGGTGAAAAGGACGTTTCGGTTCCCTTCGACGCCGTGCGCATCACGACCAAGAACGACAACAAATGGTACTTGGTCATGAACGCCACAAAGGACGACCTGAAGAGCGCCTCTGGATTCACCTATGACAAGGACTCGACGACCTGGATGCCCGACAAGAAGTAACCGTCGGCCTTCGTGTTCGTTATCGGAGGTCTAACTGACGCGCTCCGTGTTATCGGCGAGGCAGTTCACGATCCAAATCAACCATCAAGTCCATTGCGTCCACCTTTGCCGATACATGGGTGGACGCAGGTTGGACCCACGAATGTCATCATCAGGAGTAATGGCCATGGATGAAAATCGCATCGAAGGCACCGTCAGAAATGTAGGCGGCAAAGTGGAAGAAGGTTTCGGTCGCCTCACGGGCGACACCAAAACGCGAACCGAAGGGCTAGTGAATCAAGCCGCGGGCGCCGCGCAGGACTTATATGGCCAAGCCCGAGACGGCGCAGCCGATGCAGCTGGCGCCGCCCGAGACACTGCCGCCACGCTTGAGAAGTGGTTACGTCGCACCATCGAGACGCAGCCCTACACGACCGCCGTCGTTGCAATTGGCATCGGTTGGTTGCTCGGACGGATGCACCGGCCACTTTGAAACCTCGGCGCAAGTGACAGCTTGTATGAACTGCGAATTGACGCGCTGCAGCTTGCCGCGCAGGTAGCGAGGGTGTCCTCCAGAAAGTCCCCGGATCAACTCCGGGGACAAGCTTTTTCCGATCACGCTCTAACGCGTAGCGCCGCCGAGCGCTGTCGCGCGCACCCACCAGCTCGGATATTCGGCGTGGATCGCCTCGGCCGCCTTGATCGCGTCGGCGGCGGAGGCAAAGACCGCAAAACAGGTGGCGCCCGAGCCCGACATGCGGGCCAGTTCGCAATGCGGCTGGCTGCTCAGCGCCAACAGCACGTCGGCAACGACGGGTGCCAGGGCGATCGCCGCGCTTTCAAGATCGTTGGCCTGGCTCAAGAGAAAGCGCACCAGTTGGTCGCGCTTGGACATTGCGGTGAGCACCGTCAGATCGGCCGGGACCACGGGTGTCGCCGGCGGCTTCCAGCGGGCGAACACCGCCTTGGTGGCGAGCGCGACGCCGGGATTGACCAGCACGCCCTGAAGCGGCGGCAGCTTGAAGGGGCCGAACAGAACTTCGCCGATGCCGCGCATCAGCCGCGTGCGCGGATCAAGACAAACCGGCACGTCGGCGCCGGTGGCGCGGGCCGCCGCATAAAGCAGCGGGTCGTCGGCTGCAAGCTTGTTGACCCGTGCCAACAGCCGCAGTGCCGCGGCCGCGTCGGCCGATCCGCCGCCGAGGCCGGCCGCCACCGGCAGCCTTTTTTCGAGATCGAAGGTGCCCGCATCGACGGTCGGTAGTCTATCGGCGAGCGCGCGCGCCGCCTTGAGCACGAGATTGTCGGCGCTCGCGCCGGCCTGCGCCGCGCTCGGCCCGCGCACGTTGAGTGCGAGTCTGCCGCCAGGAGCAAAACTCAGGCGGTCGCCGACGCCGGCGAACGCCACCAAACTTTCGATCTCGTGATAGCCGTCGGCGCGGCGGCCGAGCACGCGCAGCGTCAGATTGACCTTTGCAGGCGCGTCTTCAACGAGCGAGGCAGGCAAGGAGGTCCCTCACCCGCCGTTCCCGGGCTTCTTGGCCTTGTCGGCATCGGCCGCGGACGATTTGTCGTCGGGAAGCCCGTCTTTGATCTTGGCCTCGATCTTGGGCAGGTCTTCCTTTTCCGGACCCAAATCCTTGGCCTGGGACCACTGGTAATGCGCTTCCAGCGTCCGGCCGACCCGCCAATAGGCATCGCCGAGGTGATCGTTGATGGTCGGATCGTCGGGCTTGAGCTCGACGGCGCGCTCGAGATTCTTGACCGCCTCGTCGTAATTGCCGGTGCGGAAATAGGCCCAGCCGAGTGAATCGACGATATAGCCGTCGTCCGGCCGCTGCTCGACGGCGCGGCGGATCATGTCCATGCCGTCGTCGAGATGGACGCCCTGGTCGACCCAGGAATAGCCGAGATAATTGAGCACCAGCGGCTGCTCCGGGAACAGCTCGAGCGCCTTCTTCATGTCGGCTTCGGCGCCCGGCCACTGATGCGAGCGCTCGTAGCAAATGCCGCGGAAGTAGAACACGACCCAGTTCGACTTATCGGGATTGGGGATGGTGTCGATGGCTTTGCCGTAAGTGTCGGCGCATTCGGCGAATTCCTTGCGGCCGCGCTGGATATTGCCGAGCGCGAGGATCGCCTCGGTGTCCTTGGGATGATCGGCGATGACGTGTTCGAGCCGCTTCTTGGCCTCGTCGGAGCGATCGAGCTGATCGAGATCGCCGGCGAGCTGGATCTCGGCGTTGCGCGACAGCGGCGACGACGCCGGCACGCGCTCGTAGACCTTGATCGCGAGGTCGGGTTTCTTCAGCGATTCGTAGAGATCGGCGAGCGACAACAGCGCCATGACGTGCGACGGCTCGAGATAAAGCGCCAGCTGCAGATAGATCAGCGCCAAATCCTCGCCGCCGCGGCGGCCGATCGAGGCGCCCAGCCCGTACAGCGCCTCGGCGGCGCCGGCCTGCGGTGAATCGACCAGGACCGGCAGCTTGTCGCCGTCGTTGACCGCCTTCATTTCCTGGACGATCAGCGGATGGTCCGGCAGCACCTTGTTGAAATCCTCATAGACCTTGAGCGCATCGGCCTTGTTGCCGGTACGCGCCAGGTAGCGGCCGTAAGCCTCGACCATGCGCACCGCGGTGGGATCCACCTTGTAGGCGCGCTCGTAGCGCTTGCCGGCGTCCTTCTTGTTGTTGGCAAGATCGAGGATGAGGCCGGCATGCATATCCTTGAAGATCGAATACCAATCCGGGCCCGACAGCTTGTCCATGGTGTCGGTCGCGGCGCGCGTATCGCCGGAGCCGGCGAGCGCCCATGCCGTCAGCAGCGTCGCGGTGAGATCGGTCACTGGGCCGCGCACCGACTGGGTAAAATTCTGCCGGGCGGTGGAATAGTCCTTCTGCTTGAGCGCGCGCACGCCGACGACGAGATGGGCGATGCGGTCGGTGTGGTCGACCTGCAGGAGCCGGTCGGCAAGCTTGCCGGCCTGGTCGATGTCGCCGCCGGTGAGCACGGAGAGAAAGGCGCGGCCGAGCAGATCGGGATTTTTCGGATCGGCCTTGAGGACGTTGAGGTAATAGGCGGCGGCTGCGGCGGAATCGCGCTCGGAGCCGGCATGGCGGGCGGCCAGATAGTTGCCGGCCGGATTGTCGAGCAGCAGCTCCTGCTCGGTGGGCGCAGCGGTTGCCGGCGGCAGGCTCAACAGTACGGCGGCGCCAACAATAGCGGCGCGCCAGGGCAGCAGCGGATTAATCACGATAGCTCCATTGGCAAACTGGATCGGCGAACCGGGAATCAAGCGCCGGAAGCCAGTGTGGACGCGAGAATGACCTTTTTGCCCCGCCCCCGCAAGGACGCGGAAGAACACCAGTTCGTGTGCAATCCGCAAGGACTAATTTGAGCCTTTACGCCGCAAGGGCGGCAAAATCGCGGCAGAATGGCTGCGACCAAGTCGACGTCTTTGACTATAATGGGGAGGAGATCGGGAAGGCTTTCATGCCTACTGTACGGCTCCCTGCGGACATCGAAAAACGCCTGGATTCGCTCGCCAAGAGAACGGGGCGCACGAGGAATTTCTATATCCGGCAAGCAATCTTGCGCCACATCGATGACCTTGAAGACTACTACCTCGCAAGGCGGCGCCTCAGCCGAAAAGCTCCGCGTGTGACCCTTGAGGAATTAGAGCGCGAAGTCGCCGAGGCGCGTTAATGCGCCGCGACGGAATACTGATTCACATATTCGGATAATTCGGCCCGCCGCCGCCTTCGGGCGGTACCCAGTTGATGTTCTGGTTGGGGTCCTTGATGTCGCAGGTTTTGCAGTGGACGCAGTTTTGCGCGTTGATGACATAGCGCGGATTGCCCGCTTCTTCGACCCATTCGTAGACGCCGGCCGGGCAATAGCGCGCCGACGGGCCGGCATAGACATCGTGCTCGGAGGATTTTTGCAAATTGGCGTCGCGCACCAACAGGTGCACCGGCTGGTCCTCTTCGTGATTGGTGTTCGACAGATAGACCGAAGACAGCCGGTCGAAGGTCAGCTTGCCGTCGGGTTTTTGATAGGCGATCGGCAGGCATTGCGTGGCCGGCTTCAAGGTCGCGAAATCGGCTTTGCCGTGCTTGAGCGTGCCGAACAACGAAAAGCCGAGCGTGTTGGTCCACATGTCGAGGCCGCCGAGCGCGACGCCGGCCAAGGTGCCAAGCTTCGACCACAGCGGCTTGGCGTTGCGCACCCGCCACAGATCGCGCCCGATTGGCGAAGAGCGCCATGCCGCCTCGTAATCGGCAAGCTCGTCGTTGGCGCGACCCTGCGCCAGCGCCGCGGCGACGTGCTCGGCCGCGAGCATCCCCGACAGCATGGCGTTGTGGCTACCCTTGATGCGCGGCACGTTGACGAAGCCCGCGGCGCAGCCGATCAGCGCGCCGCCGGGAAACGCAAGCTTTGGCACCGACTGATAGCCACCTTCAGTGATGGCGCGGGCGCCGTAGCTGATGCGCTTGCCCCCCGTAAACGTGTCGCGGATCAGCGGATGGGTTTTGAAGCGCTGGAATTCCTCGAACGGCGACAGATAGGGGTTTTGGTAGTTCAAGTGCACAACGAAGCCGACCGAAACCAGATTGTCGTCGAAGTGATAGAGGAACGAGCCGCCGCCGGTGCGGTTGCCGAGCGGCCAGCCCATCGTATGCTGCACTAGGCCGCGGCGAAATTTGTCCGGCGCGACCTGCCACAGCTCCTTCAAGCCGATGCCGAATTTCTGCGGCTGCCGGTCCTGCGCCAACGCGAAACGCTCGATCAAAATTTTGGTCAGGCTGCCGCGCGCGCCTTCGGCGAACAGCGTGTATTTGCCGCGCAATTCCATGCCGCGCGTGAAGCTTGGCTTATGGTGCCCATCCTTGCCGACGCCCATATCGCCGGTGGCAATACCGGCGACGGCGCCGTTCTCGTACAGCACTTCGGCAGCGGCAAAGCCCGGATAGATTTCGACGCCGAGCGCTTCGGCCTTTTTCGCCAGATAGCGGCACACGTCGCCGAGCGAGACGATGAAATTGCCGTGATTACTCATCAGCGGCGGCAGCAAGAAATTCGGCAGCCGCAACGCGCCGGACGGTCCCAGCGCATAGAAGTGGTCGGCTGTGACCGTGGTCTTGATCGGCGTGTCTTCGCCGCGCCATTCCGGAATGAGCCGATCGAGCCCGATCGGATCGATCACGGCGCCCGACAGGATATGGGCGCCCACTTCGGAGCCCTTCTCCACCACGACGACGGTGCGCTCGGGCTCGAGCTGCTTGAGCCGGATCGCGGCGGCAAGGCCGGCCGGCCCGGCGCCGACAATGACGGTGTCGAATTCCATCGCCTCCCGGGGCGGAAGCTCCGGTGTAGTCATGGCTTGCTCCCTGTCCCGGACGACAGACGATGATTTTTCACGAAACGCGCGCGCTGACAATCGTCAGCGCTGATGCGGCCTGCGCTTGCCGGCGAGCACGGCCCGGCGACGCTCCACGCCCACCGGCCCGGCCATGGTGAGTTCCGCCGCACGCTGTTCGGCATAGGCCGCGGCGGAGAACTCGACTTTCTCGGCGTCGTCGAGCGCCACGATGAACGGGTCGTCGCCGAACGACGTATAGCGCACAAAGAGCTGCTCCGCGGTGGCGCCTTCGCGGTATTCCGCCATCAGCGCTTCATCGACCAGCCGGCGGCAGGCATCGAGGGCTTCTTCGGCACTGGCAAAAGTCCCATATTCCCAGCGTTCGTCCTCTTCCATGTAATGGAAATTGTCGTCGACCATGACCTTGTATGGAGACATCGTCCCGGGCCTCCAAGTCCTTAAACCCAACCAAGTCCTCGACATCGCGGCCGGACAAATGTTCCACGCTTTGCCGCGCGGGCATAGACTGACACCCTCGCTCGAGAGCCCTCGCCGCCCATGAGTTCCGAACGCAAAGACGCCCGCGACCTGCTCGCCTTCTACGTCGAGGCCGGCGCCGATGCGCTTCTCGGCGAGGAGGCGATCGACCGCATGGCCGACGAAGTTTCACCTCCCCCTGCAGGGGGGAGGCCGGACGGCGAAGCTGTCCGGGTGGGGGCAAGTAACCAGCGCACAATCGCGGGGCACGGCCCCACCCCGGATCGCTTGCAGCGATCCGGCCCTCCCCCTGCAGGGGAGGGTAAGGCGCTTGCCTCGCCCGACGCCGCCATGATGGCGGCGCGCGAAGCGGCCCGGACCGCGGCGAACCTCGACGATTTGCGCAAGCTCCTCGAAAGCTTCGAAGGCTGCTCGCTGCGCAACACCGCGACCCAACTGGTGTTCGCCGACGGCAATCCGGAAGGCCGCGTGATGTTCGTCGGCGAGGCGCCCGGCCACGAGGAAGATATTTCCGGCCGTCCATTCGTCGGCCGCTCCGGCAAATTGCTCGACCGCATGATCGAGGCCATCGGCCTCGACCGCAGCAAGGTCTATATCGCCAACGTCGTGCCATGGCGGCCGCCGGGCAACCGCACGCCGACGCCGCAGGAGACCGCGATCTGCCTGCCCTTCATCCGCCGCCAGATCGAGCTCGCCGATCCCGACATTCTGGTCTGCCTCGGCGGACCGTCGATGCAGACCCTGCT
>Ga0210398_10006416_pt1 | contig 10809 bp, 4 predicted proteins | sample IncBWC4OmetaG_FD_161047 | JGI IMG/M metagenome (GOLD analysis project Ga0210398, IMG submission 161047) | Forest soil microbial communities from Barre Woods Harvard Forest LTER site, Petersham, Massachusetts, United States - Inc-BW-C-4-O | ecosystem: Environmental > Terrestrial > Soil >... | reverse complement strand
GAAGCCGCCGATGGCTATTTCTTGATCGGCAGCGAAGTGAGCGGCGCGACATTCGTGCGGCCCTCGCTGCGGGAACTCATGGATGCGAAGCAATCGAGCCGCCTGACCCGAATTTTCGTCATCGTCGGTGCCGCCGATGCGTGCCGGCGCTGGCAATCCGCGGAAGTGAACGCCGGTGTGCCCGCAGGTGCCGTTCAGTGGCGCTGCGAGCAGATTGAAAACCGGCCCACCCAAGATGCCGGCATGATCGGATATCGAGTGCAGTCAGCGGGCCAGTTGCCCAGTGAGCGCTGGGTGGCCCGGGAGTTGAATGTCCCGGTGAAGATTCAATCGACCGACGGCACAACCATCTCGCTCGAGAGAATTCGCTTGGAAACACAGTCGCCGGAACTTTTCATCGTGCCGCCGGATTATCGTAAGTTCGATCCCCGGGCGGTGCTCGAGCGCATCAAGCACAGCGACGTGTGGGCCGAACACTAGTCGACTGTTTCGCATTTCCAATTTCATTATGTTGTGCGCCGCGGCCGTCATATCACGGATCGCTGCGGCGGCCTTTGACCCGGTGTTGACATATACGGCGCGAGCTTGATTTTTGAGACGCGCATCACGGGTGTTATGACCAGTGTCGCTATTTTTAGACGCTCCGAATGGTGAGAATGCGGTGTATCAAAAATACTGCTTTAGCCACCGGAAATGCACAACATGTCGCAAACGTACCACCGCCCGAATTGGTTACTGACGGGAGGCGTGCTCACTGTCACGCTGGCTCTGACGGCGTCGAACTACCGTAGTGCCGCCCCCGTGAATGCTCCCGCGGCGCAAGCGGCGGTCGCGGCGCCCCGTTGGGCGACGCTGCCAGCACATTCGGGCATTGCCGTGAATTACGAGCGGCATCGTTACATTGTCCAATCGCAGAGCGCCGAGGCGGCGCGCGATGCGGTACGGCGCGCAGGCGGCCTGGTGACCGGCGATTTGAGTGTCATCCGCGCAGTCGCAGGGTCGCTCGATGAACATGAGATGGCCGCGCTGCGTGCCCAGCGAGTTTCGCCGCTGCACATCTATGACGATGCGCCGGTGACGGCCAGTTCGCTGGGTGCGTTGCCCGAGACGTATTATCCGAGCGAAGTGGACGCCGCCAATTTGCACGTCGGCGGCATGACCGGCCGCGGCGTGACCGTGGCCGTCCTCGATTCCGGTCTGTGGAACCAGGAGGGACCGCTGCAAAATGCGCCGGGCGAGAGCCGCAGCCGCGTGTTGGCGCAGTACGATGTCATTTTGGCGCGCCAGAATCCGCAGTACTACCTGCCGCCCATGCTGGAGTCCTATAGCCGGGACATCAACGATCCTTACGGCCACGGCACGCATGTTTCATCGATCATCGCCAGCAGCGGCGTGGCAACCACGGGAAAATTTCAGGGCGTTGCGCCGGGCGTCAACCTGGTGTCGGTGCGCGCTCTGGATAGCAACGGCCAGGGCCTGTATTCCGACATCATCAGCGGCGTTCAATGGGTGATCAACCAGCGCCAGCGCTACGGCATTCGGGTGCTCAACCTGTCCCTGGGTGCGCCGCCCTCCGGCCCCTACTGGCAGGACCCGCTCAATCAGGCGGTGATGGCCGCGTGGGCATCGGGAATCGTGGTTGTCACCGCCGCCGGCAACCGCGGTCCGGACCCCTTGTCGATCAATGCCCCGGGCAATGTTCCCTATGTCATCACCGTCGGTGCGGTCACGGACAACTACTACCCGATGCAGCCGAATCAGTACCGATTGGCATCGTTCTCCTCCGCCGGACCGACGTTCGAGGGATTCGTGAAGCCCGATGTGGTCGGTATGGGCGGCCACATCATGGCCTATGCGCCCAACAACGGCACGCTGGCCGCCGAGTTTCCGGCCTGGTTTACGGAACCCTACAGCGACATGACCATGTCGGGCACGTCGCAGGCGTCCGCGGTCGTCAGCGGTGTGGTGGCGCTGATGCTGCAGGTGAATCCGCGGCTGACTCCCGATCAGGTGAAGTGCCGGCTGATGTCCGGTGCACATCCGGCGGTCAACTCTGCGGGTAATTTGGCGTACACTGTGTTCCAACAGGGCGCGGGGCTGGTGGACGCCCACGACGCCGCGTATAGCAACGCATCGGGATGCGCAAATCAAGGACTCAATGTGGCGCTCGATCTCGCAGGCCTGCAGCACTACGGCGGCCGCGCAAACGAAGATTCCAACGGCAACTTCTACATCATGCAAGTTTCCGCCTCGAATGCAGCGCCGTTGCAATCATTGCTGGGCGCCATCGGCGGCTTGGTATCGGATCTGCCGCTGGTCGGGACCCTGTTGAGAGGCGTGCCATTGCTGGGCGATGGCTTGCTGTGGAACGGCACCTACACCCAGAGTAGCGGCTATGTCTGGAGTGATGGTTACGTCTGGAGCGACGGCTATGTCTGGAGCGATGGCTACGTCTGGAGCGATGGCTACGTCTGGAGTGATGGCTACGTCTGGAGTGATGGATATTCGGGCGTCGATGTGCCGCTGCAAGAATAATAGGTAGGCATTCGGATGCGAAATCGCGGGCGCGTTCTGATCACATGGGCAGCCTGCATGGCGGCAGCTTCGCTGAGCGTTGTTGCAACTGCCGCCGCGCCGATTCCCGCGGCCCGACCGATGTTCTTCGAGCACGTCACCATGCGCGACGGGCTCTCGACGAGCACCGTCAACAGCATCCTGCAGGATTCCCAAGGCTACGTCTGGCTTGCCACCGAAGCGGGACTGAACCGCTACGACGGGAACACCATACGTCAGTTTCGCCGTGAGCGCGGCAATGAGCATGGGCTTGCCAGCGACTACATCTGGTCCATTGCCGAGGACTCACATGGCGATCTGTGGCTCGCGACGGACGGCGGCGGGGTGGCACGCTGGGAGCGGAGGACAGAGCAATTCCAGCAATTCAGGCACGACCCTGCGCTGCCGCAATCGCTCGCCAGCGACGGAGTGCGGGTGCTGTTGATCGACGCGCAAGGCAGAATTTGGGCAGGCACCAAGGATCAAGGCCTCGACGTGCTCGACCCGAATACCGGACATGCGCGCCATTACCGCCATCAGGACGCCGATGCGCATTCATTGCCGAGCGACGCAATCGGCGCGCTGTACGCCGATCACGAGGGCCGGATATGGATCGGTACCGACGGCGGGCTGAGTCGATTTGATGCGGCGAGCAACGGGTTTATCAACTACGGCGAAGCGATGAGCGCGGCGCATATCAGCGATCTGCGCGTTCGCGCCATCCGGGAGGACCATACCGGTGCGCTGTGGGTCGGAACCGTCAGCGGCGGCCTTGCCAGGATTGAACCTACCGGCAATCGAACGACGATCTTCCGCCATGATCCGATGAAGGTGCATTCGCTGAGCCAGGACCACGTCTGGGCGGTAGTCGAGGACGACGCCCAACGCCTTTGGGTTGCAACGGCGGATGGGCTGGATCTGTTCGATCGCAACTCCGAGTCCTTCGTGCGCTATGGGCACGACATGGACAATCCGCAAAGTCTGCGCGACAGCGATGTACTGTCTTTGTATCAGGATCGCGGCGGGGTTCTGTGGGTGGGCACCCGCGGCGGCGGCGCGAGTCACTGGAATCCGCGTAGTTTGCTGTTGGGCCATTATTTCAGCGCTGCGTTTCGCGCCGCGCAAGTGGTCTCATTCGCCGACGATGGCGCCGGAAAAGTCTGGGTGGGTACGATCGGCGATGGTTTGATCGAGATCGATACCCGTGCCGGCAGCGAACGCCAATATGGCACCGATAAATCCGGCGCTGCGGGCCCGCAACTGTCCGATGATCACATCATGGCGCTGCTCTACGATCATCGAGGGGTCTTGTGGATAGGCACCATGTCCGGAGGACTGGATAAGCTCGATGTTGCCACCGGAAAGGTTCAGGTGTTCCGGTCCGTTGCAGACGATGCAAGTACGCTGCCCGCCAGCGGCGTCATGACGCTCTATGAAGATCGAGCCGGCACACTATGGGTGGGGACCTACCGAGGCGGTCTGGCCAGCATCGATTCGGCGACGGGCAGGATAACTCGATATCCGTTCGGCGTTCCGAATGGCAACTCGCTGAGCAGTCCGAAGGCGAGTGCCATTGTCGAGGATGGTTTGGGCAATCTCTGGGTGGGCACGGCAGGAGGGGGGCTCAATCTCCTCGAGCGTAAAACCGGCCGCTTTCATGTCTATCGCCGCGACGATCGGGATCCGAACAGCCTCGGCGACGATATGGTGTACGCGCTGCACATCGATCGGCGCGGCGAATTATGGGTCGGCACAGCCGGAGGCGGCCTGGAGCGCGTGGTCGGCACTTCGGCGCACCCGGATGCAATTCACTTCGAGACCCAGGCGCATCTCGACGGCATGTCCAGCCAGGTGGTGTATGGCATAGAGTCGGATCGCCAGGGTCGCTTGTGGCTGAGCACCAATAACGGTCTCGCGCGTCTCGACTTGCAGGCGCATGCGATCAAAATATTTCATCGGGTGCATGGCCTTCAGGATGAAGAGTTCAATTTCAACGCACACTACGCCGGCGCCGACGGCACGCTGTTCTTCGGCGGCAACAACGGCTTCAACGCATTTTCGCCGGATTTGATCGCGGCCGATACCCCCGCGCCGCGCGTCGTCCTGACCACGGCCGCCAAACTCAACCGACCGATTGCCGCTCAGGAACTCCCGGGTGCGACGCGGCCGCTGCAATTAGCCTACGACGATAAGCTCGTGACCTTGGATTTCGCCGCCCTCGATTTCACCTCGCCCTCGAATAATCAGTACTCCTACCAGCTGGAGGGCTTCGACAGCGCTTGGATCGACGCGGGAGCCACGCATCGTGCGACCTACACCAACCTCGCTGCCGGGGATTACACCTTCAAGGTCCGTGCCGCGAATGCCGACGGCATCTGGAGCCCCGAGGGATTGAGCATTCCTGTGCACGTGGCGCCGGCGCCCTGGAATACCCTTGCGGCGCGGGTATTGTACGTCCTGGCCGCGGCGGCAATCCTCGCGTATCTGTGGCGCTTTCAACGTCAGCGCCATGAGCGCGAACTGCGCTACAGCCGTGAGCTGGAGCACACGGTACGTTTGAGGACACATGAGCTCGAGGAGCGCAATCAAGAGCTGCAGGTCTTGAGCCGCGCCAAGAGCGACTTCGTGGCCCGCATGAGCCATGAATTGCGAACCCCCATGAACGGCGTTCTCGGCATGACGAGCTTGCTGCTCGATACACCGATCGATCAGTCGCAGCGGCGGTTTGCCGAAGCCATCCATCGCTCGGCGGATTCGCTGCTGAGCATCGTCGATGACGTGCTCGATTTCTCCAAGATCGAGGCCGGAAGACTGCAGCTGGATCCGGTCGACTGCGATCTGATCGAACTGGTCGAACAGACGGTCGAGATGTTGGCCGCGCGCGCGGCGACCAAGGGTATTGAGCTGCTCTGCGATTCACCGGCAGCCGCGCTGCCGCGGGTAAAGCTGGACGCCGTGCGGCTGCGCCAGGTGCTGGTCAACCTCGGCGGCAATGCGCTGAAATTCACGGAGCACGGCGAAGTCATCGTGCGCCTGGAACTGCTGGGCTCGGAAAGCGGCCATCTTAAGGTGCGTATCGAGGTGGCGGATACCGGAATAGGCATCGCGCCGGAAAATCAGGCGAAAATATTCGACAAATTCGCGCAGGAAGATGCATCGACGACGCGCCGCTTCGGCGGCACCGGGCTTGGCCTCGCCATTTCGCGGCAGCTGGTCGAATTGATGGGCGGCCGGCTCGCAGTGAACAGTGTGCCGGGCGAGGGCTCGACATTCTCGTTTGAACTTTCCGTTCCGCTGGCGGATTCCGCCGCCCAGCCGCCGGCTCAGCCCCGCGACCTCAATGGCTTGCGGGTGCTGGTGGTGCATGACAACGCGGCAGCCCGCATGCTGATCGGCCGGACATTGAAGGCATGGTCGGCCCATCCCACGGAAGTCGCATCGCTGGCAGAGGCCGTGAGCGCGTCGAGCGGTGCGACGTATGAGGCCGTGGTCATCGATGACGAATCAATCGCTGAGGCAACCAGCCTGTGGAAGGAAGTGCGCGGCCGCCACGGGGAGGCCCTGCGCACGGTCCGCCTGCTGAGTTTCGTCAGTCTCGGCTCGGATGCCGCGCCGGGCTCGCTGTTTGATATGGAGCTCACCAAGCCCCTGCGGCTCGAAGAGTTGTATCGCGCGCTGAGCGGTTGCGGGAACGCCAGAATGCCCGCGGCTGAGCGCACCATGGCTCCTAAGAAGCCTGCCGGGATGCTGCCGCCGCTGACAGGCCGTATTTTGGTGGTCGAGGATCAGCCTCTGAATCGTGAAGTGGCGATCGGCATGCTGACCGCACTGGGTCTGGAAGTGCAGACGGCGCACCACGGTCGGCAAGCCCTGGAGTTTCTGGAAACGCGGTCATTCGATGCCATCTTGATGGATTGCGAGATGCCCGTGATGGATGGATTCACGGCGACGGCGGCCGTGCGCCGCCGCGAAGCTCCGGGGACCCGCATTCCGATCGTCGCCCTCACCGCGGACGTGACGAGTGCGGGCCGTGCCGCTTGTCTCGCGGCCGGAATGGATGATCATTTGGCCAAGCCTTTCAGGCGCGAAGCGCTGCACAACGTGCTCTCCCGATGGCTTGGAAGCCATCCGCTGCGCCCGCCGGCATCCTCCACGCCGCCTCATGAGTCCGTACTCGACGGTGCGACCCTGGATGCGCTGCGAGCTTTGCCGAAGCGCGGCCCGAAGGACATGCTCACCCACATCGGCGAGCTGTACTTGCTGGACTCGTGCGGGCTCATATCAGCGATCGAGCAGTCGCTGGATGCCGGCGGCGCGGCCGAGCTGGCGCGTGCGGCTCACGCCTGGCGCTCCTATAACGGCAATGTCGGCGCGCATGGTTTGGCCAAATTGTGCCGCGAATTGGAGGACGCCGCGCGCGCGCATGATTTTACCGCGGCGCGCCAGATCTACACGCGGATCCAGACGCTTCACGCCCAGGTGCGCGACGAGCTGCAGCTGGCAATGCGCAAGTCCGCATGAACAAGCCGGCCACAACCGTGCGCGTGCTGCTCGCCGATGACGACGCGATCTTGCGCGAGATTGCCAGCGTCATGCTGAAAGAGGCCGGTTTCGCCGTACAAATCGTCTCCGGCGGCGATGCCGCGGTGGCCGCTTGCGCGTTGCGCATGCCGGATATTGCGCTGCTCGACGTGGAAATGGCGGAGGGCGACGGCTACCAAGCCTGCGCCAACATCCGGTCCCTGCCGGGCGGCGCAGACTTGCCCATCGTGATGGTGACCGGATGCGACGACACCTTGTCGATCGATTGCGCGTACGAGGCCGGTGCCACCGATTTCGTGGTAAAACCCATCAATTGGACCCTCCTGACGCACCGCATTCGCTACGTGATGCGCGGCGCGCGTACCATCGAAGCGCTGCGGTTCAGCGAGCAAAAAAATGCAGCCCTGCTGAAAGCGATACCCGACGGGATACTGCTGGTCAATAGTGCCGGCACCATCGGACATTGCTTCAGTCCCATCGCCGGACTGCGCCGAACGCCGACGGAGACAAGCCCGAAGTCGATCTTTGATCTCATTCCCGAAATCACCCACGGCCATGCCATGGATTGCCTGAGCTCGGCACTGCGGGGCGAACCGGCCGTGTTCGAATTCGCGCTGGAGGACGAGGCGCGGTCGCTGCGGCACTTTGAGTGCAGGTACTTGCCGAATTCCGCCGGCCAGGTGCTGGCCATCATTCGAGACGTGACCGCACGCAAGGAAGCGGACGCTCGAATACATCATTTGGCGTATTTCGACGCCCTGACCGGGCTTCCCAACCGGGAATGGATCCGTGACTACCTGGCGCAATCGCTCGCCGAGGCCCGCCGCCGACATCGGCGCCTGGCATTGCTCCATCTGGATCTCGACCAGTTCAAGCGCATCAATGACACATTGGGTCACGCGACCGGCGATGCGCTCCTGCGCCAGGTTGCCGAGAGACTGCAAACCTCATTCGACCAGGGCGGCTTTGACGGCGTGCAAGCCCAGCTCGCGCGCGCGGGCGGTGATGAGTTCATCGTGGTCCTGACGGGGATAGCGGATGCAACGCAGCCGGAGCTGGCAGCGCAAATGATATTGTCGGCGCACGCGACGCCATTCCTGCAAGCCGACTACGAACTCGTGGTGACGCCGAGCATCGGGATCGCGACATTTCCGGAGCACGGCGATGATGTGCAAAGCCTGCTGAAGAATGCCGAGGGAGCGATGTACGAGGCCAAGTCGAGCGGCCGAAATCAACTTCGCGTTTACGACAGCGTGGTGAATGCGCGTGCGCTGAAGCGACTGTCGCTGGAAATGGAGCTGAGGAGGGCGGTGGAGGATTCGAGCCTCGAGGTGTACTACCAGCCCAAGTACGAGGCGCGAACGCTCAAATTGCTCGGAGGAGAGGCGCTGTTGCGTTGGTTCCACCCCGACCGGGGCCAGATTCCGACCGCCGATTTCATCGCGGTGGCCGAGGAGACGGGACTCATCGGCGACATCGGCATCTGGGCGCTGCAGCGCGTATGCCGCGATCTTGCCCAGTGGCGGGGCGAGGGATTGGTCATGCCGCATGTGGCCGTGAATGTCTCGGGCCGCGACTTCATGCATCCGGAAGCCTTGTTGCGGTTGAGCGATACCGTCATCCGGGCGAATCTGTCGCCGTCGCTCTTCGAGCTTGAACTCACCGAAGGGGTTTTGATGCGCGATGCGGAAGCCGGTCGCCGCGCGCTGCTCGCGCTCAAGGAGTTCGGATTCGCCCTTGCAGTCGATGATTTCGGCACGGGCTACTGTTCGCTCAACTATTTGAAACGCTTTCCTCTCGATACCCTGAAGATCGACCGTTCCTTCGTGGCCGACATCAGCGAAGATCCGGAGGATGCCGCGATCGTGCGGGCGATCATCGCGCTTGGCCACAGTCTTGATCTTAAAATCGTCGCCGAAGGCGTCACGACGCGGGCGCAACTGCAATTTCTGCAGGCGGAGACCTGCGACGCCATCCAAGGCTTTCTGATGAGTGCTGCGGTTCCTGCGGGGGCATTCGCGGATCTTCTGCGGCTGCCGCAGCCCTCCGCCTCGCTCCATACGCTGCCTAGGCGTTACCTTGCCTGACGCGCCGGCGCGCCTCGGTGCATGAAATGAACGCCGCGTAGCTCCACGCCAGCTGCTGCGCAGATCGTTGAACGCCGGTGCGCTGATCGAACTGTTCGGACAGTTCGCCGCCGGCCGGCGTATACGCGCGTACCGTGGCGAGAAACGCATCTCCGCGCGCCGCCATCGAGTCGCTTGCCGGTGATGTGAGCGCGGCGCGGAAGCAGAACTCCGCGGCCGCCAGGGTTGAGAAGTAGTAGGCGCCGCCGGAATAGTAAACATCGCCCGCGTAGCGGCCCATGGCCGGCGCCCGGTTTCCGCGATCTCGATTGATGGCATATTCCGCATCGAACAGCGCTTCGAGCCTGGCCAGGGTGGCGTGCATCCGAGGGTCCCGGACAGAATGACTCGGGCCGCTGCCGGCGGCATGCACCGCGGCGAAGATGACTGCGATATCCAGTTCCTTGGCCGAGGGTGCGTTCGCCTCCAGCATGCGCGAGCGGTAGAAACCGAGATCTTCCCGCCAATACCCGTCGAGCCTATCCAGGATCTCGGCCGCATCGGAGCGGCAGGCTTGGGACTCGGCGGCTTCTCCCCGCTCCTCGAACCAGCCGGCGCCGGCGTCGAGTGCCGCGGCGGCCAGACGCAGCGTGTAGTAGTGAAATCCTTTTTCCTCTTCCCACAGGTCGAAACACGGTTCGCGCCAGTGCCGGCGCGTGAATCCAAGATCGGCCGTCAGCAGCGCATCGACGGCCCGGTTCAGATCGGCGTCGAAGCGCGCACTGCGGCGCCAACGCAGCAGGCTGATGGCACGCATCGACGGGCCATCGTTTTGCGGCCGCGGCCACTTGGAGAGGTCGAGCGTGCCGTCCGGGTTGACGCGCGTCTCGCCCGCAACCGCCTCGCCGTGCACGGCCGCGAGGTCTTGGCCGGTGCGCACATACTGCCGAAAGTCCGGGGCAATGGGGTCTCGCCAGGATGAGGATTCGCTCAAGATGCGTCCGTCAAGCTCCTGCAGCGATGAGCTGAAGCGGACGAAGTCGCTGAAATGCTCGAGTGCGCGGCAATCGATGCCCGGGTCTTCGAACAGCAGACGCAGGGCATCGACGACGACGGCGGAATCCCGGTACCAATGGAAAAAATAATCGGGTTCCGGGTCGTAGGCACCCAGCACCGGCGATGCGACGATCGAGCCTTTTCGCGGCCTCACCGTTTGCGCGAAGCCGGGCCGATGCTTGACGATGCCGACAGGCGATACGCTGCGCATCAAGGCGACCGCGCTATGCCGGTACTGCCGTTCTATCCAGTCATCGAGCGATTCCATCAGGAGCCTGTGAATTGAGAGCCTGTCAATTAGAGGCCCGTCAATTGGGGCCGCTCACCATGTTCAGTGCCCGTAACCCGGCTTGAATCTCCGGCGCCCGCATGAACAGTTTCCATAACAAACCGGTACGATAGTTCTCGATCATGATGACGATGGGTCCTTGGTCGATGGACAAATACGTGTCGGCGTACCAATCCTTGGCCTCGCAAAAGGCATCGACGAATCCGAATCGGCCCCAGATCTTGTCGCCATAACGGTTGAGGAAATGACGGATGGCCTGGATCGCCTCCTTCGGTGCATAGGGCATGCTCGACAGAGCGGCGG
>Ga0210398_10006414_pt1 | contig 10811 bp, 8 predicted proteins | sample IncBWC4OmetaG_FD_161047 | JGI IMG/M metagenome (GOLD analysis project Ga0210398, IMG submission 161047) | Forest soil microbial communities from Barre Woods Harvard Forest LTER site, Petersham, Massachusetts, United States - Inc-BW-C-4-O | ecosystem: Environmental > Terrestrial > Soil >... | reverse complement strand
GGCGCCCGCCGGGGTCGACGGGGGCATCGCGTCGATCGACCCGAACAAGCTCGAGCGCGATCCGGCGCACGGCTGCGCCCCGGTCCTTCCGTGGAATTTTGTCCGCACCAACACGATTTTCGGCGTTGTGCACGCCGCCGGCGGCTACACCGCGTGGTCTGACAAGCATCCTTCCTACTCGGCGGTTTCGGGCCCCGGCGACGGGACCAACGTCGACGACTACTATGCGCCCGAAATCAACTCGATCCCGGTCAGCCTGCCGCAGGCCAAGCTGTTGAACTGCAATCCGCTGCCCGACCAGACGGCGGTGTCCGCCAGCAATGCGTGGACCGACAGCTTTGCCAACATCCAGTGCTACGACAGCCTGAAGGTGCAGGCGATCCTCAACGAGATCGACGGCAAGAACCACGGCGGCACGGCGCGGCGGCCGGTCCCCAACGTCTTCGGGATGAATTTCCAGGCGGTCAGCGTCGGCCAAAAGCTGATCGAAAAATCGGTCGGGATGACCGGCGGCTATCTCGACAATACCGGCACGCCAACCGCGGCGCTGCTCGGCGAAATCCAGTTCGCCGACAATTCGATCGGGAAAATGGTCGCCGAGCTCAAAAAGCGTGGGCTCTACCAGTCGACCTTGATCATCATTTCAGCAAAGCACGGCCAGAGCCCGATCGACTCGGCCCGCTATCTGGGCATTTCGACGACGCCGAATGACCCGGTGACGACGTCGCCGGCGACGATCCTCGCAAACCTGCTGCCGTTCTCCGAGTCTCCGGCAAACCCCAACGGGATCGGGCCGACCGAAGACGACGTCTCGCTGATCTGGCTGTCGGATTCGACGCAAACCGCAACCGCGGTCGGAATGTTGGAAAGCCAGTCGCCGGCGACCAGCAACGTCGCCGGGATCGGCGAGATTTTCTCCGGACCGGCGATCGACCAGCTGTTCAACCCGCCCGGGCTGCCGCCGAGCGGCGACCCGCGCACGCCCGACATTCTCGTCACGCCGAACATCGGCGTCACCTATTCGGGAAGCGGCAAGAAGCTCGCCGAGCACGGCGGCTTTGCGCACGACGACACGAACGTGATGATGCTGGTCGCCAATCCGTCGATGCCGCCCTGGACGGTGACCAGCGCGGTCGAAACCGATCAAATTGCGCCGACCATCCTTGCCGCGCTGGGGCTCGATCCGGACAAGCTGACGGCGGTGCAAAAAGAGGGCACCCAGGTTCTTCCTGGTCTCGGTCTGGACGCCGGCAAATCGCGTTGATTTGCGTCAGCGCGGCACGCCCCACTTTCGTGGAGCTGCTTGACCCAGTTTGCGGTGCGGTCGAGCGGAGGCAAGCGGCCAAGGGCCTCCGCCCGATCGGTAGTGCTTTAGAGTTTTACGTCGCTGATCTGGAGCGTCGGCTCGATGTCGGTGTAGTTCGGGATGTCCGCCATGAAGGCCTGCGCGTGCGGGCCGAACGCGGCTTGGAACGCCTCGAGCGTGTCGAAATAAAGATGGCCCATTGCGATAAAGGCCGGCCGCGACCCGGGGGCCGCACCCGACAGCCCGTGCTCGACGGCAGCGCCCTTGCACGCCGCCCCGAGCTTCTGCCGAACCATCGGGATGTGGCTGTTGCAGTAGTAGTCCATGTCGAACTTGCTGCCGTCCCGGTTGGGATAAAGGACGCTCACCTTGATCATGTCGGGTCTCCAGTGCGAGCAGGTCGATGTCTAGGCGTCAAGCCAAGGTCAGCAGCCGGCCGTAGCCGGGGATCGGCTCGCGCACGCCGGCGAGGCGCAACGCGTGCCACATCATCGCCGAGGCGCTCGAGATGACGGGTTTGCCGAGGTCGGTTTCGAGCGCCTCCAGCACCGGCAGGGTCGGCATCCCGGTGCCGGTCAGAAACACCGCCTCGGCGGCGGCGCTGTCGACCGCGCGAGCGAGCCGGTAGGCGCGTTCGGCGGTCTCCTCGTAGATGTTGGTCACACCCTTCAGATTGTCGAAATTGACGACCGCGAGCCCGTGCGCCTCGAGATGCGCCTTCCCCTGCAACGTCGTCTCGCGCGAATAGGGCGCGCCGAGCGCCAGCTTGCGCACGCCGAGCCGCTCCAGCGCGCGCAACACCGAGCCGAAGGCGGTGACGACCCGCATGCCCGCCGCCGCTTCGAGGCGGGCGACCAGTGCGGCTTCGCCGTCGCGCCCGAGATGATAGCTCGTCGCGGTGTGCGCCAAGACGACGACATCCGGTTCCACCAGCGCCAGCATCTCGAGGCTTGCGTCGATGTTGTCGATCATCATGCGGTTGCGCTCGGCCTGGCCGTCGAGCGAGCCCGGCGCGCCGCGGGCGATCAGCCGGTTGAAATGCAGCGAAACCCCGGCCGGCGCCAACGCCGTCATCTCCGGCTCGACCGTCGGGTTGCCGGGCGGCACCAGAAACCCGAGCCGCGCGCGCCAGCCGATCATGCCGCGTCCTTCCGTGAACCGGGTCAGCCCATGCCGGAAACCGACACCGGCTCGATCTCGTACATGACGCGCACTTCGCCCGGCTGGCGGAACGGGTAGGTGTCCTTGCCGAGGTACTTCTTGGCGAGCGAGTCGATGTGCGCGTCGGCGCCGTCTTCGCGAGCGGCGGCGACGCGGCCGCGGATCTGGACATAGCGGTAGGGGTTGTCCGGGTCCAGGATCGCGAGCGCGACCGGCGCCCCGGGTTTCAGGTTGCGCGCCTTGACCCGACCCTTGGCGGTGTTCACCCGGAGCTTCCCGCCGGTATAGTCGAACCAAACCGGCGTCACCTGCGGCGTGCCGTCCGGCATCACCGTGGCGAGCTCGGCGAACGCCTTTTTCTGCTGCACGAGATCGAGGTATTTGTCGGGTATCGATGCCATTGGTGGATCTCCCGTTCACAGGGTGCGGTGCGCCCGCGAGCCGCGTTTTTGATGGCCAGTGGCGCGGCCTGTCCAAAACGGCCGGCGGGCGCCGCGGTTCCGGCGCCGTCGGAAGCGAGCTAGGCCGGGTAGACGATCGTGCGCAGCATGACACGGCGCTCGGCCGGATCGGAGTCGCCCGCACCCCGGTGCATCGTCGCCCGTTCGTCCCAGATCAAAAGGTCGCCGGGCCGCCAGGAATGGTAATAGGTAAAACGGTCCTGGGTCGCGTGCGCCGCCAATTCCTCGATCAGTTGCCAAGCCTCCTCGCGCTCCATGCCGTCAAAGCCGTGGGTGTGCATCGGGTTGACAAACAGGATCGGCCGCCCGTCGACCGGATGCTCGACAACCGCCGGCCGGCGCTGCTCGGCATATTTCTTGTCGGTGCGGCGCATCTCCTCTTCGGGGTCGTAAAGCCGGGCGCCGGCAGGCCCGTCGGTGCGGCCATGCAGGCCGACAAGGCCAGCGAGCCGGTCCTTCATGTCCGGCGGCAATGCCTGATAGGCGGCGGCCATGTCGGCAAACAGCGTGCCGCCCTTGCTCGACGGCACCTCGAGCGCGTGCAGCATCGCGAGCAACGGCAGCACCTCCTCATAGGTCGAGTCGGTGTGCCAGTCGGTCGCCCGCTTGACGCCGTACCAGTCGATGTTGCCGGCGTCGTCGACATTGCGCACCCAAGACACCTCGGGATGGTCGGGATGACGGTAGCCGACCAGCGAATGCTTGCGCGGCGCCCCAAAGCGGCGGCCGAACGCGGCGATGTCGGCGGCGCCGAGCTGCTGGTCGCGGAACACCAGCACCGGGTGCCGCGCGAAGGCGCCGGCGATCCAGGCAAAGGTGTCGTCGTCGAGCTTCGCCAAGTCGATGCCGAGCGCCTCGCTGCCGAGATGCTCGCCGAGCGGGCGCAGTTGGGGCGTCGCCGTCATGTCAATCCTCCGGGCCAAGCTGGCCACCAGTCCATGCCGGCATCAGTCTGAAGAGCCGCGCCGGCCTTGTACAGATGCGCCGGCCGCAACCGAGGCACGCGCCACGGCGGCGCCGGCATCCGGAATCGTGATCCGGGGCGGGGCGCGGCGCGAACGCTGCCTGGCGGGCGGCAGCAGCGCCTGGCGTGCCGCACCGGCCGCGGTGACCGCGAGCCCGATCGCGAGCACGACCGCCGCCGGGCGCAGGCCGGTCGCCAATGACACGTTGGTTTCGAGGACGCGCAGCAGCGGGGCATGGAAGGCAAGCCGGAAATAGGCGGCCTCGCCGAATGCCGTGGCGATCCCCGCCGCGAGGCTCAGCCCGCCGACCCAGCCGAGCGCCAGATGCCCGCGGCTGGCAAAACGCCACGACAGCAGCCGGTAGCCGAGCAGCCAGCCGAGCAGGCCCGCCATCACGGTCGGCTCCCACAAGACCAGCTTCGACTGAAAGCAGTAGTGGATGACGGCCAGCACCGCGATCGCGTAGACGAGCCGGTGCAGCACTTGCCAGCGCTTGGCGCCGAGACGGCGGATCATGCCGTCGGTCGAGGTTGCGGCCAGCGCCGCGAGGCCGACGAGGGCGGCAAAGCCGATTGTCAAATAGACCCGCAAGGCGATTTCGCTCGCGACCTTTTCGAGGTCGAACGCCTGACTCGCTGTGTAGAGCGTGAAATGGGTCAGCGCGTAAGCGAACGCGCCGACCCCGATCATGCGCCGCACCAGGATCAGCCGCGGCCATTGCAGGACCTGGCGCAACGGCGTCACCGCCAATGCGAGAAAGATCAGCCGGATCGTCCACAACCCGATCTCGTGGATCGCCTCGTTCAGCGGGCGCGCGCCGAGCAGCCCAAAACCATATGCAAATGCCACCCATCCCGCCGGGACGAACAGTGCCATAAAGACGGCGAGCTTCAGCGGCGACAGCCGGCCGCTGTAATCGTTCCACGGAAAGACCATCGGCACGGCCCCGGCGCGGCAAAGCCGCCCCTACATCAGCGGCTTGACGCCGTTTTTCTCGGCGTAGAGCCGGCTCGTCGTCAGGCTGCCGTCGGGATGCTTCAGCGCGATGACGAAAACCGCGACGCCCGGCTTCAAGAGGCTCACGTCGCCGGGGCCGGCGGACAGCACGGGGACGCTGGGGCCGATGCTGTACTCCGACTCTCCGCCCTTGAAGGTGACGTGCAGCACCTCGCCCTCCGGGGCCTTGGTGACCGTGCCGACGGTGGCGTTGGTCATCACGCTGTCGGACGACAGGTCCCAGGCGAATTGCCGGCCGCCGTCCGGGGTCGCCTTGGGGAAGATGCGCACCTCGATCGCGTGGATCTTTCCGTCCTTGTCCTTGATCCCGGTCGAAGCGACAAAATCGCCGGGCTTGATGTCGGCAAGGCTGCGCTTCACCAGCGTCTGGACCGCGACGCCTGGCATGAGCGTCACGGCCGCGACCTGACCGTCGCGCTGTTTGACCGACAAGACCTTGCCGTCGAGGTTTTCCACCGTGCCGCGAATGCGCATCGGCGTTGGCGCGGGCGGGGCTTGGGCGAAAGCGGGGCCCGCCAGCGCCGCGAAGAGGACAAAGGCGAAAATCGAATGCGAACGCATGGTTGCTGCCTCCCCGGCGATTGTTTCGCGGCACGACGGGCCACAGGTGGCGCGAATGCCGCCGGTGCGCACCTCACATTTCGGTGACCGGGCTGTGGCGCGCGCCCGAAGCCGGCGCTAAGGTCGGCTCGCAGCCGATAGCCGACCAGCCCCATCGCCGAAAGTACGCCGCCCCGTGTACGCCGCTCCGCCCGTCAGCAAAAGCGAAGTCCTTGCCCGCGTGCCCGACCGGCTGTGCGCCAGGCAGAATGCGCGGATGCAAAGCGGTGTCGCGCGCGACTGCTTTCTCGAGGGCCCGTCGTTCGAGTCGCGCCGGCAACCTCACCAAGAGCGCGAGACCGGGACACCCCTGTCGGCGCGGCTCGAAACCGCCGGCAAGACGATGTATTCGCATAGGTGGAGCGAACTTGCCCGCACCATAGCCTTCTCCCCGCCGGCGGGGCGAGGGAGCAGAGCGGGCGGGTGGCAGTGAGAGCGAGGAGCAGGGATCGATGGCGGCAGATGCGCAGAACTACTCGCTCGAGGAGATGGACCGGCAGAGCCTGTTCCATCCGGCGACCTCGATCGCCGACCATCTGAAAAACGGGCCGACCATCATCGCCGGCGGCTCCGGGGTCAGGCTCAAGGACCGCCGCGGACACGACCTGATCGACTGCGGCGCCGGGTTGTGGTGCGTCAACGTCGGCTACGGCCGCGTCGAGTTGGGGGCGGCGGCGGCCGAGGCGATGGCCGGTCTCGGCTACTATCACACCTTTTCCTCGTACTCGAACGAGCCGATCATCCGCCTCGCCGACCGCGTGCTGACCCTGTTCCGCGAAAAAGCCGGAGCCGGTCACCTGTCGAAGGCGTTTTTCGGCACGTCCGGCTCGGACGCCAACGACACCAACTTCAAGCTCGTCCGCTACTACAACAACCTGCGCGGGCGGCCGCAGAAAAAGAAGTTCATCTCGCGGCACGGCGCCTATCACGGCCTGACTTACGCCGCCGGCAGCCTGACCGGGATCGAGGCGTTTCACACCGCGTTCGACCTGCCGGTCGCGGGCGTCCTTCATACGTCCTGCCCGCATTTTTATCGCTATGCCGAGGCGGGCGAGGGCGAGGATGCGTTCACCGACCGCATGGTCGCCGACCTCGAAGCGCTGATCGCGCGCGAGGGCGCTGACACGATCGCCGCCTTTATCGCCGAGCCGGTCATGGGGACGGGCGGGGTCCTGGTGCCGCCCAAGGGTTATTTCCCGCGCGTCCAGGAGGTTCTCGCCAGAAACGACATCCTCTTCGTCGTCGACGAGGTCATCACCGGCTTTGGCCGCACCGGCGCGTGGTTCGCGACCGGGCTCTACGGTCTGCAGCCCGACATGGTCACGTTGGCCAAGGGCATCACCAGCGCCTATTTCCCGCTCTCCGCCTCGCTCGTCTCGGAAGAGATGTGGTCGGTGCTGCGCGAGGCCTCGCCAAAATACGGGCCGGTCATGCACGGCTTCACCTATTCGGGCCACCCGGTCGGCGGTGCGGTGGCGATGGCCAACCTCGACATCATCGAGGGCGAGAGGCTGGTCGAAAATTCGGCTGCCATGGGCGGTCATCTCCGCGACCGGTTGCGCCAGAGGATCGGCGGCAATCCCTATATCGGGGATATCCGCGGCGAGGGGCTGATGATCGGGGTCGAGTTCGTCGCCGACAAGAGCGCCCGGCGATTCTTCGACCACGCGGCCCAGCCGCACCGCATCGTCGCCCGCAACGCGTTCGACGAAGGCGTGCTCGTCCGCGCGCTGGGGTTCACCGACACGTGCTCGTTCTCACCGCCGCTGTGCATTTCCGAGCGCGACGTCGACCAGGCGGTCGACCGCTTCGCCCGCGCGCTCGACCGCGCGATGCCCGAACTGCGCCAACTCGCCGGATAGCCGCCGACCAAAAAGGCGGGCGAGCCGTCGGTCGCGGGTTGCGCCGCCGCCGGTCTCGCGAAACAATACGGAAAAATCAGGAGGAAGCCCCTTGGTCGACGATGTTGCCTTGCCTGGCGCCGGCCGGCCGCCGATCACGATTGCCGCGCGCATGGACCGCCTGCCGCAGACCGGCTTCATGCTGCGGTTTATCATCCTGCTGGCACTCGGCGCGTTTTTCGAAGTCTACGACAACGGCTTGACCACCTATATCGCGCCCGGCCTGTTCAAGGCCGGCATCATGGTCGCGACGACCAAGGGGTTCTTTGACGTCCACGGCTTCGCCAGCCTGATCGCCGCCACCTTCGCGGGCATGTTCATCGGCACTCTGCTGTTGAGCCCGCTCTCCGATTATTTCGGGCGGCGGACAATCTTCACGTTCGCGCTGGTCTGGTACTCGCTCGCGACGTTGGTGATGTCGATGCAGTCGACCGATGTCGGACTTGTCGTCTGGCGATTCATCGCCGGGATCGGCATCGGCGTCGAGTTTGTCACGATCGACACGTATCTGTCCGAGATCGTGCCGCGGGAGCGCCGCGGGGCGGCTTTCGCGACGGTCGCGACGGTCAGCCTGTGCGCCTATCCGCTCGCGGCGTTTTTCGCCTTCCTGCTGGTGCCGCGGGTTCCGCTTGGGATCGAGGGTTGGCGCTGGGTGGCGCTGATCGGCGCCGGCGGCGCGGTCATCGCCTGGTGGCTTCGGCTGGGCCTACCCGAATCGCCGCGCTGGCTCGCCCAGCACGGCCGCCACGCCGAAGCCGATCAGGTGGCGCGGATGATCGAGAGCCGGATCGAAGCGGAAACGGGGCGGGTGTTGCCGGCGCCGCAAACCCTCGTGGGCGAGGTCGAGGAGGCCGCGGGATCCTACGCGGAGATATTCCGGCCGCCCTACCTGAAGCGCACGGTGATGCTGGTGATCTTCCAGCTGCTGCAGACGATCGGCTATTACGGGTTTACCAGCTGGGTTCCGACCTTGCTGCTGTCGCAAGGGATCAACATCACTAGGTCGCTCGCCTACACGTTCGTGATCGCGCTGGCGTCTCCGGGAGCCGCACTCGTCGCCACCCAGTTCGCCGACCGCTTCGAGCGCAAATGGCAGATCTGCGGGTCGGCGCTCGCGATCGCTGTCTTCGGCCTTTGCTTCTCGCAGCAGAGGGGCGCCGTCGGGATCGTCGTCTTCGGGCTGCTGATCGCGTTCTCCAACACGATCTTCGCGTATTCGCTGCACGCCTACCAGTCGGAGCTGTACCCGACCCGCATTCGCGCGCGGGCGGTCGGCTTCACCTATTCCTGGAGCCGGTTCAGCACGATCTTCGTCGGCTTTTTCGTCGCCTTTTTCTTGAGGAACTACGGGACGATCGGCGTTTTCCTGTTCATCGCCAGCGCCATGGTCGCGGTCATCGTGGTGATCGCGTCGATGGGCCCGCGCACCACAAACCTGCGCCTCGAGGCGATCTCGCGCTGAGCCGAGAAGCCCCGGCGGCGCTCAAGTGACGCCGGCGGAGAGCGGGGTCGCGGTCGGCTGGGCGGGGAGCGGGTTGGTGTCGGTGCGCGGCACGATCGCCCATTTGGGGTCGGCCGGGATCGCCCCCGGGGTGACCGCCCGGTAGACGTTGGGCACAAACCAGCGCCAGGCCCGCTCCGCCCCGGCGTCGCCGTGGTCGACCGCCATCGCCAGCCCCGACATCGCCCACAGCGGATAGCCGTCGGCTTGCCCGGTCTGGGTCAGCTGGCGCCGGAAATACTGCGGCAGCGCGCCGTAGCCGCTGTTTCCCGAGGCCGGGTACCCGGCGCCGGTCAGAAAGCCCGGATAGAGGGCGGCGCCGATCGCGGCCCAGCTCGGCAGAAAGCCGCCGGGCGGCGCGGTGCAGCCGGGCTTCGAGGCGCTGTAGGGCGGGGCGGTGTTCGTGCAGTTGCTCTCGACCGGCAATTCGTAGGCCGCCAACAGGTCGGGATAGCCCGAATCGTTGATCATCGTGATGACGTACTGGTCGGTCATCTTGCGGATCGGGTCGACGGCAAAGCCCAACTCCTCGGCGCGGCCAAGCGCGTAGTGCAGATACCAGTGGTTCCACGGCGCGGTGAAGGTGCCCACCGCCCCCGGCCGAAAGACCTGCGATTTTTCGTTGTTGACGATGGTGGCGTCCTTGCCGTTCGGGTTGCCGGCGCTTTCCCAGTTGCCGAGCGGCGGCAGCTTGCCCGACAGCGGGCCGCCGTTTGTGCTGTTGAGGACGCCGGTCTTCGCCCCCCAGAGCTTGACAGCCTGGCCGTCATAGGCGGTTCCCGAGATGCCAAAGCTGCCTTCCCAGCGGGCCAGCGCGTCGTTTGTCAGATAGGTGAAGTAGGCCTTTTCGGGGTCGGCGTCGGGGGCGGCGAACGCGGTCTCGGCGCGGTTGCGCAACACCCAGGCAGCACCGCGCAACGCGTCATTGATGCCGCCCTCGGCCCCGGTCGGGCCGCGGCCGGAAGCGCTGTCGGTGTCGGCGCCGTTGTAGAGCGCCGCCGAGAACCCGGCCCACAGGTACATCTCGTTCAGATACCACGGGTCGCCGGTCAGGATGTATTGCGGGTAGAACGGGCTCGGCTGGTGCGACCCGTCAAACGACCACGGCTGGTTTTTGTACGGGCCGACAATGGCGACCGCGTCGTCGCCCTTACAATGTTGAAACGGGGCTCCAACCCCGGTGCAGGTCGAGCTGTAGCGCAACAGCGAGCTCACCAGCGAGGCGCGGTCGGTCAATGACATGGTGTGGCCGAGCCCGGTGCTGGAACCCACGGCATCGGCGCGCGACAGCCGCTTGCCCGCGACGCCCTCGCGGAGGTTGCCCGGAAACGCGCCGGCAAGGTCGGCCAGCCCCAGCGCGACTTGGCGCATCCGCCAGTCGCCGGTGTAGAGCCACAGAACCGACCACTCCGGGTAGGGGGCGAGCTCGGCGCGCGCGCCCGACACCGGCATGCCGCTTTGCCACAGGCCGCGATTCCAGGCGCCGTCGTAAATGTCGTGCGGCAGTCCGGTCCAACGAGCGTATTGGGCGGCGACAGCACTCGCCGGCACGCTAATCGATGGATCGTAATTCGGGATGAAGCGGGTGCTTTCGAGATAGGCGAGGTTGTTGTCGATGTTGACTTGCGGGTTGGGCGTGCCGCCTAGCCAAAAGCTCCTTGACCACGCCGTCAACGCCCAGTGCTGCTTTGGGGCGCCGGACAGGTCGCCGCTGTAGACGACGCTCGGGCTCGTCTGCCCGGCCGAGATCGACAGCTTGTAGGAAAGATCCTCGAGTTCCGCGGTGTTGTCGTTCTCGCCGACCGCGCGCACGAACACCTGGTGCGTCGCGGGCCAGAAGGTCGCGTAAAAGCGCGGCCGCAGCGGATGGTAGCCGTCGCCAAAGCCGATGTCGTACTT
>Ga0210398_10006412_pt1 | contig 10815 bp, 11 predicted proteins | sample IncBWC4OmetaG_FD_161047 | JGI IMG/M metagenome (GOLD analysis project Ga0210398, IMG submission 161047) | Forest soil microbial communities from Barre Woods Harvard Forest LTER site, Petersham, Massachusetts, United States - Inc-BW-C-4-O | ecosystem: Environmental > Terrestrial > Soil >... | reverse complement strand
CCGGCAGTGATGCCGCCCATTCGCCAGCCCGGAATTTTCTCTTTTGATTGCGCCAAGTTCGCTCCTGAATTATCAAGCTGGACAGGCGAGATCGCCCGTCCCCACACAATGTCAATTACGAAATCGTTTCCCCTGGCTTCATCTCCCGTACCTCGACATCCGGTGCCAGCTTCCGCAACTCCGCCGGCGTACCGGTCAACACGGGAAAAGTGCCGTAGTGCATAGGGATGACGGTTTTCGGCTTCAGCAGTTTGCACGCATAGGCGGCTTCGCGCGGGCCCATCGTGTAATGATCACCGATCGGCAACATGCAAATCTCGGGCGCGTAGATCTCGCGAATGATCGCCATATCCCCAAACACACAAGTATCGCCGGCATGGTAAATTTTCACGCCGTTCGAAAACTCGATCACATAGCCGCAGGCTTCACCGCCGTAAACCATCCGGCCGCCGTCTTCAATCCCGCTGGAATGCACCGCATGGACCATGGTGACTTTAATGTCCCCGACGGTTTGCGTTCCGCCTTTGTTCATGCCTGAGACCCGCTTGACGCCTTTGCTTTCCAGCCACCCACAAAGCTCAGGCATCCCCACCACGATCGGATCGTGCTTCCTGGCAATATCGACCGCGTCGCCAATATGATCGCCGTGCCCGTGAGTGCAGAGCATGACATCCACTTTCGCAAGGTTCTTTTCTTTCTCTGGACACTTGGGGTTACCTGCGACCCAGGGATCGATCAGCACCGTCTTTCCTGCGGAAGTTTCAATGCGAAAAGTAGCGTGCCCTAACCAGGTGATTTTGACGCCGTCGAGTTTCATGAGATCGCTGCTAGCTCCTAGCATTCTTGCATTTAGCAATTGGCACTTAGCATTTAATCATTCGAGTACTTTGCCCACCTGCACAAATATTCCGAATCGACCAGATGCTAAGTGCCAATTGCAAACTGCTAGTTTAATATGAACTCCCATGCCGGATCTGAAGGTTCTCATTTCGCGCGAGGAAATCGCCTCTCGTGTGACCGCGATTGGCGCCGACATCACTCGCGATCTCTCCGGCCAGCCCGTGATTTTTATCGGCGTGCTCAAAGGCGCTGCCATTTTTCTCGCCGATCTCGCCCGCCAGGTACACCTGGACGCCAGTTTCGACTTTATCGGAGTTTCGAGCTACGGCAATCGCCCCAGCCCGGCACAGGAGTTGCAACACGGATGGGACTCGACGGGCGAGGTCAGACTCACCAAAGACGTTGACCAATCCATGCGAGACCGCAACGTGATTCTGGTCGAGGATATCCTCGACACTGGCCTCACTCTCAACTTCCTCAAGCGGGTTCTGATGGGACACCAGCCGAAGTCCTTACGCATCGCCGCCCTGCTCGATAAACCTTCCCGAAGAAAGCAACCCATCCATGCCGATTACGTGGGGTTTTCCATTCCTGACGAATTTGTCGTGGGCTACGGCCTCGATTACGCCGAAAAATACCGCAACCTGCCCGACATCTGCATCGTGCCCAGACAAGTCTAACCCGCGTCTGAATCTAAATTCCCACCTACTCCACGACCGATTCCACAGGCCCGACTGATATCATAGATATGTGGAAACAGTCGTCGAAGACACCGAGCTTCAAACCAAAGTCGAGCCTCTGCTGCTGGAAGTGGCAGACGTGGTCAACACCACCCTCGACCTGGACACGACCTTGCGCCGGGTCGCGGAATTGGTCCGCAAAGTTATTGATTACAGAATATTTGCCATCCTGCTGCTGAATGAAAAGACACAGGAATTGCGCTTCCGCTTTCAGGTGGGATATTCGCGTGAGGTCGCGGAGCGGCTGAAAATCAAGGTGGGCGAGGGCGTAACCGGCATTGCCGCCCAGCGTCGTGAGGCGATCCTCGTGCACGATGTCTCCCAGGATCCGCGCTACATTTCCGCAGTCCCCAATGTACGTTCCGAACTCGCCGTGCCCCTCATCGTCAAGAACCGCTTGATCGGCGTGATCGACCTCGAGTCACCGCTCCCCAACCACTTCACCGAAGAGCACAAACGGTTGCTGACGCTAATCGCGTCCCGCATGGCTGTGGGCATCGAAAATGCGCGTCTCTATACCCGCACCACGCGCCAGGCGCGCACTCTGGTTTTGCTCAACGAAATCGCCCGCGAGCTCACTTCTATTCTGAATGTCGATGAACTTCTCAAGCGGATCGCCGAACTGCTCAGCCGCTTGATCGACTATCAGATGTTCAGTATCTTACTGCTCGATTCCACTGGACAGAAACTGGAACACCGGTTTGCTCTGCGCTTTCAAGAGAACGTGCACCTTAAGCATGAAGTTCCGAAGGGACGCGGTGTGGTAGGTTACGCCGCCGAGCACAAGGAAGCCGTACTGGTACCGGACGTCAGTAAAGATCCTCGTTACATCCAACTCAATCCTGAGACCCGCTCAGAGCTGGCCGTGCCGCTGATCTACAAAGACAATGTCATCGGCGTGCTCGATCTGGAACACACGCGCCGAGGCTTCTTTACCGACGATCACCGGCGCACCATCACCACACTGGCCGCGCAAGTTGCCATCGCTCTAGAAAACGCCCGGCTATATGAACAAATTGCCCGCCAGGAAAAACGTCTGGAACGCGACTTGGCGTTGGCTCGTGAATTGCAATTCCGGCTGCTACCGCAGACTCTGCCGAAACCTGCGCACTTGGACATTGCCGCCAAGTCCATGCCCGCGCGCGCCATTGGCGGTGATCTTTACGACTTCGTCAGCTATTCTCTTTCCCGCACCGCCATTATTGTCGGCGATGTCAGTGGAAAAGGCGCGCCGGCTGCGATTTATGCAGCCTTGGTCAGCGGCATTCTCCGGTCCCACGCCCCCATCGAACCTTCGCCCGCCGAGATGCTGTCAGCGTTGAACTTTTCGCTGGGAGAGAGACGCATCGAGGCCCAGTTTGTGTCGCTGATCTACGCCCTGTGGGACGATCAGACGCGCACTTTGCGCATCGCTAACTCCGGATTGCCGCGCCCGCTCTACTGTCACGACGGCAAAATCGAACCCATCGAGATCGCTGGATTGCCTTCGGGGTTGTTCGACGATGCCGACTACGACGAGCTGAGTTTTCGTGCCAAGCCCGGCGATATGTTCGTGTTTTTCAGCGACGGCATTCTCGACGCTCGCAATCGCGCTGGCAGCATGTTTGGACGCGGCCGCCTAGACCAGGTCGTGAGCCAGAATCTAGATGCGCCGCCCGATGCCGTGGTCAAAGCCATCTTCAAGGCGGTGGCTGAACATGCTGCGGGAGAGGAAGCCTTTGACGATGAGACCGTGGTGGTGATTCGTGTCAAGGGACCTGCCGGAAAACGCAAGTGACTCGCGCGGAGCAGCGAACTGGCGCGCGGTTTCAAGAATTCCTTTACCGTCAGGTAAAGTCAAACCGCTCCCAAGCGTCCATTCTTCATTGCGAACGAGTTCCGCTGACGGATTTGGCGGAACGTTTCGGCACCCCCCTCTACGTCTATTCGGCGTCTGCAATTCGTGATCGGGTAGGAGCTTTCGAACAGGCTTTCCGCAAGGTTCCTCACACCGTTTGTTACTCGGTAAAGGCGAACTCAAACCTCGCAATTCTGCGGCTCTTGGCAAAGATGACCTGCGGCTTCGATGTAGTCTCCGGCGGAGAACTGGAACGCGTATTGCGTGTGGGCCGAGCCGCAGCCAGAAAGACGGTCTTCTCGGGCGTGGGCAAGACCCAGCCAGAAATGGAAGCCGCTCTCGCCGCCAACATTCTATTGTTTAACGTAGAGAGCGAATCGGAACTATTCACCCTGGCAGAGTGTGCCAGCCGCCTCAAGAAAACCGCACGCATCGCTTTTCGTGTGAATCCTGACGTTTCCGCCGAGACTCATCCCTACATTTCCACCGGCTTGCGAGAGCACAAATTCGGAGTTCCGATTAGCGACGCCATGCGCCTTTACTCGCTGGCGGCCGCAGACCGCCGCCTGACCATCGCGGGGGTGAGTGTTCACATCGGTTCACAGATTCTGGATGTAAAGCCCTTTGCACAGACAATGGAGCGCGTGGCAGAACTGGTTCGCGAGTTGCGAAGCAACGGCCATATCATCAGCTATATCGACGCCGGTGGAGGCCTGGGCATTGACTACGATGACGAGATATCCGATTTCACCGAACGCTTGGCAGCCTACGCTCAAGCCTTACTAGCGCCGCTCGCTGGTTTGAATGTACACCTCTTGCTTGAGCCCGGCCGCTCGATTGTTGGCTCCGCTGGCATCCTGCTGACGAGAGTGATCTTTAAGAAGACGAACCACGGGAAAACATTTCTGATCGCAGACGCCGCCATGAATGACCTACTCCGTCCCGCTCTCTATGGCGCGTATCACCAAATCATTCCCGTCGAGGCACCCGGCGACAATTCGCATGAGACCGTCGACGTCGTCGGCCCTGTGTGTGAGACCGGGGACTTCCTGGCGCGGAACCGCGAACTACCAACCACGAACGAAGGCGACTTGCTGGCCGTACTTGACACCGGCGCTTACGGAATGGTGCTCGCCTCGAACTACAACACTCGCCCTCGACCGGCGGAAGTGTTGATCGACGGAAAAACCGTCAGGCTGGTCCGCCGGCGAGAGTCCGTCGCTGATCTGCTGCGACTCGAAAATTGATCGGCTGGCGTGGTATAAAATACCCAGTGCCTTCGATGACTCTTCAACAAAAACTGGATGACTTTAAAGCGAAGTTTGAGTCTGGCGGCCCACCCTACAATGCTCCCAAGACGGTAATCGAGATCTTTCATCGGGCCACGGAAGAACTGCGCCAATCGGGATTGGCCGAACGCGCGCTGAGGAGCGATGACCGGTCGCCGGCCTTCACCCTGAACAACCAGGACGGAAACCCCGTCTCGTCTGTCGATCTCCTCGCGAAGGGCCCGTTAGTAATCACGTTCTTCCGCGGCCACTGGTGACCTTATTGCGTCATGGAGCTGGAGGCTCTACAAGCAGCCTTGCCCGACATCCACAGGCTGGGGGCGAACCTGGTGGCGATCTCGCCGGAATTAGAGCGATATGGGCGCTCAGTCCATCGCCGCCTCAATCTGGGTTTCGATGTGCTCTCGGACCATGAGTTGCAGGTAGGAACTCAATTTGGCCTGGTATTTGTACTGCCTGATTACCTCAAGACGGTTTACGCGCAGTTCGGAAGCAAGTTGGATGAATTCAACGGCGAGAATGCTTTTCGCCTGCCGATGCCCGCACGATACGTCGTTGACCAACAAGGCCTGATTCGCAGCGCCAATGTGAGCCCAGATTACACGATTCGCCCAGACCCGAGCGAAACGATCCGCGTGCTGGAGGAATTAGGCAGGGAAAAAGACAACCGCTAGTTGCCTGTCGAGTACGGCGGCGTACGCGACGCATCCCAAACCACTCTCCCGCCCACAATCGTTTTCAATACTTTCACATCGCGAATCTTCGCCGGATCGATGGAGAAAATGTAATCGCTCAAAATGACCATATCGGCCAGCTTGCCCGGTGTGATCGAGCCTTTTTCCTTCTCCTGAAACTCCGCATACGCCGAACCCATGGTGTACGCCCGAACCGATTCCTCCACCGTCAGTTTCTGCTCCGGGAACCACCCGCTGGGATTCTTGCCATCGAGCGTGGCGCGGGTCACCGCGGCATACAAGCCCAGCATCGGATTCAACGGCGCCACATCCCAATCCGTTCCAAACGCCACATGTACACTGTGATTTAAAAACGTCCGGAATGCATAAGTCCGGCTGGCCCTGTCGTGGCCGATGCGCGCTTCCGCCCAGCGTCCATCATCAATCGCGTGATAAGGCTGCACCGAGGCGATCACATTCAATTGCGCGAAGCGGTCGAAGTCCTTGGCGGCCATATGCTGCGCATGCTCAATGCGAAACCTCCGGTCGGCTTCGCCGTGCGCCTTCGCAACCTCAGTATACAAATCCAGGATCATCGAAATCGCCTGGTCCCCAATGGCGTGCGTGCAAATCTGGATCCCGGCTGCGTCAGCACTCATCATGCGGTCGCGCATCAGGGAAAGCGGCTGCATCTCACCAGAGAGCAGGCCGTGATTCCCCGGTTCATCGAGAAACGGCTCGAAAAAATAAGCCGTGCGGGATCCCAGCGATCCGTCCGCGAATGCCTTGACCGCGCCGATCCTCAGATAAGGCCCGCCAAAAGCGTGGCGAATTCCGATCTTCACCTGATCGTCAACCTGCGTAATCAAAGGCGCAGCATAGATACGCGTCGTCAGTTCGCCCGCCTGCAACAGTTCCGCGTAGACGGCGATGTCCGCGTAGTCGGGATCCATGTTCTGCACGCTGGTCACGCCTACGGACGCCGCGTGTTCCAGCGCACGTCTCACTGCCCGCATAAGCTGATCATGCGACGGGGGTGGAATCACCTTGAACACCACGTCGGTTGCAGCGTCTTTCAGGTCGCCCGTCGGATTCCCCTGCGCGTCGCGCACAATGGTGCCGCCTGGCGGATCGGGTGTCTGAGCCGTCACCGCAGCCAGTTTCAGCGCGACAGAATTCGCCAACGAAGAGTGCCCGTCATAACGGCTCAAGAAAACCGGGTTGTCCGGCGTGACCGCATCGATCATCTCCTTCGTAGGCAAAACCGAGCCGGGCCATTTGGTCTCATCCCAATCGCCACCTTGTATCCATTCACCCTTGGGAGTTTTCTTCGCCTGGGCGGCGATGCGCCAAACGAATTCATCAATGCTTGCCGCATCGTTGAGCTGCACGCTATCCAGTTGCTCACCGCCGCTGACGAAGTGGACATGCGCATCGTTAAAACCGGGTAGCAGCAGCTTGCCGCCTGCGTCTATCGTTCTGGTTGCCGGTCCGCGAAGATTCTCGACCTCCGCGTCCGAACCCACCGCAATAATTCGATCCCCAAACACCGCGACCGCCTGGGCACGCGGACGCGCCTCATCCCCGGTCCAGATGTTGGCATGAGTTACGATCAAGTCAGCGACCGGTTTGGACTGCGCCGGGGCCGCAATCGTCAAAACGAAGCAAGCCAGCAGTGCACGCATTTTCATGAGATGAATATTCCTGGGCTTTATCGTTGTCCCCACTTCAGTTTGGTGCGCAGCACGTCGAAGAACGTACCTTGCACCCGCAGCAGTTTCACCTGGTGCTCGGATTTGCGGCAGCGCACCCGGTCGCCATCGTACATAGGCATGCCGACCTGACCGTCCACGCTGAGATACGCCTCGTCCTCTCCAGTATTAACCACCAATTCGATGCTGGAAGTATCGGGAACCACCAATGGCCGGTGCGTCAACGAATGCGCCGCAACCGGAGTGACCACGAACCCATTGACCGTCGGCATCAGGATGGGTCCGCCGGCGGAGAGCGAGTAAGCTGTGGAACCCGTGGGCGTCGAAATAATCAGGCTGTCGGCTTTGTATGCGGAGACGAATTCTCCGTCCACGTACACGTCGCAACTATTCAGACGCGAGATCGTACCCTTACCCACCACAATGTCATTCAATGCTTCGTAGCTCGAGACAACCTGCTCTTTGCGCACCACTTCACAGTGCACCATGGATCGGGTCTCGACATTGCAGCAATTGTTCTCAATCCCCTCTAGCGTCGGATACAGCTGGTCGAGCGGAACTTCGGTCAAAAATCCCAACGCACCAAGATTCACTCCAAGCACCGGAATGCCTGCCTTAGCCACGGCCCGCGCGGTCGAGAGCAATGTGCCATCCCCACCCAGCACCACAACAAAATTCAGAGGACGCGAACCCAGGTCTTCCCTGCGGACGACTTCAATTCCCGGCGCGAGCGGCTTGGTTTCCTTGTCCACCACCACCTGGTAGCGATGTTCACGAAACCAGCCAAGCAGTTGAGGCACAACCTCCACTAACTCCGGCTTCCCCGGCTTGGAGACAATCGCGGCGGCTTTCCCTGTAGATGAATCGCTGCTGACCATGAAGCTGCATTGTACCGAAAACCGAGAACCGGGAACTGGGATCCGAGAACCGTTCCAATATCTTCTCTGCGCTCTCTGCGATTAAATGTTTTCCCCGGCAGGCGCCTAGAACACCGCATTGAGCAAAAACTCGCGATTCCCTTCTGCTCCGAGAATGGGTGAGTCGATCACCTCTGTCCGCGTGCAACCCCGCGCCACCAACGCCAGCCGCACTTTCTCCACGGCTCCCAGTTGCGCCGCTTCGTCCCGCACTATACCGCCTTTACCCACCAACTCCCTCCCGACTTCAAATTGCGGCTTGACCAGCACAACAATCTGCCGTCCCGACGGAGGCACAGGGAACGCAGCCGCGATCACCGCCGGAAGCACCAATGTCGCCGAAATGAACGACACATCCATCGCCACAAAATCGACAGTTTCGCCCAGTTGCTCGCGAGTCAGATAACGAGCGTTGGTCTTTTCCAGCAACCGCACCCGCGGATCCTGCCGCAGTCGAAAATCGATCTGGCCGTGCCCCGTGTCCACTGCAATCACGCGCGAAGCTCCTTGTTGGAGCATGCAGTCCGTAAAGCCACCTGTCGAAGCACCAACGTCAAGACAGATAGCCCCTTTCACATCGATCTTCCAATGCTCCAGCGCCTTTTCCAGCTTCAGTCCTCCGCGGCCGACATACTTTAAATCTTCGCCCAACAGCCGAATCTCTGCATCTGGCGCCACTCCCGCCCCAGCCTTTTCGATCTTCTGTCCGTCCACCAGGACTTTCCCAGCGAGAATCATGGCCTGGGCTCGCTCCCGCGACGACGCCAGCCCGCGCTCAAAGATCAATTTATCGAGCCTGCTCTTCATGTCTCTCAGTCTGATCTGCAAAACGAAAGCCGCCCGAAGGCGGCTGATCTTGACGCTCCTAATCCCAGCCCAACTATCCCGCCACTTCCTCCATCAGCTTCTCATCGATGTCAAAGTTGGCGTGCACGTTCTGCACATCATCGCTGTCTTCGAGCGCTTCCAGCAGACGAATCATGGTGCTGGCGGCCTGACCTTCCAGCTTAATGTAATTCTGCGGCACCATGGTGACGCTGGAGGAAGTGGGCGTTATACCGGCTTTCTTCACAGCTTCCAGAACTACCTCGTACGCTGACGGTTCGCTCAGCACTTCCCAGTTCTCGCCCTCGTCCTTCAAGTCGTCGGCGCCGGCGTCGAGCACAATCGCCATCAGATCATCTTCCTTGGCCGCCGTCTTCGGAATCACAATGTCGCCCTTCTTGTGGAACATCCACGAGACCGCTCCCGCTTCCGCCATGTTGCCGCCATTCTTGCCGAAGGCATGGCGAATCTCGCTGACCGTGCGATTGCGATTGTCGGTATTGATGTCGAGCAGGATCGCCACTCCACCCGGGCCGTAACCTTCCAGCGAAAACTCTTCATAAACCGCACCCGGCAATTCCCCGGTCCCGCGCTGGATGGCTCGTTTGATGTTGTCGGCCGGCATATTCTCGGCCTTGGCCGCGAGGATGGCGCCACGCAGCCGCGGATTGGTGTCCGGATCGCCCCCGCCGTTCTTGGCAGCAATACCGATTTCCTTGATCAGACGAGTGAAAATCTTGCCGCGCTTGGCATCGAGCGCGCCCTTCTTATGTTTGATTGTTGCCCATTTTGAGTGGCCGGACATGGCTTTACCTCATCCTAAATGACGTTGTCTGCAACCGATATCAGTGCGCTGGATTCGCCCGTAGAATACATCACGGATTTGCCTCGAATCTTATGCAGGCGAATTGAAATTATAGCACGGAGGACCGTACGATTCCTTAGGTTCGCTTCGTGGTCGTGGGCTACTTCGAATCTCCCTTTCTCGGAAGCAGCAACCAGACCAAGAAGGAATATGCCGCAAAGGACAGCATTAGCAGCCACCAAGGGTGAAACAAAATCGGAAAGAAAACCCAAAGACCGATAAGCACCCACAGACGCCAACCAGTTGGCATACTATTTTCCGCCCCTATTTCCGCCCTCGGCTGTTGACAGGCTTCGCAGAGGGCAACCAATGCTCCCCACCCATGCTAAACTCAACTTATCCCCCGAACGAGGAAAACCAGATGAAATTTGGGGTCATCATCTTCCCCGGGTCGAACTGCGATCACGACGCTCATTGGACTATCGGCCACGTCGCTCACCAGCCAGTCACATTCCTCTGGCACGACTCCCACGACTTGCAGGGTTGCGACGTCATCATCGTCCCTGGAGGTTTCGCCTATGGCGACTATCTCCGCACCGGCGCCATCGCCAAGTTTTCGCCGGTCATGGAATCAGTGCGCAAGTTTGCCGACGGCGGCGGCTTGGTGCTCGGCATCTGCAACGGCTTCCAGATTCTCTGCGAGGCAGGACTTCTGCCCGGCGCTCTGATCCGCAATGTGGGATTGAAATACGTGTGCAAGCCGGTGCACGTGCGCGTCGAATCCACCGACACGCCTTTTACCAGCGCGTGCCGGGAAGGTGAAGTGCTCACCATCCCAATCGGCCACATGGAGGGCAACTATTTTTGTGACGATGCCACGCTGGCCGAACTGCGCCGCGACCGCCGTGTAGTTTTTCGTTACACCGACCCCAAGGGCCAGGCTACGCCCGAAGCCAATCCCAATGGCTCGCTCGACAATATCGCCGGCATCTGTAGTTCCGGTCGGAATGTGCTAGGTATGATGCCGCATCCGGAACGCTTCAGCGAAAGCGCACTCGGCGGCACCGATGGCTTCAAGATCTTCGAATCACTGGTAGGAGCCATGGCCGAGAAGTAGCCGCTGCGTTTCAGCGCGTTTGACCTTCTCTGCGTGCTCCGCGGATGTTCTCCGCGAAC
>Ga0210398_10006411_pt1 | contig 10817 bp, 7 predicted proteins | sample IncBWC4OmetaG_FD_161047 | JGI IMG/M metagenome (GOLD analysis project Ga0210398, IMG submission 161047) | Forest soil microbial communities from Barre Woods Harvard Forest LTER site, Petersham, Massachusetts, United States - Inc-BW-C-4-O | ecosystem: Environmental > Terrestrial > Soil >... | reverse complement strand
GAATTAAACGGATGTTCACAAACTGGTTGGGAAAGAGAGCCAGGTCCTTATTGGGAAAGACGGCCTTCAGTTTGTCCATGCCGGTCGTGGGATCGATCTGGTTGTCGACGGTCAGCAGGTTGCCGGTGGCAAGCTTCGTGGTCTCGGCGCGGTCATAGGCGTCGGCCTCCAGCTTCTGCCCGGAGCCAAGCCGCTGCCGCACCTGTGGCAGCTGATCTTCCGGCAGCGTAAAGATGACGGAGATGGGTTGCAGCTGCGTCACCACCACCAGTCCGTTGGTGTCAGCCGCATGCACTATATTCCCTGCGTCCACCTGGCGCAGACCTACCACGCCGTCGATCGGCGAGGTGATCCGCGTGTAGGCCAGGTTCACTTTGGCTGCCTGGATCGCGGCCTGGTCGGCCTTCAGCGAGCCTTCCGCCTGTCCGGAGGTGGAGATCTGGGCCTCTTCGCTCTCCCTGGAGACCACGCCGGCCTGATAGAGAGCGGTGTAGCGAGCAGCCTCGGCCTTACCGTCGTTCACCGCGGCCAGATCCTTCGCATACTGTCCTTCGGCCTGCGCCACGGCCGCCGCATACGGGGCCGGATCGATCTGCAATAGAAGCTGGCCCTTCCTTACCTTCTGGCCTTCGACAAAATTAACCTTGATCAGCTGCCCGTCTACCCGCGATTTCACGGTGACGGTGTTGTAAGCGGTCACGGTTCCAAGCGCCTCAAAGTAGATGGGCATGGTGCGCTGCTGCACATCGGCTACCAGCACCGGTGTAGGCCGGTTTGCGGCCTTCGCTGCCGCCGCCGCCGCTGCTGCCGCTGCCTGTTTCGAGGAGTAGATGCGCCACGCGATCAATCCGCCGATCGCCAGCAGGACGAGCAGGACGATCCATAGACGCGAGGTATGCTTTGCCGGCGCGGCTTCCTCTTCATGGACGGCGGAGAGCTCCAACGGCGGCTCGTGCTGAGTCAGTTCTTCAGGGGACATAGGGGCTCAAGAATCCAGTTGCGGCTTAACTTGGTTGGATGCAGTTTCGGCGTCTATCTACAGGGATATGGACGAGTGATTCTCCGGAAAAGTTGCCACACTGCCTCCGGCGGCCATGAGAGCCGAGTATACCAAGGCCGGCAGCCGTCTGTGCAGAGCCACCCCTATAATGACTGATATTGAAAGGGCATTCGCTACAGCCCCAAACCTTGACCGACCTACACCAGCAGAAGACGGTACCAGCCAGCGCTGATCTGCAGACATTGCCGCTCTGTGTCGACCTGGATGGCACCCTGGTCACGTCGGACACGCTGCATGACTCAATTTTCGTTATAGCCCGGCAGAGGCCGTTCTCGCTTCTGCAGCTCCCGTTCTGGGTTCCGCGGGGCAAAGCGGCTTTTAAGGCGAAGGTTGCGAAGGCGGTGACGCTGGATGCGGCGAAGCTGCCGTATAACCGTCCGCTGCTGCAGTTTTTGAGGGAACAACATGCGGCCGGCCGGGCGATCTATCTTGCGACGGCGGCCGATGTGAAGCTGGCGCAGTCGATCGCGGAGCATGTAGGGCTGTTCACGGCGGTGCTGGCGAGCGACGGCAGCATGAATCTTTCGGGAGAGGCGAAGCTGGCGGCGTTTCGCGCGAAGTTTCCGCAAGGGTTCAGCTACATCGGCAATGCGCTGCTGGATGCGCCGATCCTGGCGGCGTGCGCGGAGCCGATGGTGGCGAATCCGCGGCCGAGTTTGTTGCGGGCGTTGCGGCAGGCGCAGATTGTTCCGGTGCGGAGCTTCATCGACAACTAATCACTGCTGTTGCTGCTGCGCCTGCTGCCATGCACTGGGTGCCGGCGGTGGTGGCGGCGGAAGCTCCTGCGCTTTTTCGACGAGCATCGACCAGTCCTCGGGGATGGGCAGGTCCTGATCGAGCGCGGGCGGATGCTCGCTCGGCGTGACGCGCACGGCCACGGTGAGCTCGGTATTCGCGACGCCGCGGAAGATGCCGTTGGTGGGCGGCACGTCGGCGTAGTCGCGGCCGATGGCGGTGCGGATGTGACGCGTGCCGGCGACGAGGTGGTTGGTGGGATCGAAGCCGACCCAGCCGAGCTGCGGCACCAACGCCTCCACCCACGCGTGCGTGGCGGAGGACTCGGAGCGGTCGTGATATTCGGAGTTGTGATGCAGGTAGCCGCTGACGTAACGGCAGGGAATGCCGAGCCGGCGGACGAGCGTGATCATGATGTGCGCGAAGTCCTGGCAGACGCCCATGCGGCTGTTCAGCGCGACGTCGATCGGCGAATCCACCTTGGTCGATTTCGGCACGTAGTCGAAGTACTTATAGATGCGCTCGTTCAGCTCATGCAGCATCATCAGCGGGTCGTCGCGGCGGTAGACCTCGAGCGTCTTCGCCAGCTCGTCCAGCACGGGTGTGGGCGCGGCGAACTCGCTGTCGAAGAGCATCTCCCAGTAATCGCCCTCGCGCACCATGTTGTCGAGCTCCGTCCAGGCGTCGGGCGCAAGGAAGGATGGAACTGCCGGGGCCTGCGTGACCTCGACCAGCGCCTCTGCGATGATGACCAGCTGCCCGTGCTTGCCGGGAATATCAAAGTGGTGCACATGGTTCGCGAGATGGTCGCGGTAGCTGAAGACGCGGCAGCGCGGACTCACCGACAGATGAAACGTGAGGCAGCGCTGGTTGGCGTCCGAGCGCGGGTGCATGTGCGTCTCCATCACGCTCTCGCGGATGGGGTTCGAGTAGAGGAACTTCGTCAGGTGGCGGATCGAGTAGTACATTTTCTAGGCCCTCTCTCTCGAAAAAAACAAAAGCGAAAAGCAGATCCCGGCGTTCGCCGGAATGACAAACAAGATGGTTAACTCGCCAACGCGGCCTGAATCGAATAGTTGATATAGAGCTGATAGAGCGTCTCATGGATCTCGCGGCACTGCACCAGAATACTGTGCAGGTAGCTGATAACGTCCTGCGAGAGGATCTCATCCACCTTGGCATAGCTCAGCGAAGACTGCAGCCGGCCGGCGATGCGCGTCAGGTGCTCGGCGCGCTGCATGCCGCCCTCGCCCTGGATGGCGTTCAGCGAATGTTGCAGGGCATCGATGGAGAAGCGCAACGAGTGCGGGAAGTCGGCGTCCAACAGCAGGAATTCCAGGATCTTCTCCGGGGTCAGGTCGGCGGTGTAGACCTTGCAGTAGGCCTCAAAGGCCGTACACGAGCGCAGCAGCCCCATCCACTCGAGATACTCGTTGCCCTCGGCGACGCGGTCGGAGTGGCTCCAGAGATCGTGGTGATAGACCTCCAGCAGCAGAGATGTTGCCGTCGCGCGTTCCATGTAACGGCCGATCTGGATGAACTGCCAGCCCTCGCCGTGTGACATGGTGGAGTCGGTCACACCCTGGAACTGATGCACTGCCTCCATTACGGAGGAGAGGAACTCGGCGCGCTGCTCGTCGTTGGAGGCGAGCGAGGAGAAGTTCGCGTCCGTGATCTGCAGGTAGAGCCGGTTCAGCCGCTGCCACTGCTCGGTGGAGATCTGCTCGCGCACGTGGCGCGCATTCTCGCGCGCGGAGACGATGCACGAGGTGATCGACGAGCCGACGTCCATATCAAAAGTGAGCGTACGGACGAGATCGAGATAGTCGCCCGTCCACTTGACGCCGCGCGGGTGCCCCAGCGCCGCGATCATGCGCTTCCATCGCCGTTCTACGCCGGTCGGTTCATCCAGCATCAGGTTCAGGTTCACGTCGAGAAGGCGCGTGGTATGTTCGGCACGCTCGAGGTAGCGGCTCATCCAGTACAAACTGTCGGCAACGCGTGAAAGCATCTGGGACCGCCTCGTACGAGAAGTATTTTCTTCCGTGCTTACGGCTAGTGTTGCTAACTGCGAATTTAGCTGCTCAGAATTCATTTACTCTTTGCTTCCGCCATCTGAAATCTCCCACTCCCTTTAGCTGCTGAGGACCCAAGTGTCCTTGCTTCCGCCACCTTGTGAAGAGTTCACAACCAAGGAGCCTTTGCGCAGCGCCACGCGCGTAAGCCCACCGGGAACGATCGAGACCTTGTCGCCGTAGAGAACATACGGCCGCAGGTCCACGTGCCGCGGTTCTAATCCGTCGTTGATCAAACAGGGCGCGCGGGAGAACGTGATCGTCGGCTGCGCGATGTAGTTGCGCGGATCGGCTTCGATGCGGCGCGCGAACTCTTCGCGCTCCTTCGCCGTCGAGTGCGGGCCGATAAGCATGCCGTAGCCGCCGGATTCGCCGACGGCCTTGACCACGAACTTGTCCAGGTTCTGCAGAACATGCTGCCGCTCTTTGGGGCGCGTGCAGAGATACGTCTCGACGTTCTTGAGCACGGGCTCTTCGCTGAGATAGTAGCGGATGATGTCGGGTACGTAGGCGTAGAGCGCCTTATCGTCGGCGACGCCGGTGCCGAAGGCGTTGGCCAGCGTGACATTTCCTGCCCGGTAGGCGTTGAAGAGCCCAGCGACACCGAGGATGGAGTCCGAACGGAAGGCAAGAGGGTCGATGAAGTCGTCGTCGACGCGGCGGTAGATGACATCCACGCGTCGCAGGCCGTTGGTGGTGCGCATGTAGACGATGTTGTCATGCGTGACGAGGTCGCGGCCTTCGACGAGTTCGATGCCCATCTGGCGCGCGAGATACGCGTGCTCGAAGTAGGCCGAGTTGAAGACGCCGGGCGAGAGCAGCACGATGTTCGGCTCAGGCCGGCCCTCCGGCGCGAGCGAACGCATGGTGGAGAGCAGCAGCTGCGTGTAGTGCTCGATCGGCCGCACGTTGTAGCTGCGGAAGAGCTGCGGAAAGAGACGCTTCATCACGCGCCGGTTGGTGAGCATGTAACTGACGCCCGAAGGCACGCGGAGATTGTCTTCCAGGCAGGCGAACTCGCCGTTCTCGAGGCGGATGAGATCCGAGCCGGTGACAGCGATGTAGACATTGCGCGGTACCTGCAGGCCGCGCATCTGGCGGCGGAAGTGTTTGCAGCTATAGACCACTTCGCGCGGCACGATGCCGTCGTTCAGGATCTTGCCTTCGTTATAGATATCGCGCAGAAAAAGATTAAGCGCGATGATGCGCTGCGTCAGCCCGCGCTCTACCGTCTCCCACTCGGCGGAGGTGATGATGCGCGGCACGAGATCGTAGGGAAAGATCTTCTCCGTGCCCTCTTCCTGTCCGTAGACGGTGAAGGTAATGCCCTGGTTCAGGAAGGAGAGATCGGCCGACTGCTTGCGGCGCTGTATCTCCTCCGGCCCGAGCGAGCCGAAGAGATCGAGCAGGGGCCCGTAGTGCGGGTGGATGGACTCCGGCCCCGAGAACATCTCGTCGTAGGCAGCGTCCAGCGGGTAATCCTGCAGCGATGGGAGGTCGAATTGGCTGGGCTGCATGGATTTCATTGGAAACTTGAGTATAGAACCGCCCGCTGCCCGCATAAAGGGCGAATCCAGAAAAGCGATGATTCCAATGGGCTATATGCCGGCAGGGAGCCGGATAGCGAGGCTATAGTGCGTATAAAAAAAAGCTATGGCTATAGTTCCAGTCAATCGTTAGGTCTCAAGGACTATTCGCCGCTGCCAGCCGCCACGGCATAGTAGCCTTTGCGGGTCTGGATCTTCGATACGCCGTTGCACTTGATGTTGATGAGCCGGAAGCTGCCGTCGTGCGAGGGGTCGAGCGGCGTATAGCTGGCGAGGTACTGGGTGCGCAACTCGTCTTCGATCTGCGCAAAGGCATCTTCGAGCTTACGGCCGTTGTTGCCCACATCGATCACGCGACCGCCGGTGTCTTCCGTCAGCTTGCGCATCACCGAATCGCCGGTATAGATCTGCCCAGTGCCGAGATAGCCGGCGCGGTCCGCGATCAGGATCACATAGATCAGCACGTTAGACTTCTGCGCGGCCTCGAGCGCGCCGTTCAGGTCCTCCTGCGAGCCTTCGTCTTCGCCGTCGGTCAGCAGGATCAGGACCTTGCGCCCGGTCTCCTGGTGCATCTTGTCGTGCGCGGCCAGGTAGACGGCGTCATAGAGCAGCGTGCCGCGCGGGTTCGGCGTATCCACCGGCCCCTGCCCGAGCCCAGGAATGCCACCACCGCCGAAGCCTCCGCCGACATTGATCTGCGCCTTGTTCATCGCGCTCTCCAATTCGGCGGCATTGTTGGTGTAGTCGGCCAGCAGGTCAACGTTCACGTCGAAGGAGATCAGGAAGGCCTCATCCTTCGGCGTCAGGATGCGCTTCAGAAACGCCGTGCCGGTCTGCTGCTCCAGCGGAAGCACCTTGGTCTGGCTGCCGCTGGTGTCCAGCAGCACGCCGAGGGTCAGCGGAAGGTCCTTGACCTGCTCGAAGCTCTTTGTGGTCTGGGCAACACGGTCCTCATAGAGCGTGCAGTCGTCCTTCTTCAGGCCGTCGATGGGTTCGTTGTTCTTGCCGTAGGCGGTGAAGTAGAGGCTGACCAGGTTGGTCTGCACATGCAGAACGGTCGAGCTTTCGTCGAGGACGGGCGTGGTATCGGGTGCGTTGGAGACCGGCGAAGCGTCCGGCGTGGGAGCCTCCTGCGCGCGAAGCTGGACAGAGAGCAGTGGCAGCGGCGCCAGCAGAAGGGAGAAGACAGCGAGACGTGGCAGGCCAGGGCGCATATTTGGTAGACGAATCCAGTATGCGTTTCGTCAGTAAGGCAGCGCAAATAGGGTGCAACCGGGCGGGAGCCATTTGCTTCCCCCATCCCCAGCTTTTACACTGGTAATTGCTATCCAGCGTTTGCAAGAGGACCGTTCCACGGCGTGTCTCTGGTGCATGTTGCGGGACGGGGAGGTTTAATGCGGCGGTTTGTCACACTGGCTCTAATTCTGGTTTTCTCCATTCCGTTCGGATTATCCATCTCCGGGTGCAAGAAGTCGAGCTTCGACTTCTGCAACGGCAGCTCTGGCGAACAGGAAGGCCAGATCGTTAACATCACATTGCAGCCGCAGCTCACTGGCCTCTCGCTGGCCTATGGCGCTATTACCGAGGTTAGCAATGTAAATGCCACGGATTGCAAAGGCGACGGCGTTGGCGTAGGCCGGTACACCTATGGCACAACCAGCACTACCTATGCCGACATCTCTCCCTTAGGTGCCGTCTGTGCCGGTACGTGGAATCGCAATACGGGCTCTGGCGTACCTGATTACAGCACCTGCATTCCGCCCGCGGCGAGCGCGGATCTCCCGATCCCCACCTCACCGGCCTTCAGTACGCCCACTGCGCCGACTGTGACCGCTGGCGCGACCTCCACGCTGAACTACGCGGTCAATCCCAGTGGCATTAATGGGGTTGTAGATATCTCCCTTGCCGGCGGACCTGTGCTTACAGGCGTCATTTCAAACACGACGAGCGCCTCCACGTTCGTTGCCGCATTCAATGCGATCTCCGCCTTCAGCAACAACCATATCGTCGCCACAGCGCCTCCGCCCACGGTAGCCGGCGGCAATATTGTGACCATTACCGGTCCCGTTGGCGCAACCGAGACGCTCTCGTTTACCGGGACCAGTCTTATTGGGTATGTGCCGGCCGCCTATGTCACGGCAAGCGCCGGCGGCGCCACCAGCAATGCCGTTCCCATCTACATACATCCTGCCATCAGCAGCATGCAGTTGACGCCTCAGAGCGCCTGCATCTCGCAGGGTGTCTCCGCGCCGTTGACGGCCTCCGTTACCTCCATCGTGAACGGATCGCCCACGGACATCACGGCCATGACCGGACCTCTGGGCTTTACGCCGCAGAACGGCACCGTGGTCAGCATTAACTCCACGGTGGTGCCGCCGATTGCTACGGCCGAGCTTCCGGGTTCCACGATCATCAGTACGAGCACGTCGAATGCCTCCAGTCCTGCCGGCATCTTCTACACCTGCCCGCCCAAGAGCATTACGCTCAGCGTGCCGAACTCCTCGTCCACCAGCATCACCCTGAACCAGAACACGCCGCAGGCGCTGAACGCCACCGTGCTGGATACCAACAACAACATCATCACCGGCCTGAACCTGGAATACATCTCCACCAGTCTGGACACACTGAGCGCCAACTCTTCGGGATCGCTTGAGGCCAACTTTCCCGGGGCGGCCACGGTCACGGCCATCTGCCAGCCTTCGGAATGTAACCCCTCGCCGCTGAACCAGCTTGGTATGCAGGGCAACGGTCTGCCCGTCACCTCGAATCCCATCCAGGTCACCACGCCAGGCACGGTGAATACCGTGCTCTACATGGCGAGCACCAGTTCGCAGTACTTTACCAGCGTCGACTTCTCGACCGGCATCCCCGGCTCCCCGACACTGCTGCCCTATGTGCCGAACTCGATGATCGCCGACAAGCTCGGGCAGACACTCTACTTCGGCAGTCCCACCGAGTTGATGGAAGTGTCCATGGCCAACAACACCGTCTCCAAGGTGGACGCCAGCGTGAAGGGCACAGTGGTCGGCGTCTCCAATGACGGCAGCGTGCTGGTCATGAGCGATGCCGTACATGGCCTCATCTATATCTACTATCCGGCCACGGGCGCCAATACGAGCTTCGGCGGCATTGCCACGCGCGCCGTATTCGCGCCGGACAATCAGCACATCTACATCGCCGGCCAGTTTCCCGCGCCCACGCCCGCGAACCCTAATCCCACCGTCACCCAGAATTTTTTCGTCTACTCGAACTTTGACGGCTGGCATCCTTCGCTGGTGCCCGCCACGCCCACGGATATGGCCGTCAGCGAACCGAGCATCGCCGCATTCCTCGCCGGCACCACAACCACCGAGCGCAGCTACTGCGCCACCGGCGCGCCACCGGCGAGTCAGTCCGCGGACGCCTTCTATCCCCAGGTCAGCACGCCCCAGGCAGTCCAGACGGACCGCCTTGCCGCCACATTTGACAGCAAGCATCTCCTGGGTGCAACCGCTACCGGCAATACCCTTTCGGACTTTCCTCTCACGCTCTCCGCGGGCGGCACGAATCCCGGTGCCTGCCCGACGTTCTTCAATCTCAGCGCGCCGAATCCTCCGTTAGCGCTGGGCGTGACTGCGTCGTCGATCACCGGCGTGTTGCCGGATAGCGCCTCGCAGGTTGCCTTCGTCACCTACGCCACCAGCAGCCCGAGTTCGCCCGCGCTGCTACCGGCCTATCTGATTCCGTCCAGCGGCGTGGGAACGATCACGGATGTAACGCTCTCGGGCAGCGCCACAGCACCGGTCTCCGGCGTCTTCTCAACGGACCGCCAGACCTTCTATGCCGGCACAGCCGGTGACAACCTCGTCCACATCATCAGCGTGCCCAATGTGCTGAACTCGGTGACGCCCGCCGATACCGGCACGAAGACGCCGGCACTGCCCCTCTGCATCACGCAGGATGCGTTCGGCAACTGCACGGCAAGCAGTACCAGCTTTGCCACGCCGAATCTGCTGGCCGACAAGCCGCGCCCGACCACCTAGAAACTTAACGGTGATGAAAACTGAAGACAGTGGTTAAAACCAAAAGGCAAGAACCCAGGTTCTTGCCTTTTCACTGTCATCCTTTAAATCGCTGTCATCCCTGTTAAGTTTTAGCGAGCCGCTTCTCCAGCAGCTCGCGGGCCACGGCGTCCAGCACGCCGTTCAGAAAATTGATCGACTCCGGCGCCGCATACCGCCGCGCCACCTCCAGCGACTCATTGATCACGATCGCATGCGGCGTAGCGGGATAGCCCAGCATCTCGGCGATCGCCCCGCGCAGCAGGTTGCGGTCCACCACCTGCATGCGCTCCAGCCGCCAGTTCTGCGCGTGCTTTTCGATGAGTGCGTCTACCTCTTCGCTGCGTGCCATCGCCACGCGGTAGAGATCGTCGGCAAAGCCGCGCGTGTCCGCGTCCACGTCGTCGCGCGACTCCCAGAAGAGCTTGCGCACCTCGTCCGGAGTCTGTTTGCCCAGGTCGCCCTGGAAGAGCATCTGCAGCAGAAGCTCGCGTGACTTGCGCCGCGTCCCCATTATTATTTTCCTCGCCCTTCGGGTTCGCCTGATTTAAGTTTTCGTGAAATAGACACCATCTCGATCGCTGCGATTGCGGCTTCAAAGCCCTTGTTGCCGGCCTTCACGCCGGCGCGATCCAGCGCCTGCTCCAGCGTCTCGCAGGTGAGGACGCCGAAGGCGTGGGGCACGCCGGTCTCCTGCTGCGATTGCCCGATGCCGCGCGCGACCTCGGTATAGATGGCTTCGTAGTGCGCCGTCTCGCCGCGCAGCAGGCAGCCGAGGGTGATGATGGCGTCGTGCTTTTTGGATTCGGCGAGCGTGCGCGCCGCGCTGGGGATCTCCCACGCGCCGGGTACACGCACGACGGTGATGTCGGCCCTCTTTGCGCCGGAGCGCAAGAGGCCGTCGAGCGAACCCTGTAAGAGGCGGTCGGTGATGACAGCGTTCCAGCGGGCGACGACGATGGCGAAGTTCATGCCGGCGGCCGAAAGCTCGCCTTCGATGGCGGGGGTCTTGCCATACAGCGGATTCTCCGACTGCCAGAAACCTAATTTCAGCCCGCCGGTCTCCAGCGTAAACAGACGCGAGTTCCAGTGCGTCGTCTCAATGGCAGAGGGCTTGCCGTGTCTGGCAACGATGGCGTGGACGTCTTCGAGCGCGGAGACCTCGATCAGAATGGGCGGCACGGCGGGCGGACGGCCGGCGACGAGCTCGATATTGCCGATGGGCGCGAGGAAGGCGGCGCCTTTGCCAGTCGCGTCCTGCCAGCCCCTGCCGGGCTCGAAGCCGAGCGCGGTGAACAGAGTCGACAATTGCTCAAATATTGGATGGGGGACCGGATCCACGGGGACCGCATGCACCAGT
>Ga0210398_10006410_pt1 | contig 10817 bp, 10 predicted proteins | sample IncBWC4OmetaG_FD_161047 | JGI IMG/M metagenome (GOLD analysis project Ga0210398, IMG submission 161047) | Forest soil microbial communities from Barre Woods Harvard Forest LTER site, Petersham, Massachusetts, United States - Inc-BW-C-4-O | ecosystem: Environmental > Terrestrial > Soil >... | reverse complement strand
CCCTCCCCTGGCCAGAATCCTCGTTCCTTCGACCTTAGGATCGTTGGCAATGCGCTTGCCCACAATTGCGCTGTGGCCGCCTCAAAAAGAACTGAGTCTGTTGAAAAACTCGGCTCCGATTTATTTGCGGTGACTAGCCCCCGTTGTGCTACGGAGCAGTGCAGGAGGAACACCGCCGATGATGGGTCAGCAGCCGCGAACGGAGTCGCTGTTCTACTACTTTCGCTTACAGGACCAGATTCCTGAGGATCACCTGTTGCGCCTCATTGATCGCCACATTGATTTCAGCTTTGTGCGGGAACAGCTCAAGGATTTTTACAGCCCGACGGGCCGACCGTCGATCGATCCGGAAGTGCTGCTACGCCTGTTGTTGGTCGGCTATCTCTATGGAATCACCAGCGAGCGGCGCTTGCTGGAAGAAGTCCGAATGCATCTGGCCTATCGCTGGTTTACTCGGCTGGGCTTTGAAAAAGAGATTCCGGACCACTCGACGTTCTCCAAGAACCGGCACGGCCGATTCCGGCAGTGCGGTGTATTCCGAAAAGTATTTGAACAGATCGTGCGGCGCTGCCTGGAGTCCGGTTTGGTAGAGGGCCGCAACCTCGCTGTGGACGGTACGCTGGTGGGTGCCAACGCCAGCAACCAAAGCCGAGTTTCACGCGAGAAATTGGTCGAGGTAGCGCAGATCTCACGAACGGTTCAGGAATATCTGACAGAACTGGAGCGGCAGAACCCCTTGGCAGATCTAGAAGAGCGCCCGATTGCTCAGGAAATGGTGTCGAGCACTGATCCAGATGCTGCCTGGGCCGTCAAAAGTGGACCAGCGACGCTCGGATACTACGACAACTATCTGATCGACACGACGAGCCGAGTGATTTTGTCGGTCGATGCTACGCCGGCGCGCTTCAGCCAAGAAGTGCTGGCCGCGCGGCGAATGATCGAGCGTGTGGGCCAGTTTGGAGTTCGGCCGCAGAATCTAGCAGCGGACAAGGCATACGGAAGTGGAGAGTTTCTGGCATGGCTCCTGGAGCGTGGCATTCAGCCTCACATTCCCGTCATGGATCGTCAGCACCAAACAAGGGGGCGCTTCACTCGAGATATGTTTCGCTATGAGCCCCAGGAAAATGCGTACTACTGTCCAGAAGGAAAACCGCTGCACTATCGAGGTCAGAGGCGAAGTAGTCGGGGTGATCTCTATCGCTCGACGGAAGCGCAATGCCGAGGGTGTCCACAGAAGAAGTTATGTACCCGAGGATCCTATCGGAGATTGTTTGTTCATTGGCAGGAGCCGGCGCGGCAAGCAGTCCGCGCATTGGCCGGTACGCCTGACTATAAGCGCTCGCAACGAGCACGCTACAAAGTCGAAGCTTTGTTCGCCGAGCTCAAACAGCAGATTAAACTGCGTCGGGTCCGGTTGCGAAAACTGTGGAACGTCGCTGAGCAGTTCCAGCTGGCGGCGACAGCCCAAAACCTAAAGAGATTAGTGCGTCATCTTGGTCAAACGCCATCACTAGAGCCCAGAACTACGTGACAGGTTCGGGCAACACAAAGGGTTTGCGACGGTTCAAGTTTTGAGGAAGAATCCGAAAGGGTGCGGAACATCCACACGGTGAAACTATAGTTACCGTTGGCCTGATTTTCAACAGACTCAACTGTTTCTGGGCAGTGCCCAACCGAAATCACGCTCGCGCGGAAAACGACGCAATCTGCGCAGCGAGAGACTTTCCACTAAGACTGAATGCGGCCAACAAGCCTTAATTCGAGAAATCTGGTGAGTTTGGAACAGGCCGATGGTCCCGAATGACACGCAGATGATCGCGCAACCGGCTGAAGACCTCATCATCTTGTCCGCTGGCAATCTGTCGTTCTAGTTCCGCCAAAGCAAAATGCACGATGTCATGATGATGAATTTCTTCACACGCTAAACGCTCACTCGATTCCAGCCAGACCTTATGCAGGAGGTCGATTTCCTTCGGCGTCAAGCGCGGGGCATGCGGGCCGAGATAGAATATCTGTTCCTGGCCCGTCGGTGCGAAAATCTCCAGTGTTACCCGCGGCCTGGGCTCGGGCATGCGCTCCCAGGCGATCCCGATCTCGCGGGCCTGTTCCAAGATGGAAATCTTGGACGAGCTTCCGCTTACGATAGTGGCAGACTCGAGACTTGCCGCAGTCCGCAGGATGCCGTCCCACAGATCGTTCGCCGCAACGACGGTTAGACGAACGGGTTTTCCTTCCTTTTCTGCAATCGAGAGCACGCGGGTAAACAAGAGCTGCTCGATCGTTCCGAAGAGCTGCTCCGGCGCGAGGTCCGATTCGCCCGAGGGCGCGCGAGACAACAGTTGAACGTGAAGCGCGACAATCTCCGCTCGCCGCCGACGCGCACGCCTCAGAGCCGCTTCCAGATGATAGAGAGCGTATTGGGTACTTACGGGGACGAGGATGTTTCCGGGTTGCACGCCCACGTTTTCAGTGGTCGGCTCGCTCGCCTGAGCCAGATTGAAGCGATCCAGCTCGACATGCGACTCTCCGCGTTGCCGCTGAATTCGTTTTTCGGAAATTTCGAAGCCCACAAAAAGCAGCCCGGAGAATAGGATGCCGGAGATTGTTGCAGCAGGCTTCGTAAAGAGATTCACGACCGCTATCGAAAGAAGAATCATCGTAATCAGGCTGACGCCCAGCGGTATCTCACGGCCGGCGATTCGCAAATTGAGCGGCACCTTGAATTCGCGCTTTTGCGGTTGCGTGTATCGCAACACGAACACGGCGACACCGTTGAGCACGAAACTCCATATGACGCCGAATGCGTAGAGATTTGCAAGAAACGTGACGTCTCCGCGACTGAAAAGAATCATCAGGATCTGCAGCGCCACGACCACGTTGATGATCCGGTAGGACGTTCCGAATTTCGGGTGTGGCTGCCGAAACCAATCGGACAGCACGCCGTCTTCCGATACACGATTCAGCACCCCGTTCGAGCCGACGATCGCTGTGTTCACCGCGCCGGAAAGGATCAGAGTCCCCACAACGACAACGAAGACATGAAACGCAAGACGCGCCACAAAGGGCCCTTGCAGGCTCATCGCCAAGCCGCCAATCAGATTCTGGAAATACTGCGGCCGGGTCTTATCGGGAATGATCATCACGGCGAAAAAAGAAACCAACGAAGTAAAAATCATGCTGTAAATGAAAATGACAAGCGCCGCCTTCTTCAGATTGGGGAGCTTGGGATGTTCGATTTCCCGGTAGACCTGCGCGAGCGATTCGGCGCCGCTCATTGCCAGGACGGAATGACCCAGGGCTATCAAGACAGCCACCAGAGAAAATATCTGCGGGATGCGGTTGCCGGCTAGCCATCCCAGAGCCTGCTTGGTCATCACGATATTTGGCGGGACCGGCGCGGGGGGCATGTGCGCGCCTCGCACCACCAGCGTGTAGCCGCACCAACCGATTAGAGCAAGCACCATGATGGTGGTGAGCTGCATTATCCAAAGAGCCTTCTCGCTTGATTCGGTGATGCCCTTAATGTTCTCCCACCAGAAATACAAAGTGGCCAAGATCGCAAGGATTTCTGCAGCAGCGCTCGCGTTCAAAACGCCATGCACGTGCGCGTACGCCAGCATTTCGTTCAGGAGTCCTGCGAGATATTGGCCGGCGGCAACGGAACTGATTGGGCCCGTAAGGATGTAATCAAACATCAAGGCGGAAACCGAAAACTTAGCGAGCGCTCCGCCCATCGCCTCCTTCACGACGCGATAGACGCCCCCACGGACGAACATGCTGCAGCTCTCGACGTATAGCTGTGAGACTGCATACGAAAGGAACATCGTCGCGAGGATAAACCAAGGTGCGGTCTTGCCAATGAACTGCTCCGCCTCGCCCCCCGCGTAGTACGCGGAAGAAGCGAGGTCGTTGAGAACGATCGCCGCCGCTCGCCAATACGAGATGAAGGCCAGCATGGCCGTCGTGGCCACCAGGACCTTGGCAACAGGCCGCGAAGTGCTCTGTGGAATTGCGGGCCCAGAGGGATTAGATGCCATGTGATCTAGGACCGAGACGCGGGTTCGCGACCACGGCCGCCTTTACGGGGAGCTCCGCGTATACCGGCGGGCCCTTCCGTTCCGCCCAGGGCCCATGCCAAGCGGTGCACGCCGTCAACCCAAACGGCCTGCCCGCGCAAATGTCACTCCCACCGTGAATCATGCTTACGAACCCGAAAACGCTAAAGCGCCGCGGCGCCCCGCTCCTGGTTGCGTATGCGAATGGCCTCTTCGATTTTGGAGACGAAGATTTTCCCGTCGCCGATCTTTCCGGTGGCAGCGTTCTTGATGATTGCATCGACGATTTGATCCACCAGCTGGTCGTCGGTGACGATCTCGATCTTGATCTTGGGCAGGAGGTCCACGCTGTACTCGTGTCCGTGATAGGTCTCGGTGTGGCCTTTCTGCCGGCCGTGTCCGCGAACTTCCGATACCGTCATCCCGTCGATTCCGATGTCCACGAGAGCGCTTTTCACAGCATCAAACCTGTTTGGCTGAACGATCGCCTCGAGTTTAGTCATGTCAATCTCCTTGTCATGTATGTTGGCAGCGAATTAACGAGCCTGGATAAACGGCAGTTACGCCGAAAGCCCTCTACGATCTCGCAGTAATCCCCGGTTGCCCTTGAAGCAGGGCAAACCGGGGCCGCTGCGAGAGGATTCAGACCAGATCAGTCCGAGTGTGAAACAGCTGCCCTGCTCATCCCGACGCTAGGTGCTGGCAGAACCGTGTCTTTTGCCATGCCACCAGGCGCTCCCAGAGACGACAGGACATATTCCGGATATGCCGAGATCCCGTGTTCGTGCAGATCCATGCCGTAGAGCTCTGCCTCTGCCGGCAAGCGGAGGGTTCCGGTTGCATTGACCAGGAGCATGACGATCATGGCGACCCCAAAAGTCGCCGCGGTGATGCAGGCGCTACCGATGATCTGAGCCACCAGCACCTGTGTGCCGCCGCCATAGAAAAGGCCCTTGAGCGGCGCGCTATTGTCAGGAGAGATCGGCCCGGTCGAGCCATATCTCCCGCAAGCAAATAGCCCGAGTGATAGGGTTCCCCAGATGCCGCAGAAGCCGTGCACTGGGACCGCGCCGATCGGATCGTCAATTCGCAGCCATTCCAGCAGGTCGATTCCCAATATGACCAGGACTCCCGCGATGCCGCCGAGCAGGATGGCGCCCGTCGGGCTGACCCAATAGCAGGGGCAAGTGATTGCGACGAGCCCTGCTAGAAAGCCGTTGGTGGTGAAGCCGGCGTCCCACTTCTTCGTAGTGAAGTAACCGTAGATGATCGAGCTGAGTCCCGCCGCGCAGGCGGCGAGGGTTGTATTTGTAGCCACGCGGCCGATGCCCACGAAATCCATCGCGGAGAGTGTGCTGCCAGGATTGAAACCGTACCAACCGAACCAGAGAATGAGCCCGCCGGAAACGGCGATCGTCAGATCGTGGGGCAGCATGGGAGCGCCGCCGTCACGTTTGAACTTACGGCCGAGCCGTGGGCCTAGAACGATGGCACCGGCCAACGCGATGAATCCGCCGATGGTGTGCACGACTGTGGATCCGGCAAAATCGTGAAAGCCGATGCCCACAGACGGGAGCATATTGCCAGCGCTGCCCATGTTCGCGAGCCAGCCGTCAGGTCCCCACGCCCAGTGTCCGATCACCGGGTAGATGAAACCAGTGACACAGATACTGTAAAGAAGGTCGCCGACGAATCCCGTCCGGCCGATCATTGCGCCGGAAGTAATGGTCGAGCAGGTGTCAGCGAAGGCGAACTGGAAAATCCAGACGGCCAGAAACGCGACGCCGGTGGTTTCATACGTGTCCGGCGCGTTCTGCAGGAAGAACCAGTGATATCCGATGAAACCGTTGCCGCGGCTGAACATAAATGCAAAACCGACAGCATAAAACAGAATGCCGCATAGACACGTGTCCACGACGCATTCGACGAGGACGTTCACGGTCTCGCGGGAGCGGCAGAAACCCGCCTCGAGCATCGTGAAGCCGACCTGCATGCCGAAGACCAGGAACGCCGCCACTAGCGTCCACGCGGTGTTCACGGGATTTACGACATCCGAGGCTTTCACGACGGGGGCGTCGTCTGCCAATACATGGCCGAAGAAAACGTACGTCACCGCCGCCATAATTAGCAGAACCGCCGCGACTCCGACTACTTTCCCGGCGAGCAGCGTCGTTCCGTACTTGCGCCATTCGGATTGCCCCAACCGCACCTTCAACCGCGAGAGCTTCCCAGAGAAAGACAGCTTTATTTCGCGTTGTAATGTTGCAGACATTCCGTCTCTCCTTTTAAAAGATAAGAATCATGCTGTGCGTTCGCAAAGCCGTGCTTGTCTTCAGGACCGTTCAGAACCAGTAAAACCGGCAACGGGAGCGGTCGCCGTCGTCACCGGCAATCACTTGCCCTAACCGGGCGAGTCGCACCCTTGTGCTGCTCCTGAAATCACGTAGCTGCCCTCCTCGATCACCAATTCACCGCGTACTCATCTGGTTGCAGCGTCTCCAGGATTCCCTCGTCCAGCCAAAACTGGAGCCCGAACAGCTTTGCGCGCATCGCGAGTGAACGAACGACCGCCGGCGCTCGCTCCCCTCTGTTGACGCTGCCCGCGATAATCAGTTCGACCTGGCTGTCGGCGGACTGGCGATAGACGCGGAATGCAGCTGCGTTGAGGTCCGGCAGTACGCCGAAGAGCAGGTCGCGGACAGCAATCGCGTCCTTCAGTGCCTGCGCCGAGGCATTTCGGTCGCCGACGCTCTTCGGCAAGTCCGCATCCCATGCGTCGGCCGGGCGCGCCATCCAGTCGCATTCCGCTGTATCGCCGCACAACTGCAATCGCAACAGCCGAAGCGGTGCTCGGGAAAGTTCACCAACTCGCGCTTGCACTCGCAGCCTGCGAACGAAGTCTCCGATCTGGCAAAGGTGTCTCATCATCGTTCCCTCCTCCTCCTTCCTTCGGCTCTCACCGGCGGAGCTAGAAGTGGAGGAAACCGCATCGCCTTCGCGATCCCTTGAATCGATGCCAGTCTTGACCGCGCTCTCCGCAGCTACGATCACATCGGGACGCGCCGAGCGGCGGGAGTCGCGCGCGTACCACCGCGCTCCAAGGACCCGCGCGAGACGCTGCGACGTGCGTCTGGATCGGTCAGCATGGTTTCGGCTGCGTGCCCTCAGGCCGTGACCGGAACCCGAAGGGGCTTTCGGTCGCTTGTCTCCCGATTTCACTGGCAACATCCGCTGTCTTCCTCGTCCCAATCCAAACCAAAATTCTCCATGCGGTCGGCAATGACAACGATCGCCGACACCCGTGCCGTCACCGCAATTTGCGGCGAATGACTTGACATCACAGAAAACGCGATGTGCTTATGGAAGGGACACGACGCTGTGCCCGACGGAATCTACACGATGCAAAGATATGTTGCGGATTGTCCCATCGACGTGGAGGGGATGCGTTCGGCCGTATGCACGGCCACTTCCAATTCCGCCGCGAGTATGGTGGCCATGTGCCCTGTTGTCCAACTCAAACTACTGATTGTAACGATTAGAATTAGTAATTCGATTCTGGATAACACAACTCGACATTCTGTGCGCATGCAAGCCACCCTACTTTTTCTTTTTCAAATCGTCGCTGAGAATTATCGCTTCCGCGACTTCCTTCATGGTCTTCCTGCGTTGCCTGCTTTCCCGCTGCAGCGTCAGATAGGCGTCTTCTTCGTCGAGTTGCAAATCGCGCTGCAGGATTCCCTTCGCGCGCTCCACAATTTTTCTGGCTTCCAGACGATCCACCAGCGTCAGGTTCTCGCTCTCGAGCCGCGCGCGCTCCATCTCGCCGCCCACGAGAAAACCCAGCATCGCGATCAGAGCGGTCTCGCGCTCGCTGTACGAACAGTGCTCACGATTCTGTACATTGATCGCACCTACGAGCCGCGCCCCGCACAACATAGGAACTGAGAGAAATGATTCGAAGCGGTCCTTCAGCGGCTCATCGAAGAACACGTTGACTCGAGGATCGGCATGCGCGCCTCGCGTCGCAACCACCGATTCCCGGTCGCCGGCTGCCCATCCCGTGACATGAAGGAGCGATTTCGCTTTCACGCCCTTAGCGGCTCCGGGATGAGGATTGTTCCAGGCTCGCAGGATCAGATCTTCACCGTCCGCGACATAAAACGCGCACGAGTCGCACTTCACGGCCTCTGTCACGATTTCGACGGCCTCGTTCAGAATCTCGTCCAACGGCGCTGCCGAGGAGATCCGGCTGGCAAGCCCGCTGAGTCGTGCGATGTCCGCGTGCGGCTGCGACCCTTTGATCAATTTCTCGGCATGCACTTGCACGGATGGAGTACGTGTATCCACGGGATAGGCTGTCCAGGGTGTTTTCATGCCTGAAGCTAGCAGACGGGAAGGACCGCGACAATTATGCCTTGGTATAGGGTCGCTGCGAAATTCGAGGAATTCTATCTGCGCGGTCTCGGCTTGAGCTTTTCCGACATTCTCACCAGGTCCGCGAGAGAGCCCGCCTTCATTTTCTGCATCACGTGGCCGCGGTGAACTTTGACCGTGATTTCCGTCACGCCGAGCTTCGCCGCCGCTTCTTTATTCATCAGCCCGGTCACCACGAGGCCCATGACCTCGCGTTCGCGTTCCGTGAGCGTTTCGAACCGCGCGCGCACCCCGGAGAGCCCTGCCTCCTCTTCGCGCATCGCCCGATCGCGCTCCAGGGCCTGATAGACGGCATCTAGAAGTTCCTTCTTTTGAAATGGTTTCGGCAGAAACTCGATTGCGCCGGCCTTCATCGCTCGCGAAGTCATCGGAATATCCCCATGCGCCGTTACGAATATGATGGGGATTCGTATTCCGGTCTTTTCGAGCTCCTCTTGAAATTCGAGCCCGCTCATTCCCGGAAGCCGTACGTCAAGCACCAGGCAGCTGGGGATCTCCGGGCGCGTCGCGTGCACGAATTCCTCGGTGGACCCGAACGTTTCCGCGCGCAGCCCGACGGATTTCAGCAGACTTTTCACTGCATCGCGAATGGACGCGTCGTCGTCAACCACGAACACCATGGAGTCGGATTGCGCGGTCGCCATCTACGACTCGGTGGGAATGGTGAATTGAAACGAGGCGCCGCCCGACGGGCCCGGAGCAGCCCACAATCGACCCGCATGCGATTCCACAATCGAGCGGCTGATGCTCAAGCCCATGCCGATACCCTGATCCTTGGTCGTGAAGAACGGTTGGAATATTTTCTCCGCGATCTCCGGGCTGAGTCCGACTCCGCGATCTTCTACGGCAATTGTCACTCCCGCGGAATCTTCCCTGCGCGAGCGAATCCATATCTCCTTCGGTCCATCGTACGTCCCGCGCATCGCCTCGATGGCGTTCATAATCAGATTCAGCACCACCTGCTGTAATTGCACGTGGTCTCCTCGCACGCACGGCAGATCGACTGCGAGATCCATTCGCAGCGAGATGCGCTGGCTTGTTGCCTCGCCGCGCAAGAATGCAGTCAGCTCCTGAATCACGTCATTCATATTCAGCCAGTCCCTCGCGGGAGCTCCCTTCTTGAAGAGCGACCGGATGCGGCCCAGCACTTTGCCGGCCCTGGTTCCGTCTTTGATGATGCGTTCCGCGGATTGGCGAGCTTCCTCTAGATCGGGCGGATTCGCGGAGAGCCATTCCATGCACGCGTGACCATTCGTCACCACTGCCGTGAGCGGCTGGTTCACTTCGTGCGCGATGGACGATGTCAATTCTCCCATCGTAAAGACTCTGGAAAGATGCGCGAGTTCTGCCTGCGTCTTCATCAGATCCTGCTGCGATTTTCGATGTTCCTGAATGCTCCGCCGCAGCTCCGCGTTTGATTTGCGCAGCTCCGTCGTACGCTCACTCACGCGATACTCGAGCAAGTCCCGCGCTTCCGTCAGCGCTTCCTCGCTCTTCTTCTTTGACGCGCTCACCCAGCTTGCCACCAGCGCGCAAACGATGAATGCGGCGAAATACGCCGTATCCGTCGCATTGATCGAAAAAGAATAAAACGGTGGGACAAAAAAGTACGCGACCCCAAGCGTCGATAGGAAAACAGCGAAAAGCCCCGCGGCCCTTCCACCAAGCCACGCGCTGGCCATCACGGCCGGGAAAAACAAGTACAAGAATGGATACGGGAAAAGGCTTCGCAGCAGGAGCGTGGAAACAAGCGCAGCCGCAACCAGAAACAGTGCGGTTCCATAGGGCCGTATGCCGGACCTCGCGAGCCGCGCCATCGCTCGCTGCCCTGCCGACGATGCTGCATCGCCGCGGCCGAAGCGTTCGGGCGCAACTGTGGCGCCGGCAAATGAGCCGTGGGACCACGCCGGATTCGGGGATGGCCGCCAGGCCATCTCCCCATCTTTGAACTCAGCGATCATGGGCGAGTCCCGCAGCGGTCGCGCCGCTGCTCGATTGGCAAGAATTGGTCGAACCTCTGGTAGGCTAGCAATCCTAGGCGAGCGCGTCTAATTATTCGTTTTGATGCAAACCATCGCTTTCTCCGGTAGTGGCTTCGGCGGTCCGGGACAGCGCCCGCTCCATCGCGCAGCCGGTCCGCTTCAGACGTGCCCCCGCTGGCACCGTTAGAAATCTTTCCATTCGGAGTGGTCAATACACATCTGAGTCTGTTGAAAAAGTCGGATTGGGAGCAGATTTATTTGCGGTGACTATCCCCTGTTGTGCTAATCAGCGCGGCAGGAGGTAGCCGATGATGATGGGTCAGCAGCCAAAGACGGAGTCGCTGTT
>Ga0210398_10006409_pt1 | contig 10818 bp, 11 predicted proteins | sample IncBWC4OmetaG_FD_161047 | JGI IMG/M metagenome (GOLD analysis project Ga0210398, IMG submission 161047) | Forest soil microbial communities from Barre Woods Harvard Forest LTER site, Petersham, Massachusetts, United States - Inc-BW-C-4-O | ecosystem: Environmental > Terrestrial > Soil >... | reverse complement strand
ACCGAGGCCGAGCAGCCGGCGCGCCAGGATCAGGTGCGGCCGGTCGATCATGCTGCCGTCGAGTGCTGCGGCGCCGGCATCCGGGTTTGCGGCGAAAAGGGCCACGACTCGGCGAGCCCAGGCGAGCTCGTCCGCGCCGACCGTGAACGCCCGGTTGATGACCGGGATCTGCGCCGGGTGGATCGCCATCTTGGCGGTGAAGCCCGAACGCCGCGCGGCGGCGCACTCGGCGGCGAGCCCGGCCTCGTCCTTGAAGTCGGTGTAGATCGTATCGATCGGCATCACCGCCGCGGCCGACGCCGCCAGGAGGCACAGCGAGCGCGCCAGGCGATAGACATCGTCATAGGCGCCGTCGGCGCGGCGGTTGTTGCCGCCGATCGCGGCCGCCAAATCCTCGGCACCCCAGGTGACCCCGGCGAGCCGGCGCGATACCCCGGCATAATTGCCGAGCGCAAACATCGCCGCCGGCGTCTCGGTGGCGATCGCGATCACCCGGATCGCGTCCGGCAGCAGCGCCGCGGCGGCCTCGAAGGCCGACAGGTAGTGATCGAGCGTGCGCAGATCGTCGGGCACGCATTTCGGCAGCAGGATGCCGTCGGGCCTGCCGGGCACGATGACGGCGAGATCGTCGAGCGCCGCACCGCTCGCCAGCGGGTTGATCCGCACCCAGCGGCGAAACCCGGCCGAGCCGGTCGCTTCGAGAAAATTGCGCGCCTGGATGCGCGCCGTCGGCCGGTTTGCCGGCACCACCGAATCCTCGAGGTCGAGGATCAGCGCGTCGGCGCCCGCTTCGGGGGCGCGCGCGAGCTTGCGCTCGCTGTCGGCCGGAACAAACAGAAAGGAGCGCATCTCACGCCTCCGTTTTGGCCGGGGTCCGGCATTTCATCAGACCGGCGCGGCGGCAGATCGCCACCGTCTCGCCGCGCTGATTGATGCCCTGGTGCTCGAACTCGACGATGCCGGCGTCGGTGCGCGAGCGGCTGCGGCGCTTGGATTGCACGATCGTGCGCGCCCGCAAGGTATCGCCGTGAAACACCGGCGCCGGAAAGCGGACCTCGGTCATGCCGAGATTGGCGATCGTGGTGCCCAGGGTCGTCTCGCCGACACTGATCCCGATCACCAGGCCGAGGGTGAAGAGGCTGTTGACCAGCCGCTGCCCGAACTCGGTCTTGCTGGCGAATTCGGCATCGAGATGAAGCGGTTGCGGGTTCATCGTCAAGGTGCTGAACAGCACGTTGTCCATCTCGGTGACGGTGCGGCTGATCGCGTGCTCGAAGACCTGCCCCGCTTCGAACTCCTCGAAATATAACCCCGCCATGGTTCCTCCTCGCCGCCGGTTCGTGATCCGGTTCGAACGCATCGCCGGGCGCAGGCTGACCTCGCTACCTTGGTCAGTCAACGCGATCCTGGCGGCGTTGTCGCGGCCATCGCCGGCCTCGGTTTGTTAAGATATTGCGGCAGCGGCAATTCCGCTCGACCGGCGACCGCGAAAAACCTAGCATGCCGCCCGCGCCGAAAGCGGTACCGCTTCGCTTGTGACAACAGAACCGGTAGGGGAATGGAGATTGATCGACTGATTGTTGAGCACGGCGCCTGGTTTTACCTGATCGCTTTCATCTGGACATTTCTGGAAGGCGAGACGATCGTGCTTTTCGCCGGTTTTGCCGCGGCGCAGGGCTTGCTCGATCCTCTTCTGCTGGTGGTTGCGACCGGCCTCGGCAGCTTTGCCGGAGACCAGAGTTGCTTCTGGGTCGGTCGTCATTTCGGGACCAGACTGCTCGCCCGGTTCCCCCGCTGGCGAGGTGGCGTCGAGGCGGCGCTGCGCTGGCTCGAACGTTACAATACCGGGTTCATCCTGTCGTTCCGCTTTATCTATGGGGTGCGCAACTTCTCGTCCTTCGCAATGGGAATGAGTGCGATTCGCGCGCAACGCTTCCTGGCGCTGAATTTTCTCGCCGCGGCGCTGTGGGCGGCTGGTTTTATCGCGGTCGGCTATTTTCTCGGCCATGCGTTTCGCGCGGTGCTGGGCGACCTCGCCCGCTCGTTCAGCTTGGCGATGCTGGGTGCCTTTGTCGCCTTCGCCGGCGGCGTCAAGCTGGTGCACCGGATGCAGCGGCGGCGTCAGATTCGCGTTCCGCCGGGCGCCAAAGCTGCCGTCCCGCCATCCCGATAGCCGGGCGCAATTGCAAAAGGCAGCGCGTCGCAAAGTAATAATTCAATCAATAGTTGAATAAAGATGGATCAACGCGCTATGAACAGGAGCATGGCCTGCTTTCGATTGTTCGGCGGCGAAGCGGCGGGGCTTATGGTTTTTCTTGAACCCGCGGGCAGGGTGCGTATGCTGCATCGATCGCAGGGGAAAATTGGGGGAATGCGATGAGAAAAGCCGTCCTGGCCGCGATTCTGGCTGTGGCGTCGGTTCAGGGTGCGTCGGCCGCCGACAGACGCTGCTATTCGCCGGTCGATATGGAGGCGGAGCAGGCAATCGTCTTCCAGACCAATCTGATGGTCATCAGCTCGGCCTGCCGGGACGAAGTCTACGGCGAGTTCCGGGCGCGCAACAGCAGCGCGATCATCCGCTACCAGCGGATCATGATCGCCCATTTCCGCCGTGAGGGCGCGCGCAACGCGCAAAACGAATTCGATTCCTGGAACACCAGCCTCGCCAACGAGATCGCGCTGAAGCAAGGTGCGGAACCGACCGTCGAGGTGTGTCAGAACGCAGCCAGCCTCGAGAAGATGGCCAGCACCCTCGACTCGAGAGGTTTGCACGAATACGCAGTAGCCCAGGCGGCGAGCGCCACCGATCCGCGCCAGAGGTGCGCCCGGTAGCGCCGCCCTCCGTCGCTCCGCCCTATATCGCAAGGCCTCGCTGCAATCGCAGCGTGCCGAGCAGACCGGCGGCCGACAGAGCTGCCATGAGCAGATAGGCGTGCCCGCCAAAGGCCGCATAGAGCCCGCCCGCCGCGATCATCACCAGGCCGCCGCCGGCGCCCGATGATATCGCGGCGTAGAGGGTCTGCGCACTGGCCGCAGCCGCGGGCGGAACGCTGCGCGACAGGAAATGCATGGCGCCGAGATAGCTCGCCCCAAAGGTCAGGGCATGCAGCAATTGCAGCGCGGACACCGCCCAGAGCGAGACCACCAACCCGGCAAGGCTCCAGCGGACGATCCCGGCGAGGCCGCCGAGCGCCATCAGCCCGACCGGCCCGAATTGCAGCAAGAGGCGCCTTCCCTGCCAGAACAGCAGGATCTCGGCGACCACGCCCTCGGCCCACAGCCAGCCGATCGTCGTCGGCGAAAAGCCGAGCGAGCGCCAGTAGAGCGAGCCAAACCCGTAATACACCTGATGGCTCGCCTGCAACGCCGAGGCGGTGGCGATAAACATCCAGAATCGACGGTCGCCGATAACCTGACGCATTCCGGCGCCGCGCACCTGGAAGAGCGCAGCCCCCCGGCGCGGAGCATCGGGTGACGGCAGAGCACGGCAAGCCAGCATCAGCACCGCCGAAGCGCCGAGCACCAGCGGCAAGACCGGCTCGCCCGAGGCATGGGCGAGGAAGAGGCCGGCGCCGAGCGAGGCAACGATGAAGCTGACCGAGCCCCATACCCGCACCCGCCCGTAATCGAGCCCCTCGCTGCGGGACAGCGCCAAGCTGATCGTGTCGCCGAGCGGCATCAGCGCCGATTGTGCCGTCAGTGCGATGAGGTTGAGCGACAACAGCGGCCAGAACCCGGCGGCCGGCCACAATGCGATATAGGCGGCAAGCGCGGTCGCGGCGAGGATGCTCATCACCCGCCGCCGGCCGAACCGGTCGGCGAGCGCGCCGATCGCCGGCATCGCGACCAGCTTGGCCCAGATCGCCGCGGCGAACATCGCGCCGATCTCCTTTGCGTCGAGGCCGCGGGCGGCGAGCCACACCGGCCAGAACGGCAGCTGCGCACCGGTCACCAGAAACGCCGCCGCGTAAAACGCCGAAAGGCGCGCCGCCGGGCGCGAAAACGGGAGGGTCGCGATCAGCGGACGTCGATGGGGCATCTCGACCTTGGAACGAGCAGTGCTTATGTGGCGAAGGTGCTGATCGAGGTTAATCAACTCGGCGCGCTGTTGTCGGTGGTTATCATCGACGTGGTGCTCGCCGGCGACAACGCGATCGTCGTCGGGATGGCCGCTTCCGGGCTGCCGCCCGAGCAGCGCCGGCGGGCGATCATGCTCGGCATCGCCGCCGCCACCGTGCTGCGCATCCTGTTCGCCTATTTTGCCGCCCGGCTTCTCGTGATCATCGGGCTCACCCTGGCCGGCGGGGTGTTGCTGCTATGGGTGTCGTGGAAGATGTACCGCGAGCTGCGTCAAACGCAGGCGGCCGGCGAGCATGCGGCGGCCGGGGAGCCGTGCCGGGCCGTGGTCCGGCCGAAAAGCGCCACCCAGGCGCTGGTGCGAATCGTGCTGGCCGACGTCTCGATGTCGCTCGACAACGTGCTCGCCGTGGCTGGAACCGCGCGCGACCATTTCTGGGTGCTAGCGTTCGGCCTCGTCCTCTCGGTAGCGCTGACCGGCATCGCCTCGAATTACATCGCGCGCCTGCTCGAACGCCATTTCTGGATTTCGTGGGTCGGCCTCGGCATCATCACCTTTGTCGCGCTGCGGATGATCTGGGAAGGCTCGACCGAAGTCGTCCAGCAGAGCTCGGCCGTCAGCTTGCCGGGGCTGAACGCCCTGTTGTGAGGAGGGTCCCGCGCCTCGCGGCAGACGGCGCCGTCACAGCGCCAATTCCCAAGTCTCGCCGACCAGCTCGTGGCCAAAGCTGCAATGCGGCTGCGCCTCGATCAGGCGAAATCCGGCCCGCTCATAGAGATGGCGGGCCGCGACCAGCACGCTGTTGGTCCACAACCGAACCCTTGCATAGCCCGCCTGCCGGGCAAAGCGCACGCACTCCTCCACCAGTTGTCCCCCGATCCCGGTCCCGCGCGCTTTCGGCTCGACCAGCAGCAGGCGCAATTTCGCCGTGGCCTCATCCTCGGCGACGAGAAACATCGAGCCGACATTCTCGCCGGCCTGCTCGGCGATCCAGCAGCATTCCCGCCGCGGGTCGAACGATTTGACGAATTGCCCGACGATCTCGGCGACCAGCCCCTCGAAGCGGATATCCCAGCCGTATTCCTGCGCGTAAAGCGCGCCGTGCCGCTGAACCACCCAGCCCATGTCGCCCGGCCGGTGCGGGCGCAGCAGATAGGGCGCCCGCTCGTCGGCATCCGGGCCGAGCAAGCGTTCGAGCGCCTGCGCCGCCGCGACCAGCCGGATCTGCTGGTCTTCCGAGAGTTCGTCCAGCATGGCGCCGATTTGATCGTGCGAGCGCGCGTCGAGCGGGGCGAAGGCGGCCCGGCCCGGCGCCGTCAACGACAACAGGCCAACCCGCCGATCGGTCGGCGACCGGATGCGGCGGATCAGCCCGCGCCGCTCGAAACTGCGCAGGATCCGGCTCAGATAGCCGGGGTCCAACGCCAATTGCGCGCCGAGGCGCGTGGCGGTCAGCTGATCCGCGCAGGCGAGCTCGTAGAGCACCCGCGCCTCGGTCAAGGAGAACGGGCTACTCAGCAGCCCCTCCTCGAGCACGCCGATTTTCTGGGTATAGAAGCGGTTGAACCGCCGCAGATCGGCGATGCGCCGATCGAAATCAGTCGTGATGGTTTCCATTGCCGGCTGCCCGATCGAGGTCAGATGGCGTGGATTTCGCGTGATTTTGTTGACTAAGTCAACTTTAACAGCGAGCCTCGTCAGCCGCGGCTGCAGGCGCCCCCGCCGAGCACGCAAAACTGCGCGCAATGGCGATGGTTGAGCGGCACCGCACCGCTCGCCTCGGCCAGGGTCGAGCCGAGCTCGAAGCGCTCGTCGTAGGGCAGCAAGGTGCAGGCCAGCACCGCCGGGCGCGCGGCGCCCTTGCGTTTGACGACCATGCGCGCGCTCGCGCACATGACGCTCTGCGGCGATTTGCCGAGGATGGCCCAGCACGCCTCGGTGATCTCCGGCACCTCGGCGGCGGCATCGATCTCGGGAAACACCATCAGCCGTACCGGGTCGTCGGCGTCGATCGCCACCCCCAGCTCGGCGAACAGCCGGGCAAAGCCGGCGCGAATCTCCGCTTCCGATTCGCCGGACAGCCGGCGGCTCGCGACGTGCACGGCAAAACCGTTGCGGGCCAGCCACTGAAGGCCGTCGATCGTCGGCTGCCAACTGCGCCGGCCGCGCTCCTCCTCATGGACCCGGCGGCCGTAATGATCGATCGAAACGCGCGTCGTCAGCCGCTGGCCATAGCGCTGGCGGAGCCGCAACAGCGCCGCTCGGCGCTTGGTCATCGGCTTCATTGCATTGGTTAGAACCAGCGCGTCAAAGCCGCGGCGCAGCGCGTCTTCGAGCATCACCGGCAATTCGGGGTTCATGAACGGCTCGCCGCCGGTAAAGCCGATCAGCGCGGTCGGCAACCCGCCGCTCTCGATCTCATCGAGGTACGTCGCCGCTTCGGCCGCGGTCAGATAAGCCAATCGGTCGTTCTTCGGCGACGATTCGATGTAGCAATGACCGCAGGTCAGGTTACACAGGGTTCCGGTGTTGAACCAAAGAGTCTCCAGCCCCCGCAACGTCACCTGCGCGCGTCTGTCGCCGCCGGCGGTACGAAAGGGATCCTGGAACTTGCGCGGGTCCATGGCCAATAGGCGATGGTATCCGACCTGCGCCGGGCTTGGTACCCTCTGCCCGGTCCAAACGATCCCTTCCGCCGATCAACTTGGAGCGATCGAGCCGTCTGTGACCGTCAGTGGCCGTAGTCGGAGCCGGACCGGCTGCCGCCGCTCGATCCGCCGTCCTGGTCCTGTCGTTGCTGGCCGGAATACGAGCCGGACTGTCTGTCGCCGCTTGATCCACGGTCCTGATGCTGCTGGATATCGCGCTCGCGCGCGTGCTTGGTCGCCATATGGTGCCCGATTGCGCACCCGCCCAACGCCCCGAGCACCGCGTGATGGCCTGCGTAATGGCCGGCGACGCCGCCGACCATGGCTCCCTTTATGCAGCCCTTGGCCTGCGCTGGCGGGGCCAGGCCGGAGCCGGCTGCGAGCAGAACGGCAAAACCGGCCGATAGCATCAAAATCTTCATCTGAACTTCCTCAATGTCGCCTCGTGGCGCCCTTTGAGAGAACACGAGGCAACGGCGCAGGTTCAATTTCGAGTTTCGTCTGCGCCCGGCGCCAAGAATGCTGCGTTGCGGTCGAGGTGCCTCGTGACTACCTTATCCAACTTGGGCTGCCGCCCGCGGAATCAATCATGGAGCACCCGATCCCCCGCCACATCCGGCTCACCTCCCATCCGGGGAGCGCCGGCCAGGGTGCGGTCCCGCTGCGCTGGGGCGCCGCCGATCCGGCCCGCCGCGGACCGGTGGTGGCGAGCCCGGCCGAACCCGGCCGGCGCAACGCGATCGGCTCCTCCTCCGGCGCCTACGGCCTCTATCGCGCACTCGCGGTGGCGACCAAGGCATTGGCGCACGACCACCGCCCCGACCTGACCGACACCGCGCCCGCGGCCTTGATCGCGCCCAGCCCGCAATGGGCCGACCCGGCCCGGATCGTCTCGCTCGACCCATGGGGCCATCTCGTCGGCGAGGCGTTCGCCGAGGCGATCCGCGCCGGGATCGACGTGCGCCCGACGATCGCGATCACCACCGCGCATATCGCCATGCCGGAAATCCGCGAGCTGATCGCCGCGGGCGGGCTCGAGCCCGACGGGCGGGTGCTGCTCGACAATGGCGAAATCCGCGTTGCCAAGGCGGCGATCGATCCGGTGTGGCATCTGCCGGGTCTGGCCGCGCGCTTCGGCGTCGCCGAGAGCGACCTGCGGCGCAGCCTGTTCGAGGAAACCGGCGGCATGTTTCCCGAGCTCGTCACCCGGCCCGACCTCGAAGTGCTGCTGCCGCCGATCGGCGGGACGACGGTCTATCTGTTCGGCGAGGTCGAGCGGATCGCGGCGCAGCAGACGGTCATCGCCTGCCGCGTTCATGACGAATGCAACGGCTCGGACGTGTTCGGCTCGGACATCTGCACTTGCCGCCCCTATCTGGTGCACGGCGTCGAGGTCTGCGTTGCCACTGCCCAGCAGGGCGGGGTCGGGGTCATCGTCTATAACCGCAAAGAGGGGCGCGCGCTCGGCGAGGTCACCAAGTTCCTCGTCTACAACGCCCGCAAGCGCCAGCCCGGCGGCGACCGCGCCGACACCTATTTCCACCGCACCGAATGCGTCGCGGGGGTCCAGGATCTGCGCTTTCAGGAATTGATGCCGGATGTGATCCACTGGCTCGGCATTCGCCGCATCGACCGTTGGGTATCGATGTCGAACCTGAAAAGAGCGGCGCTCGAGGCGCAGGGGATCGAGGTGGTCGAGCAGGTCGCGATCCCCGACCGGCTGGTGCCGCCGGACGCGACGGTCGAGATCGAGGCGAAAAAAGCGGCCGGGTACTTCAGCCCGTCGGGCATCCCGGCCGCGGCACTGCACAACGTCAAGGGCCGTGCGCTGGGTGAGTGAGGACGCGGCGGGTGCTGCGGCGCTGCTGAGCGCCGCGGCGGTGCGCGAGCGCTGCGCGATTGTTTTTGCCGCGGCCGAGCGCGGCGAAACCCGGCATTTCCGGCTCGATTGCGGCCGCCTCGACATGGCTGCCGCTCGGGTCGCCGCGGTGACCCGGCGACGCTACCCCGATCTCGCCGTCCCCGGCCACAGCCGCTGGCGACATTTTTCGGCGGGCGGGATCGATCGCGCGGCGCTCGTGGCGCCCGCGGCCGGCAGCGCCGAGCGGGCGCGGGCGGGCGTTGACCTCGCTTTCGTTTCGGTCCTGCTCGACGCCGGGGCCGACGCCGGATGGCGCTTTCGCGAAGCCGAGACCGGCCAGCAGCTGTCCCGCTCAGAGGGTCTGGCGGTGGCGAGCCTTCGCGCCATGCAGCGGGGGCTGTTTTCCGCCGATCCGGACAATCCGTGGCGCGCCGATGCCGAGGCGCTGGCGCGGATCACGCCGGCGCGGCTGGCCGCCGCCTTCCAGCACTTTCCGGGCAACGAGGTTCCGGGATTCGACGCTCGCGCCGCACTGCTGCGCCGGCTGGGCGAGGTGTGCGCCGCCGATCCGGCGCGGTTCGGGACGCCGGCGCGGCCGGGGCATCTCTACGATTATTGGCGCGCGAATAGCGGACCGCTTGGCGCGGCCGAGATCCTGCGCAATTTGCTCGTCGCACTCGGGCCGATCTGGCCCGGCCGGATCAGCCTGGACAGGGTGCCGCTCGGCGATTGCGGCCGGCATCCGGCGGTGCCGGGCGATGGGCTGGTGCCGTTTCACAAGCTCTCGCAATGGCTCGCCTACTCGCTGGTCGAGCCGCTCGCGGCGGGGGGCATTGAAGTCGGCGATCTCGACGGCCTGACCGGCCTCGCCGAATACCGCAACGGGGGACTTTTCATCGATTGCGGAGTCATCATCCCACGCGACCCCGCGCTGCTGCACGATCCGCTCGATGCGATGAGCGAACCGGTCGTCGAGTGGCGGGCGCTGACCGTGGCATTGCTCGACTGCCTGGCGCCGCTGGTGCGCGAGCGGCTCGGCAAGACGGCGCAGGAGTTTCCGCTCGCCTGCGTGCTCGAAGGCGGCAGCTGGGCGGCGGGCCGCGAACTCGCATTCGCGCGCCGGCTGGACGGCAGCGCACCGATAAAAATCGTCACCGACGGCACCTTGTTCTAGGAGCATGTTGATGCAACAGCAGCGGCCGGGCCTAACCGTCGTCGACCATCCGCTGGTCCAGCACAAGCTGTCCTTGATGCGCGACCGCGACACCTCGACCGCCGAGTTCCGCCGGCTGCTGCGCGAGATCAGCCTGTTGCTGGCCTATGAGGCGACCCGCGAATTGCCGCTCGAACCGGCCGAGATCGACACCCCGCTCGAACGCGGCACGTTTCCGCGGCTGGCCGGCAAAAAGCTCTGCCTGGTCTCGATCCTGCGCGCCGGCAACGGCATCCTCGACGGCATGCTCGACCTGCTGCCGTCGGCGCGGGTCGGCCATATCGGCATCTACCGCGAGCCGCACACCCTGCAGGCGATCGAATATTACCTGAAACTGCCGGACGATCTGGCCGAGCGCGACGCAATCCTGGTCGACCCGATGCTGGCCACCGGCAATTCTGCGGTCGCGGCGATCTCGCGCCTGGTCGAATTGAGGGCGCGCTCGATCAAGATCGTCTGCCTGGTTGCCGCGCCCGAAGGGATCGACAAGGTCTTGGGGTTTTTCCCGCAGGTGCCGATCGTCGCCGCAGCGCTCGACCGCTGCCTCGACAGCCATGGCTATATCCTGCCCGGTCTCGGCGACGCCGGCGACCGGCTGTTTGGGACGAAATAGCCGCCTATTTGCCGTTGCCGCACCAGCACCGGCGAAAATCCGCCGGGACGACGTAGCCGGTGGCGCAGTCATTGGCCCGGACCTCCAGGGCGCCGCCGCCATTCTGGGTCCAATAGACCGGGCTCGAGACCGGAAACAGCGTGTGCCACTGGGTGCGATCGGCGGGCACGGTCGTGATCATCGCGTAGAGCCGTTCGAGGTTCGGCAGATCGACCCGCGGCAGCTGCCACTCATGGCTGAAGGTATATTCCACCTGCCAGCGAAGCGGGATCGCGGCGCCGGCCTCGCCGAGGTTGGTAACTCCGTAAGTGGTCTCGTCCAGAATGTCGCCCGCCCGCTCGAACTCGACGGTGCGGAACGCCGGGTTCTGACCGAAAATCGGGCTCAGCGCCGGGGTGATCAGGG
>Ga0210398_10006408_pt1 | contig 10819 bp, 7 predicted proteins | sample IncBWC4OmetaG_FD_161047 | JGI IMG/M metagenome (GOLD analysis project Ga0210398, IMG submission 161047) | Forest soil microbial communities from Barre Woods Harvard Forest LTER site, Petersham, Massachusetts, United States - Inc-BW-C-4-O | ecosystem: Environmental > Terrestrial > Soil >... | reverse complement strand
GGTTTGTGGCGCGTGCGGCGGCAAATAAATTCCCGAAGCCGCTTCCGCTTCCATCGTGACCTGATGCGCGAACGAAACTTTCGTGTCATCGAAATCGCCGCGATTGCCGGAACCTTCGGCAGGTTCAGCGAGATTGTCGGCAATGTCTTGCCATTTCGGGCGCAGGTCTTCGTCCACGCCGAGGATTTGCGACGCGCGAATCGCCAGCGGAAAAACCGTGCTCATTGCGCGCAACTCGCTCCGCGTATCCTGCGAATCCCAATCGCTCTCGATGTCGTTCACATGATAAATGTGATACTTGCCGTCGGATTCTTTTTTTAGATTCGGAAAATTTGCGTAGAATTCGGCGACGCCTTTAATCATTGGGTAAGCTTCGGCGCGTAACCATTCCTTGTCGCCGGTAAATTCATAGCGCTGCCAAAATTCCGAAGCGATGCCGCTCATGCCCGATAGAAAGTGCGTGCAGTGGCCAAAAATTCCCGCGCCTTTCGTCGGCGCATAATAAACGCCGTTCACGTAATCGCCGAAGTTCAGGAAATTATATCGCGAGTTGAGATTGTTCTTGGTTTGCACGTAAGCGAGAAAATTTGATGATGCCTCTGAATAAGGTTTTCGTGCGAGGAACAAATCCTGAAATTCTTGAACGAGGTTGTCTGGAATGCGTTCTGGTCCGCTAAAGAATGTGACTTCAGGAATGTAAATTCCCTTGCTGTCCCATTGCTGTTGCGCGGCCAGCGCGGCGGCGTCATACATTCCGTAATACATCGAGAAAAATGGATTCATCAGCTCGACATGACCCGAAGGCATCAAGTCGCGATAATAGGCGTCGGTGTTTGCGTGCCAATATTCCGAGCCCCAGCGTCGCATGTCGCCGGTCGTATACCACAACATGCCGCCGAAGCGCGGCGGATAATTCCCGCGCGAACTGGAATTCATGAGATAAATGAAATAAAGATAATTTGCGCCGACGAAATCGGCCTGGCCATCATCGCTGTGCATCGCCACGTAACCTTTGCTCCAAAAATCGTGCCACCACTTTGCGTTGTCGGAAGCAAGTGCTGCAAAATTTCCTTTTGCCTTCGCCGCATTCAATTCCTTCATCGCCAAATCGCCGACATCTTGATTACGATCAAACGTCGCGGCACTGGAAATGAGAATGGTGAACTTGCCGTGACCAGGAACAACCGAAAGCTCCACGGTGGATTCGTTCAGATAACGTTGCTTGGAGTCGCGTCCAATGACTGAAATCGCAACCGCCGACGAATCAAAAAATTTATTTTCAGCAAAACGTTGCGTGAGCAGAATCGCGCCATCGCGAATGTGCAATTGCGATGTGGCGTAATGATTTGCCGTTTTGTAAATCACGGCGTGATTGCTGGCAAGCTGCCAGTTCATGCTGCTGAAGTATTGGAGCGTGTAACGCAGCATCCGCAAATCAATGTTGATTGGCTCCGGTTGTTTGCGCTGGTCGTCAATTTCAATCGCCATCACGTCGTGGGCGTTCCACGCCAAAACGCGCGCGGTCAAGCCATTGCCCTTGGCCGTCATGATTCCGTCGTAAATCGAAAGATGCTGGTTGAAGTTCGGCGTGGCAAAGACGTCCGCGCCAGCGCTGACCACGTTGATGTCCACGTAACCGCAGCCGCTGGCGTAATCAGAATCCTGTTGCGGAAAACTGACCGACGATGCGTCCTCGCCGAAAACGTCCTCGCGATTGATTTGAAATTTCAGCGCTGACGGCGTTGTCCAAACGAGACTGCCCATGCGTCCGTTGCCGACCGGCATTCCTTCTTCGCTTCGTGTAGTCGGATAAGTGTAATCGAGATCCCCACGCGAAATGGCGGTTTTGAAATCGAGATTCAACTGGTCGCTTGCCGCTCGCACCCGGAAAGTTGCGAGCAAAGCAGCGAACACGAAAAGCAGAAACAGAAGCCGACTGTTCAAATGAGAAAATATTTTTTGCATTACATGTATCTGGGATATGATGTCCATGGTAACTAGCGCGCCATACCGACTGCAAACATTTCATATTAGGCAGGAGACGAGATTTCTCTATACTTTCTGGATTTTGGCATTCTTGATTTCGATTGTCTTGTAGTCTATTTAGACGACACGCATTGATACCGTTTTTTTCGATAATCTAGAAAACAATCGAATTCCATTTTGACAAGAGCATCCGCTATCTCATACTTGAATCCACTCACAACACGCAGTGTTTTTCGTAATCACAAAACTGGTCCGTTGTAAACTTCTGGGAAGTCTCATTTTGTTTTTCATTTGTGTTGCGGCTGCAGCTGCTACAAATTCGGTTTGGTTCTCGCGCCCTTGGCAAACAGATGATGGATTGCCAAACAACAACGTCCTGGCAATTGCGCAGACGGCGAATGGTTTTCTTTGGCTGGGCACACCTTCGGGATTGGTGAGCTTTGATGGTGCGCAATTTCAGAAATTCAACCTGACGAACGCGGCTTTCGCCGGCAATCGCGGTGTCACACTGATGGTCGGCAGCCGGTCGGGTGGATTATGGCTGGCGATGAATCGCGGTGCGGTGGTTTATCTGGACGGTCCTCGGACAAAAGTGTTCACAGTGATGGACGGACTGGTGGACGGGCAGGTGCGCTCGTTGGTCGAGGCTGGTGACGGGACGCTTTGGATTTTATTCAATGGCGGCGGTTCCCGCCTGATCAAAAACGGAAAAGTAACGACTTTGCCCGGAATGGACAGCCTGCCTGCCGGACAGCTGACAACGTTGGCGTGTGATGCCAATGGTGATATCTGGTGGATAAAAGGTAGTGAACTGGGAATTTATCGGGACGGCAAATTCCAGCGTCTGTCACGCATCGGCAATTCGTCCTCGGGACTGACCACTGCGAAGGGCGGCGGGGTTTGGATTGTCGTCGGTGCACATTTGTTTCACTGCGATGTAACGGGACGAATGGACGACCGCGGAAGTTTCGATTCCAATCTAACGGCGGGAAATTCCACTGCCTTGATAGAGGATTCAGAAGGTGCGGTATGGATCGGCACCACCTTTGCCGGATTGATCCGTTATGGTGGTTCTACATTCGAAAACATCTCCACATCGCGGCCGGAAATTCAAAGTCTGCTGGAAGATCATGAAGGAAATGTCTGGGCGGGAACTTTAGGTGGTGGGTTAAACCGGATACAACAGCGCGTCGTACAACTTCAGGGAATCGAATCCGGTCTGCCGTTCGAATCATTACGGTCGTTGTGCGAAGATTCGAAAGGGACGTTGTGGGCCGTCACTGAAAACGGACTGCTGGCCCGCCGTGATCAAAACGGATGGCAGACGGTTTCCACCAATGCAAACTGGGCGCCGAATAATTTGACCTGTGTGGCCGCAGACCCTGCCGGTGGATTATGGATTGGCGGCCGGGCCCGAAGACTTCTTCACTGGGACGAGAAGCGGGGCGTTGTTCTCGCGCAATCAAACGGCCTCATCGGGACAATCTTTTCCATGCAGCCCTGCACCAATGGAGATTTATGGCTGGGCGAAATCGGAAACGTGAACGGCTTGCAATGTTTGCGTGATGGAAATCTGATCACGCAGAAACTTCCAAACGACGTTCGCACTTTGCGGGCAATGGCACGGGATTCGAGTGGCAATGTCTGGATCGGTTCGGCGAGAGGAGATTTGCTGCAAGCCCAAGGTGATAAAGTTGTCAGAGAACCATTGCCGGAATCGGATGAGGCTTTATCCATACGCTGTCTCACGGCAACGCCGGACGGCAGTTTATGGATTGGTTTCGACGGCATGGGCGTAGGCTGGATAAAAGACGGACATTATTATCGTGTGAGTACCGCGCAGGGGCTTTTCGACGATTACATTTCGCAAATCATTTCCGACGATAACGGCTGGCTATGGTTCGGCTCGGATCATGGAATTTTCAAAGCGCGCGAAAAGGATTTGGAAGCCGTGGCCCAAGGAAAAATCGCACGCATCCAGACGATTCATTATGGCCGGGATGAAGGAGCGGAGAATTTGCAGGCGAATTTTGGTCATTCACCCGGTGGCTTGCGAAGCCGGGACGGGCGATTGTGGATTCCAACGCGTTCCGGACTGGCTGTGATTGATCCCAAGCTACAGCAAAAAAATATAGGGCCGTTGCCGGTGTTGTTGCAGAAGGTGATTGTAGATGACCAAACGATTGCCCGATACGAGAGCGTCGCGGAATTGGCGAGTGATGGCAAGGCGGTCAGGCTGCAACATTCCGGCGACAAGCTACATTTGCCGCCGGATTATCGGCGATTGGAAATTGATTTCACTGCCTTGAGTTTCGTCGGTTTGGAAAATATTCAATTTCGTTATCGGTTATCAGGCTTTGATAGAGACTGGCAGGAAACGGCGACTCTGCGCGACGCAGTCTATTCACGCTTGCCCGCAGGCGATTACACCTTTGAAGTGAAAGCCTGCAACAGCGAAGGAATTTGGAATGAAACGGAAACGACGCTTGCCTTCACCGTGCTGCCATATTTTTGGCAAACATGGTGGTTCAGAATTTTATCGGGATTTCTGTTGCTGGTGACCGTGATTGCCAGCGTGCGTTACTTTGAAAACAAGCGAACCCAACGCCAATTTGCGCGGCTCGAACATGAACGTGCCATCGAACAGGAACGCACGCGCATCGCCAAAGACATCCACGATGATCTCGGCGCGAATTTGACTGAAATCACGCTTTTAAGTGAGTTGGCGCAAAGCCCCGACGCGCCCGCCGATGAAATCCGAGCGGATATTCACCGCATTGCTAGTAAAGCACGCAATCTGACAAATTCGTTGGACGAAATCGTCTGGGCAGTGAACCCGCGCAACGACACGTTTGATAGCTTTGTGACTTACACCTGTCTTTACGCCGAAGATTTTTTGAAGACAGCAAAAATTCGCTGCCGTCTAAAGTGCCTGGGAAAATTCCCAATCGCACGCTCGCCACGAACGTGCGCCACAATTTATTTCTCGTCGTCAAGGAGACGTTGAACAACATTGTCAAGCACGCTTCAGCAAATGAAGTCAACATCGCCATTTCACTCGAGGAAAATGGATTTGAACTGGTCATCAAGGACGACGGTCGCGGTTTTGATTTGCCCGGCCCAGACAAATCAACCGGAAGAAATGGTTTGTGCAACATGCGCCAGCGGACAGAAGAGATTAGTGGTACATTTAATTTGGAAAGCGTGCCCGCCGAAGGCACAACAATCACGCTGGTCGTGAATTTTCCGAATGAATAAAATTTGCATTAAGCTTGAATGTTTCCTGTCACTCATTTGCATGACTGTAAAAAAACCGCGACTCTCAAATAATGAAACCTGAACAAAAAAAAATTGAACGAAAAGGTTCAGGTCAGATGCCTATCACTATTTGTATTGTGGAAGATGACACGGGGTTTCGGAATGGATTGCTTCGGCTGCTTGCCCGCACGCCCGATTGCCATTGCGTCGGCAGTTATCCCAGCGCTGAAGCGGCATTGCAGGCCATTCCTGAAATGGCTCCGAATGTCGTGCTGATGGATTTGAACCTGCCCGGCATGAACGGTGTTGACTGCGTGCGCAAACTCAAATCACTTCTACCACGGGTTCAAATTATCATGCTGACGGTTTACGAAGATCCGAACCAGATTTACAATGCGCTTTCCGCTGGTGCGACGGGTTATTTGCTCAAGCAAACTCCGCCTGCGGAATTGTTAGATGCCATCCGCGACGTGCATAACGGCGGTGCGCCGATGAGCAGCCAGATTGCGCGCAAAGTCGTCCAATCGTTTCAGAGTGTTCCTGCTGCCGACGAGGCGGAGGGGTTATCGGCACGTGAGCGCGAAGTGTTAGACTATCTCGCCCAAGGTTTTTTGATCAAAGAAATCGGTGAGAAGCTAGGCATAGGATTCGACACTGTTCGCACTTACATTCGCCGCATTTACGAGAAACTGCACGTTCATTCACGCGCCCAGGCGGTCGCAAAATTTCTTCATGCTTCTTCCTCACACCCGAACACGGCCTACGACTTCAAGCACTGAAATCGGGAGTATATCCAACAGGCACTCGTTTGCCATTCGCGTCACTCATTTAGCCGACTGCACAAAATTCTACCAGCCAGATAAAAATTATTCTGGTGAAAAATTTGAACTACACAGGGCGGAAAGATCGCGTCGAAAAGAAAACTGACATAAAGATTAAAAACGCCGGGAGTGAATCTCAAGAGCACCGCGCGTTGGTTTCCAACGCGATATTAAATGCTATATCAAATGTTTTTAGCGTTTCTCCAGACGAAGTACCGGACTCTCCAGATGCTCGAAAAGCATTCGTCAATGCTCTAAATGACCTGCGAGGCAGAGAAGTCATGGCAATCATGCTTCGAGCCATTGGCATGTCTTATCGCGCTGCGGGCAAGGTGACGGGAGTATCTGGAAACCGGGTGCGTTATAATGAGGCTAGGGGGCTGCGAAAACTCCGGCATCCTGACAAAGTCCTTTTCATACAACGATATTTAAGAAATGAAACGCAATGAGCTGTTAAATCTAGCTTCAAGGCAACGACATCGGAAGAATAGTTTTTTGGCGATGTCGGCAGTGGGTAGTTCACGGACGCAACCGCAAACCGATTTGATTGTGATTGGTTTTCCCCACTTGAAATTGGATTTCAGGCGCGGCGAGCGGCGGCGAGCAGCTTCTTTCTTGTCCATTCCGAAAACCCTTCGCCCGATACGTCCACAGCGGTTTCAATCTCCTTTAATTCCGGCGGCGAGACGCGCACGCGGATAGTTTCGCCGCGCTTCACTTTTTCGGGCAAAATCGGCCTGCCCATCTTGGTTTCATTTTTCATATATTTTGTGCCACAAAATGTTTGACAGAATATACATTCTGTGGCACAATTAGTCAACATGAAAACGAAATTTGACGCGGACGACTTGAATCTGGTTTCGCTGGCGAAGGAATACAGCAATGAGCGCAAGGCGCGGAAACTGTTTGAATCGCTCCGCTGGCCTGACGGCAAGCCGATTTGTCCGCATTGCAAGAACGACGGCGAAGCGAAGGCGATTTGCAAGCTGACATCCAAGCCCGGTTCAAAGCACAAAATCCGCGCCGGAACATATTTCTGCGGAGCTTGCCGCAAGAAATTCACGGCCACTGTCGGAACATCGTTTGAAGATTCGCACGTTCCGATTTCAAAATGGCTCATGGCGATTTTTATTCTTTGCTCCTCGAAAAAATCCGTGAGCGCGTTGCAACTTTCGCGGATGCTCAAAACCACTTACAAGACGGCTTGGTTTATGGCAATGCGCTGTCGGCACGCGATGGCGACAGATATTCAGACGGCAAAGCCGTTGGACAACATCTGTGAAGCCGATGAAACTTATGTGACATCCACTGGCAACGATAACAGCCTGTCTTGGGGCAAGGCGATTTTGGCTTTGATAGTCGAGCGCGACGGCGAAGCCCGCACTCGCATCATTCCAAGCGTGACGGCAAAAAACGTCGGGCAATTTTTGAATGAAGCCGTGAGCAAAACCGCGACGGTCAACACCGACGAACATACGGCCTACAAAAAGCCGTTGAAAGATTACAAGCGGCATGACTCCGTTGTTCACAGCCGCTACCAATACGCGCGGCATAATCCAGACGGCACAGTTTCGCACGTCAACACTTGCGAAAGCTGGTTTTCATTATTTAAGCGCGGACTGTATGGCTCGCAACATATCGTGAGCCGCGAACATCTTCAAAAATACGCCAGCGAGTTTGAGTTTCGCTGGAATACCCGCAAGCAAACAGACGGCGAGCGCATGGCACTTTTCATGCCGCGAATTGACGGCAGACGGCTTTACTATCGCCAGCCCGCGAATTGAGGGGAACTTCTCGCCAGCGGCAAAGCGGTTGCGTGGCTTTCAAAATCAAAGCATCGGCCAATCTGCAAACGTCGTCTGACGCGCCGCAACAAAAATGCCAGACGGTATTGGCGGCGACTCCGCAAACGCGCTTATCTGGCGATCTGGCGGCGACGGTTGCGGATTCAATGCCGCTGCCACGAATGCGGCGGTGCATCTGAAATCAATCCCAAAAATGAAAAACCGTTTTACTATTGCGCGGACTGCCGCGAAAAAATGCGCGAATGGCACAAACTGGTTATGCGGAAATGGCGTGCGAAACGGAAAGCGGCGGGATTGCCATTCATGTAATTGACTGCAAGCGATTGTTGGATGAAGTCAGTCATTTTCGCCGACCTCATTCGCCAAAAGCACATGAATCCGCTTTAACACCATGAGCATAGTGAGAACAAAATTTGCAGACCCAAAAAAAATTATCGCACTGATGACAATGCGAACCCACTGAATACAAATTATTCCACCAACAGAAATTATCGCCAATAAAATTGCGAGCAGCACGCAATAGGAAATATTTGAAAAAGTTTCCCGAAGTAGCTGCGACTTATTTTTTCGGTTGGCTTTGTCGGCAGCGTGTTCGTCTTTTTTTTCAGGCTCTTTCTGAACCAAATCTAAAATCAAAAGCAAAATACTGAACAACAATCCCGTCAGAATCGAAAAACAGGCCAGCAATGTTGTCACCGCCCCGTCTGTCAGATAAACGTGAAAATAAAGCAATGCCGCCGCCACGACAGCGGGAATTCCAGCGAATAGCAAGATGTCAGATGCTGAAATTTTCTTGGTGCGAAAATCGCGCAACGTATCCAAATGGTCAATTAAGACGCATGAAATATTTATTTTGCTAAACATTAGCTCTGCCTTTTATCAATGGCCAGATGTCAACCAAGATGCCTTTGGAAATTTCCAAAATGCTGTCGAACTCTGGATGTCCATTCTTGGCAATCTTAACATCTTCAGTCACGTCGAAATATGTCCTCAACTTGGTTACGTCCGCAATATCCAACGTCCGCTTTCTTCCGTTGAGCGTAACTTCAACCAATGTTTTATCGGGTTTGAAATCTGGCGCTTTAAGCGTTAATAGCTCCTTCGAGTCACCACCAAACATCTTCTTTAACACATTAAACGTCTTGCCTTTTTTAGCGATTATAGAATATTCCACATATCCGTCGTCTGATTTTATTCCATGCTTCATCATGTCGCAAATATCTTGCGGAATATTAAATTTTCGCAAGCGAATTTTTGTGGCTGAACCACCATCGGCAAATTGTTGCCAGATTTTGGGATGCACTATCGGCTCAATATGCACGGAAGAATTTGGATAATGCTTTTCAAAATATTTTGAAAAATCACCAGCCAATAGACCCCGAATGCCAAATATTTTGAAGCGTTGTAGAACGACAAGTCCGTGCGTTTGACCTTTCGGCAAATCAAACAAATAGAAAAATGGTTTCAGATCGGCGTCCGCTGGCTTGCGATGATAGGCTAATTGCTTTTTCTCTGTGTCATATAATTCGGAAGAATATCCATAATCGCCCGTCTCAACGATTCCACTAATCTGACGGTCATCAACTTTCGGCTCGTTTGCACTGATGATGAATTTCGCCTCTTTGTCGTTCAGTGGAGAATTTCTGTCTTTCAAAAATTTCAGCAAAAAATCGAATAGGTCTGCGCCTGAAAAATTATCGAGCGGTTCTGGGGTGCGCGAAAATTTTTTGCTGACCGAAATTGTATAAGTTGCTACCGAAATGTTAGCCATATGGCTTTTGGGGTTTTCGGTGACACTAACCGTAAAAAATGTCTTGGCAAGAATAAACCCATATTGCTCATTTGATTGACTTGGGTTAATTTTTGATATGCCCAAGCCGATTGATTTAAGACTGCACGGCGTCAAATTCGAGGACGCGGTTAAGCGGATGATTGCCGCGCCCGCGCCGCCTAAAACCACTCCCAAAAAGCCCTCAAAACCCGCACCCCGCAAAAAGTGAGTTTCACCCGCTTGTTTATTGGTGTTTTTAACTATTTGCGTCCGTGAAGTCACTAGGCACGTGGCGATGTTGTAACTCATTTAGCCGACTCAACAACATTTGATAGATGGTTTAGAATCGGGACAAATCTCCTTATGAAAATCAAACCCAGATCCATTTATTTTGTTATTGCGTTATCCTTTATTATTTTCAAAGCCAGTGCCTTTGCCGGAACTGACGTGTGGGCTGGCGGTGGTGGCGTGTCGAATATTGTATGGCAATTCGGCGCCAACTGGGTGGGCGGTAACGTGCCGGCAGCAGGTGACCAGCTTGTTTTCACCAATACTGTTAGTTTGACCAGTTCCAACAATTACGCTCCGGCAACGACATTCAGTGGAATTGCCTTCGCTACACCGGCAGGAACTTTTAACTTAAACGGCAACAGCGTCGTGTTGACCAACAATATCACCGACAATCAGGTGGTGACTCCGGAGTCCATCAATTTGCCCATGATCATCAACAGTCCGTTCAATCTGAATGTGAATGTCACAACTAGCGGCGTTTTGAACTTGAACAATGTCATTTCTGGAACCGGCAATCTTACAAATAGCGGTGCTGGCAGAGTGAACTTGAATGGTAGCAACACAGTTACCGGATCGCTTGTGATTAATGGCGGTGTCGTGACGGTAAGTCAAGAAACCAATCTTCCGGCTGCGCCCATTGCGCCAACGCCTGGCAATATTATCATCAATGGCGGCACATTGCAGGCATTGGCCGGATTTACGATAAATTCCAACCGCGGAATGGCCATCGGCCCAACTTCCGGCAGCGGACAAGGAACAATTAGCGTCAACACCGAAGCTGCAACTCCAAACCAATATACAACCCTTAATTACGGCGGCGCGATTACCAATAACGGTGGCGGCGCCGGCGGATTGACAAAATTAGGATTCGGAAATTTGGTGTTGTT
>Ga0210398_10006406_pt1 | contig 10821 bp, 7 predicted proteins | sample IncBWC4OmetaG_FD_161047 | JGI IMG/M metagenome (GOLD analysis project Ga0210398, IMG submission 161047) | Forest soil microbial communities from Barre Woods Harvard Forest LTER site, Petersham, Massachusetts, United States - Inc-BW-C-4-O | ecosystem: Environmental > Terrestrial > Soil >... | reverse complement strand
GCCTTCAACCGGAGAAAGAAAAGTTCGTATCGTTTCGCGGCCGATTCCGTACAGCTCCATCATGTGTTCTTCCAGCGTGACCTGATCCAACTGGCGTGAGATTTTGTCTCCATGGCGCTGCGGCCTTTTTCCGGGGATCTGCGGTCCCTGTCGCCATTTCAGCAACTCTTCGCGAGCGTTTGCCGAAATCGGAGCCCCTTGCAACTTCTTCCCCCACGGATCGGTGACCCAGATACCCGGGCTTTTTCCGAATTTCGATCCAAAATAGAATCCGTAACTTGCGGGCTCGCTGCCAACCATGTCGTAAGGAGTTCTGCTCAATGGCACTTCGGGCGAAGATCCACCCCATACTTGGTATTGCAATTTGGGAGATTTCAAGCCGATGGAATCGTAGAAACCCGAAATAAAGCTATTCGGATACTGCGCAAAATATACCGCTGAGCCCTGATGAGCCAGCAGCCGATGGCCATCCACTTCGAATTCATTTCCTTTGGCTTCTCCGCCGAAAATTGGATGGTTATCGAGTACCAGGCACTTACGATTTTTTCCCGCTTGCCGCACGAAGAAGAGAGCCGCAGCAAGCCCGCTGATTCCACCGCCCACGATTACGCAATCATAAGTCTCTCCGGTATCGGCGGCAGACGCGGGAAGTGTCTGAAACTCCCCATCGCGGATTCTGTGGCCCGCTTGCACAATTTCGTAAGTGTTGCCATTCGAGCGGCTGTAATCGCCAATCCCTCCATAGCCGGTAAAATCATCTTCAGAAAGAAGTTCCAAGGGATTCGCTGATCCCATAAGCAATCCCCCGGAAGCGAGCAGCGTCGCATTCAGAAAATCCCGGCGCGAAATCCGCTCATCCATGCCGAGAGTTTTGTCTTCGCGCTTCTTCCCCGGGGTATTTTCGGTGTGGGACATGTCTCGAATGCTAGTTTTTCTACTGTGGTCCACGCAAGGATTGGTCGAGAATCATCAGATTTATTGGCTGGACGCGCACGAGGCCTCTGCGCGGACTATCGATATCGGCAATCAGTACAAACGCCGTAGATAATACGAGTGGCAACACCAACAACTGTTTAGCTTTCACCTTAGCGTGCAGCGAATCATAACCGAGCAGGAAGTTTGAAAAAATGGCAATTGCCATCATCAAACTCCACGCCATAATCGGAATTCTGTTCAGCCATTCCGCTTGTGTATACCCCTGCGAGTTCAGCACGTCATTCATGCCGGACAGCGCCAGAGCCATCACGGGTGTCGGCTGTGCCGTGGCCGGAATTCGCGTGGCCGACCACAGCTCCCCCTGTAGCCGCGCAGTTTCTGTCGCGACTTCTGGAAGTTTTTTTTCATCACGCGTACCGTAGAACAGAAGACGCTGATCCAGATACCTCTTTAACAATTCACGTACTTTTGTTGCATCAGCCGCCGGCAGTACGTCTGCTCGAAGGTATTCCGTGCCAATTGCATTGGCCTCAGCTTCTTCGTAGTTCTTGCGCTGATCGTACCGGCTGATGGCCATGGAAAAGCTGAATCCGATGATGAGCCCCAGCAGGGTCAGCGTAGCGGCGACGATCACATCCAAATCATGCCGAGCGTCCTCATCTAGACCGCCGCGCCGGCGAAAGAAAACGCCTGCGCGTGCCGAGACCCACAGCACGACGAACGACATTATGAAAACAAGTGAAGGAAATTTGGTTAGGCTATTCATACGACCTGTCGCGCAGAAGGGAACTATACATCGCGGATTCTATAACGACACCAGGGAGCGAGCTACACGTTTGTGAAAAGCGGCAAGCCGCTGCAAAATATTGCGGGCCGAAGCGGAGGAAACCTGCTTCAAAACGCCAAAGGGGACTTGTAAAGAAAGTCCCCTTTGGCTCAATCAGCCAAGTTGCATAGCGTTATTGCTTTTCCGCAATGGCTACGCTCGGATGAGTGCTCTCATTTTCCACGTCGATGAAGAAGATGCGCGTCCCGTTTGTAACGGCCGGATTCTTCCCGCTCGTCCCAATTCCTTCGGAATTGAAAACGAAGGCATTCGAGAAGGGCTGGTTCGCAACCAAGCCATTCGCGCGCGGCCGGCTCTGGTCGCTCTCGCCGCTGAGGGCTGCATTGCCCGATTTCGCAAAGCTGCCCGAGTGCGATTCGTTCGTAGTCGAGTAGTCCACATTCTCGTCGGTCCCGAATGAGTACGCTCCCGAGAATGTCGAGGTCTTGAAGTTCGCGTTCGCCGCCGACTGGAATTCCAGCGCGCCGTCGGCCGCACCACTATCAGTGCCCACCAGGAACGCCGTCACTCCACTCGCACCATGAACGATGTAGCCCACCGGCGAATCGGCGCCCACGCCGGTAAACATGATTCGGCCTGTGCCCGCATCTACCGAGTACGTAGCCGCCCCGTGCAGGATGTTCGCGGTGCTGCTCGCGCCTGCTTCATCGTCGAACAGAGTGCCGGTCACGCCGCCCGAATTCTTGCCGTCAAACGTGAGCACGCCAATCATCGCTCGCGTTCCGGGATGGCTGCCCGACGGGCTCATAGCAGTCTCGCGAAGGATGTGACTCCCCGCCGGCGTGCCATTGCTAAACGGTCCTGCTGACGCGAGCGCTTCTCCGCTGGTGATTTGATTCGTCGCGCTAACCTGGTCCGCTCCCGCGAGAATCACTTCGCCGCTGTTCACTATGTAGGCCGCAAACGTAAACGGCGTGCCGTTAAGCGTAGCGTTGAACGTGCCGCGTCCGGTCGTCGATCCCGCCGGAATGTTGTACGTCCCAGCAAGTTTCGAACTGTTCGCAGTCAAGTTGCCAGCATCGTTGCGATCGAAATTGCCGCCAACGATGTTTCCCTTACCGTCTGCCGCAAACATACCGGCCAGCGCGACATGTTCTCCCGCAGCCCCAAATCCCGAGAGGCCGAACGCGTAGCCGCTGGCAAGCTTTTCGATTGAGAACGACGACGCATCCTGAGCGCGGAGTATTCCCGAGCCGCGTGTCCCCTCGCCAGTCTTGTCGTCGAACTCGATGATGTTTCCTTCCGTCGGCGCGCCATTGCTAAAGGCGGCCATCGAGTACCGGAAGGCCTGCTGTCCCGCAGCCGTTGCGACGGTCATGCATCCGCGACCGTCCGCACCCAGCGTGTACGAACTGCTGCTAGGATCGATCGCCAGATTCGTCTGCGGTCCCGTGCCCGCGCGGTTGATGTCCTCCACGCCGCCGGTAATCTTCCCGGTCCCATCCGCGTGGAAGCTGCCCGCAATAGCCACCGCACCATTGGCATCAAATCCCTTCATCAAATATGCAAACGATCCCGACATCGCCGATTCACGTCCAACAGGGCACGCCGCCGCGCCTGCGGGGTTAATGGTGAAGGTAAAACTGTCCGACTTGCTTGGGTCGTCGGCAGCCGTAGCTACGATTGTTGGGGTGCTTTGACCCGTCCCGGTCGGCACCGTCGCTGGTGGCGTGTAGGTTGCACTAGTAGAAGGACTGCCGATCGGCGTCAAAGTCCCGCAGGGCGCGGTAGTCAAGGTTCCGCAAACCGCGAGCGGACTGCCGGATTCGAGCATCCAGGTCACACCCCCAGTTGGCGAAGCGTCGTTTGTAACCGTAGCATTTACTGTCACAGTCGCCGCCCCCGCATCAATCGCGGTGAAAGGGTTGGTGATAGCAACAACAATGTTTGACGTAATCGTGACATTAAACAACGAATTGGGCGGTGCGGAAGCAGTCACCTGCGGATTTTCGTTGTCTCCTACCTCAACCTGAAAAGCGTAAGGTGTTGCGGAAGCTATCGTCGGAGTACCACTGATTAGTCCGTTCGTTACAGTCAAGCCCGGTGGAAAATTCCCGGTAAATACCCAACCATACGGTTGCAGTCCTCCGCTCGCGGTTAGCAGGAAATTAGTGTATGGAGTTCCAACCACGCCGTTTGCTGGCGCTCCGGAATAATTGATCGCCAATTTCTGGGCAGCAGGCGGAATTGTGATCGTGCAGTTGAGGTTAGCAGTTTGTCCAGCGACATCCCGGACCGTAACGATGAACGGCTGGTTGGCTCCTGGTTGCGTCGCTTCGCCAGTTAGAACTCCTGTTGATTGAACCATCGTTAAGTTGAGCGGGGCACCTGATTCGGACCATACAAACGGGCTAGTACCCGTCGCTGTGAACGTCACGTTGACCGTATTTCCTAACGTTGGAACGGCCGGAAGCTGGCAATTGCCAGCGGAGAGCGTTCCCGGACAGGTAATAGCCGGGGGCGCCGGATTCGTAACTGTTATTGTGAATTGTGGCGAGACTGCCGTACGTGGCGGATTGTTGGAGTCTTGTACCTGCACCACAAACATAAACGTTCCAGCCGCTCGTGCTATCCCGGAAATCGCGCCGTTCTTTGACAGAATTATGCCGGATGGCAACTGCCCGCTAGAAAGGGAATAGGATAGAGGAGGAGTTCCCCCCGATGTGCTGATCGTTGCGCCTGCGTAAGCCAGACCAACCACAGCTGTGGACGGGATCGAGGTTGTGGTGATCTTCGGGCTGCCGCCAGAACTCGTGCCGCTGGTAACACAGCCCGACAAAGCAAGCACAATGCAAACTAGCGCAACCGTAGCCACCGAACGAAAACGAATCATAACTCCTCCTGAAAATTCGGCCACAGAGCGCTACCGAATAAGGTTCTAGAATGTGGGCTAATGAGCTTAATCCGTTTCTCGAGCCGGGGCGGGGATGTCCCGTGCACGCCTGGCCAGAATCGTACCACACAAAGCCTAAAATGGGATGATGATCTTGTTGTCAAGTGTATCAACACTAGCCGATTGCAATGTCCCATACGGACTCTGCCCCAAGAAGGCACGGTTGCAAGTGAGGCACCTCATAGATGCAACTTTGTTGCTGAATGTCGCCCGTGTCGTTAGAATCTCGACAGTTGTCGATTTAAGCCGGTTTGGCTCCCCCTTCCTGTCAAACCTTTCGTCAAAATCTAAATCCACGATGAAAGAGTGTGCCCATGTCCTATGGATCGAATGGCTCAGATAAGAAATCTGCGGGTTCTGCCGCCAAATCTGACGAGCGTCGTAGCTTCCCGCGCTACACGTTAAGCGCGGAAGCCGAAGTAGTGGAGGCGCAATCCCGCACCAAAATGAACGCGCGCGTAAGCGATCTAAGTCGCATGGGCTGTTACGTGGAAATGATGAGCCCGTTCCCACTGGGTGCTAACCTGAAAATGCGCATTATGAAGAATAAAACGCCGTTCGTCGCGAATGGCCAAGTCGCGTATTCATCCGGAGGGATGGGGATGGGAGTTCGGTTCACTGCTCTGGACCCCGAACAAATCCTGCTGCTCGAAAAATGGCTCGGCGAGTTAAGCGGCACATTGCCGTTCGACGAGGAAGCACCTGACGAAGCCGCGAACGGACACGCGACACGTGCCAACGGCAACGAGACGTCCTACGTGTTGAACGAAGTAATCATCGCGCTCATGCGCAAAGGCGTCTTGAGCGATGGAGAAGGAAAGAACATGCTGCAAAGACTCATCCATTAGAGGACGGGTTTTCTTGGTCTCTGCCTGCTCATTCCATCTTAATTATTAGTCCGCACCGACAGCTTCTGCCTTTCGCGATGCGCGTTCTTCGCTCAGTTTCTCGAGTCCTTGTTGCAGATCTGCCACCAGGTCTTTCGCATTCTCGCAGCCAGGCGAAAGGCGAACCAGCGTGTCCAAGAGCCCCAGTTCCGCTCGCGCCTCCGCGGGAATCGACGCGTGCGTCATCGTGGCGGGATGGCACACCAACGATTTCACACCGCCCAGGCTTTCACCCAATGTGAAATATTTTCGTGTGGAAACGAACGACACCACTTCCTCCAATGTTCCATTCAGCTCGAAAGAAACCATTCCCCCAAATCCGCTCATCTGTTTTTTGGCGATTTCGTGCCCAGGGTGCTCGGCAAGCCCCGGGAAATAAACGCGCTGAACCAAAGGATGCCCCTTTAACGCATCCGCAATCGCGATTGCGTTTGATTCATGTCGCTGCATTCTAAGTTCGAGCGTCTTCAATCCACGCAACGTCAGCCAACAGTCGAAAGGGGAGGGAACTGCGCCGGTTGCGTTCTGCAGAAACTTAATCGGCTCGAAAATCGCGGGGTCCTTGGCCAGAGCGGCTCCCTGGATCGTGTCCGAGTGCCCGCCAAGATATTTCGTCACACTGTGCACCACGATGTCAGCGCCCAACTCGAAAGGTTGCTGAAAATAGGGCGTCGCGAACGTGTTATCCACCACCACCAGCGAACCTCGCGCGTGGGCAATTTCGCAGATTGCGGCAATGTCGTAAACCAGTAGACGCGGATTCGTCGGCGTTTCGATCCAAACCATTCGCGTGCGCTCATTCACGGCCTTCTCCAGGGCGATTAGGTCCGAAGCATCGAGCTGCGTTACAGTCACTCCGAGCGGCTGGAAAACTTTGTTTAGGATTCGGTATGTGCCGCCATAAACGTCGAGCGAAATGATGATTTCATCGCCGGGCTTCAAATAAGCTTGCAGGACCGCATTTTCTGCCGCCAGTCCGGAAGCGAACAGCGCAGCATGCGCCACGCCTTCGAGTTCCGCCAATACTGTTTCCAGCCGTTGGCGCGTGGGATTATTCGTTCGCGAATAGTTGAATCCCTTGTCGTGCCCCGGCGAATCCTGCTCGTAAGTGGATGTTTGAAAAATCGGCGCGATCAGCGAGCCGGTTTCCGGTTCAGAAGGTTGTCCTGCGTGAATCGTTTTCGTCGCAAATTCCATTTCATGCTCCTTTTTCGCTGCGTTTTTCATTTTTCTTACAAAATAGTCGGCCCGAATACGTTTGCTCGATGGTAAGCGGCTAAAACGCTTCCACCGCCGACGGAATCTCCTTTGCCACACTGTCCACAACCGCGATATCAATGATCCGGCTCATCGGCTCATTCTCATTCAAGCTCCGGATCACTAGCGGTAGTCCGCAACTCTTGGCTGCCTCAATCGCTTTGCGCTGCACCAGATCGCAGCCGCTGCTCGCAAACTCCAAGGCTTGCTCGAAAGTGAGGTGCGAAATCGGAGTGGCCTCAGAGTTCTTGTGCGGATCACTCGTGAAATATCCCGGAACGTCTTTGATCAACTCACATCGGCACGCTTGCAGTCCTTGTGCAAGTAGTACCGCCGTCAAGTCGGACCCGCCGCGTCCGAGCGAAGTTATTGCCCGCTCCGAATCCGTAGCGAAGAAGCCGGGAACGATGACGACGGGATATTTCTCCAGCACGCTGAACAGCTTTCCAGGATTGCATTGCGCGGTGCCCCCGACCTGGCCGCTGTCACTTCCGTTCTCTAGAACGCTCAAGCCGGCCTGATGAATATTCAGAGGAGCGGCCTGCACTCCAAGCGCTTGCAATTCCAGCGCGAGAATTGCAACAGAGCGAATTTCTCCCGTGGACCATAAGAGATCCAGCGCTTTCGCGTGCGGCTCGCGCACAATTTTCTTCGCCGCGCGCTCGAGCCTGTCCGTGGTGGCTTCCTGTGCCGAAACCACAATCACAAGTTTCTCGCTCGGATGTGTGCAAAGCCTGCTGCGCACAAAACTTGCGGCCCGTCTGTACGCCGTGGGGCGCACAAGAATCGACCCGCCCAGTTTGATCACCACGATCCGCTCTTTCCAACCTAAACTGCCAGCCATCCAAGTTCTCCCTGTGCGCCGCAAAATATGTCGTCAAAAAGACCGCCAGAAAATCGGCCGAAATAAAATCGCTTCCGCGCATGGGAGCTTGCCGAACAGCGCCGCGACAAAATAAAAATGCGGCACGGCCTGCGCAAGCGCTCCATGCGCCGCGACTGATATCAGCAATTCCGCATGCGCGGACGCCGATTCTGGTTTAACTTCACTTTGGGAGTTGAATCTTCAATCGACCGGGGCTCCGGTCAGTCGAGGATCTTATCTCTCCCCACTTGGGCAGGAATTAGCACCTTGGCAGTTGCACCAGGTTGCTGTGGCTTCAGCGGGCCTGTCCCCTCAGCCACTCTTGATAAGCGCTGCCGGTTACAGCAGCACCGAAAGCATAACAAAACCAAGACTCCAGTCAATAGGGGAATTGCGCGATCACTCGGGAATGCACTCTGAACCCTGGCGTGAGAGCAGAAGGTTTGCTCCCACCGTCGTCATGCCCGGGGTACCGTCCGTTAGGCCTGACCCTTTGGACAGGTGGTAATTCCCTCGCGGCATCGCGAATCATAGCTATAGACAGCCGCTTAGCTCATTGCTCAAATTGAGGATTGGTACATCGGGGATTGTTGTCTGCGGGGGGGGTAACAAACCTATGCGATACATATTTGTATTACTTGGTTTTATCTTGTCCGCGGCCTTTGGTGCGGCTGCACAGCAAAATCTTGTTGGGCCAGCACCGCTGTCCCCCAACCCCGACGCCGCTGTTGCGACGCCAGTCCCCGTTGCGCCGAGCACCTCGCTCTTCGCCTTAGCGTCGCCAAACCTGGACGCGACCATCCGAACTCCTACGCCGGCCGCGCAAAACATTTTCATGCCAGCGTCTCTCGCCGACCCTGCTGCCCTGGCACCGTCATCGACTGCTGGGCCTCAAGCTATTCCGGGCGTTTTTGAAAACTATAGCTGGCAAGCTTACGTCGGATATACATTCGTGCGCTTCTACGAGCTCCCCGATGTGGCGGAGAATCAAAACGGAGTGAATGGCGGGGTCACCTGGTTTTACAACGACTGGCTCGGTGTCGATGTCGAGGCGTTGGGCGTGCATGGAACGCTCGGCGGCGCCAGTTCCTGGACTGTGTTCGCTGGCGTCGGCCCGCGCGTGCGCATGTGGGCTGGGCGAAGTCTCGAAGTGTTTGGTCATACGTTAATCGGTGGCGCAGCTTTCTGGCCCGACACTCCTTACGGGTCGCAGGGCGCGTTCGGCTATGAGCTGGGCGGCGGGGTTGACTTCAGGCCACATCGTTCAAAGTTCGCATTGCGCCTCGAAGGCGACGTGCTCGGCACGCGTTTCTTCCAGACTAACCAGTGGAGTCCCAAAGTTTCTGCCGGCATCGTCTATAAGTTCTAGCTGATCCTAAATCCCTCGGATTATTCGACAGCAGTCTGCGATTCTTCTGCTTGATTGATATTGTCCTCTCGTCAGATTTCAGGCTTCCGAAGCTACTGCGGTTGTGTTTTCATCATTAGTGCTATCGAGATCGGAGGATTGCGTGGCACAGGATGCGTTGAAAACTTGGGCCGGGAAATGGGCGTTGATTACGGGCGCGAGCGCCGGGATTGGGTTTGAGTTCGCGAAGCTGCTGTCCGCGGGAGGCGCGAACCTGGTGCTGACCGCGCGCCGCGCTGACCGGTTACAAAAACTTGCCTCGGAGCTTTCTGCTCAACATAGCGTAAGGGTCGAAGTTTTCTCCGCAGACTTGGTCCGGCCCGAAGCTCCGGTTGAAATTCATCAATTCACATCAGCCAAGAATATCGAGGTGGAACTGCTGATCAACAACGCGGGATTCGGCGCGTTCGGTTACGCTCACGAAATTCCTGCTGAGAAGATGCTCGAAATGATTCAGGTGAATTGCTCGGCTGTTGTGCATCTCACGCGGCTCTACCTTCCAGCCATGGTGGCGCGCAAGCATGGCGATGTTTTGATCGTGGCTTCGCTCGCAGCATTCCAGGCCGTGCCGTTCAATTCCGTTTACGCCGCTACGAAGGCCTTTGACCTTTTGTTCGCTGAAGGCGTGGCGGAAGAAGTCCGCGATTTTGGCGTACGCGTTTGCGCGCTTTGTCCTGGCTCGACCAACACCGAATTTCAGCAGGTCGCTGAACAGCCGGACCGAGTTTTCAGATCGGCCGAAACAGCGGAAAAAGTTGCACGTGTCGGACTCGAAGCACTCGCGGCGGGAAAGAGTTACGTAATCTCTGGCTTTATGAACAAACTAATGCAAGAAGGACAGCGGCTGGCGCCTCGCCGTTTCGTCACCAAGACCGCCGCGAAAATGATGCGGCCTACGGAGTAACTTGCGAGATGGAGACTTCCGGGTCGCACCGCGAACCCGGAGAGCAACTCACTGCGTCACCAGCGCGTCGAAAACACCCGTTTCGATGCGGCCAGCCCGTTTAATTTGGACGAACATCCGATACTCGCCCGCCTTTGGAAACCCGTACGGGAACGAAACTTCCGGCGAAATTTTCTGCGTCGGCATTTGCATGTCCATTGTCGCGGCGTCATTTCCGTTGCCAGATGCGGACGCGGCAGAATTTTTCTGCGTTAACTCCAGTGCGGCCATCGCTACCGATCCGTCGGGATGTATATGTGCGAAGACGGAGCGGTCCGAACGGACGATTTCAGCGTGTCCGGCCATGCCCATGTACGGTTCCACATCAGCGGCCGGCTTGCCCTGCGGATCTTCGAGTCGGAAGCGCAGCCAAACGAAGTGGTTCGCGGATAGGGGAATCGGTCCGCGTTCCCAAACCATGCGGCTGCCGTCCGGAAGAACGTCAACGACGCCTTTCTCGGTTACCGGAGCGTTCAACTTCGATTCGCTTGAGTCGTTCGGAATGGGCGGGGCGGTGGCGTCGGAATTATCGCCCGTCAGAGGTACGCCCGAAATATCTGGCAGATCAATCGCGGTGACCATGGTGTCGGGGAAGCCGGACTCGCGAACAACGTCAGCAAAAACCTGGTAATGGCCGGCGGTGACATGCGGCAACTCCGCGGTGAAAGTATTGGGCGAACCAAGCGTTAAATCCGGGTGCAAGTGGTAGAAACGGTCCATTTGCGGAACGCGGATCAAGAAAAGATGCATCAGGTGGCCGTGATCGGGAATGAGTTTGGTCATCA
>Ga0210398_10006405_pt1 | contig 10822 bp, 16 predicted proteins | sample IncBWC4OmetaG_FD_161047 | JGI IMG/M metagenome (GOLD analysis project Ga0210398, IMG submission 161047) | Forest soil microbial communities from Barre Woods Harvard Forest LTER site, Petersham, Massachusetts, United States - Inc-BW-C-4-O | ecosystem: Environmental > Terrestrial > Soil >... | reverse complement strand
CGAAAGCGGTGTCGGGGTCGCTCTCGGCGGCGTCGACCGCGGTGTAGGCGGCGGCGTTGACGACAATGCGAGGCCGCGCGGCGGCGATGATGTCGCGAGCTTCTCGCGGGCGCGTCAAATCGAGCCGCGGCCGCTCGATCGACTCGACCTCGAACCCGGCGGGCCACCAGCTGCGTAGCAGCTCGTGGCCGATCTGGCCGATGCGGCCGATGACAAGGATTTTATTGGTCATGCCGGGAGTGTGCCCCACAGGCCTTAGCATAACATAAATCGCGGCCGATCGGGGCCGCGGGCAGGGCATCGGTTAACCGTGCCCGAGGCGCACATCTGTCAGGCCGGGGCCGGCGAGCTCGGGCGCGGATCTCCAGCACCGCGATCGAGCCGAAGGAGAACCGCACGCGCCTATCGGGCAATGCGTCGAAAGACTAAAGCGAAGGTCTGCGTTGGGGCGTCAGGCCCATTTGGGCTACCTCGCGGAAGGGGTGAATGATGCCGAAAGATCCTATGGGCGTCAGGATAGTGATCAGGGCTCTGCCAGAGTGAGGTTGCTAAACCGACCCACTCTGGAGACGACCATGCAAGTTGCCGCTAACCGGACTGAGGCGCCGCCCTCTATCCAAACGGATCTTCGTGCAATTTTCGTTTTTTTGGAACTGAGCCGCTCGACCTGGCTGATTACGTCTCTATCGCCAGGCGGCGGGGAGAAAATGTCGAAGCATTCGGTTCAGGCTGGCGATATCGCCGGCTTGCTCAAACGGTTCACTCAGCTCAAGGAGAATGCGCGAGCGCGGACCGGCCGGGGTTTCCCGATCATCGTCATCCAGGAGACCGGTCTGGACGGTTACTGGCGTTCTAGAGGCCGTAGGCCGTCAATGACCGGCGGACCATGAGCGGCCGCTTCAATGCGTTCCGGAGAGGCGGCGTGCTCGCGCGCTTGCTGCCATGCCCGGAGCAGCGGGAGCCACTGGCTGTAGCAGTCGGCTCGCGCTGTGGCGCTCATTCGATCGAATTGCAGGTCATTCTCATAGCAAAGGTGGAGGGCGCTGCGGCGCGCAGGATCATCGGGATATATCGCGCGCCACTCGTCGACGGCTTTATCGAAGTCGATCGTTCCAAAGCCGATCAAGATTAGAAGGGCTGCAATAAAGACGCGTAAGACCAAAGTCCGCCATTCCCTGTCCCCGATGGTCATTCAACCGTTGAAACTGCCGGAGGTTCCGGAAGCGTTCGGCCGATTTGAGGATCACCGGCGCCCAGACACGCGTTATCGGTCGGCGCGACCGATCACCGGCTAAGTTGAGTTAGTGAAGAGCCGTTGCGCGGATGGGCGGGGGCGGGGGTATTGAAATGCAGCGCATGACCGGAGCTCGAGGTACCGAGGCCTAGCAGCTCGGTAAGGATCGACGAGCTCTCACCGGAGGCGAAATGTACGCCCTCGCGGCCTTTCGCTTTTTCGTTGATGGGATGCCCCACCGATAGGCGTATAATCTCTAATGGCGCACCCCGCTGCGCCGCTTCCCCCGACAGGAAGCGAGGCCCGGTGGTTCCCCCGCTGGGCCTCTTCCTTCAGCCCTTTACGCAGCACCAGCCTAGGCCTGTTCGGTTGGCCACGACCTCCGTCAAGGCTTGGCTAAGAAACTATTGAAGGAGTGTGAGGGGGCTCGTATAGATGCCGTAAAGACGATCAGGGCCAGGGCGACATGAGCAACACCAGGGGCAACCTCGTTAGAGGCATCCCCTTGGGCCGGATGACCGCGCATCGTACTTACAGTTTGGTCGCGACAGTGCTAAAGGTTGTCGAGAGATGCTGACCCGCGGTCGTCAAGGCGGTTATGGCTGCGACGGCAATAAGCGCTGCGATCAAGCCGTATTCGATAGCTATTGCCCCTCGCTCGTCTCTGAGCAGTCTGGCCGGGATCGGGTACATCTCCGGGGTTCCTTATTTTCTGAGACGCGAGGAAGGCTAGCGGCAAAAACCTTAAATCAGGCTTACGGCGCTCAACCTCATTCAATTATGCTTAAGAAATAATTAAATGCTTAACGCTGACGCTTGCATTTGATTTAGAGGGAATTTGATGCATATTACGTACATCTTGACCCATTGCAAGAGATGTGCGCGATGGTGATATTTCTGATCCCTCAGCGAACATTTTAATCAATAAAGCCGATGCTGCGATATTGAATATGGGCTGATTACGGTACTTATTTCTATTACGGCTGTTGCTATCATTCAACTTACCGGAACCAATATTGCCGCGACTTTCACGAGCGTTGCGAACAATATGTGATCCACGATTTCGCTTTCCTTTCACGGCTGACACCGAGAACCCCGGTCGAGAGACCGGGGTTTCTTTTGCCGCGAGGTCGCTCTCGCGGGCGCTGGCAGGCGACGGAGTAGCTTAAGCGCGACATGCCGGCGATCGACGGCGAAGAGCACGCGGCGCTGTGACGGTCGCGTGTGACGTGCGATTAGCGAGGCGAATAGGACGCCGAAGCCCGGATGCTCAGACGCATCGGCCGCAAGACACTGTCAGTCTTAGCTAATAGTACTGCACTGCGCCACCAGCCGGCGACGACGCACGTGCAAACCATTCCTCGGTTTGCCGATCAACGTCTTCTGCGGAATAGATGAAGAAGCGATTTCGCAGCTCACCCCACGCCTGATCGGCAACTGGCGCGGCTTGCAGGTTTTCGTGGCGATACAGGCGGGTGTGAATGATCATCGGCGGATGCGTTTGGTCAGCTGCCAATGGGCAAACCAACCGCGAAACCGCATGTGTCCATCCCCGGTCCGATCGATAGACGAACTCGTCAAAGACGGGAACTTCTCTTTCGAAGGCTGCGTCGAACGACGCCATTGTGGCGTCGATGAAATGCGTCGGCGAAAAGTGATCGCCGTATCGTTCGCCGGTCAAATTTCGGCCAAAGTGCTCCGCGATTTCGGTGCCGATCAGTCGCCAGAAATAGCCCTCATCGCGCCGCTCGATTAACCCGACAACGGGGAGGAGACGGATAATATCCAGCGGATCAACATCGGAACGGGTGGGCATCCCGCGGCCGCCACGGATACGATCCCAGTATCGGTAGAGCTCGTTGTGGCGCGTCAGGGGCATCCGGCCATTTTCGCCCTCTCACGCCTTAAGCTTGTCTTAACGTTACCTCGCGCGGACGCGGTATCAGCGCGGCTCGAAGCTGATCGTGACCCTGGCTATCAGCTTGGGGTCGCAGAGCGCTAGGGTGTGTGGTCCTGAGGATAAGAACAGCCGAGCGCCTGGCTGCACCCGTACTAGAGCTCCATCCCGAGAGCGCACATAGCCGCTGGCACGCGGATCCCTGAAGCAAAATCCCGTCATCGCCGCAGCCAGTCTATCGCCCTCAAGGATGACATCATCCCCTCGCCTAATTTGCCATACACCCTGACCCATGGCCTGCGCCTGTCTCGCCGCGTTGATGGCTGTGCCGAAGTCCTCGGCGAGAGTTCGCCGCCACGGGAAAGAACAATGCGGTAGGGGCTGAAGGGCGCTTCACTCATCAGGATTTCGAGCGTAGGCGAGATAGCCGATGGGGGCAAGGAGGCCTGCTACCAAGGCTCGACCACTGCTTTCGCTATCGGGCTCCAGCGCGCCTCCATCGGAGCCACCTCAACATGAACCCTGCAATCAGTAGGACTACGCCCAACGCGGCTCCGGTTAGCGCCAGATAATGCGCCGGGCTGTCCGGCCCCCAACCTATAGCCGGCACAAGTTCGAAATGCTCGGCGCCGCGGACCATCACCACGACGGCAAAACAGAAAAGCCCCGCGCGGAGTAAAAACGTGATCATGGCTCACCTTACCAAGGCTCTGCCGTTTCGCCCACGGGATCGAGATATCGACCCGGCCGCGCTTGTCACACTCGCGGCACCGTAGTCAGCGATCGCCAAACAACCTTCGACCTGGCGGATTATCGGCGCCCTTGCCAACTCGACGCTGCCTGCGACAGCGGTTAGCAGTCTGGACGCCCTCATCGCTGCCGAGGTCGCATTTAGGGCTGAGAGGCGATCGGAGATCTGTCAGCGTCAAGTTGTCGCGATATGCTGGTTTCGATCAACTCTAATAATCTGAGGAGGCGTCATGAGGTGGTTCGCTTGCGCTATTGCCTTGCTGATGAATTGCTCTGCCGCCTACGCCCAAATCGTCGCGTTCGGCGCGAGTGCCGTCCTGGGTTGGGGCGTCCCGCCGGCTGAGTCGTACCCGGCCCAGCTAGAGGGGGTGCTACGAGCCAAGGGAACGAATGTGGCGGTTATCAATGCCGGCGTTTATGACGACACGCCGGCATCCTGGCGCGCCTCGACACTGCTATACCCGAGTAGTGATCCTCGACACGAGCGGCGAGGTGTTCAACGATTCACGCCGGGGAGTAAGTCCTGCCCAGAGCCAAGCGAACATTGCCACCATGGAGGCGCGTCTCGCTGCACGCCACATTGCGGTGGTGCCGGAGGCGACATCGGATTTACCGATGAGCTATCGGCTGCCGGATCACATCCATCTGACCGTTGAAGGCAACCGGATCGTGGCGGCGCGGCTGCTGGACGATGTGACGTTGAACGGCCAGCGCGCGCGGTAAAACGAAATCGGCGCTAACCAGAGCTGGCGCCCTATCTTCTTTGTCGGCGCTATTGAGGAGCGTATAGCGAAGAGCGAAAGCGCTTGAGTCGATTTTCTCTCATATGCTGGAGCAGTGGAAGCGGGATGCGGGATGTTTATCGAGCGTCGTATTGGGAACGAAGGAGCCAGTGTTCTAGTTCAGGCGCTGGAATTTCTCGTTTCTTGGGCCGCGAGAAAGGCTTTACATTTTAGTAAGTTTCGGTGGTTTAAGTTACACCCAGGTTAGTTATTAAGCTGTAGCTTCTCACGCCGCCGTTCGATGCCTCAGCGCCCATCGCCAACCCGGTCTCGAACCGCACATCAGCTCTCTCCGTTAATTTCGGCTCCTTGGGAGTTGGAGCGTATACATGTGGAGGAACTGGTAGCGTTCCTGAAAGCGCGACGCGCGCTATACCTGCCCGGTCATCGCCTGAGGGAACGGGATGTCGGAATTTCGGTCCGGAAGATTACCGACGAATGTGCAGGGTGCCTAAAGCAACTTGAAATGCAGTCAGCTAATGCCAAGCACATTCAAGAAATAGCCAACGCATGCCGTCATTTTGTTGGCCGGGGCGAATTCTCCTCAAGCGCCGAATTTTTTATGGCCCTCGGGGCTCTCCGGCTGGTTATCGCGGACGTCATCGCGAAGCTCTCCGCGACTTCATTACAGACAGAATAGGCGTATAGCATAAGCGTTTCCGCGCGATCGGCTGCTTGATGCCCTCTCGACAAAGACTTACGTCGCCAGGGTTTTAGGGGTTTTGCTGGTCAAGGACGGCCTGGAACCGTGAAGCCGAACTTTGAGAATCACGGTTATCGTGACAAATTTTGGGATGCCGCGTATTGCCAGCTTCCGGCGCAGGGTAATCGCCCGGTTGGCGAAGGTGCTTTATGATGTAGTGCGACGGCAAGATTTGATGGGATGCGAGCGGCGCGCGGCCGGCGTTAAGATGCGGATCGGGGGTCGACACCCACCCGGCCGATCGCCGGCAGCTTCAGCCCCGGCCCGAGCCGCTCAAGAGCAGCTGGCGATAGAGCTGGACCCGCGTTGCGCGCAGTCCAGGAACGCCGTAACGCTCGAATGCCTCGACCCAGCTCGCCAACTCGTCTCGAGACAAGCTGTAGAGATGACAGACTTCCTCAAACGTAGTCTCTCCTTCGCGCAAGGCAGCGAGGACCGTCGCCTTACGGCGCGACACCCAACGTTCGCCTGGAAGAGGCAGCAGCGGAGAGCAACGCCCGTCCGGCTGTTGTACCGTCTTGAAGCGCATCATCGTAGCTCCGTTTCTGGCGCTGTTCGGCGCGGGGCGGTTCTGCCGACCACGGAACAGCGTCGGCGGAAATGATCGCATCGGGTTTCGCCGGAACCTTGAAGACGGCCTTTATTTTTGCTTCAGATTCTCTAAAGACGCCCGCGAAAGGCCCGGGTCGGAGCGGAGGAAAAGGCCGGCGCGGGGACCGCTCCGATCTCCCTCCGCGGAGGAAGAGCGCGAGGCGCGCTTTCCGAGCGACCTCTCGCGCTATCGCAGAGAAGGCAATTGTACCCGTTTCACACAACGCGCCGTTGGGACGAACGTGCCGCGCCTACGCCCACGGCGCTCGTCGAGGCCGATGATCAAGGCAACCCCCTTCGTTTGACGGCAGGTCTTTGTATCGATTACACAAGGCCGCCACCGAGGAGGCTAAGCTATGAAAGAATAGGCAACGGAAATCGTCGCTGCGTATCTGCGCAGGAACAAGGTTGCCACGAGCGACATACCCGCCGTCATCGCCCAGGTGTACGAGGTGCTGACCGGGCTCGGCCCGGTGTCGTCGGCCGAACCTGATGGAGCGCCGTTAAAGCCGGCCGTGCCGATCCGGCGCAGCGTTCATGCGGACTTTCTCATCTGCCTGGACTGCGGTGCTAAGGCGCAAATGCTCCGTCGGCATCTAATGACTGCACACGGCTTGACACCCGACGACTATCGCCGACGTTGGAACTTGCCGGCCAGTTACGCGGTGGTCACTGCGAAGTACGCCGCGCGCCGAAGCGAGCTCGCCAAAGCCGCGGGGCTCGGGAAGCGAAAGCAGGCGGCTACCGGGAGCGCCGTGGGCTACGAGACATAAAGGACCAGCGCCCGGTGCAACGTTTTACCTCCCGGCGAACGGGTCAGCTTTAGTCAGGCTGACGCCAATAGTAGCGTGCGCTCGTCTGCGGGCGCCCTAGCTTTGTCCGGCCAGGGACCCGGCTGCTGTTGACACGAGGCGAGAGGATGGGCGCGGGCGGCGGAGTACGCTACTTTGCGCTGCTCTCTGGTTTTAACTTTGGCAGCGGCTCTCCGATCGGGTGCGCTGCCTAAATTTTCGCCCGATGGCGCACGCAGATGAGATCGAGAGCCCCGAGAGATACCAACAAGTTGCGTGACCTTTTAGATACATCTCTTACAAAGATTAGTTATCCCCCGAACAACTTTCTTGACGAATCCGACATTCTTTGAGGATCAATGCATTAAATGATTCCGCCTAAATTTTAGGCGCTCCGTCAAGCGCCGCACGGCGCCTCACTGTTACGCTCAGGTGACAGGCGTTACGCACAAACTTTTCCACAGAACTTGAGGATGGTCTTCGCACGTCCTCTTAACCGAAAGGTCGATCAATAGTTTAACGACCCCGACCAGCAATTTGGGGCAAGATGCCTGCTCGGGCGTCGCTGAAGTCGGCACTGGCGAAGCCAAATCCGCCTCGGCGCCGAAGCCCGCCGTTGATCACTGCTATCAGCGGCGCCTACGCGCAGCCGGCCCCGCCGCCGGTTACAGAACCGGCGATGGGTTACCGTGGATCGACCAATAGAGGGAATTATCCCGATGATTTTCGGCGCTCATCGCCAAATCGTCATATTCCTTGGTAAGCTCCTTCATCTGGTCCTGCAAGTCTAGATCGATCATCGCCGCTGCTTTGCGTCGTAATTCCTCGGCACGGCGGCGGTAATAATCGGGATTCAGCATCGAATATCCGCCCATCGACAAAAGGATTATATCATTAGGACGGACATCGGCCGTGTTTGTTGCAATTGACCGCAGCCATCATGGCGCAGGCACCGCTCTAGTCGATTTATCGGCGTGGGTAGGGAAGCCGTTGAACCCGCTGCGGCAACGGCACTCGCGGCATTACGGTTAATAAAGTAGTAAAATAGTTAATATCGCAATTTATGATTGATTTACCAGAAATTTTATAGATAGTGCGGCTTCCCCATTTCAAGGCGTCGAAAGTGAAGATATTTTGCGAGATATTGCGTGACGTCATCGGCAAAATCGCATTTCTAGCCGCGTCCGCGCTCTGCCGCCTTGTATTCGATGCTTTTCAACGCATTAGTCTAAGCGTGGCCGGCGCTCCGGTGAGCATCACACACTCCCCGCAATAGCGTCTCGAGCTACGTCGCGGTCAAATATCACGGTAGCCATGCTCTGTAGTTGGTTGGGGCATTTACTCGGTGGGTTTGTTGTATTCTGCATCCTCAGCCCCTTTTTGAAACATGGTCCGGCCGAGCCGCTGGTTCTGTTGGGTGGGGCTGTACTGATCGCCTCCGTTTTGCGGGGGCACTAGCTTTGTATTCCCTGACTGCCCAGCGGTTGCAACCTAGCACGCTGGATGCTGATCTGAGGCCGATGCATCGCGCGCTCGCCGACCTAATTGAGCGCCGTAAGAGCACAATCCACATGCCAATCCAGCGTGCGATGCTCGCGCGTATGATTCACGACCTTGAAGTGGAAATGGCTATCCGGAAGCTGGTGCTGTTCCCAATGGATCGTCGCCGAATTTAATCGAGCACAAGAAACCTCACCGGGTGAGAGCGGGGTCGAAGGCTTCCTTTTCTTTTGCGGGGTGGCGGGAACCCTATCGGCGACCATAACGACGTTAACGCCGGATAGACTCATACTGAGCAAAACTAGGCGTTACGCGATTCCGGTTTCAATCTTCATCTGGAGCGACCACAGCAGCACGCCGGCGCAGGGAAAATGGCGCAAACGCTTGGCAAAATCGGCCTGAGGGGCTTAAGCTGGATGATCCTCGGTGGAGGGCGACATGACCATGCTCGACACGCTAGGCGTCGTGCTATCCGTCTGCCTACTGCTCGTAGGGTTCTTCATTTTGTTTACAGCCTGGCATCCTTTTGTCTGAGCAGGCTCGGATAGACGGAAGCCTAGAAGCGTTCAGCCTCGTTCTGGAGCTGGAGACGCGAACAAAAAGGGCCGCGCTGATGTCCGCGCGCGGCCAGTTAGCTGATGTGAATGAATGCCCTTAAATATCGCTATGGTAACCCTGCTGCGCCACCCGTCGCGCCTCCAACCCCCTCCTCTCCTGGCAAGCAACAGATTTTGTCGATCGTGCGGGCGTACCCGCTGTGACCGCGCCTACGCCGTTGAAATCGGCGCCGGGGCGGCTGGATCTGTTTGCTAAGCATCCGGCCGGCTGGCCGCGCCTGCTGTCGCATTTTCTACTTGGCGATATAGCTGGACCCGGGTTGCGCGCAGCCCGGCAATACCGTGGCGCTCGAAGGATCCGGCCCAGCTCGCCAACTCATCTCGGGACGAGCTATAGACCCGACAAATCTTTTCGACCGTGATCATTCCATCGCTCGAGGCAGCAATGATCATGGCCTTTCGGCGGGACACCCAACGTTCGCCCGGAGAAGGCAATCGCCGGCTTAGTGCATCGTCTTTGGGGGCCATGGGGGAATTCCTACTACAATACACAACTCAGTATTGCGTCCGGGCGGCCGGCTTGGATGCACGCTGGCGAACAAAGAGATACTTTGTCTTAAATGCAGTTCTTTGGTGCCGAAGGCGCACGAGGCAAGACAGCTTCCGGCATTCGGCCGCGACTAGATGGTCCGACCCCAGGCCAGGAATTCTGACATCGGACAACGAGCTCATCGATTTGCTGCTCTTGTTCTAATGAACGGTCATGGATGCAAGGCTGAAGGAAGAGGTCCGGCATACAGGGGAGAACGCCGGACCTCGCTTCCTGTCGGAGAAAGCGGCGCAGCAGGCCGCAACGTTAACGATTATACGTCTGCTGGTTGCATGTATCATCAACGAAAAGCGAAAACCACAAGGGTTGCCGCGGCCTTCTTAACCGGTTTTATGGCGTAAAAGTCGGCGGCAAAATTCACCACTCGCGACCGCGAACGCCAATTATCGTAAGCGGAGCGGATCAGCGTTGCGACGACGGTTCATACGGCATATCAGCAAGATGAAGCAACTCGGCACTGTTACCCGATCGAGTCTTGAATCGCATGCTGGCTTGATGGGCTCCGGAGAAACGCGGGGATATCGATGAAAAAGTTCCTCATCGGTGTAGGAGTGGCGATGCTTGTGACCGGTTGCCAAGACTCATCCACTCTCAGTAGCGGCAAAATTAGGCAAATCCAGATTGGCGCAACCACAAGAGAAGAAGTAATAAAGATGATTGGACCGGCACAACACAACAATCGTGCCGAGGCCGTTTGGATAGAAAGTTATACCGCTCACCCATCGCTCCTGACGCCAATAGAAAACCAACCAAAACACGACTTGCATCGGGTTCTTGATATCCGTTTTTCATCGACAAATATTGTGAAATCCTGTGATGTATATGTAAGAGATATTGATGCATCGAACTCAATGCATTATAAATGTTCTGACTTCTGAGCAGCAACAAACGGTGCGCGCTGCTAGGTCCGCGACGGGCGCAACGAGGCTTCGTGGCGAACGCGCGATTTCGTTCGGTCGAGAGGTCGCTATCTTTCGATGCAACTCAGACCGCGATCGAGGATTGTGCTCCGGTGTTATCCGTATGGGACCGCAATTTCGTGTCCCTGGTCGCATTGAAGGAACTCCTCAACCTTTGTGCGCCTTGTCGCGCGCAGAGGCATCAGGGTTCCTTCCATGACATAACATCGGGGGCACAGATAACCTGGGCCGTTGCTAGGGACATAGCTTGGCAACCGGTTCGTTGCCGCACGAGCCAGTTTAATGTCCGCTTTCGTGGCCTGTAGCTGCTCCCTGAGCCGTCTCTCTTCTAGTTCGAGTAGGCTCAGGCGTTTTTTTATTGCCTCAGATGACCGGCCCCCGTTTAGTGGTCCGGTTGGAATGTTAGTTTAGGGTTGGCCGCGGCGCCAGCGTAGGCCATGCGGCGAGTGCCGGGACGAACACCTCCGGGGCTGGAGCGCGATAGCCG
>Ga0210398_10006404_pt1 | contig 10823 bp, 8 predicted proteins | sample IncBWC4OmetaG_FD_161047 | JGI IMG/M metagenome (GOLD analysis project Ga0210398, IMG submission 161047) | Forest soil microbial communities from Barre Woods Harvard Forest LTER site, Petersham, Massachusetts, United States - Inc-BW-C-4-O | ecosystem: Environmental > Terrestrial > Soil >... | reverse complement strand
CACCTCGCTGTAGACGCCGGCCCACCGCCGCTGGACCCGGGGCAGCGCCCGGCCGAGCAGCGCCTCGGCGCGGGCCCGCAGGTGGTCGTAGGCGTCCTCGTCCACGTCGAAACCGAACGGCTCGTCGTAGGAGTGGGTGTCGCCGATCGTCAGCCCGCCGTCGGCGCGCTGTACGAGCAGCAGCTGCGCCCGGCTCGCCGCGGCCGCCGGGGACTGCGGCCCGAGCAGGCCGCGCGAGGGCACGTCGTAGGCCGGGTAATAGCGCAGCGAGTCGCCGTCCGCGACCGACGTGGTGAGCACGTCGGGGAACGGCGCGGTCTGCATCATCTGCAGCCGCACCCGCCGCAGCGTGTGCGGGGCCGCAGCCAGGTGTGGCCCGGCCACGCCGGTGAAGTTCGCGCCGGTGCACAGCACCACCAGATCACCCCGGTACCACCGGCCCCGCTGGTCCCGCGCCCCGTGCGCGGCGACCTCGACCGCCTCCCGGCCGGGCAGCCACTCATACCCGGGACCGGCCAGCGCGGCCCGCAGCGCCGGGAGCGCGACCCGCGGTTCCACGATCGCGTCGGCGCGGCAGTACAGGCCGCCGGCGAACGACCCGCGCAGCGCCGGGTTCACCGCGCGCACGCCGCCGGGGTCGAGCAGCTCGAAGTCGCGTTCCTTGGCGTCGGGCAGGTCGGCCGCCTCGTGCAGCACCCGCAGCTCGGCCTCGTCGGCGGCCACCGTCAGCGACCCGGCGGGACGGAACCCGGTGCCAGGGGCGGACGCGGCGATCTGCTCCCACAGTTCCCTGGCGCGCAACGCCAGTGCGAGCTCCGGGCCCGCGCGCCGCCCGCTCACCCAGATGAGGCCGAAGTTCCGCACGCTAGCGCCGCGCGCTTCCGGCTCCCGCTCCAGGTGCACGACCGAAAACCCGTGCCGCCGCGCCATGATCGCGTGCATCGTGCCGAGCACGCCACCCCCGACGATTACCGCCCGCTGCCCAGTCACGAGAGTCAAGTATAACTTGGCTAGCCAACTTCGGGGTGACGGCGGGTCGGCGGGGAGTCACCACGCGTACGTTCGGAATGATCTCCTAAAAGCGGGGTGCGGGAAAGCGCGTTGACCGAGACCGAGTTGCGGATGCTGAACGCGGTCGAGGATCCCACGTACCGGTCGTCGGACCACTCCACCGGGCGCCCCGAACGATCCGTGGTGAACCGCCGCTCGCGCAGCAGCGGCACGGCCGGGCGGACGCCCAGCCAGCGGGCGTCCTCGGCGGACGCCGGCACCGCGTCGATCACGTGCTCGGCGTCGGTGAACACGATGCCGAGCTCCTCGAGCCGCTCGGTGATCGAGTCGACGGTCAGGTCCATCCCGGCGACCAGCTCCCCGACCCGGTCGGGGTAGGTGGCGCGCTCCACCATCACGGGGCGCCCGGACAGCAGGCGCACCCGGGCCAGGTACAAGACGCGGGCGCCGGGATCAAGCACGAGCCGTTCGGCCTCGGCGGCGGTGGCGGGGCGCCGGTCGAGGGTCACCACGCGGCCGCCAGGCACCTCGCCCATCGCCCGTGCCCACCGGGAGAACGACAGCAGCTCGCCGAAGCTCTGCACCCGCGGGCCGCCGACGACGATCCGGCGGGCGCCGCGGCGGGACGCGATCACCCCGTCCGCGCGCAGCGCGGCGAACGCTTGCCTGATGGTGCCGCGGGACACCGAATAACGCTCGGCCAGCTCGCTTTCCGACGGGAGCTTGGTGTTCGCCGGGTAAGTGCCGGCCGCGATGGCGGCCTTGATGTCTTCGGCCACCTTGCGGTACAGCGAGGACCCGGTCATGCCAACAGAGCGTACTTCGCTGAACGCGATAGTTGCTGCCAGGCCAGCTTTCCCGCGCTATGGTGGCCTTTGAGGTAAAAGCCCGTGTTTTCCCTCCGGGGGCGGAGGTCATCGATGACCAGCGACGAGAGCGGCAACCGTTACACGGTGGCCGACATCGACATCACCAGGCCCAATGTCGCGCGCGTCTACGACTGTCTGCTCGACGGAAAGGACAATTTCGCCGCGGACCGCGAGCTCGTGCGGCAGATTCTGGAGGTCGCGCCCAAGGCGCACCTTTCCGCCAAGAGCAATCGCGTTTTCCTGCGCCGGGTGGTGCATCACCTGGTGGTGGAGGCGGGCATTACCCAACTGCTCGACCTCGGCTCCGGGCTGCCCACCCAGGGCAACGTGAGCGAGGTGGCGCACGCGATCGACCCGACGATCCACGTCGTGCACGTCGACAACGACCCGATCGTCTACACCCACAGCAAGGCCCTGCTCACCGACACCTGGACCACCGACATCGTCGTCGGCGACATCCGCAAGCCCGGCGAGATCCTGGCCGATCCCGACGTCCGCCGGCTGATCAACTTCGACAAGCCCGTCGGCGTGCTGCTGTTCGCGATCCTGCACCACCTCGAGGACGAGGAAAATCCCGGGTGGGTAGCGGCCCAGCTGCGGGACGCCGTGCCGCCGGGCAGCTACCTGGCGCTGTCCAGCCTGCGCATGCCCGGCCCGGAGGTTCCCTTGCTCCGCGCGGCGACGGTCGAGGGCGAGAAGCTCCTGCGGGGCACGCTCGGCAACGGGCGCTTCCGGGAGGACGAGGAGATCCTCGGGTGGTTCGGCGACTGGGACCTCCTCCAGCCCGGGCTCGTGCCGATCGTGGAATGGCGTCCCCCGGCGGGCACGCCGATCGAGCGGGACGAGCTCTACCACGGCTTCTCCGGCGGCGTCGCCAGGAAACTGGAGCGGTAACCTCGGTCCGCTTCGCGGAATGCCTGAGGGCGTGTGATGGCTTACGCAGGTACGTGCTGACCTACTGCCGACCTACCCGGAAGAGAGCCCCGTCATGGACCGCGCCGTCAAGATCCCGGACGCCACCCACCCGATCACGATCCGCCCGACCGGTTCCCGCGTGACCGTGCGCGTCGGCGGCGTCACGGTCGCCGAGTCGGACAACGCCCTGTCGCTGGCCGAGGCGTCTTACCCGGTGGTGCAGTACATCCCCATCGCCGACGTCGACCAGAGCCTGCTGCGCCGCGCCGAGAGCCACACCTACTGCCCCTACAAGGGCGAGGCCAGCTACTACAGCCTCCAGACCCAGGACGGCGCGACCGAGACCGACCTGATCTGGACCTACGAGCAGCCGTACGACGCGGTAGCGGAGATCGCCGACCACGTGGCCTTCTACCCGAACCGCGCCGAGATCACCGTCGGCTGAGCCTTCCGGCCGTCGCCGCCCGCTGGCGCCGCGCGCCGCGGAACGTCGTTGGCCGCCTGAGTCACCGTCGGCTGAGCCTTCCGGCCGTCGCCGCCCGCTGGCGCGCGCGCCGCGGAACGTCGTGGCCACCTGAGTCACTTTCGCCGCAGGGGTCGCAGCCGCCGCAGCCAGGGCCGACTCGTTCGAGCCGATCGCATCGGCGCTGAAACTTTGACCGCCTATCACCGGTCAAAGTTTCAGCGTTAGCGTCATTGGGCTGATAACAGCAAGAAGCGGGCGGGCCGGCGCCCGGCGATCGGCGGGGGGCGTGCCGTCCGCCCTGCCGATTGCGCAATCGACCTGCTCTATTGGTGTCGATTGCGCAATCGACAGGTTGGCAGGAGTCGTGAGCCGCCCTCACCGGGCTGATAACAGCAAGAAGCGGGCAGCGCGGCGGCGGGGCACGTGGTACCTGGGGCCGTTAGACGATCGTGCCGAGGGGGTGTTCCAGGCGGGTCGTGAAGGCCGCCAGCCAGCGGGCCGCTAGGGCGCCGTCGATCGCGCGGTGGTCGACCGAGAGGGTGCAGCGCATGATCGTCGCCACGGTGACGGTGCCGTCAGCGACGACCGGCTGCTGTTTCGCGGCGCCGACCGCGAGGATGCCGGCCTGGGGCGGGTTGATGATCGCGGAGAACCCCAGCGTGCCGTACATGCCGAGGTTCGAGACCGAGAACGTGCCGCCCTCCAGTTCGTCCTGACGCAGCCGCCGGTCCCGGGCGCGCCGCGCGAGGTCCTGCGACTCCCGCGCGATGTCCGACAGGCGCTTACTACCGACACCGCGCAGCACCGGCGTGACCAGGCCGCCCTCGGTAGCGACCGCGATCGATATGTCGACAGACCCGTGCTCGACCAGGCCTTCGTCGCTCCAGGTGACATTCGCCTCCGGCACGTCGCGGAAGGCCGCCGCGACCGCCATGATCACGAAGTCGTTGACGGAGATCTTCACCGGCACGGTCTCGTTGACGCGCGCACGCAGCTCGAGCAATTCGTCGACGACACACTCGGTGGTCATGTAGAAGTGCGGGATCGTCGCCTTTGATTCGGTAAGCCGCCGGGCTATGGCGCGGCGCATGGGCGTGTGCGGGACGATCCTGTCGCCGGCCGTGGACGCTGGGGGGAGCGGGGGCCTTGGGGCAGATTCCTGGCGGCTGTCCTGCGGAACACCGCCAGGAATCTCCCCGGCGGCCTCCGCTCCCTGCGGGGCGGGGACCGGCGCGGCCGGCTCGGTCGCCAGGAACTGCTCTAGGTCGCGGCGGACTATGCGGCCGTTCGGGCCCGTGCCCGCTATCGCGGCTAGGTCGATGCCTCTCTCCCCGGCGATTTTCCGCACTAGCGGGCTAGCGAAGACCCTGGATCTGGCGCCTGCGGCCGCCGGCTGGTGGCCGTTCGTCGTCGATGGCCCATCGACGACACTCTTTGGTGGTCGATGGGCCATCGACCACGTTGGGCTCGGCGGCGGTGCGGCTATGGAAGCGGCGGGTGTTGCGGCTGCGGCTGGTGCGGCATCGGGCGCGGGCGCGGAGACGGCTGGCGCTGCGAAAGAGGCTGACGCTGCGGGGGCGGAGGCTGGCGCGGCCTCGGGCGCTTCGGCGGCAGGCGCTTGGCCGCTGAGGGCGGCGTCTATGTCGGCGTCGGTTTCGCCGGCGCCGACGAGCACAGCGATCGGGTCGCCGATCTCGCCGGTGTCGCCGGCCGCGAGGACCAGGCGGCCCACGATGCCGGCCTCTTCCGCGGCGTACTCGACCAGCGCCTTCTCGGTCTCGATCTCCGCGAGAGGCTGACCGACCGCGACGCTATCCCCGGGCGCGACGAGCCAGCTGGCGATCGCCGCCTCGGTCGCCCCCGCCAGCACAGACGGCATGCGCACGACAGAAGCCATCAGCGCCCGACCTCCCCCGTGGGGAGCGGGGACCGCTGGGGAGATTGCTGGCGGCGTTCCGAAGGACTGCCGCCAGCAATCTTCCCCTCGGGCCCAGCACCCCCCATCGCGGCGCGCACACGCTCGAGGCCCAAGACCACGTCCGAGGTCCGCGCGATCGCCGCCCGTTCCAGCACCTTAGAGATCGACGGCGAAGCCTCGCTGCCGGTCACCCGCTGCACCGGCTGGTCGAGCCAGTCGAAGAACCGCCGCTGGATCTCGTCGGCGAGCCACCCGCCGTACGACGTCCCGAGCGCGCCCTGCTCGACGATCAGTACCGCGTTCGTCTTCTTGACCGACTCCCCGATCGTGGCCCAGTCGATCGACGCCCGGTCGAGGAACCGCAGGTCGACGAGCTCGGCGTCGATTCCGGTCTGCTCGATCGCCTCTGCCGCGTGGGCGACCATCGACAGGTACGTCAGCACCGTCACGTCCGAACCCGGCCGCCGCACCGCCGCGCGGCCGAACGGGATCTGGTAGTCCAGGTCGTCGACCGGGATGTCGCCTTCCGAGCCGTACAGGTCCACGTGCTCGAGCACGAGCACCGGGTCCTCGATCGCGAGCGCGGCGTTCATCATGCCCACGTAGTCGAACGGCGTGGACGGGGCCATGATCCGCCACCCAGCCGACGTCGCGAAGATGCCAACCGGGTCCATGCTGTGCTGTGACCCGTAGCCGGTGCCCATCGCGACCTTCGTGCGCAGCACGAGCGGCACCGGGTTCCGGCCGCCGAACATGTGCCGGGCCTTCCCGATCTGGTTGAACACCTGGTCGGCGGCGACCCACAGGAAGTCGGGGTACATGAACTCGACGACCGGCCGGAACCGGCCGTCAAGGGCGAGCCCGCCGCCCAATCCCGCGAACGCGTTCTCGCTGATCGGCGTCCCGAGCACCCGCCCCGGGAACTTCTTGGAAAGGCCCCTGGTCGCCCCGTTGGTGCCGCCGTTGAGCCGGTGCACGTCCTCGCCGAGGACCACAATCCGGTCATCGACGGACATCCGCCGGTCCATCACCCGCCAGACCCCGTCGATGAACTTGCCGCGCTTCAGCGGCCCGGTGAAGTCCGCCTGCTCCACGACGCGCGCGCCGGCGATCTCGGACAGGTCGCCGCGGATGCCGACGTCGACGAACGCCGGGTCCGGCCACAGCGACGGTTGGATGCGCCTCACGCCAGGTTTGGCGTCCGGGTCCTGCTCCACCAAAGCGCCAGCGACAGCCTTCATCGCCTCCACCGCCTGCGACCGGACGGAAGCGACGCCGTCGGCGTCGATCAGGCCGAGCTTGGTCATCTCCGCCGCGACCCGCTCCAGCGGGTCGCGGGCCCGCCACGCGGCCTCCTCCTCCTTGGTCCGGTAGCCGAACGCGGAGCCGGGGAACGGGCCGTTCTGGTGGAAGTAGCGGTAGACGAGCGCCTCGATGACCACCGGGCCCTCTCCGGCCCGCATCCGTGACAGGGCCCGCTCCATCGCCAGGTGCACGGCCAGCGGGTCCATGCCGTCGACGCGCCAGGCCGGGATGCCGAAGCCGAGCGCCCGCGCCGACAGGCGCGGCTCCCCGGTGGCCTCCTCGACGGTGGTGGAGACGGCGTAGCCGTTGTTCTCCATGAAGAAGCACACCGGCAGGCCCCACGCGGACGTGAGGTTGAGGCTCTCGAGCACCGAGCCGATGTTGACCGCCCCGTCGCCGAAGTACGTGACGGTGACGTCGGAGGTGCCGGAGTGCTTCTGCGCCCAGGCGTTGCCGGCCGCCATCGGCACGCCGCCGCCGACGATCGCGTTGGTGCCGAGCGCCCCGGCCTCGAACCACTGGAGGTGCATGGAGCCGCCGCGCCCGGCGCAATAGCCCTGGGCGAGCCCGAGGATCTCCGCCAGCGTCCGCTGCAGCACCTCCGCGACCTCGGGGGTGACCAGCGAACCCAGGTCCAAGACGCCCTTCGTTACGTGGGTGAGCGACTTGGCCAGGAACTGATGGTGGCCGCGGTGCGAGCCGTTGACCGCGTCGGCCGAGCGCAGCGACACGATCGAGCCGACCGCGCCGCCCTCCTGGCCGATGCTGGAGTGCGCGGGACCGTGCACGAGCCCTTCGCCGGCGAGTTCGAGGACCGTCTCCTCGAACGCGCGGATGAGGTGCAACTGGCCGAGCATGGTGGCGAGCAGGGCCGGGTCGGCGGCCTTCCAGTCCGCCGCCGTGGTGCTCAGCTCGTTCCAGTCGGCTCCAGGCGGGAGGCGCTTCAGGCGTGGCATGGGACGAGGTTATCGCGCGAATGTATCCACATCAAGAAGAAACGGTGGACAATCCCCGAGAAAGCCGCGTACGTTCAGAATGATTGGATACATACGTGCAGGAGAGCGAGGGCTCGTGACCAGAGGGATTCCAGGGCTGCGGGGCGGGGACCACGTCGGGATCACCGTGCCCGACATGGAGCAGGCGCATGCCTTCTTCACCGAGGTGCTCGGCTGTGAGTACGTCTACTCGCTGCCCGAGATGCGGCACGACGACGACTGGATGCTCGAGCACCTGAACGTGGACCCGCGCCGGGCGGTCAGCGAGATCCGGTTCTACCGCTGCGGCTTCGGCTTGAACTTCGAGGTCTTCGAGTACGAGCCCCACGACGACCAGCGGCCGGAGCCCCGCAACAGCGACCTGGGCGGACACCACATCGCCTTCTACGTCGACGACATGGACGCGGCCGTCGACTACCTGCGCGCCAACGGCGTCCGGCTGCTGGCCGGGCCGGTCGCGAGCCGCAACGCCTCGGCCGGGCAGCGGTGGCAGTATTTCCTGTCCCCGTGGGGCATGCAGTTCGAGCTGGTGAGCTACCCCGGCGGGAAGGCGTACGAGAAAGAGGCCACGGTGAAGCTCTGGCACCCCGGGCACCCGGCGGACTGAGGCGTGACCAGTGTGAACAGCGTGGTCAGCGACACCGGCTACCGCGTCGACAACGTCGCCAGCCACCGGATCGCGGACAGCCTGCGCGCCGCGATCCTGGACGGCCGCTACCAGCCCGGCGAGCGGATCAGGCAGGAGGACGTCGCGGCGCGCTCCGGCGCGAGCCGGATCCCGGTCCGCGAGGCGCTGCGGATGCTCGCCGCCGAGGGTCTTGTCACCCTCGTCGCCAACTCCGGCGCCTGGGTCGCCAGGCTGACCGTGGCCGAGTGCGCCGAGATCTACATGATCAGGGAGCGGCTCGAGCCGCTGCTGCTGCGCACCAGCATGCCGCTGTTGGCCCCGCCGGTCATTGACCGGCTGGCCGAGCTCGCCGGGCAGATGGAAACCCTGGGGGCTGACGTGGACGCCTTCATGCGCGCCGACCGGGAGTTCCATTTGTCCAGCTACGCGGGCGCGGCGTCGGGGGAGACGGGGCAGATCATCCACCGGATGTGGAATACGACGCAGCACTACCGGCGCGAGTTCACCAAGCGGGCGGCCCGCGGTACGACGGGCGACGGCGACGGCCCGGACGGCGGCCTGAGCGTCACCCACCTGGAGCACCGTCTGCTGCTCGACTGCGTGCGCAGGCAGGACCCGGACGACGCCGAGCGGGTCCTCGTCACCCACATCCGGCGCACCCGGCTCGAGCTCCAGAAGCATCCCGAGATCTTCGCGCGGTAAGCCCTCCGTGACTTGACAAACAGGCTGCTCACCGTCAAAGTTGCAAACGTTTGCACTACCCTATATCGTCACCGTAATTACCCCGAGTCGCGAGGAGGACGCGTGGCCAATGGCGGACCCACCGTGGGCTGGATCGGCACCGGACGGATGGGCTTCCAGCTAGCCTTGCGCCTGCTGAAGGCCGGCAACGACGTAGCCGTCTACAACCGTACCAAGGCGAAGGCCGAGCCCCTCGCCGCCAGCGGCGCGAAGATCGTCGAGCGCCCCGTGGACCTCGCTGACCGCGACATCGTGTTCATCATGGTCGCCGCCGACCGTGACCTCGAGGCGGTCCTGACTGGCGACGGGGGCCTGCTGACCGGTCCCCAGGCGCCGAACATCATCGTCGACTCCTCCACCGTCTCACCCGAGGCCTCCGCCGCGGTCCGCGCCGTCGCCGCCGGCTGCGGCGCGCAATTCCTCGCCGCCCCGGTGAGCGGCAACCCCAAGGTCATCGCCGCGGGCAAGCTGACCGTCGCCGTCTCCGGCCCGAAGCAGGCCTTCGACGCGGTCGAACCGCTGCTCACCACGTTCGGGCGGGGCGTCACCTACTGCGGCGACGGCGAGTCCGCGCGCCTGGTCAAGATCGCCCACAACGTCTTCCTCGGCGTCGTCATCCAGGCCCTGACCGAGATCACCGTCCTCGCCGAGCGCGGCGGCGTCAGCCGGGCCGCGTTCCTGCGCTTCCTCAACGACTCGGTCCTCGGCTCGGAATTCACCAGGTACAAGTCGCCCGCCCTCGTCAACCTCGACTTCCACCCGTCGTTCACCAGCGTGCTGCTGCGCAAGGACCTTCAGCTCGGCCTGGCCGCCGGGAAGGAACTCGGCGTGCCGATGCCGCTGGCCGCCGGGGCCGACATGCTTCTCGCGCAGGTCATCGGGGCCGGCTACACGGACCAGGACTTCGCTACGCTGATTCTTGAGCAGGCCCGCCGCTCCGGCTACGCGATCGAGGCGGAGAACGTCGAGGTCGACGACGGGCTCGCTCCAGAGGAGGCCTGAGCCAGATGTCGCAGCGTCCGGCCGGCGTGCGCCCCATCGGGGCCCCCGGCCACATGGGGGTTGACTACGAGGAGCGGGTCGACTTCGGCCGGCTGCGCGAGTACCGCCTCGCGCGGGCGAAAGCCGCGCTCAACGCCAGCGACTGCGGCGCGTTCCTGCTGTTCGACTTCTACAACATCCGGTACACGACGCAGACCTGGATCGGCGGCGCGCTCGGCGACAAGATGATCCGCTACGCGCTGCTGTTCCGGGACCGGGACCCGATCCTGTGGGACTTCGGCTCGGCCGTCAGGCACCACAAGCTGTACTCACCCTGGCTGCCCGAGGAGAACTGGCGGCCGGGCTTCCTCGGCTTCCGCGGCGCGGTCGCGCCCGACGCGGGCCTGATGCGCGACGCCGTGACCGAGATCAAGGCCGAACTGCGGAACGCCGGCATCGGCGGCGCGCCGCTCGGCGTCGACATCGTCGAGCCGCCGTTCCTGTTCGAGCTTTCGCGGCAGGGCATCGAGGTGCGCGACGCGCAGCAGGCCATGCTCGACGCGCGGGTCATCAAGTCGCCCGACGAGATCATGCTGCTCAACCAGGCCGCGGCGATGGTCGACGGCGTCTACCAGGACATCGTCGAGGCGCTCAAGCCCGGGGTGCGCGAGAACGAGATCGTCGCGCTCGCGAACAAGCGGCTGTACGAGCTCGGCAGCGACCAGGTGGAGGCGGTCAACGCGATCTCGGGGGAGCGGTGCAACCCGCACCCGCACAACTTCACCGACCGCATCATCCGCCCCGGCGACCAGGCGTTCTTCGACATCATCCACTCGTTCAACGGCTACCGCACCTGCTACTACCGCACGCTCGGGGTCGGCTCGGCGACCCCCGCGCAGCACGACGCGTACAAGCAGGCGCGCGAGTGGATGGACGCGGCGATCGACGCGATCAAGCCCGGCGTCACGACCGACACCGTCGCTTTGACGTTGCC
>Ga0210398_10006403_pt1 | contig 10826 bp, 8 predicted proteins | sample IncBWC4OmetaG_FD_161047 | JGI IMG/M metagenome (GOLD analysis project Ga0210398, IMG submission 161047) | Forest soil microbial communities from Barre Woods Harvard Forest LTER site, Petersham, Massachusetts, United States - Inc-BW-C-4-O | ecosystem: Environmental > Terrestrial > Soil >... | reverse complement strand
ATGGTGACCAAACTGGTGCAGATGGCCGTCGATCGCAAGCTCCTCCAATCGATGGGCGTGCGCGGAGCCGACTCCATTGGCGGCGCCAGTTACGCTTTCACCGATGGGGGAACCCGCTGGACCGCCGACGCCCTCCGCCAGGTTGGCTATGTCGGTCCCGCGCCTGTCCCTCTCGATCAGTTCAACGAGCAGGTGATCTACCAGAAGCTCACCAACGAAGTCATCACCTTCGATCGCATCCGCAAATCCATCGGCTCCCTCACCTTCGACGACGCTCTCATCGAGCAGTGCGGACCCGGCCTGAACTCCGGCCGCGCCATGTTGCTCTATGGCCCCCCGGGAAACGGAAAAACCTCCATCGCCCGCTGCCTCGCCAATGTCTTCAGTGACATCATCTACCTGCCCTACGCGATTGCCGTCGAGGGCCAGATCATCCGTCTCTTCGATCCCGCCGTTCATGTCGCCGTCGATCCTGCCGGCCTCAACGACGATCGCGGACTCCTCAAGGCCCGCGGCGATATTCTCGACCACCGCTGGGTTCCCTGCCGCAGGCCCTTTCTCGTTGCCGGCGGCGAGCTCACCCTCGAGATGCTCGACCTCCTCTACAACCCCATCGGTCACTATTACGAAGCGCCCATCCATATCAAAGCCCTCGGTGGCTGCTTCATCATCGACGACTTTGGCCGTCAGCTCGTCAGCCCCACCGCCCTCCTCAACCGCTGGATCATTCCTCTCGAAAATCGCGTCGACTACCTCAAACTCCACACCGGCAAGAGTTTCAGCATTCCCTTTGAGGAGCTCGTCATCTTCTCCACCAATATCGAGCCCGAAGACCTGATGGACCCCGCCTTTCTCCGTCGCCTGCCGTACAAAATCGAGGTCGGCGCGCCCAGTCGCGACTCCTTCCGCCGCATCTTCGAGATGGAATGCGCCAGTCATGGGCTCACTCTTTCCAGGGAGGCCTTCGACTCCATCGTCTACAAGATCGAAAAAGAAAAAGGTCTTGAATTGGCCGCCTATCAGCCTGGATTCATCGTCGATCAGGTGATCGCCACCTGCCGTTTCATGGAGCGGGTTCCGCAGATGGAGTCCCGCTACATCGACTATGCACTCGACAACCTGCGCGTCCACCGCAGTTCCACGCCGCAGCCTGAGAATCAGCCGGAGTTGCAGCAGGCGTGAAACCAAGATCAGTCCCGGGCCCCCCAATGGCACGCTCGATCAACGTCCATTCATGCAGGCCAGAGGCGCATTCCAAGCATGGATCCGCTGTTTGGCGAATGGAGTCGCGCCGCGGCCTGCAACACGATTCGCTCCGTATATCACCTTACGAAGCAACCTTCCGCCGTCGAGCCGGCGCATTCCTCTATACGATTTCAGCGAAAACATCCAAGCCATGTAGTCAGATAACTCCTTCGGATGGGCCAAAACTTTAGCGAAGTTCAGGGGCCCGGAAATCGTAAGACCTGAACTGTTGGAAACGGGGCAACCCGCTCGTCCAGTCGGGGTCCGCGCCAAACACGGAGTAATCAATACCCCCATGCGTCAGTACCACGCGATCCACTTGTCCGTAATCTCGGCAACATGGACATTTGCCGGTGACACGTCCAAAATGAAAGGCGCAGCGGTCGCGTACACGACAGACCTTGTCGTATAGCTTCCTCCAGAGCGCAGCCCGCACAGCGGGCCTATACTGTTGCGCATCCTGCCATGCGCCTGATCGTCATCCTGTTACTTGGAGCGCTGTGCCCAGCCTTGGCGCACGCCGCTCAACTCGTCACCGTCGATCAGATCCAGCAGATCCTCGCCATCTCCCATAGCGAAAACGACGCCAAACTGGCTGAGCATATCTCTTCCCTCGAAGCTGTCGAGCAAATCGATACTCCCACCCTCGTCCGTTGGCAGGCGGGCGCCCCGGGAGACCGAACGCGTGAAGCTTTGGTGCTTCTGGCTGATTCCTCCGCCTTTCTCCCTCTTCCGTCCTCCCGGATCGTCGACCAGCCCGCTCCCGACGCCGCTGGCCTGCAGCAGATCCTCGCCCGGGCCATCGACTATCTCGGCAAGGTCCTTCACAACCTGCCAAACTTCATGGCGGTACGTGACATCACACAGTTCGAGGACTCGCCCGAGCGGGAGCAACTCGATATCGCGAACGTTCCCGATGCCCATCAGCATGTGCATTCCATGGATGGCGCCGAACTGGTGGTGGGTAAGCCCTGTTTTCTGCACCTCTATCTGAGCGGCCGAAAACTCATGAAGGTTACCTATCGCGACGGTCACGAGGTTCAGGTCAATCTCTCAAAAAACGATGTAGACGCTGGCCTTCGCAGCCGCGGCGAGTTCGGCACCACCCTCGCCGTGGTGATCGGAGATGCCTTCCGGCAACAGCTTGCGTGGGATCACTGGGTGCAGAGCCCCGCTGGTCCCCTCGCCACCTTCCGCTACGTTGTTCCTGCGGGGGCATCGCATGACGTCGTCGAATATCCGTCCGACGCGGGAGTCAAACGCATCCTTTCTTCCTATCACGGCGAAATCGCCATCGATCCGGCCAGTGGAGCCGTCCTTCGCCTGACGATTATCGCTGACATGCCCCAGCCCTACGAGCACATCCAGTCGGCGCTGGTGGTCGAGTATGGTTCCGTCATGCTCGGCGACCGCACCTATATCTGTCCTCTCCGATCGGTGAACCTCGCCCGAGAGCCGCTCGCCGGAGAGTCGGAGGCCTCCGCTCCCGTGCTACGCACCTTCCTCAACGATGTTTCCTTTACGAATTACCACCTGTTTCGTGCCGACGCGCGCATCCTCGGCTCCGCCCATACCGATGATGGTCAGCCACCCCCGCAACCTCACTGACTCCTGCTGCCCCTTCGGAACAACGCGGCGGATGCCCCCGCTTGCTACTCCCTCCCGTTTAACCCAAGCTCCACTGTCCCAACCCGCCCGCTCGTCGCATCCCGCACCCCCAGGTGCAGCCAGACCGGTCCCGCCGGCACATCGATCTCCTGCCGCACCCGCACCCCGCTCTGCATATCGCGCGCCAGCTGCGCCGCTGTCAGCGTCATTTCCAGCCCTGCATCGGTAGAGTTCAGCCGTTTGCCCTCCACGTCGTAAACCGCCTGCGTCACTTCCAGCTCCACCCGCTGCTTTCCTTCCGGCACATCCTTCAGCACCAGTTGGCGCGGATCGATCGAGTAGTCCATGAAATACCGCGTCACCGGCGGCTGCAGCGGCTCCGCCGGTTTCCCTGCCGGACCCGGCGTCGGTTGCAACCCATGCAGCTCCGGATCGCCCGCCGCCAGCACCCGCGCCTCGAAAATCACCTGCGAAAGCTGCGGAACCCCATGCTCCATCGCCACCGTAATCGGGCTCGGCATTGGCGACTCCTTTCCCGCTTCCTTGCCATCCGTCGCAAAGTATCCGCGCCGATAAGCCAGTTCGTACTTCCCCTCCACCATCCGTACCGTGATCGTGTGATACGCCCCGTCGTTCTTCGCATCCGCCGGCGCATAGCCCAGCGTGTAGTAGTTCTCCCCGTCTGCGATCGCCTCCTCAACCGCCTTCCCCACCGCGTTCGTGTTGTAGAACGCTGCTCCTCCCGTCTCGGCCGCAACCAGCTTCATCTCCTGCTGGGATTCGGCCCACTGCCGCGGAGCCGTGACGTCGTTCTGCACTCCCTCGTTGCGGGCCGCCTGCAGGTCGTGATTCGTTCCGGATTCCGTCGGCGCAACCACGTTCGCTATGTTCGAGTCCGTCAACGTCATCTGCGCTCGCGCGTCCACGGGATACACCGCCACCCGCGCCCGCGCCAGTTCTGCGTTCACCATCCGTACCGCCGGCGCAAAGCGCGCCGCCTGGCTCGCATTCATACGCGACAGGTCGGGTTCGAGAGCCCCCGACAGTCCTCCCGATACCCAGATCAGATTCTTCCGTCCCGGCACCGTGCTCAGATACAGCGCCAGCTCGTTGAACGCCCCCAGCGTGATGCTCATCCGCTGCTCTTCCTGGAATGCCCGCCGATCCTTCGCGAAGTCGTTCACCTCCTGCTGCATCTCCGGGATTTGCGCGCCCATCGTTTGGCCGATCTGCTTCTCCGCGACAACATCGCCGGGGGAATCGAGCAACATGCCTTGCCTCGTCGGGCTGCTCTTCGGGTTCAGCGCCCGCTCAATCGACCCCACATCCGCCGTGAACCCCGAAATCATCCGCAGCCGTGATGCCAGCGTGAACACCGCAATCTGCGTCCCCGCCGGAATCGCGTGCAGGTACTTCAGCATCTGCGCCCGCGCATAGATCTGGTCGTTCTGCTGCGTATTCAGCGCATCCAGCAGCAGCACGTTCGCCGCGCTCGTAATCCTGTACTTCGGAAAATCGCTGTACACGTGCGGCGGCAGCACCGGAGGCGTTGCCGACTCCTCCACGTCCGTTGGCTTGTGCTCCTCGAAGACCGTGATCGTCTGCGGCTTCCCGTCTTCCAGCACCTGGAAATCCGGTAGCCGCAGCCCCTCGGCCGGCTTGCCCTTGTCCCGGACCACCACGTCCACCAGCACCAGATTGGCGTTGGCCTGAAAGGTGGGCACCGAAGCCGTCTCGCGCTGTTGTGCAGGATTTCCCGCCGCCGTAGCCCTCTCCGCCCAGCTCATCCACACCAGCAGCGAGCCTGACACCGCGACAGAAACAGTCATTAACCGGCACGACCGAATCATGGGATGTCTCCTACTCCGGCAAAGACGGACCTGTTGGAAGGCGGACCCACAGTATAGCCAGGAGTCAGAAGTTGGCGTTGTCCTCGTTACCACTTCCGTATTGTTTGAATGCTGAGTCGAGGAGGAGCACGAGGTGTTACAAAAGGCTGAACTCAGCAGGCCGCTGATTCAGAGAACAACCTCGGAGGCTCCTCAGAGGCGACATGTACTACATCGGACTGGATGTTCACAAGAAGACGAGCAGCTATTGCGTCAAGGACGCGACTGGCCGTGTGCTGCAGGAAGGCCGGATCGGCTCAACTCGGTATGAATTGGATGCGTGGATCAGAACGCTTCCGCAACCTCGCACCATGGCTATGGAAGCCACCATCTCCACCGGCTGGATCTACGATCATCTGCTGCCCCATGCTGAGGCAGTGAAGGTTGCGCATCCGCTGATGCTGCGGGCCATGGCTGCGACCAAAAAGAAGAACGACAGGATCGATGCCGGCAAGATCGCCGACTGCCTGCGCTGGGACTTCCTGCCGGAGTGCCACATCGCCCCGACTCCGATCCGCGACCGGCGGCGGGTTCTGCGTTATCGCAATCTGGTCCAGCGGCAGTCCGTGCAGATGAAGAATCGGATCTCCGGACTGCTGATGGAGACCGGCGTGAGCTACAACAAGCTGCGGCTGCACCGCATGGGCTACTTCGCGCAGCTGCTCTCCACCAACAAAGAGATCACTGCCAGCAACCGTCCGCTGTTGCATCTGTGCCGCGAGCACATCGACCGTTCCATCCGCCTGGATCGGACGCTGCTGCGCTCACGGGAACAGGATCCGATGCTAAGCGAATGGCTGCAGCGATTGGCACCGTGCCCGGCGTTGGCCCCATCACCGCTCCGACCTGGGTTCTGGAGGTGGGCGATACCTCCCGCTTCCGTTCCATCAGGCAGGCCATCAGCTACTGCGGGCTATGTAGCGCGGAGAGGAGTTCAGCCGACAGGGTGCTGCGCACACCCATCTCCAAACAGCGCAACAAGCATATCCAGCGCATGCTGGTCGAAGCGGCCAGACTGGCTCAGCGCTACAGCGAAGAACTGGCGCTGCTGTATGAACGAGAGCGGCAGCGCGGAAATGCGAACCGGGCCACGCTCGCGGTGGCTCGAAAAATGGTGGCTCATATGCTGGCCGTGGACCGACGCAAAACCGGCTTCATCCCGCGAGGGACGTTCAGGCCAGCAGCAGCCTGAAAACCCTCCCTGGAAGGATGGAAAAACATCAGGATCATCGATGCGCAGACTGCTAGGTCCCGCAGATTACCGGCCCGGGCGACGGAGGCGACTCCCGAGGCTCTCTTCGAATTGCTTCAGGACTGGCAGTGAGTCGCACTGCGCCTTCTCGAGAACGCGCCCGGGATGTCTCTGCCCACCCTTGACAGAGGACTCACATGGATGTCGGCATTTCGGACATTTCGCACCCGCAGGACAGAGGATGCCGTGAAACTTCCCGAAAGCCGGTGATACAGCCAGAACTGCAGCGGGGTGACTGCAAGGGTGCGATAAGCCAACTTCTCGATCCTTACCTGAGGTTCGGTCACGGGTTCGCCGATTTTATCTCTCCAGGTGCCCGGATGAGCCTCCGAAGGATCACGTGTTTGAAGTCCGTCTATCGCTGACCAACGGTATCTCTTTCTTCTTCATGGGCAGCGGAACGAGCATGGAGACGCCCCTCCGATAGAGCCGATAGTTTTCGCCGTGAATTTCGATGAGATCGCGCTCCTCGAACTGGATGGCCACGACGATATAGCCGGTGCACATCACCGCAAAGAACAGGTGTCCGGAGGTCATCACCGGTGCGCTCCAGAAGGCGATAAGAAATCCCAGGTAGAGCGGATGACGCACCAGGCGATAGGGGCCCGGGGTTCTGAAGCTGGGAGGTTCGTAGGGAATGCCTTGCCAGTAGAGCCACGCCTTTTTGAGACCGAACAGATCGAAATGGTCGATGAGGAACGTGCACACAAAGACCAAGAGCCAGCCAAAGCCGAAAAGAATTTTGAGCACCAGAATGACGGAGCGGTTTTCCACTTGCCAAATGACACCCGGCAGAGGCTGCCAGAGTTCGATGAGGGCCAGCAGGGCCAGACTGGCGAAAAGCACATAAGTACTGCGCTCCGCCGCCTCTGGAACGATCCGGGTCCACGCTCGTTTGAAGCCCTGGCGGGCCATGACGCTGTGCTGAACTGCGAAAGCTCCCAGAAGGGCAGCATCGATCAAGACGCTGCGGCCCCAGGAGGAGGCTGGCACGAGGATGTCCATCATCCAGACGAATCGAATGGCCAGAAGGAAAACTGCGACGAAGACCAGATAGCAGAGGATGCCGTAAAAGAGGATCAGCGTGCGTTTCATTTCCGCCTCCGAATCCGACAGGCCCACCGTCCGGGTTTCCCCCGATCGGCGAGTTCCGGGTTTTGTGGTTCTATACGGAGAATCGAAAACGGCAGGCAAAGGACGACAGCGGGGAGGAAAGAAATTTCGAGAAGGTTGCGCGGATAGCAGGAAACGGGCTTTATTGTTGCAACAAAACCGCGCCAAGTTGTCGACGGATGAACGGGTTACCGGGGAGTTTGCGATCCCAGGCCTCCCAGAGCGCCAGGCGGCGCGAGTCCATCTCCTGAGCGCGAACGGCATCACCGGCGCGCCGATCGAACTCGGCCAGGCTTTCGTAAAGGCGGGAGAGCCTGGGCGCATCGCGCAGGTCCGTGTCCGTCGCCGGTTTGGCGGCCATAATAAGCGAGAGAAGACGCTCGTCGCCGTCGACAGCGCTGCTCAGGGCTCCCGTTGCGGCCTGATACTCCGCCCATGCCGACAACGCAACATACGCTTCGCTGTCGAGCGAAAGCTTTTCTGCGGGGTAATCGTTCGTCTGGCGAAGATTGGCCAGGCTTTCCAGAGTGCGTTGCCGGGCCTCGCGGTAGCTATGCAAACGAAGCAGCGCGCCGGATGAATTCGCCAGCAGGAGCGCTCGCTTCCGCATCATGATCACGCCATTCCCGGCTTCGCGGTTCCGCCGAAGCGCAAGATCGTAAACCGCCATCGCCCGGCGAGGATCCCATCCGCGGAGGACATTGCCCAGCGGAATCGCGGCATTGCTCAGGCGCTCGCGGCTGACCGCATCCCGGGGGTCTTTCTCCGCGACGCTTTCCGCCATGTCGAATGCCCTTTGCAGAGGATCGACAGCGTCCCGCGGCCTGCCGAGATTCACGGCCCCGTCTTCGCCCAGCAGGAGACCCTCGCGCAGCAGGATGCCGAACTCGTCCAGCATGCGTCCACCCGGGTCGTCGTACGTTGCCTTCTCCACCAGGCTTTTGGCTTCATCGATATCGCGCAGCGCCCCGTCCAGGTCGCCCTCGTATCGCTCCGACTCGCTCAGCAATGTCAGCCCTGAGCGGTTCGAACCCCAGGCGACGGCATGGCGCGGCTCATCTCCACAACGCGACGAGCATACGGGACCGCGTCCGCATACGCATGCATGTTGACTTCGGCCATGCCGATATTCAAATAGAGTGCGGTCGCGGTTTTCAGGTCCTCGCCGTGCAAAGGGCCAAGCTTCACGCAGGCGTCCAGCCGGTCCGCGGATCTCCTCGCCAGCGCTGCCGCGTCCCCGTTGCGATGCTCTTCCTGGGCAAGGATCATGCGCGCATTCGCGATCTCGGCGGAGAGAAACCGCGCGCTCGCACTCTTCGGACGGGATGCGAGCAGCCGATCGGTCACTTCGTCTGCCTTTATCAGGCTGGCTTCGGCCTTCGCAGGTTCGCCGAGGTTGAAGTCGGTCGGCACTCCCTGGACTCTGGCGACCCGCAGATATCCTTCACCAATCTCCTCCATGAGCGCAGGATTGCCGTGAGCGCTGTCCGCTAGTCCGTCCAGATATTTGAGAGCGATCGACACCAGACGCCCTCGGGCCGCTGTCGATCCGGGAAGCCTTCGAATACTTGTATCCAGATCGAAGACCTGAACGGAAAGCTGCTGGAGTTGCGCGAACCGCTGCTCCGCGATGGCACGTTCGCGATTGGCGATGTACAGCCCCGCCGCGAGACTGGCGACAACGATCGCCACGGCGGATACGGGAGCCCAGTGCCGACGCATGAATTTGGTTCCGACATAGAGGAGCGTGTCCGCTCGAGCGTGGATGGGCTCATGCCCAAGGTAGCGCCGAAGATCGTCCGCCATCGCGGCCGCTGACGGATAGCGCTCTTGCGGGTCCTTTCGCATCGCCCTGGCCAGGATGATGTCCGGATCGCCGCGAAGCTGCCGCCGGAGCTTTTCCGGTGAGGTAGCCCGCGCTGTCGCCCGTGCTGCCGCACCGCTGGAGGCGGTCGTCCCCGATCCGAACGGCGGCTCCTTCTCGGTGATCGCTCGGATCAATTCCGCGGGAGAGTGCGGGCTCGGACCTGTGGGGTGCTGGCCCGTCAGTAAGAGAAAGAGCAGCACACCCAGCGCATAAACGTCGGTCGCCGTGGTGATGGCCCCGCCGGAGATTTGCTCGGGAGAGGCAAAGAGGGGGGTAAGACCGGCTACACCTTCCAGCGTCAACCGAGTCTCCGCAGGTGCAGCCCCTTCCCTCTGCAACAGTGTGGCGATACCGAAGTCGAGAAGCTTGACTTGACCCTCTTTGTCGACGAGGACGTTGGACGGCTTGATGTCGCGGTGCACGACCAGGTTGGCGTGCGCATGCGCGACGGCAAGAAGTACGTCCAGGAACAGGCGAATGCGCGACTCGATACTCAGGGATCTTCGGTCGCAGTAACTGTCGATGGGCTCCCCTTCGACATATTCGAGGACCAGATAGGGTTCGCCGCGATCCGTCACGCCCGCATCGATCAATTCCGCAATGTGAGGATGAGTGAGCTGACCGAGGATTCTCCCCTCGCGCCGGAATCGCTGCACGCCTGTTTCACTCCCCACGGCGATGCTGAGAAATTTGATCGCAACTTGTCGCTCGAACCGGCCGTCGCTGCGGCGAGCCAGCCATACGCTTCCCATGCCGCCCTGGCCGATGGAGGCGATCAAAGTGTAAGCTCCCACCGTTTGGCCAACCCATGGCGATCCGGTCATGAAGGTCGCGAGCGATCCCTCCAGGAAATGTTCTGCCGCGAGAACACGGTGCTCGCTCAGCAATTCCTCCAGGAGGCGGGCGGTCTCCGGGTTTTCGGCTCGGATCGAGTCGAGCCACGGGGCACGCTCACTCTCGGGAAGTGTTAACCCGTGATCCAGCCAGGCATTCATTTCGCGCCAGCGAGCTGCATCCAGCGGGCACATCGGCGTCAGCCTTCCCAGTCCGTCTGCATGTTCCGGTGCAGGTAGATGCGGGCCTTCTCCCACTGCCTCTGCGCCGTGCGTTCCGAGATTCCTCGAATCGCAGCGATTTCCGACAGCGATAAGCCGCAGAAGAACTTCAGATCGACAATCTCGGACAGGGACGCGTCAAGCTCGGCGAGCTGGTCCAGCGCTTCACCGAGCCGGCTGAGCTGACGGTCATCCACCATGGTCTCGACGTGCTGGTCCGTCAGGGTGGTGAACTCGAACCTGCCCCCGCGCTTTTGTGCCTGCCGATTCCGGGTGTAGTCGATCACCAGCCCCCGCATCACGCGCGCGGCATAGCCCATAAATCGGTTGCAATCCGGAAAGGCAGTTCCGTCCCTGCCCGCGATTTCGATATACGCCTTGTGCAACAAGGTGGTGGCGCTCAGGCTCACAGGCATTCCCTGATGCGCCAATTCACAGCGCGCCAGCCGGTGCAATTCGGAATAAAGGGCGCTGAACAGCGCGTCGGCGGCAAATTTGCTGCCGCTTTCGGCCGCGTCGAGAAGCGCTGCAATGGTTGGCTGGCTCTCCAAGGCGTCCTCGTGGGCGATGGGCGGACGTACTCGCTGGGGAACTGAGCGGAACTCAACTATACCGCACTCGTTCCAAAGCTGAACATCGCAAGGCGAGCCGGTTGGTGCTTACAACCCGCTCACGAATCGGAGGCTATGCCCCACTTCAAGGATTAGTACCGGGAATGGGGCTTGTGTCTCGCAATTTCAGTATTGTTTGAATGCTGAGTCGAAGAGGAGCACGAGGTGTTACAAAAGCTGAACTCA
>Ga0210398_10006402_pt1 | contig 10827 bp, 8 predicted proteins | sample IncBWC4OmetaG_FD_161047 | JGI IMG/M metagenome (GOLD analysis project Ga0210398, IMG submission 161047) | Forest soil microbial communities from Barre Woods Harvard Forest LTER site, Petersham, Massachusetts, United States - Inc-BW-C-4-O | ecosystem: Environmental > Terrestrial > Soil >... | reverse complement strand
GCCGCCCTGAACCTTGTCTTCGGTTTTTTGGAACGCCCAATAGCCGACATTGGCAGCAGACGGGATCTGCGGCCGATGCTGGGTATCAGGCAGGATCTTTGCCCGGCTGAGACGGCTGAGGTGAGATCCCGAAGCGTTTCATTTTGGTCCAGAGAGTGACGCGAGAAATTCCGAGGCTTTCTGCGGCGCGTCCCACCCGGCCTTGATGCCGGGACAATGCTTCGACAATGCGCTGGCGCTCCGCCGCGGCCCGGGCGCTGTTAAGCGTAGACTTCGACGATGGCACAACTCCTTCGGCAACTTCGCCGGGAAAAACGTCAGCCACCCCGATCCTTCCGCCGTTGGCAAAGCTAAGCGCGCGCACGAGGCGATTGCGCAGTTCCCGAACATTGGCGGGCCAATCATGCGCACGCATCGCGGCAAGCGCTTCGGCCTCGACCGGCAACGCCGGCACGCCGAGTTCCGACGCGACATCGGCGAGCAACACCTCGAGCATCGGCTCGATGTCGGCTTGCCGCTCGCGCAACGGCGGAACGGCGATCTCGATGATGGCGACGCGGTTCACCAAGTCTGGAGTGAGCTGATCGCGCAACCTCACGGCGGAAAATTGGGATGAGGCGAGAATCCTCGCCTCGAACGGCAGCTCGGTGCCTATGTCGCCGATGCGCATGAACCGCTTGCTGTCCATCGCCTGAATCAGCTTGCCCTGAACGGCCGTCGGCAACTCGCTGATCTCGTCGAGAAAGAGCGTGCCGTGACCGGCCTGCTCCAAGCCTCCGGTATGCAATTCGGCTCCGTCGGTGCCGGCACGGAGCACCTCTCCAAACAACAATCTTTCCCCGTCATGACCGGTAAGACTGCCGCATCGCAAGGCGACGAACGGCTCACTCGCGCGAGCCGAAAGATAATGGGTGAACCGCGCTGCAACTTCCTTGCCACTGCCCGGCTCGCCGACGATGAGCGCACTCACCGTGCTGCTGGCAAGGCGCTCCAGGCGGCGTTTCAACTCGAGCATGGCCACGGAGGCCATGGTCGGATCGGGCCAGCTCCTCCTGTCCGCGAACGAAAGCCGGCCACTCATGACTCGCCGCAGCGCCACGACGAGCGCCGACATGTCGTAAGGCTTCTGCAAATAATCCGCCGCGCCATGTTTGAGGAGGCGAACGGCTTGATCGACATCGACTGACGCGGCCGTAAATATAATCGGGGTCGAACCGACATAGGTCAGCGCGTCCCGGTAAATTTGCTCGACATCGCTGTCCGGTAGACGGACTTCGCTCACGATCGCGTCGAATCGCAACGAGCGAAGCAGTCCCATGGCTTGCGCACGATTTTTTGCAGCCTGCGGCCTGAACCCTTCGTTCTCAAGGGTGCTAATCAACTTCCCAGATAAATCTTCGTCCGCCTCAATCAACAGAATCTTGGCAGCGTTCGGCATTCCCCAGCTCCAACGCACCAGCCGCTCGCTTACCCTTCAACACAGCACGCGCTGAAAAAGCGATAGCGGGTACCTCCCTGGCCGGACCACCAGCATGTTGCGCAACCTTGACGCCTGTCAAGCAGATGCAACGACACGAAGCTTGCCCTTGTTTTCAGCAATTCAGTTGTGATCTGCGTCACCCAAGCGATCCGCAGGGCCGGAAACGCGATGCTTCATGGCCTTCGGCCCAACAGACAATGCGCGACAAAATGCAACTGATATTTGTATTTTTTTAGCTCGAGAACATGCCTATCCGGGGCGTTAGCGTTGATTTTTAGTTTGGGCATAGCCACCGTCCCACATGCCGTTTACTGCCACGCGCCATTTCCTATTGGGCAATTCGATATCGCGTGGCGACGGGCGCGTCTCAGATATTTCACTTGCTTTGCCGGTGTTTTGGAAGTGGTGCCCGGCCGTTGTGCGATCACGGCGGCGTGAACGAAGTTAACCAACGTTCGCCCGAGGGCGGCCCAGTCAAATTCCAAAAGCGGCCATTTTCAGCGGCGATTCCGCCGTCGGTTAAATGATCTGAACAGCGCGTTGTCACTACTTTACCTAAGAGTAGATTGACGCTTTCAATCAAAGATAGTTGTTTGCTGCTGTGTCGGAGGGTCGACTCCGGCGGGCAGAGAGGGAGGCGGCCGAACCGGGACACTGATGTGCTTTTTTGGTTACGATCGGCGTCGGGACTGATCGCCTTGCGGTTCTTTGCGGGTCGTTTGTTTCGAACCGGTCTCCAGAACAGTCAAAGTCTAAATCATTCTTATTCGACGTGAATGGCTGCCGCAGATCGTTCGTGGATCGCAGACGCAGAAGATCAGCGATTCTACGAAGTGATGGGTGTGTCTTCACGTCTAGAGGAGACACGTCATGGGTATCAATTTCTGGGATCCGAACAATCAGAATCAGGATCAAGGCCAAGGCGAAGGCCAGGGCCAGCTGAGCCTCCAGGGCCAAGGTCAGGCCCAGGCTCAGATTGCCGCCGATCTGAACGGCAATCTGAACGGCAACGGCAACGGCAATCTGAACGGCAACGGCAACTTCAACGCCGACGGCAACCTCAACGGCAACCTCAACGACAACGTCAACCACAACACCGATACGGTTTGTGTCGACGTCAGTGTCGATGCGAGCGTGACGCCGCTGATCGGCGATCTGAGCGACGCCACGGCGCTCTACATGCCGCAGGACATTGCTCAGAGCTTCACTGCCGGCGGCACCGACACCGCCATCGCTCTCGACCAGATCAACAGCCTTGTTGCCAACAACACGGCGCAAGATCTGCACAACTCGGATCATTCCAGCATGTGGGGCAGCGGCGCGACGGAATCCGGCGCTGTCGACGTCGGCGACATCAGCCAGGGCGCCTTGGCCACGGGCCAACTGCAGGGTGCGACTTCGGCGGCCGCGACGGTTGACGCGTTCACCCAGAGCATCGTTCTCGGAGCCAACATCCAGAACAACTCGTTCACCCTCACCATCACGGGCCATGATTCGGCCGTGACGGCCGGTGACGCCGCCCATCACGGGTAAATTCTAAAGCGTGAGGCCCGTGCGCTACGGCGTGCGGGCCTTTACATCCGCAACTCGACGGGGGACGGGGTCGCGGATGGCTCTGCTCTCGATTCGGCTACCGGTAATACAACCGCGTTTGTCGTAACAGCCAACGATCGAGTGGTGACATGGCCTCCTCCGACGTTCTCAACGAGCTGATTGCGCACTTTGCCGGCTACCTGCGGCTTCCTCCCGGTGACAATTACACCGTGAAGATTCTCTATGAGGGAAGCGCGGTCCCCGACACCGGCCAAGCCGACGACAACGCGAAATCCCATGCGGTCCATCACCCGGACCTCGATCAATTTCACGGCGCGCACCTGAACGTACCCCCAATACCGGCGTTCAAGCCCGACCATTTATTCTATTTCACACCGCATAAGTTCCACAACACGGACTTTCATTCTCCGCACCCAACCCTGATCCTGCCCCACGCGCTGCCGCCTTTGCTCAACGGTCCGGCCGGCGCCGGCGGTGGCGGCGGCGGTGGCGGCAATTTCCAGATTACAGCCAGCTACCAAAGCGGCGGCGACGAGACGATACTCGACATCCGCCAGGTCAACGTGCTCTCGAACAACAATTTGCTGATCAACAATCAGCAGGTGACCGCGGCGACCGAGGCTTACGAGCACAACCTAAAGCACGCCGAAAAGGTCCTCGGCGACATGGTCCAGCAGGCGAACGACGCCATTCCCAACAGCCTCAATCTCTCCGCTGACAATACATCCTCAGGTCTGCAGCAATTCGTCGAAGCGCGCGATGCGCACCCGATCAGCACGCTGGCGCAAGACGCACCGTTCTCCACCCACCCAGGGCAATACGTGAACGGAACGCCGGTCACCGACGGCTCCAATCCGCATCAGACAACCGACAACCTGCTCACCACGGTTGCCAATGCCGAGCAGACAGGGTTGACGGGCCCGCCGCAAGCACCGGCGGGCGACTACCAGCATGACCACATCGCAACAGTGTCGGTCGGCTCCAACTATCAGGCGAACGACGCCGCCATCGTCAATGGGGAAGGCCTCACCGCGATGTTGGCGGTGCAAGGGAACTACTATCAGACCGAAGCGATCATCCAAACGAACGTGGTGGGCGGCAGCGACCATATTTCCGGCGGCGGCCCGGGCGCGGCTTCGATCGCAGCGAACACGGTGCAGAATATCGCCGATATGCAGAACCAGGTGCCGACACTCACGTCCGGCGGATCCGGGACCACTACATCGGGCCTGAATTGGTCGGTGACGGTCCTCAACGGCGACCTAGCCGATGTTCACTCCCTGGTACAAACGAACTACCTGCAAAATAACAACGTGGTCTATCAAACCACCGAGATGGGCGAGAGTCTGACGGTCGCCGGCAGCAACATTCAGACGAACTCCGCCGAGTATCAGAATTTAACGTCGAACTACCAATTGATCATCGTCGAAGGCAACTACAACCAGGACGACCTGATCTATCAGACCAACGTCATGTTGGATAACAACAACGTCAGGTTCCACGGTGGCCACGGCGGCGGCACTGCGAGCGCGACAGGCGGCGGCGACAACGTCGTCAACGACGCCACGATCGTCGATACCGCTAACCACAATTATCAGGCGTTTACCCCCGCCGCCCAGTCCGTCGTACAAGCCTTGGAAAGCCAGTCGGGGACCGTCGACCCCGCCTCGGTGTTGAGCGCGTTTCCGAACTTGTTCGGCAACATCAATGTGCTCGTGGTCACGGGCAACTATTACGACATAAACTACATCTCGCAGACCAACATCATGTCGAACTCGAACGTCGTGCAAATGTGGGGCGGCCATGGGGCGACGGACACGGTCAATACCGGAAGCAACATCGCGGTCAACGCGGCCACCATCATCGACGGCGGCAGCGCGTTGTCGCCCTATCTGCAGGGCAGCTACTACAACGACATGATCCTGCTGCAGACCAATATCATCGGCAACAATGCGAGTGCCGCCGCACACAATCCGAACCAGTTCGTGCCCGAACTTGTGGCCTTCACGGGCGCCTTGGACTCCGCGCATCAAGGTTCCGAGGCCACGATCGCGGCCGCGGCAAGCGTGCAACAGCATCATCACGACGGTGTAGCCGGCGTGATGCACTAACGAAAACACTTCGGCTCAAGCTGGGGGCGCCAGAACGGCGCAAGAAAAGCGATGGATAATAGTGGAGGCTCGCCGCCGTCGAATGGTCCTACGGCAGGCAAAGCGATCAACGGCGCCAACGGGACCCAGCGCAACGGAGCCAGCGGCACGAGCACAGCCAATGGCACGAACGGAGCTGGCGCGGCAAACGGAGCCGGCGTCGTAAACAGCAGCAGCGTCGCAAATGCCACCAAGGTTGCCGCGAACGCCGGCAGTGTCGTCGCGAACGGTGGCAAGCCTGCCAACGGCGGCAAGCCCGCGAACGGAGCCAAGCCCGCAAACGGCAGCAATGGCGGACAAGGAGGCAACGGCGCCAAAGCCGGCGCCAAGGCCGCGCTGCAACAGCGAGCCGCCGACCGCGAATTTCAAAACGTACTCGGCAAGACGATCGAGATCGCCCGGCGCAAGATCGTCGTTGTTGGCATCTTCTCGCTCGCAGCCAATCTGCTGCTGCTGGCGATGCCGATCTATCTCTTCCAGCTGTCGGACCGCGTCTATACGAGCCGCAGCACCGATACCCTGGTCATGCTGTCCGTGGTGGTGGTCGGCGCGATCGCCGCCTACGTCTTTCTCGACATGATGCGCCGGCTCATCCTCACGCGAATCGCGGTCGAGACGGAATCGAGGCTCGGCGCCCCGGTCCTCAGCGCCGCCGCCAAAGGCGCGCAAAGCGGCATAAGCCGCGATTTTCAGACGCTGGGCGACCTGCAGCAACTGCGTGCATTCATCACTGGGCCGGTGATCCTGATGATGCTGGATGCCCCGGTCGCACCGTTCTATTTGCTCGCTGTTTACATGATTCATCCGCAGCTCGGCATGATCGTCACCGTGACCGGCGTTGCCCTTATGGTCATCGCGCTTCTTAACCAGAAGCTCACCGCCGTCCCGTTTGCGCAGGCCAACACCTATGCGACGCGCGCGAATCTTGCCTCCGATGCCATGGCGCGCAATGCGCAGGTGATGAACGCCATGGGGATGATTCCCGAAGGCGTGCAAATTTGGGGGCGGGAAACCGCGGAGTCGCTTAAGGCACATGTGACCGCCCAGGATCGCAACACTTATCTTGCGGGCATTTCGAGGATGGTGCGGCTCTGCACCCAGGTCGCAATCCTCGGCTGGGGAGCTTGGCTCGCGCTGCACGACGAACTGACTGGCGGCATGGTAATCGCCGCTTCGATCGTGGCGAGCCGGGCGCTGGCCCCGCTCGAGGGCACGATCGAAGGCTGGCGCGGCTTCATTCACGCGCGCTCGGCTTGGGCGCGCATCAAAGCGCTGCTGCAGAATTCGCCGTTGAATGTCGAGCGGCTGCGACTGCCCAATCCGAGCGGCCGGCTTACGGTCGAGCGGATTTTGTATGTGCCGCCGCCGAGTAAGAAAGTTGTCCTCAATGGCGTCTCGTTCGAGCTGGAGCCCGGGGAATCCCTGGCGATCGTCGGGACTTCGGGCGCCGGCAAGTCGACGCTGGCGCGCATGCTGGTCGGATCGATCACGCCGACTGCGGGCAACGTCCGGCTCGACTGGATGGATTTGCGCAACTGGGATCCTCGCCAGTTCGGCGAAAGCGTCGGCTACCTGCCCCAGGACGTGCAGCTGTTCCCGGCGAGCATCAAGGCCAATATTGCGCGCATGCGCGAGGACGCCACTGACACGGCGATTTTCGAGGCCGCCGAGCTCGCCGACGTCCACGAGATGATTTCTCAGTTCCCGGCCGGTTATGAGACGCAGGTTCTGATCGACGGCAGCCCGCTGTCCGGCGGCCAGAAGCAGCGCATCGGTCTCGCCCGCGCCTTCTTCGGCAGTCCGCGGCTGGTCGTTCTCGACGAGCCGAACTCCAACCTCGACGCCGCCGGCGAGATGGCGCTTGCCCGCGCGCTCAGTCGAGCCAAAGACAAGAAAATTACCATCGTTGCGATCACGCAGCGGCCGTCATTGCTGCAAAGCGTCGACCGCATCATGATCATCAAGGACGGCACCACGCAGACCATCGGCAAGCGCGATGAGATCATCCCGCTGTTGAACGGCCGCCCGCCGAATGCCAACGGTTCGCCTCCGCCGGCAAATACGACCAATGGAAAACCTCGTCTCGAAGCCTAAACAGCAAAGAAGACCAGCAGGGGACGTCATATGGCAGGCGCAGTGATAGCGGCTCGCGAGTGGTATGCGGATGTTCCGCGCCGCACGCACGTGCCAACCTCGGCGGGCATCATTTCGATGGTCTTGTTCGTGGTGGGATTTGGCTATTGGTCGAATACGGCTCTCATCGCTGGCGCGGTGATCACCTCGGGCGCCTTCGTGACGACGGGCCAAAACAAGATCATTCAGCATCTGGAAGGCGGCGTCATCCGCGACATCCTCGTGCGCGAAGGCGACATCGTCGAGCCGGGCCAGACCCTGATCCAGCTTGACCCGACCGCTCCGCGATCGGAGCTTGACCGGCTGACCCTGCGTCACATGCGCTCCGAGGCAATGGAGGCGCGTCTTGTCGCCGAGATCCGCAACGAGCCGCAGGTGACATTTCCCGCCGACCTGTCGGCGCGGCGCAACGACACGGACATCAAATCCCTCGTCGGCGCCCAACAGCTCACGTTCGACGCCTGGCGCAAGAATCTTGAAGCGGATATCGCCGCGTTGCAGGACGGCATAAGTGCTATCAAAGAGCGGATGAACGCGTCGCAAACGCAGAAGAAAGCGGTCGGGCACCAGATCGAGTTGATCGAAGAAGAACTCGCCAACAAGAGCGCGCTGTTGCCCTCGGGTCTGGTGCGCAAGCCGGAAATCCTCGCCCTGCAGCGTGCCCAGGCTGCTCTGCAAGGCGAAATCGGCAAACTGGACGGCGAAATGGGCGAAGCCAAAGAGCAGATTGCCAAGACCGAGCAGCAGATCGTCGGTTTGCGCACGTCAGCGATCAAAGAGGCTGTCGAGCAGCTCCATCAAACCCGCGCGGAGATTGCCGACTTTCGCGAGCGCATTCGCACCCAGCAAGGGATACTCGATCGCGTGAGCATCGCCGCGCCGGTGCGCGGTATTGTCGTCAAGTTGAGGTATCACACCACCGGGGGTGTCATCGAGCCCGGCAAGAACATCATGGAAATCCTGCCGCTGCGGGATAATTTGGTAATCGAAGTGCGCGTGCGTCCGCAGGATATCGATCACGTCAAAATCGGGCAGGAAGCGTCGATCCGTCTGACGGCACTCAACCGCCGCACCACGCCGACGCTGACCGGCAAAGTGCTCTATGTCTCTGCCGATGCGCTGCCGGATGATCTTCAGACCGTCCAGGGCCGCGAGGTTTACGTCGTCCGGATCGCGCTCGACGAAGAGCAGCCCCCGCCGATGCAAAATTTCAAGCCCAAACCCGGCATGCCGGCCGAGGTGTATATCAAGACCGCCGAGCGCACGTTTTTCGAATATCTGATGCAGCCGATCCGCGATAGCATGGCGCGTGCCTTCCGCGAATCGTGATTAAAACTGGTGCTGGTAACCCTCGACGCTCAACGGTTCCATCAGTTGCGCATCGAAGTAGCGCGACCACAGCGCGGATCTGATCTCGCGCTCGGCGGGGGGAGAAGCCGAGTGTTCCTCATCGAGCCGCTGGCTTTGCGGCACCGCCGCATCGAGCGCCTGAATGAACGACTCAGCGTTGCGGCATCCAGATATGAACCGGCTGTCGTTGGAAGCGCTGAGAAAGCACATCTCCTCGCCAACGAGATCGCCGGGCATCCCGGTAATGTCCGCCCAGGCACCGGCTTGCACCGCCGCCAGATCGTCGGTGTCGAGCGCCCCGATGTGGTACGTCGCGATGGACGTGATCAGCATGCCGAGAAAGCCGATCACATAAGGATCGTGCCATGCCGCATCGGGGATATTGCCTAAGCGCAGCCGAGTACCGTCAAGAAGCGGAATAATTTGAGCGACCGCAGCGCGACGCCCCCGATAAGTCTTCCACAAGCCAAACACTTTACGCTCCGTCGCCGAATGACGCCGACCCACCCGGCCCAACCAGACGGGCCGCTTCTATTTAACGCTGAATTTGCTTATATCTATTAAAGTATTCTCGTTCATTATGCCACTGCGTTCGCTGGTGCGCTGATTTCGAGACGCTTGATTGCGATCGCCGTTCGAATGAGGGTGCCTGTGTCCCAACTGCCGCCAAAGCCCGACTTTGCCGCCATCGAAGCCGCTGCGCACGGTTCGGCGAACCGCCGCACGTTTATCATGGCACTGATCGGCAACCTGGTTTACAGCTGGGCGAACAACGAAAGCATGTTCATCTACGTGTTGATGATTCTGATGAACACCGATGAGCCTTCGGCCGCGGTGGTGTTCACCACTCTCAACACGACCCGAGCGCGCCTTGATCTGGTCGAGCGGCTGGCAAGGATCAAAATCGGGGACAAGTCCATCCAAAAAGCGCTCGAACGCATCATCGGGCAGTTCAACGAATTGACCAAGCTGCGCAACGAATTCAATCACTGTATGTACACGCTCAATGAACGCGGCGAGATCACGCACACCCATTCGATCCGCATGCAGGACGTCAAGGGAAAGCTGCAACTCGGCGTTATTCGCAAAATGGACGATGCCCGGATCAACGACATACTCGCGGCGGTCCGCGATATGACCAAGCTCAATCGTGAAATCTGGGACTTCCTCCCTCGGCTGCAAAGCAGCCTCCAGGCGTCGCCAAACGATCCCTCTCAAAAGTCGTAAAGCGATGTTCCTGCCGCGCTGATTGCCAATCTCGATGGCCGGCGCTTCTGCCCCCTACCCGGCCGCAGTCGTTCCTTCAGCACAGCGTATCGATCTTGGGCGGCTCCTCAATACCGACGAGGAAATCACGCGGTCTTTTGTCCTGCAAGCACGCGCAAGCTGACGCCAGCATGCGTCCGCGCGCGCCCTCGATCATCTGCGCCACGGCTCTCAACATCTCGGCAGTGGTCTCAAGATTGGCCACCGTCTCTTCGAAGCCGTCGAAGGCTTGCGCGCTGTGAATCTTGACCAATTGGTCCTTGGTGAGATGCATGATCGAGTAAGCGGTGCGCGAAACCTCTGCGGCCACACACATGCTCTCGTCAGAAGGAAACGGCGCCTCACTTGAATTGTCTTGCGTCCAGGGGACCCAGTCCAATTTGGCGTAAGCGCGCAACTTTGCGGAATGGGCGCTTTTCTTGGGCCTGATACGCGGCCGGGCACTGCTCGAGCGCTCCCAGGCAGTGCGAAACCGCTTGACGTCCGTTATCGACATTTAATCCCCCTCACTCGGTACGAGATGAACCGCGAAGGGAATGCCGTTCAGTGTTTTTGTGCTATACAGTACGTCGGTCATAGCGCTCCGCAGGAAGAAGCGTGGTGGCAAGTCCCGACGGGCTGGGCCAACAGCCCGTCGGGGCGCTAAGACTGACCGATTTGGGTGGCCATGTCTAGGAGGGCGTCGCCCTAAAGATTGACGGCATTTTGTTGTTGATGCGACATAGCGGGCTATTTCAAATTTCTACCAACAAACGGCCTCAATAACGCTGGTATGGCGCCACGCCGCGCGACGAAAAAGGCGGCGCCGAAATCTCTCAGAATGGGTCGAGTTGACTTTTCCACCGGCCGCCTCTGTGTTTGGAGGCCAATCAAGTCGTATCAAAATACCTCTGA
>Ga0210398_10006401_pt1 | contig 10827 bp, 11 predicted proteins | sample IncBWC4OmetaG_FD_161047 | JGI IMG/M metagenome (GOLD analysis project Ga0210398, IMG submission 161047) | Forest soil microbial communities from Barre Woods Harvard Forest LTER site, Petersham, Massachusetts, United States - Inc-BW-C-4-O | ecosystem: Environmental > Terrestrial > Soil >... | reverse complement strand
AAGCGCATCCACGAGCTGACCATCACCGACGATTGCACCAGCCTGTACAATGCGCGGCACATGGACTTTATTCTGGAGACGGAAATCTACCGCTCGCAGCGCTACGGCTACGAATTTTCCGTGGTGTTCATCGACCTGGACCACTTCAAGAGCATCAACGACACGCACGGGCATTTGATCGGATCGAAGCTGCTGGCCGAGGTGGGGCAGATCGTGAAGACCGCCTGCCGCCGCATCGATTTCGCGTTTCGCTACGGCGGCGATGAATTTGTGATCGTCCTGCCGCAGGCCTCCAAGGAAAATGCGTTCGTGGTGGCGCGCCGCCTGCACAAATTGATTGGGGAGACGCACTGGCTGACGAACGAAGGGCTGGACATTCACTTCACGGCGAGCATCGGCGTGGCGTCGTTCCCGTCGGACGCGAAAACCAAGGTGGAGTTGCTGCACCTGGCCGACGAAGCGATGTACGCCGTTAAGAACACGACGCGCAACGCCGTGGCTGCCGCACGGATCGGCGTCCTGCCTTCCACATAAAAATCTCCGCAAGCGATTTCCACAGCGGTTTCCCGGGCGTTCTTCCTGCAAATTCTTGCTTCACCCGGTATGCCATGCTAGTCTCAGCGCACCCGGTGACACGCCGCAGCGTATTTTGGAGTGGAGGTCCCGGACCAGCCGAGACGAGGAGCGCATGTCCAACGAAGCATTGGGGATGATCGAAACCAAGGGCCTGGTCGCTTCGATTGAAGCGGCCGACGCGATGGTGAAGGCGGCCAACGTCATCCTCATCGGCAAGGAATACATCGGCTCGGGATACGTCACGGTGATGGTGCGCGGAGATGTGGGCGCGGTGAAAGCGGCGACCGATGCCGGTGCGGCAGCGGCGCGGCGCGTGGGGGAACTCGTTTCCGTGCATGTGATTCCGCGGCCGCATGAGCATGTAGAAAAGATTTTGCCGGCGGGAGGCGCCGCGGCTGGGGCGAAGAAGTAGCGCAGTTGTAGCCCCGCGTCTTTAGACGCGGGGATGGTGCGCCGGATCAGCCCGGACGCGCCGAGCCTCTGAAGAGGCGAGTTGCAGCATGTCGGCGATCCAAGCGCTGCTAAAGCCCAGCAAGCAGACAGGATGCAGGAACGACGTTCGTAGGAGAAGGTACAGCGTTTTGAGCTTGCGTGACCGCGACCTCGTCTCCATTCAAGAAGCCCGCGAACTGGCGGCCCGAGCCGCCGCCGCACAGAAAAAATTCGCCGAATTCTCCCAGGAACAAGTCGACGCCGTCGTGGAGGCTTGCGCCAAAGCCGCGGCGGAAAACGCGGAGCCGCTGGCGCGCACAGCGGTAGAGGAAACCGGATTCGGCAACGTTCCTGACAAAATCGTCAAGAACACGCTGGCGGCGGTGCATGTGCCGGCGGCGATTCGGGGCATGCGCACCGTCGGAGTGCTGCGCGAGGACCGCGAGAAGGGCATCGTCGAAACGGCGTCGCCCATCGGTGTGGTTGCGGCGGTGATTCCTTCCACCAATCCCACTTCCACCGCAATTTACAAGACGCTGATTTCCCTCAAAGCGCAGAATGCGATCGTGCTGAGCCCGCATCCCTCAGCTATCAAGTGCATTTGCCAGGCGGCCACGCTTCTCGATCGCGCCGCGCTGGTGGCGGGCGCGCCCGAGGGACTGATCGGGTGCATGCAGCACACCACACTCGAAGGCACGCGCGAGTTGATGCGCCGGCCCGAAGTCGGCGTGATTCTGGCGACGGGCGGCACGGGCCTGGTGCGCGCGGCGTACGGGTCGGGCAAACCCGCTTACGGCGTCGGCCCCGGCAACGTCCCGGCATTCATCGAGCGCACCGCCGACGTGCGCAAAGCCGTTGCGGACATCATCGCCGGAAAAACATTTGACTACGGGACGATCTGTTCGTCCGAGCAGGCCATCGTCGCCGAGGAATCTGTGCGCGAGCGCGCCCTCGAGGAATGCCGGGCGCAGGGCGCGTATTTTCTTTCTCCCGAAGAAGCGGAGAAAGTTGGGCGCCTGGCGTTCCTGCCTGGGTCGCACACGCCTAATACGAAAATTGTTGGGCGCCCGGCTACCTCGATTGCCGAAATGGCGGGGATCAAGGCGCCGCGCGCGACGCGCGTTTTGATTGCGCGCCTCGATCCCGATCAGGTGGGGCGCGAATTTCCGCTGTCCGCCGAAAAATTGTCGTCCATCCTGGCGTTTTATTCGGTGGCGAATCTCGCCGCGGGAATCGCGCTTTGCCGGCGCCTGCTCGAATTCGGCGGCCTGGGACACACCTGCGCGATCCATTCGCAAAATCGCGAGGCGATTCTGGAATTCGGCGAAGCTGTACCCGCGTTTCGCGTGGTGGTGAACAGCTCTTCGGTGCACGGCTCGATCGGCTATTCGACGAACCTGTTTCCCGCCATGACGCTCGGCTGCGGCGCGCCCGGCGGCAACATCACGTCGGACAACATCGGCCCGCAGCACTTGATGAACGTGAAGCGGATCGCGTGGGAGTCGCGCGGCGTCGAGCATCGCACGGTGCCGGGTGACCAGCGCATGGCCGGGGCGGCAACGTCAAGCGAAGTTGTGGCCGTGCAGGAACCGAAAGCGATGGCAGCGGCCGCAGCTTCCAGTGCAACGTCCACTTCCGCGAGCGCAAAGGAGACCCCGCCAGTGGCGAAGCCGGAAGAGAAGAAGGCGGCCGTGACCGTTGTTGAGTCTCCTGCCAGTGGAGTAGATCGTGCGGCGGTGGCTCGCGTCGTGGCCAGCGTTCTCGCCGCCCAGGGAATTGCACGCGGCAGCGGGCCGGTGACTGCGCCCAATCCCGCACCTGCACCCGCCCTTGCGAAGGGATTGCCCAGTCCGGCGTCGATCGCCGCGGAATTCGCAGGCCGCCTGTTCGGGCCCGCCGCTACAGCGAAACCGCAAGCCTCCGAAAGCGCCCCGCCAACCTCGGCCGCGCTTTCAAATAGTCCGGCAGCTCCCGCCGCGCCCGCTACCGCCGAAAGGAAGCCGGAACCTGCGGCGAAAGTTGCCGCTCAGATTCAAGCTTTCGTCAGCGAGAACGACGTGCGCCGCGCCATGACTCGCAGTGAGAAAATCTTCATCGGACGCAAGACCATCCTCACCCCTTCGGCGCGCGACTTGGGCCTGGAGCACGAGGTATTTGTCGAGACCGAGACCGGTTCGATTCGCTGAGCATTTCCATAGATGAGTGAGTACCTATTGTGGTAACTCGGCAGCAAGTCGCAGTGCGACAACACGCGAGAGCAAGCTAAAATTCCCTTCAATCATGGATGGGCAAAGTTTTCGTGAGTTCGTTACGGATGCCATCCGGTTCTGGGAACCGCTCCGCGTCGCCTACAACGTGGTCTTGGCCGCCATCGTATTGGCCTATTTCGCAATCGGCTACCCAGCCTCTAGAGCAAACGTCACCGTCGACGGGATTCTCCTCGTCATTCTCCTGGCGGTACTCGCCAACGTGGCCTTTTGTGCCGCCTATATTCCCGACGTTTTTGCACAGGCTTCGGGGTACCGAGAAACCTGGCGCAAGGTCAGATGGGCACTGTTCGCGATTGGACTTCTGTTTGCGTCTATATTGACACGCTTTTGGGCGATGGGGATGTTTGCGTCGCCCAACAAATAACGCTCCTGGCGCCCCGCCTGCGCGAAAGCTGCAACCCTCAGGGCATCCGCTCGCGACCTGGGCCTGGAACATGAAATGTTTGTGGAAACGGAAGCTGGATCCATGCGTTAAAGGACCGCTCCGCTAGAGATCCTCGGGCTTCAGTCCTGTGTGTTTGGCGATACGCCGGAGCATTCTGGGGCCAATCTCCACATCATCGTGAAAGGCCCAAGTGTAGGAGGTGCTCCTGTCCGGGTGCACCAATTGAACGTGAGACGAGCCTTTGCGTCCACCCGCCTTGGGCGCCCATCCAAGACGAAGCAATGCCCGGTAGACTTTTCGCGCTTTCGTGCTAGGCCAGTTGCTCACCGCGCACTTGCAAGAGAAACACTGAACTCCCGGGTTGAGGGTGACTTGGCGCGCTCGATCCGGTCCGCAAGAACGCGCAGTGCAAGAGCTCTAACTGTACGCACGGCCTCCTGCTTCGTTTTGCCATAAGCCATCACGCCAGGTAAATTGGGAATCTCGGCGATCCAGCGGCCATCTTCTTCCCGTTCGATTTCGATCTGGAAGCGGTAGGACATTCTAAACTCGAAAAACTCCCGGGTGCCATTATAACGCGCCCATGACAATTTTGGTGCGATTGGGCGTACTAGTCATAAAACCGGCTGTAACAAAAACGTTCGCCTCGTTTCAGCTTGGCTACATGCTAAAATCCCCGCAAAGGAACAGGAACAACACATGCCCTATTCCAGGAAGCGATCAGGGAGGGGATCCATGAACCGATTTTGGAATGCCATTGGGTTGGCTCTAGTCTGCGCCGTTCTTGCCTACGGCGCTTCGGACGCGACGATTACCGGAGTGGTGAAGGATGCCTCCGGCGCGCCCTTTCGCGGGGCGTTCGTGCACGCGCAGAACACGCAATCGAAAATTACGGTGAATGTCCTGTCCGACAATCAGGGACGCTACCGGATCCCCAATCTGGCGCCGGGCGAATACCAGGTTCGCGTGACCGCGACCGGCTACACGGCGGCGCTGCGCAACGACGTGAAGCTCGCGGCGGGTGATTCCTCTTCTCTCGATTTCGCGCTGCAAAAGGGCGCGGTGCACTGGGCCGACCTCTCTTTGTATCAGGGCAAGGCCCTGCTGCCTGAGGGCAAGGGCAAGGAAATCCTGAACGGGCAGTGCTTCGCCTGCCACGGCTTCCAGTCGCGCATGGCCGCGGTGAAGCGCGATCATGACGGCTGGACTACGGCGGTCAACTTCATGCTGACCACGCGGCGCGCGCGCCTGTCCAATCACATCAATGATGCGGACGCGGCGGTCCTTACCAATTATTTGGATGATGCGTTCGGCGTCGAGGCCAAGCTGGCGAAATCGCCGGCCGACCTGCCGGGATACAAGGCGACGGTTCGCCCGGTCAGCGACGACGGGCTGAAAATCAGCTACGTTGAATACGACATGCCGGGGCCCAACCGCATGCCCTTCAGCGCCGCGCCGGACAAAAACGGCAGGCTGTGGATTCCGGACATGGGTTCGATGAACGCGCTGGGCGAGCTCGATCCCAACACCGGCGCGGTCCAGGAATTTACCGCGCCGAATTCTTTCCCCGCCGGCATTCACTCTGCCATTCCCGCGCCGGACGGCTCAGTGTGGATCAGCGAGCAGGCCGCCAACAAGGTCGGACACTGGGACCCCAAGACCAAACTCATCACCGAATATCAGGATACTTACCAGACCGGTATGCAAGGACTCGAGGATGGCGGATCGAAGCATACGATCCGCGTGGACTCAAAAGGGCGCGTGTGGGGCACCGCGGTCTTCAACCAGCTGGCCGTGTACGATCCCAAGAGCAACGAATTTTCCCATTTCAAGGAGACGTTTTCGCCCTACGGCGTGGAACTGGACAAGAGCGGCAACGTCTGGTTCGCGGAGTTTTATCCCAAGGGCGAAATCGGCATGGTCGACGCCAACACCTACAAGGTCACGAAATGGGATCCGCCCACCAAGGGCGGCTGGCCCCGCCGCATCGAAATTGACGACGACGGCATCGTCTGGTTCGCCGAATATCGCGGCGGAAAAATCGGCCGGTTCGATCCCAAGACGCAAACCTTCAAGGAATTCGATTTGCCCGGGCCGAGCGCGACGCCCTACGCGTTGGGCATCGACCGCAATCACAACATCTGGTACTCGTCCGACGAAATGGACGTGATCGGGCGGCTCAATCCCAAGACCGGCAAGGTCACCGAATACCCTTACGCGCACTCGGAAAACATGATGAAGGAATTTTTCCTCGATGCCGAGGGGCGCATGTGGTACGGCTCGGGTCCGAACAACAAAGTGGGATATTTCGTGCCGTCCGACTTAGAGTAAGCCTGGGCAAAGCACGCAACGCTTGTAGTTGTGTGTCTACGATCCGATTGCGAACTAACTACTGGGAGGAGCTTCGAGATGGGGAGGGGAACGCTCGGGATTTTAGGGGCGGTAGCACTGGTGTTGGGGTGTTCGCCTACGGCGTCCGCGCAAATGAATCCGGTAAAGACGCAGGCTGACGGAGCGGCGGCTACGAAGCCGTTTGATCCGCACGACCTGTCAGGCATCTGGAGCCAGGAGCACCCGCGGAACCTGCCGGTGGTCGAGCGCTACTGGAACTACGAATTCAGCAAAGAACCGCCGCCGATGACCGAGTGGGGCAAAGCACAATTTGCCGCCGCGAAAACCTCGTTTGGCGAGCACACCTATCCCATTGCGGAGACCAACGACCCGGTCTATCACACCTGCACGCCCCCGGGACTGCCGCGCGTTTACTTGCATCCCTTCCCGATGGAAATCGTGATGCAGTCCGGCGAAATCATCATCCTGTTTGAATACGATTCGCTGCGGCATCCGATCTTCACCGACGGCCGCAAGCATGACGAGACGCTCGGCCCCCTGTGGATGGGCGATTCGATCGGGCACTGGGAGGGAGACACGCTCGTCGCCGACACGACCAATTTCAACGACAAGACCTGGGTCGACCGCGTGGGGCACCCGCACAGCGATCAACTGCACCTGACCGAGCGCATCCGCCGCGTGGACCAGGGCCATCTGACGGACGACGTCACCATCGAGGATCCCAAGGCTTATACCAAGCCCTGGACCGGACACCTCGAATTCGTCCTGCGGCCCACGTGGACTCTCGGTGAGCAGTTCTGCGAGGACGAGCGCAGCTTCGAGAATTTCGACAAGCTGGGATCGACGCCGCCGAAATAGCGCTGACGCAAATTCCGTTCCCTTGCCGATGGCGCGATGCCCGCTGATGACGATTTGATTGACACTCCTGCGCGGATCGTAGAGACTTTTGGCAAGGAATTTTTCAGCGGCTGAGGATTTCGGCTGTCCTGAATCCTGATTTACCGGCTACCCGGGAGGCTTCGGAAATGAAGAAATTCGCGCTCGCTCTGGCCGTAACCTTCAGCCTGCTGCTCGTCTCTGCTCCGCTCTTCGCGCACCACGGGGAAGCCAATTACGACACCGACAAGGTTGTCGCCGTCAAAGGGACCGTGACCGACTTTCAATTCATCAATCCGCACACGCTGATCATGATGGACGTCAAGAACGACAAGGGCGAAGTCGAAAAGTGGAGCTGCGAGATGCGCAGCCCCAGCATGCTGGTCCGCGTCGGCGGCTGGGACAAGGCTACCCTCAAGGCCGGCGACGTTGTCACCGTGTACGGCTACCGCGCGAGGAACGGCCAGACCGTGATGCGTCTGCAGAAGCTCACTCTCGCCGACGGCACCGTGAAGGACAATCTGTAGAGGGATTTCGTGGCACAGGCTTCAGCCTGTGGGGGTTGGTTATGGCTGGATCGGTCCTGCTGCAACAACCCCCCACAGGCTGAAGCCTGTGCCACAAGAGAAAAGCAGATCCCTCACCCACTCGCGAAGACGCGAGTGAGTTCGGGATGACAAGGTTGGGGTTTTTCTGCATGCGAATGCGTTGCCTTGCAATTGCGTGCGCCACTGCGGTCGCGCTATGCGCCCCCTTTGGCGCATCCTCCCAGACAAAGAAATCAACGGCCGCGCCGGCGGCTTCCGCCGCGTTTGACCCTCACGATCTGCGTGGAGTCTGGTTCGACGACCATCCCCGGCCCAATACCGTCATGGAGCGCTACTGGGCGTACGAATTCACCAAGGAAGAGCCGCCCATGACGGACTGGGGCCTGGCGCAATACAAGGCCGCGAGGCCTTCCTTCGGGCCGCACGCGTTTCCTCTCGCCCAGACCAACGATCCCATGTACCACACCTGCGTCCCCCTTGGCTTTCCGCACATTTATCTCTACCCGTTGCCGCTGCAAATCGTGCAGACACCCGGCGAAGTTATCGTGCTCTTCGAGTGGGATTCGCTGCGCCACCACATTTACACCGACGGCCGCGGGCATGACAGCGCCCTCGGGCCGTCGTGGATGGGAGACGCCATCGGGCACTGGGAGGGGGACACCCTGGTGGTGGACACAGTAAACGTGAACGACAAGACCTGGCTCGACCGCATCGGCCATCCCCACACCGAGCAGCTCCACGTCGTCGAGCGCATCCGCCGCGTGGATCATGACCATCTGGTGAACGACATCACCTTCGAGGACCCAAAGGCCTACACCAAACCGTGGAGCGCGCACCTTCCTTACGTGCTGAAGCCGAAGTGGACGCTGGCGGAGCAGTTCTGCGAGGACGAGCAAACTTTCGAGCAGATCGACCAGGACGCGGCTGCGCCGAAGAAATAGGCGTGAGGTCGCTGCGTACGACGCGTCGCATGCCGCGTCACGTGCTTCTCGCGCGCGAAGTTGGATTAGTCTTGACGCCGCGGAACTGCCGCGGTGTATCATCGCCGAATTGCAATAATAGAGTGGAATTTATGTCCTGGGAGGAGTGTGGCAATGCGAAAGTTTTCCTTCGGAATGGCGCTCGCGCTGGCAATGGTGGGGAGTTCGTCGGCGGCCTGGGCCCAAACCAACAACACGCCAGACACAAAGAAGACCCAGAAGGCGCCCGCCGCCGCTGCCGCCTTCAATCCGCGCGACCTTTCCGGCATCTGGATGGATGATCATGCGCGGCCGAATAAGGTCGTGGAGCGCTACTGGATTTATAAATTCACCCCGGATGAGCCGCCCATGACCGCCTGGGGCCAGGAGCAATTTGCCAAGGTCAAGTCCGGTTTCGGCGAACACCCTTTCCCGATCAAGGAGACCAATGATCCGGTGTACCTCTCCTGCCAGCCGGCGGGATTTCCCCGGGCCATTGCGCATCCCTTTCCCTTCCAAATTCTGCAGGTGCCCGGAGAAGTTCTGGTCATTTTCGAGTGGGATTCGCTGCGCCACCAGATTTTCGTCGATGGCCGCAAGCACGACGAGGCGCTCGGTCCTTCCTACATGGGCGATTCGATCGGCCACTGGGAGGGCGACACGCTGGTCGCCGACACCGTCAATTTCAATGAGAAGACCTGGCTGGACCGCATGGGCCACCCGCACAGCGACCAGTTGCACGTCATCGAGCGCATCCGACGCGTGGACAAGGATCATCTCGTGGACGACATGACCATCGATGATCCCAAGGCCTACACCAAGCCCTGGACCGCGCACCTGACCTTCGCGGTGCATGCCAAGTGGACCCTGCAAGAGCAGTTTTGCGAGGATGAGAACACGTTTGAAGGCATCGAAAGCAACGAGGTGAAGCCCGCCAAGTAGCGACTTGGGGATTGACAGATCTCCGAGCGCGGTGGGATATTTCGTAAAGCCGCTTTCCTAACGAAGACGTGTCATTTGCTAGCGTAATACTCTGGCTCGCGGTTTGCGGGAGGCTTTGAACATGAAGAAATGGGCGCTCTTTTTCGCCATGACTCTTGGCGCGCTTTTGATTTCCGGCCCTATGCTCGCGCATCACGGAGAGGCCAACTACGACACGGATAACCTCGTCAGCGTCAAAGCCAAGGTGACCAGCTTCCTCTTCATCAACCCTCACGTGCAGATCACCTTGGAACGAACCAACGATAAAGGGGAAGCCGAGACCTGGACTTGCGAGGCGCGCAGCCCGGCCATGCTGGTGCGCAGCGGCGACTGGGACAAGAATACAATCAAGGCGGGCGACGTGATCACCGCCATCGGGTTTCAGTCCAGGAATGGCGCGAAGATTTTGCGCCTGAAGAAGATCGTGCTTTCCAACGGCAAGGAGTTGCCCGATCTATAGAAAGATGTCGATCGGAAGACGCCGCACGAAATGTTTCGAGCCCCTTCCCACCTGTTGTCATCCCGAGCGAAGCGAGGGATCTGCTTTCGCCCGGGCCGAAACCAAAAGCAGATCCCTCGCTTCGCTCGGGATGACAACACTGGAGTTGGTAGAGATGAGAGCAAAGGCGGTTGGCTCGGAGCGGGCAAAGTCGATTTGCAAAGGTGCAACATGAAATTTAAGCTCGCAACGTCGATGGTTTTGATCGCCGGCATTCTTGCTCTGGGGATTCCGGCCCTGGCGCATCACGGAAATTCCGCCTACGACGAGGTGAACTGGATCACCATTACCGGAACGGTGACGGAATTCGTCTGGGCCAATCCGCACTGCCAGATTTTCATGGACGTGAAGGACGACAAGGGTGCGGTGGTCAACTGGTCCATCGAAAGCCAGAGCCCGGGAATTTTGAAGCGCAATGACTGGACGAGAACCTCGGTCAAGCCGGGCGACCAGATCACCATCACCCTCGCGCCCGCCAAGAACGGTGCGCCGGTCGGCTTCTCCGGCAACCAAAAGGGCAAGGTGGTCTTTGCCGACGGCCACTCGCTGAAGATGGATATTCGGTAGTTGTTAGTGGTACAGCGACTCTTTACCCCGAGTTCTTTCGAGGGGTTCGCTGCGCGGGTTTCTAGGCCGGGCGCAGACGACTCAAGCTCACTACGATTGCAAAAACCACACAGCCAAGAGTGGCTGTGCCACCAGTAGGAGGTCCAGGGTGCGAATTCGCCCGATTCCGTCGCTTCCATGTTGCCTGGTAGCCTTGGCCGCCTTTTTCTTGTTGTCCGGTGCGGGTGCGCAAAATTCCTCGCAGTCGCCGGCCTCAAAATCATCTTCGGCGCCCGCGCCGAAGCGCGACCTCTCCGGCGTCTGGCAATTGCAAGGCACAGGCGGCGCCGAGAGCATGGCGCCCGACAAGGACATGCCTCCCATGACGCCCTGGGCCAAGGCG
>Ga0210398_10006400_pt1 | contig 10828 bp, 6 predicted proteins | sample IncBWC4OmetaG_FD_161047 | JGI IMG/M metagenome (GOLD analysis project Ga0210398, IMG submission 161047) | Forest soil microbial communities from Barre Woods Harvard Forest LTER site, Petersham, Massachusetts, United States - Inc-BW-C-4-O | ecosystem: Environmental > Terrestrial > Soil >... | reverse complement strand
TAGTACAACCGCTTCGTTACAATTCTCGGTTCTTATGAAAATGTCCCTCCGGCGTCTTGGTCGAATCATAATTGGCACTGTGCTAGGCGGAGCATCCGCGTGCACCTTCATTACCTTGCAAAAGGATGGAGCCCACGCTTCGGACACCACGACGACTCCCGCTCAACGGGAGATCTACACCCAGTCGGTCAAACAACACTACAATCTTCGATTTGGCCAGGACAAACCGTTCCTGCCTTCAAATGCAACGACAGACACCGGTCAATTCATCAACCCTAAAGCCTTTCCTACTGCCAAATACTGCAGCCACTGCCATCAGGAGGCACACGCCGAATGGCGTCAGTCGGCTCACGCTAACTCCTTCCGCGCGCCGTGGTATATCAAAAATACTGCTCTGCTTCAGGCGGAAAAAGGAATCGAATACACCCGCCACTGCGAGGGCTGTCACAACCCGATCGCGTTGCTTTCAGGAGCACTTACCAAGGGTTCTCCCATCAACCGCAAGTTCGATGAAGATGGCATAACCTGCACCGTTTGCCATTCCATCCAGAAAGTAGATACACGCGGCACCGGCAGCTATGTCATGGCGCAGCCTGCGGTTCTAGTAGACGAGAAAGACCAGCCGATATACGACGACGTCTCCGACAAGGAGATCCTCGCCCATCTCGACCGTCACTCTAAAGCCGTCATGAGAGACTTCTACCGCACCAGCGAATTCTGCTCAGCCTGCCATAAGGCCGCTCTGCCGAAGCAGTTGAACGACTACAAGTGGCAACGTGCGATCTTCCTGTACGACGAGTGGCAGTTATCTTCCTTCGCCAAACAGTCGCCTTTGCCCTTTTATGTCAAGGATGGAGTCTCCACCTGCCAGACCTGTCACATGACGCGCGAAACTCTCGCCACATCTGCATCTGACTCTGGTGCCAAGGAAGGTAAACTTGCCTCCCACCGCTGGCTCGGAGCCAACACTGTTTTGCCCAAGTATTACAACTACGATACGCAGATGGAAAAGACAGTAGCGTTCTTGAAAGCTGGCGTCTTCAACGTTGACGTCTTCGGCCTCGAGAAAAATAATGGCAAGATCATCGCGCCGCTAGGCACGGAAGACTTTACTATCTCCCCAGGCGACGTCCTCACAACCTCCATAGTCATTCAGAACAAAGGCATCGCCCACAGCCACGTTCCCGAGCAGCGCGACATGTATGAGAGCTGGGTCGAGTTCGAAGCCAAGGACGCCTCGGGCCATATCCTCATGCACTCCGGCGCGCTTCAGCCCAATGGCGATCTCGATCCCCGCGCCCACAGCTTCACAAACCGCCTCGTAAATACCAAAGGGGAGATCAACGATCTTCATCAGGTGTGGAACAATCGTGTCGTAGCGTACAACAACACCATCGCCTCCGGACGCTCCCAGTTGGTACGCTACCAATTCAAGGTCCCGGCGGATGCTACAGGCCCAATCACCGTCACCGCTAGGGTCAACTATCGGCGGTTCGACCAACACTTTATGGACTTCGGCATGGGTAAACACTACGAAATGCCCGTCGTCGCCATGACCGAGCGTACCCGCGTCTTCAACCTGGGCAGTAATCCACCGGCGCTTGACCCACAAGACAACAAGGAGTGGATGCGATGGAACAACTTCGGCATTGCGATGCTTGATGCCCAGCAGTATGCAGAGAGCGTTCGCGCATTTGAACATGTCGCCCAATTGCGACCCGACTATGCTGATGCATTCACCAACATCGCCATCGCCAACTTCCAATGGGAGCGCTATGACGCCTCCCGCGCCAGCCTGAACAAAGCACTTGCACTCAGCCCACATAACTCGCGTGCGCTTTACTACCTTGCATTAGTCGAACGAAACCAAGGCCAGGTCGACAATGCCATCGCAGACCTTCGGGAAGTCATCATCAAGTTCCCGCGTTCGCGTGACGCACACCGGGAACTAGGCTTCTCGCTCTACCAGCAGCGCAAATATGATGAGGCCAGAGTGGAATACGAAACTCTTCAGTCCATCGACCCTGACGATCTGGCTGCTCACTATATTCTGTCTATCGTGTATCGAAGACTCGGAATGAAGGATAAGGCATCATACGAGGCAGCCATGTTTGCCGATCAGAAAGACGACCCCACGGCCAGCACCTACGCTCTCGAGTTCCTTCGCAAGCACAACGAAGTCGCATCGGAGACTGTACCGTGGCACACGCACACGGATTTCGCCCCGGAACCAACTCATCCAAACGGTACTTCTGCCCAATGAATCTGTCGCGCTTCGTACTCATGCTTTTTTTTGCATCCACATCGTTCCTTCCGGCATTCGCCTCGTCTTCAGACAAACAACACGGAGCAGCATTATTTGTAGACAACGGCTGCCAGCACTGTCACACGATCCGCAAGAACGGTGGTACCAAAGGGCCTGATCTCTCCGGAGTCGGTCGCACTCTCAACAAAACTCAGATACGTACGCAGATCCTTCAAGGCGGCCACCAAATGCCAGCCTTCGGCGATATCCTGAAGGATTCCGAGGTCGATGATCTTGTCGCCTATTTGCATTCCTGCCGCGACAAAAACCCTAAATAACCCTGCGGGGTTAAACCCAATAGGACGTATCATCCGAGTTGTAACAAACCTCGCGTAACAAGTTCAAACATGCAGTGAACTCGGAATGAATCATCCTTCTCTTCTACATTTCGCCCTGCGGTCTTCCCTCTTCTGGACGCTATGCGGAATCGCCTCTCTTTCAACCATCGTTCACTCTCAAGAGCCGATAAATCTAGGCCATCAGTCCTGGTCCACAGAGAACGGCCTTCCGCAAAATAGTGTTCACAGAGTTTTTCAATCCCGTGACGGCTATATCTGGATATCGACGGAAGGAGGCGTGGCCCGCTTCAACGGTGTTGATTTCACAATCTTCAGCCACGAAACCAGCCCTGCTTTCATCAGCGACGATATCTGCTGCTTCGCACAAGACCCCACTGGCTCCCTCTGGATTGGAACAGCGGATGGCCTGCTTCAATACACAGCTGGCGTCTTTCGCCGCTACTCCACCAGCGACGGACTGCCAGCCGGTGGGATTTCCTCTCTGGCAATAGCTGACGATGGCGCGTTACTAATCCTTACTGGCAGTCGCATCAGCAAACTTAGCGGAGGCCACTTCTCAATGCTCCCTCTGCCCGGCTCTGCTGTGCCCACTGCAATGGCCTCTGCCGAAGATGGCAGCGTATGGATCTCATCAACCTCCGGAGTTTTTCTTTACCAGCACGGCCGCGTCCAATCGCAGTCACTCACTCCTTTGCTTCCGACAACGGACATCGAAGGCATCGGACTCCTACCGAACCACGGCCTCTGGTTGCGAACAGATACGACTCTCAATATGCTGCAGAACGGCCTCATCCAGGCTTTGCAGATAGACAGTCTCGCCCCTGCCTCACGCATACAGTCCGTTCTAGCCGGCTCCGTAGGAGAACTCTGGATAGGCACTAACAAAGGTCTCTTTGTGTTGGACAAAACCAGCACCCGTCCACAACTCCAGCCAGCCCTCGGCTCCAACAGCATACTATCCATCTTTCAAGACAGAGAAGGTGATCTCTGGGTAGGAACGGAAACCAGCGGACTCGAAGTCCTCCGCCAACAAAACTTTCGCACCATACCGAACCTCCCCGACCACGCCATCACAGCCATCACGCAGGCATCGGATGGGGCAATGTGGATCGGCACCAACGGAGACGGACTGGATCGCTTGCAGGAAGGAAATATTCAACATCTTTCGACTATCGACGGCCTGCTCAGCGAGGTCATCCTCGCATTGGCACCTGGAGCAAACGGTAGCATGTGGGTCGGCACGCCCGATGGCCTAAACCACATCGCGGACAACAAGGTCCAGGCATACACCTCCGCCGACGGGCTACCCGATGATCTTGTCCGCTCTCTCCTCACCGGCTATGACGGCTCTCTTTGGATCGGGACGCGCCGCGGTCTTGCACACCTGCAGAACAACCGCTTCGCAACATTCACGCAGACCGACGGTCTCAAAAGCGACCTCATAGGAGTCCTGCTTCAATCCCGTTCCTTCAATTCGCCTGGCGATCTTTGGATCGGTACACTCAACGGCCTCTCACGCCTAGGTGATGGCAAAGTGACCACGTTCACCTCGAAAGACGGATTATCAGGAGACATCATCACTGCTCTCGCCCAGTCCCCAACCGGAAGGCTCTGGATTGGAACAAAATCGGATGGCCTCAGCGCCTGGTCATCCACCGGCTTCACATCCCTGCATCGAAACGATCTGCCACAGGAGATCGACTCCATCATCGAAGATGATCGCGGTAATCTCTGGTTAGGCTCAACCCGTGGCATAACGCGCGTGTCGGCCTCTGCACTCATTGCTTGCGGCGTCTCTCCGAATTGCAATCCTCACCCATTCTCTTATGGTCGCTCCGACGGCATGCCCACCGAAGAGGGCGGCTCTATCGGCCATCCCGCCTCATGGAAGGCAGCAGATGGCCTCTTATGGTTTGCCACCCGGAAGGGTGTAGCCATTACCAATCCCTCTCAGCTCGCTGAAAACCACATCGCTCCGCCCGTAGTCATAGAACGATTCACGGTAGACGATATCGAAATGCCTCTCTCCGCCGCAGAACAAAATATCTCTCCCGGCCACCATAGCTTTATCGTCCAATACGCTGGCCTTAGCTACGTAGCACCCACAAAGGTCCGCTATCGCTACATCCTTGAAGGTTTCGACAAGCAATGGACTGAAGCCGGAGCACGCAGGATCGCCTACTACACGAACCTGCCTCCGGGTCATTATCGTTTTCGTGTGCAGGCCGCAAATAACGACGGCATTTGGAACGAAGCCGGAGCACAAATCGCCTTCTACCTGCGACCGCCTTTTTACCGGACCCTATGGTTTATCTTGCTGGCCTTCCTTCTTATCGCGGTTATCGGATTCCTCCTCTACCGTCTGCGCGTTCGGCGTCTCCAATCACAATTCCAGGCAGTACTCGCCGAACGCAATCGAGTCGCCCGCGAAATCCACGACACTCTGGCGCAGAGTTTTGTCGGCGTCTCCGTACAGCTTGAACTCACCGCCCAACTTCTCGCCCAATCGCAAACTTCCGCAGCCCGCCAACAGATCGACAGTACTCGAAAGTACGTAAGGGAGGGGATTGCGGAAGCACGTCGAAGCATCTGGGATCTTCGCGCCGTTACGGCACAGCACACGTTGCCCACGCGCCTGACTCATCTTGTTGACCAATTCACAACGAAAGCGCTCGCCATCTGTCTGAACATCAAGGGAACCTACCGCCCTCTCGCCTCTGGATTTGAAGATGAAATTCTTCGCATCGCTCAGGAGTCTCTGACGAATGTTACCCGCCATGCAAATGCGAGTCAGGCATCGGTCGATCTACGCTATGATTCAAGCCGGTTGACATTAATAATCATTGACGATGGTCGCGGCTTCCACGCTGGGGACAAATCCCTTTCCGGCAAAGGACACTTTGGTCTTCAGGGCATGCGTGAACGCGCAGCTCAAATTCATGCTCAACTCACCATAGAGAGTTCGCAGGAAAAAGGCACTACCATCAAGTTGGACGCTCCCATCCCTGCAGAAAAAGGTGCAACAAATAATGACTGAACGCATTCGCATCCTTGTAGTAGATGACCATCATGTTGTCCGACAAGGACTCGTCGCACTGCTCAAGATCATGCCCGGCATTGAAGTTGTCGGCGAAGCCGGAGACGGCCTCCAGGCAGTCGAGCTTTACCGAAGTCTCCTCCCAGACATAACTCTCATGGACCTTCAGCTTCCGAAGCTTGGAGGTGTCGACGCCATTTTGAAGATCCGCGCCGACGCTCCCGGGGCAAGATTCGTCGTACTAACCACGTTCGACGGCGACGAAGATATCTTCCGCGCCCTCCAGGCAGGCGCAAAAGCCTATCTCCTCAAAGGAATGACCGTTGACGAACTGCTTTCAACGATCCAGGCCGTTCACGAAGGCAAGACAAAGATCTCACCTGCTATCGCGGAGAAGTTGGCCGAAAGAATGAGCGCCCAGACCCTAACCGCCCGCGAGCTAAGCGTCCTCGAGCGCATCGTTGCTGGCCGCGCCAACAAGGAAATCGCCTCCGATCTCGATATCAGTGAGGCGACCGTGAAGTCTCACATCAATAGTCTGCTCGGTAAACTTGGCGTAAGCGATCGGACGCACGCCGCAACAGTTGCCCTTCAGCGAGGTATCGTACATCTCCCATGAGCCGACATCCTACAAAATCACGCCTTATCGTTTTGCTCCTGCTCTTTGTATCGGCCTATTTTGTCGGAGCTCAACAAAAGTCCGCTTGGCGTTCAGCAACGCCGGCTGAGTTGCAAACCGCGTTGCCCGCTCGTGCCCAGGTCGAAAAAGAAAGAATTGAAACTGAGATGCGTACAGCCTCAGGCATAGTCGACTCACACGGTAAGCTCATTGCAGGAGTCGTTCTCATCACAGCTGGTTACTCCGCCGAAGGCAAATATTCTCACTACTTGTTAGTTCAATCTCCTATCACCATAGGGGACGTCTCTCTCCCGGTCGGCAACTATGTTCTCGGCTGGCAACGAGACAACGATAACCTGACGGTAAAGTTCTACGAAGCAGCAACCGGCGATCAACGCGGCAAAGCCGAAGCTCATCGACTAACAACTGGTACACGAGTTGAGTCCTTTCGCATCTGGCCACCCTCCACCAACTCATACATTCAGATTGGCCGTTTCGCCGTCTCTTATACCTTGGATAATCAAGTCGTCAAATAGTAGTCTCATATTTAACCCAGCAGGTTTGCCAACAACTTGCCGACACTGTACTTTGTGCACATGAAAGTGCGCAGCACAATAGCCTTCTCAACAGCATTGCTCTGCGCAACCGCCTTGCATGCCCAAGATGTTGAGAAATGGGAGATCGGCCCTTTCACTCGCCCCGCAAGCGGCAATCCTGTCATCATTCCCAATCCGCAGTCGACCTTCACCGATCCTGTGCTCAAGTCCCCTGCCCACTGGGAAACTCTTCACACCTTCAATCCCGCAGCGATCGTACGCGATGGAAAGGTGTATGTCCTCTACCGCGCCGAAGACAACTCCGGCACCATGCAGATAGGCGAACACACCTCGCGACTCGGCCTGGCTGAAAGCAACGACGGCATCCACTTCACCAGACTATCTAAACCGGTATTTTATCCAGGGGAAGATGCTCAACAATCTCGCGAATGGCCGGGTGGAGTCGAAGACCCACGGATTATTGAGGCAGCAAATGGCACCTACGTCCTCACCTACACGCAGTGGAATCGCATAACCTACTCCGTAGGCATCGCAACCTCTCCTGATCTCACACATTGGACGAAGCACGGACCTGCTTTTGCGAACGCCGCCAATGGAAAATATGCGCAGCTGAAATACAAGTCAGCCGGGATCGTGACGCAGCTCGACAAGGGCCGCCTCATCGCCGCACGTATCGGTGGAAAGTACTGGATGTACTGGGGCGAAGGTGCCATCCACCTGGCAACCTCCAGCGACTTGATCCATTGGAGTCCGGTTGAGAACACAGATGGCCAACCCATCGAAGTACTCCGCCCACGTCCCGGCCACTTCGACAGCACGTTTCCGGAGACCGGTCCACCACCCGTCCTGACAAGTGCCGGGATCGTCGTCCTTTACAACGGAAAAAACGCTGTAGAAAACGGGGACCCAGATTTAGGACCCAACGCTTACGCAGCGGGCGAAGCCCTGTTTGATGCTACCGACCCTGCGCGTATCGTACGGCAGACGGATCAACCCGTACTGAAACCGGTCACGCTCTATGAAAAAACTGGCCAGTACGCTGCTGGAACGACGTTTGCCGAAGGCCTCGTGTACTTCCAAGCTCACTGGTTCCTCTATTACGGATGTGCCGACTCTTTAGTAGCTGTCGTGACAGCGCCGAATAATTAGTTGACCGGAATCATCGGCAGCCCGGTCACAGGCCAATGACTGACCTGAGAATCAGTATTGGCCGCAATGCCGATCCCAGCGGACGACGCAGCATCCACTCCAACGTTCCATCCATCAACAAGCACAAGCGCTTCTTCTCCCTTGAGATCTGAAGTAGCAACCTCAAGCGTGATCGTCCTGCTCTCGTTCGGCAGAAGAGAAATGTAGTTGTCGCTATAGTAGACCGGCAACACCCGTTCACCCGACTTCTTACGTCGCAACTGCAGGTGCGCCATCAGTGCAACCTGAGTGCCGGGATTGTGCAACGTAACAGACAAAAGACTCTTACCCTCCGTCTCACTGCGCGTAACTTTCGCATCCAGCGTCACCGTTGGCAAATCACCCAGCGCCTTCAAGTCGTCTTGCTGCTCTGGCAACCCGCGCCAGTAGAAGTTATCTGAGATTTGTTTCCCAGCCGCATCACGCAGCTCGAGCTTAACAAAGTGAACCGCTGACAAATTCGCAGGCCACGAAACGGCCCCAAGTGTAGTCGCGACACTCGCCGGAGCAGACACATTAAAGTCATGTTGATACTGCACGGAGCCATCGAGGTTGTAGACCGCGAGATGAGCGCGTGCGCCATCCAGAGGAGCATCCAAATTATTAATTACCTCTACCTCGCCGTTCCCCTCGTTCAATTGAATATGGATCGGCTCGGCCGCCTTCTTCACCGCAAAGAGAGCAGAGTTGGGTTCAAGATCGTGGTGATAAAGCTGCCACACAAAGCTAGGCTGTGCAGGATTGCTCATCCAGGTAAGAACACCAGTGGTCGGATGGAACAACTTCGCATTACGACCCTCATACATCGCCCGAAACGCCTCATAGTTCGCAAGCTGCGACTTACGCACAAAGTCCGCAAGGTTAGCCACCTTGCCGTAGCGATCCGCGATCATCTGGGGATAGGAACCACCTCCCGATGCGCCCTTGGCAAAGTCGTGCTCTGCCCAGTCATCGTTGATCGTCTCCCAATCCTTCTCCGGCATCATTCCATGGATCGACTCGAGCGTCGGCACCGACACACTTCCGATCTCGGTCTTGAACGCCTCGTCGTACACATAAAACTCCCGCGGCGTCCTCCAATGATATGGGCCATGCGAATTCACACCGCGCCCATCCGCAGAATTCGCCTGATACAACCGCGTCGGTTCAAGCTCCGCCATCAAAACATGAAGTGCATCGTCAATCTTCTTCGGAGGATTCCCTTCATTCCGCGCACACCACAAAACGATGGAAGGGTGGTTGCGGAACCGCAGGATCTTCTCCCGCACATTCGCCATGTAGGTATCGAAATCATCAGGATTAGGACCATCCGAAGGGTTTGGCTGAAAAAACTCATCCCACACCAGCAGGCCGTACTTGTCGCACAGCTCGTAAAAGTCTTCGCTCGTACTCTGCCCTACCCAATTGCGAATCATGTTGAGATTGGCAAGCTGATGCATCCTGATCTGCACTTCCAATCGCTCCCGTGGATTGCGTTTCATCGCTTCGTCCAATCCCCAATTGCCACCACGAACGAAGACACGAACCCCATTCACAGAGATCGTCAGGTTCGGCGAATCCGGGACCTCGTACGTGAACTTTCGAATACCGAAGCTCACATCCCGGCTATCGGAATCCCTTCCATCAACCTCAAAACTGAGATGCAACAAGTAGAGATTCTGCGGGCCATACCCATTAGGCCACCACAGCTTAGGGTGTTCGACATGAAGCGCAGCAGTGGTCCGAGGATCAAGCGAAATCGTCTGCGAGCTGTGCGGCGCCACCTCTACAGCTTGCTGAAATGACACATTTCCAAAGCTCCCCTTCAGCACGCCCTTCTGCGGCGAGTCCGTGATGTTCTCCACCCTCGCCTGAATGGAGACATCCGCGCTATCCAGCTTCGGCAAAGGCAGATCCGTCGTCACTAACGGATCCTTGATCACGACCGGACCACTCGCCGAAATAAAAACCTTCTGCCAGATTCCAGTATCACGATCACGAATTGCAGGAATCCAATCCCATCCAATCGTAGAAAGAAACGTAGGTCCGTCTATCGCAGTGATGCCTCCATTTTTCCCTACGCCGTCGCGAATAGTATGTTCATGCGGATCGCCAGCATGAGGCTGAGGAGAAACAAGGACAGCCAGCACCGCCCTCTTGCCTGGCGTCACAGCTGTCGAAATATCAAAGATCCCACGATGGAACGCGCCCTTCACAGCGCCCACTTGTTTTCCGTTCACCCATACCCGCGCGGAAAAATTAATACCTTCAAAGTTCAGCCAAACGTGCTTTCCCCCGTACGACTTCGGAACCTCGAAGACCGTTCGATACCAGTACGGAGTGCGTGACAAGCTATCGGGGATCTTGTCCGGACGATTATTCTCCCCATACAAAGGCTCAGGATAGACACCAGCATTCACAAGGCTCGTCAGAACAGTACCGGGAACAACTGCTGGGTACCAGCCCTGCGTCTTGAACTTCGCGGATGCAACGTCCGCGCCAGCCTGCGGCACCTTCGCCGCATCCTGCAACTGCCACCCAGCAGAAATCGTGACCGGCGGCGCGACCGGAGAATCGGCCGCCAAAGCCACCGAACCCGATCCCACCAAACCCATGGCAACAATAGAGAACAATCCGGACATCCAAACTCTCATTTGCACTCGACCTATGCTCTTCGATCTGAAATAAAAAAGTCCGCAACGAAGGATCTTCGTCACCGCAGACATAGAAAACCCTACACGATCCTACGCCGCAGGTCATGTTGCATCACTTCTGTATCGTCGTCTCTGCCTTTGTAAGCTTCTGGGAGACTTGGGCCGGTGTCGGCAACTGCGTCCTATCCCA
>Ga0210398_10006397_pt1 | contig 10830 bp, 14 predicted proteins | sample IncBWC4OmetaG_FD_161047 | JGI IMG/M metagenome (GOLD analysis project Ga0210398, IMG submission 161047) | Forest soil microbial communities from Barre Woods Harvard Forest LTER site, Petersham, Massachusetts, United States - Inc-BW-C-4-O | ecosystem: Environmental > Terrestrial > Soil >... | reverse complement strand
GCGGAGTTTTGATCCACTTCCGACGCAGGACACGCTTGCTCCCAAATCGACCTTGACTCTTCTTTATCCCACGGAATATCTATGTCGCCGCAGACCGCGTGAAAATCCTTAAAGCTATCCTCAGGGCCTTGGGGGTCGTACAGCCATTGAGCCACTCTCCATCTCGTGAACTCGCCAATGTGACGCAAGTCGGCTTGGGTTAAGTTCGACCGATACATTGATATGCCGCCTATGATTTCGACGTATGGCTTTTCCATTTTGTCCCTCCCCCGGCGGAGCTTTGCTCCATCCAACGTTTGTCGGCTTCCTGTGCCGCCTCAGCGTACCCCCCCTCTTCCGTAGTCCACGGAATATCTATGTCGCCACAGACGGCGTGAAAATCCGTAAATCCGTTGATGTCCATACGGTCACTTCTCAACCACCTTGGAATATTCTCTCTCGTGAATTCACCGATGAGACTCAAGTCAGATGCGCTCAGGTCACGTCGTTACATCACCGTGATGTCATTTATGATGTAAACGTACGCCTCCATCATAGACCCTGACTTTCAGCGGGTGCCGCGAACCAATGCCAACGCCAATACTCCGACACGTGATGGCTGCAGGACCATTCCCCACAGTCAGGGCAAGGTGAATCAGGGCGGGGCGTCTCCCATATTTTTATCGTTTCACTCATCTGCCATCGGCAAGCAGGGCACGCCTCGGTGCATTCTGGATCATGCTTGTGTGGATTAACGTCAGTCGTCATAAACCAACACCTTCAACTTTTGAGATTGAAGTACCGTTCGCGACCTCATTTACGAACGCCAGCAATTGCTTCACTCCGATTGTGTTTTTCCCCAACGCCGGATACTCGTTCGGCACACTTTGGGGATTGGCGCAAACGAAACCAATCCTCTGTTTAGGATTGTGCTTCTTAATGCTTTTCGCCATCTCTATACCGTCTAGACCGGGATGGCCGATGTTCGTTAAGACTGCATCGTACGGGCCGCGTTTCTTGTAAAGACGAAGCGCCTCATCCCCATCCCCCGTGGTGTCGACACTGTGGCCGCTCCTAGTGAAAAGGTCCAAGTATAGAGCGGATAAAGAGGGCTCCGATTCGACTACAAGAACCTTCATGGAAAACCTCCCTTTTTATTGCGATTGCGATGGGTAAGTTTAAGTTCGGTTTACAGGCTGTACAGCAGTGGTCTCGCTGCTTGCGGAGGTTTGCGCCACCCAACCCTTAGCGGCTTCCTGCGCTCCGCAGTTGAGACAGGTACGCCAGCCCCAACGCTCTTTTGTTGTACTAACATCGCAATTGTCCGATCCGCAGATTCCACAACCTGCAACCCTTTGCCGCCATTCTCTCCACTCTTCTTGGTACTTGGACTCATCGCCCTCGCAACACGCGAAACAGGGTACGCGCCATCGGTCGCAACTGTGAACTAGATTCATACACCCTCCTAAATCGCGGTCAACCATACCAGTGGCGGCAGTTCCATTCCCCGCAGTCTGGGAATGGTGAATCCGAATAGGGTGAAGAGGAATTAGGTGAGTCGAGTTCTTTTTTTATCTCTGCCATTCTCCATCGGCAAGCAGGGCAGTCCGGGGTGCATTCTGAGTCGTGCTTGTACGGATTTTCGTCAATTGTCATAAGAAAAATTCCCTGGAATTATCAACTTTTGGGCTGATTGCCTGCAAGATGCCTAAAGGAGTTGACCTGCCATCAAAGGTGTCTCCCCTTCCCAATGTCCTGTCTTCCTCTCCCGGCGTCTTCCCGAGCGGTAAGTTGTTGATTTGAGAGGACATGAAATGACCGGAACTTTCCTCAAACTTCATGAAAAGAATCGGATAGGGCAGATTTTATAAACCGGTGGTTGCAGGTTCGATCCCTGCCGCGCCTACCACTTGATCTACCGTCTGAGCCAATGATGAGTGCCCAGCCTCGCCTGTCCGGTGGATTTTGTGATGGCTGATCACATTACTGATTACTGAGCTTGCGATGCTCGCACCTGGCAGTGTTCAGGCAATCGTCGGCCAGCATCAGGCGCTCGACCGGCTTACCGCCGATGATGTGGGCGTCGATGATTTCATCGACGTCGGCCTCGGTAATGTGTCCGTACCAAACGGCGTCGGGATAGATAACGAGGTTTGGGCCGTGTTCGCACTGATCGAGACAGCCCGATTGGTTGGCCCGTACTTTGCCTTTGAGGCCGCGCTCTGCGAGTTTCTGTTTGAACAGTTTTTGCAGTTTCGCCTGGCCGCTGGGATCGCAGCATCCCCGGGGATTTCCCGGAGGACGTTGGTTGCCGCATACGAAGATATGTTTTTCGAACTTGGGCATGAAATCACGAAGCAATCGACGGCCTAGTCAGGCTACCGGCCGCGGTTTGAGAGGCAATGAGGTTGTAAGTTCGGCATCCCAGATGCCCTCGAAATCGGCGAAATATCCTTCCACCTCGACACCGGGAATTGCCTCTAACAGCTTCGCTGCGGCACGAGCCAGTTCGCGCCGGTGATGCGTGGCTTCGGTTTCGGCATTGCCTCCGAAAGCCGGGAGGCCCCCATAGGCGCCACAATCGGAGTGCACCATCAGGATAACGCGCTTGGTGTTGTGCAAGCGCATGGACGTGCGAATCTGTTCCAGCACAAACGTTCGGTCGGTCTCGAGTTCTGGCGAGGCCAGGCATTTGGCCCCACCGGCAATCTTGATGGGATCGGAATGCGCCACGCCGATGCGTTTGAGGAATTTTTGAAACCCCAAGTCAAAGCGGTTATCGAAACACCAAAGGATGGCCGCGTCGCATTCGTACTTCTCTCGCGGAGCTACGAAATGAAAAACCTTTTTCACCATGAACCCTCAACCCAGCGTTTGCTTCACGTCCATCTTAACCGAGAGGGCGGGGATACAGCCCGGTCATCATGCGTTGCTATTCGCCGCACGCCCACGATAATATAGCCGGTACACTTCTCTGCCTTTATCCCAGTTGGTCTTTACAGCAGTTTGCCGCGGCAAGGCGTGTGCGACCCCGGTGCGACGCAGCTATGCGTTCGCGAATCCCTGTGACGGAGTTGGCAGTGAAACGAGGCAAGACTGCGGTAATTGTCGGCGCCCAGTGGGGCGACGAAGGCAAGGGAAAGATTGTCGACGTTTTGTCCGAGAGCTTCTCGGTTGTAGCTCGCTACGCGGGCGGCCACAATGCAGGCCACACGGTAATCATCAATGGCAAGAAGTTCGTACTTCAACTGGTCCCCTGTGGAGTGTTGCGGACGGCGTGCCGTAGCGTGATCGGCAACGGCGTGGTTCTGGATCCGATGGCCTTTCTAAAGGAAGTGGGCGCCTTGCGCGAAGCAGGTGTCAGGGTCGACGGAAATCTTTTTGTTTCCAACCGCGCGCAGGTGATTCTGCCCTACCATCGCATGATCGAGTTGGCGGCGGAGAATGCTCCGGGACGCGTGAAGATTGGCACCACCTCGCGCGGAATCGGCCCCGCCTACGAAGATAAGATGGGACGCCGGGGCTTGCGTGTGGCCGATCTGCTTGATCTGCAGCTGCTGAAGAAACACATCGAAAACGCCGTCCGGGAAAAGAACATGATCGCGCACGCCCTGTTCAATTCCGAACCTCTCGACGCCGACAAAATGTACACGGAGTACGCTCAGGCTGCGGAGAAGATCGCTCCGTTTGTCTGTGACACGGCGGTTTTGCTGAATCAGGCGCTGGGCGACGGAGAGGCCATACTATTTGAAGGTGCGCAAGGTACGATGCTCGACATCGATCATGGAACTTATCCCTTTGTGACCTCTTCTAGTGCGACTTCGGGAGGTGCTGCAACTGGCACAGGCGTCGCTCCGAATGCAATTGATTGCGTGATCGGACTCACAAAGGCTTATTGCACGCGAGTCGGCGAAGGTCCGTTTCCCAGCGAAGAGAAGGGTGGGTTAGGCGACCAACTTCGTCGGCGCGGCAATGAGTTTGGCGCGGTTACAGGGCGTCCACGGCGCACCGGCTGGCTTGACTTGCCACTGCTGCGCTACGCTGGCATGATTAACGGAATCTCGTGGCTAGTGGTGACCAAGCTGGATGTGCTCGATGAACTGGCGGAGATTCCAGTATGCGTCGGCTATGTCGTTGATGGAAAAAAGACCATGGAAATTCCGGCGCAGGCCAGTGGTTACGACAAGCTGGAGTGCACTTACCGGATGCTTCCGGGGTGGCGGAGTTCGACGCAAGGGATTACAAAGTTCGACCAGTTACCCAAACTAGCTCGTGACTATCTGGCGTTTGTGGAGAAAGAGACCGGGGCTAGGATCGGCATGGTCTCAACTGGTCCGGACCGGGATCATACGATTCTCATTGACGAGTTCGCGAATGAGTTACAGACAGCTTTATCCCGGAGAGTCTAGAATTGACTCCGACTTTGTGAAGCTTCACAGACTATTTCTTAAGACTACGCAAGGAGCGCACGATGGTGGTTTTGGCAGTAACGTGGATGGCCAAGGCTGGGCACGATAGCGAGGTCCCGCCGATTTTCGCGAAGCTGACGGAAGAATCCCGAAAAGAACCGGGCTGCCTGATGTATCAGGTCCACCGGCATAAGACCGAACCGCGGCGGTTCTTCATCTACGAACAGTACAAGGACGACGCCGCGCTCGAAGCCCACCGGACTTCTGCTCACTTCTTGCAGCACGCTCGCAAGGACCTGCCCAAAGTCGCGGACCGGGTGGAAGGTCACCTGTACGAGGCGTTGGGATAGTTAGTGCGGTGCGGGCACATTTGCCTGCGACTCATGTCACTTAGCCTTGTCAATCATCAAGTCGCCGCCCGATGAGTAACTTTCCTTCGACACCTCATGAAAAGCAATGATGATGCCTTCGCGGCGTGCGCCGGCTTCTTCGACCAGCGCGTCGGTGACACGCCTGGCGATCTTGCGTTTCTGGTCGGCAGTGCGTCCCTGCAGCATCGTGATTTGAACCATTGGCATTAGAGACGCTCCAAGTTTCCAGCTCTGACCTTTATTGCGCGAGCTCGTAGCCTGCGAAGAAGAAGCTCAATTCGAAGCGTGCGGTGTCCTCAGCATCGGAGCCGTGAATGGCGTTGTGCTCGATGCTGGAGGCCCACTTCTTGCGGATGGTGCCTTCTTCCGCGCTGGCCGGGTTGGTGGCGCCCATCAGCTTGCGGAGATCGGCAATGGCGTTTTCTTTTTCCAGAGCTAGGGCGACGATGGGTCCGCTCGACATGAAATCGGTGAGCGAACCGTAGAATGGCCGGCTTGCGTGCACGGCATAAAACTGCTCTGCCTGATGCTTGGAGATTTCGAGCATCTTCATGGCGAGGATGCGAAATCCATTCTTCTCGAATTGTTCAATGATATCGCCCACCGCGCTCTTGGCTACGGCGTCCGGTTTTACGATGGTAAGAGTGCGTTGCAGAGTTTTCATAGTTGGTAATTGGTCGCTCGTCCTTATCCTGTTGTTTCTTTACTAAACCTTGACTCCCAGCGCCGCCACGAGAGTCTCGCCCATGGCCGCCGGAGATTTTGCCACCCGGATACCGGCTGCTTCCATGGCTTTGATTTTCTCGGCGGCTGTTCCCTTGCCGCCGGAGATGATTGCTCCCGCATGGCCCATGCGCCGCCCGGGAGGGGCGGTCTGCCCGGCGATGAAGCCGACTACCGGCTTTTTCATTTTTGTCTTCACAAATTCCGCCGCGGTTTCCTCGGCGTCGCCCCCTATTTCACCGATCATAATCACGGCTTCGGTCTCAGGATCGCGATTAAACAGGTCGAGCGCATCCAGGAAGTTGGTTCCAATGATCGGATCCCCGCCAATGCCAATTGCAGTGGACTGCCCGATTCCGCGCTGTGTAAGTTGGTGCACGGCCTCATAAGTCAGGGTGCCCGAGCGCGATACGATTCCGATCGAGCCCTCTTTGTGAATCGATCCCGGCATGATTCCGATCTTGCACTTGCCGGGCGAAATGATGCCAGGACAGTTTGGACCGATCAGCCGCGAGCGCCGGTTCTGCAGAAACTCCCAGGCCTTGACCATGTCGAGCGTGGGAATTCCTTCGGTGATGCAGACGATGAGGCCCAGTTCGGCGTCGGCCGCCTCCATGATGGCATCTGCCGCGAACGGTGGGGGAACAAAAATCACAGTTGTGTCGGCGCCAGTTTTTTCGACCGCTTCCTGCACGGTATTGAATATCGGCCAGCCTTCGTGCATAGTGCCGCCTTTTCCTGGCGTCACTCCGCCCACCACCTGCGTTCCATAAGCCGCGCAGGCCTTGGCGTGGAAGGTGCCTTCGCGTCCGGTGAGACCCTGCACAATTAATCGCGTTTTCTCATTAACCAAGATTGCCATATATATAATTCCCCAGTCGATATAAACGTGGACCCGGCAAACACCAGGGTCTCTGGCTGCGCTCCGGATGACAAGCAGTTTCCGCTAAATTCCTCGTGCCGCGGCGACAACTTTATCTGCCGCGTCTTTCATGGTGTCGGTCACGACGAAGTTCAGGCCGGACTCCATCAGTATTTTCTTGCCTTCGTCCACGTTCGTGCCTTCGAGGCGCAGCACTACGGGAAGCTGAATGTTGGTCTTCTTCGCGGCTTCCACCACGCCCTTCGCCAAGGTATCTACGCGCAGGATGCCGCCGAAAATGTTGATGAGAACCGCTTTTACACTTTTATCGCTTAGAAGAATTTCGAATGCGTGCGCGACCTGCTCGGCGTTCGCACCGCCGCCGACATCAAGAAAGTTCGCGGGCATGCCGCCAGCGTACTTGATGATATCCATCGTGGCCATCGCCAGTCCGGCGCCGTTCACCATGCAGCCCACGCTGCCCTCGAGCTTGATGTAGTTCAGGCTGTACTTGGAGGCCTCAACCTCGAGCGGATCCTCCTCCGTAATATCGCGCAATTCGCGAATGTCGGGATGGCGGAAGAGCGCGTTGTCGTCGAAGGTCAGCTTTGCATCGAGAGCGAAAAGCCGGCCATCGGTGGTAGTGATGAAGGGATTGATCTCGAGGAGAGAAGCATCAGTATCGAGAAACGCCTTATAGAGACTGGAAAGAAATTGCACGGCGGGATTGATCTGTTTGGCATTAAGTCCAAGCGCGAAAGCCATCTTGCGTGCCTGAAAGGCTTCCAGGCCCATGCCAGGATCGATGTGCTGTTTCAAAATGGCGCCGGGATTTTCCGCGGCCACCTGCTCAATGTCCATGCCACCCGCTGCAGACGCCATGAACACAGGCTTGCCTTCCGCGCGGTCGACGAGAATGCCGAGGTACAGCTCGTTTTCGATAGGCAGAGTTTCTTCTATCAATAAGCGCCGCACGATGCGGCCCTCAGGGCCAGTCTGATGGGTGACTAACCTCATGCCGAGCATCTTGTCGGCGATGTCTCCCGCCTCGTTGGCAGACTTAGCGATCTTCACGCCTCCGCCTTTGCCGCGGCCGCCGGCGTGGATTTGCGCCTTGACGACCACTCCGGTTGCTCCGGAACTGAACAATTCTTTGGCAGCGGAATCGGCTTCCTCTCGCGAGGTTGCCATTGTTCCGCGCGGCACGGTTACGCCATACTTCTTAAGAATTCCTTTGGCCTGGTACTCATGGATTTTCATAATGACGCTCGTCTAAGAATCGGAAGGAACTTGCTCGCGGCTTTCGACTGAGGCTAGCAAACTCTCAATTTTATAGAAGGGGAACGGATTAGGGCAAACGCAGAGAGCCGCGTCGTTTCAATCGCCAGAACATCTAATTTTATCTCGGGACCTATATCCGGAGTAACCCAACCCGGATTCCGACAGCCCCGAAGTACAACGTGAAATTGGTTTCCCTTAACGTCGCCCGGCCGCGCCTGACCGTCTATAAAGGAACAACCATCAACACTGGTATCTTCAAGAAGCCAGTGGCGGGTCGCGTGGCGCTGCGCACGCTGAACCTCGAGGGCGACCGGCAGGCAGATCTCAGTGTTCATGGCGGCCCGCACAAGGCGGTTTACGCCTATCCCGCGGAGCACTATGAATATTGGCGGCGGCAATTACCTGATATGGATTTGCCGTGGAGCATGTTTGGCGAGAATTTTACGACCGAGGGCCTGAGCGAAGGAAATGTTCAGGTTGGCGACCGGTTTCGAATCGGGTCGTCCATCGTGATGATCCGTCAGCCGCGCGTTCCCTGTTATAAACTAGCCGCCAAGTTTCAACGGGATGACATCTTGCAGCGATTCTTGCGAAGCGGGCATAGCGGATTTTACTTTTCCGTTGAACAGGAAGGAGAGGTAGAAGTTGGAGATTCCTTCCAGCTAATTTCGCGGGAGGACAACGCGATAACGATCGCGGAAATGAATTTGCTTTTCGTCAAGGAGAACTACGACCGTGATCTGCTGCAAAAGGCGATCGCAACCGCCGCCCTGCCGGGGGATTGGCGCGAATACCTCTTGCCCAGATTGGGCCGTCCCTGACCGCCTAGCTGTGGCTGTTCTCGTCGCAGGAAGCGTTTTGCCTTTACAATCGCCAGTGACAAGATGATCTTGGAAGCCCTGCATCGCATCGCCAATCACGACCAATCCCTGGCCCGCGCGGAGGCGCGTGAAGTGATGGCGGAAGTGCTCGCGGGAAATTGCACGGACGCGCAGATCTCGGCGCTGCTGGTGGGGTTGCGCATGAAGGGGGAAACCGTCGAAGAGATTGTCGGTTTCGCGGAAGCGATTTGCGCCGCTGCCACGCCTTTGCCCCTTACGTTTGCCGGAACTTCGGATAATGCGCTCGACCTAAGCGGTACTGGCCGCGACGCGCTGGTGGATACTTGCGGTACCGGTGGCGATGCCAGTGGAACCTTTAACATTTCAACTGCCTCTGCCTTCGTGACCGCCGGTGCGGGCGTGCGTGTAGCCAAGCATGGCAATCGCAGTCTGACTTCGAAATGCGGTTCGGCCGATGTGATGGAGGCGCTGGGCGTGAACATTCAGTTGCCGCCAGAGCGCGCTGCTCAGTGCCTGCGGGAAATTGGTATCTGTTTCCTGTATGCCCCCGATCTGCACTCCTCGATGAAGCAAGTGCAGAAGGTCCGGCGCGAGTTGCGTCTGCGGACGATGTTCAACCTGCTCGGCCCGCTCACGAATCCGGCGCATGCTTCGGGACAAGTCGTAGGAGTCTATGCGCTCGATATGGTCGAGAAACTGGCGGAGGCGCTTAGCATGCTGGGACTGCATCGCGCGCTCGTGGTGCACGGTCTCGACGGGCTCGATGAGATCACCATCACGGGCCCGACACGCGTAGCCGAAGCTCGTGACGGATCGGTCCGGACTTATGAAGTGGATCCGGAGGAGTTCGGCATGAAGCGGTCGACACTCGCTGACATTTCTGGCGGCGATGCGTCGGACAATGCGGCCATCGTTCGGGAAGTTCTGAGCGGAAAGAAATCTCCGCGTCGCGATGTGGTCCTGCTGAACTCAGCGGCAGCGCTGGTCGCCGCGGGGCGTGCCAACCATCTGAAGGATGGAATTCCGGCGGCGGAGCAGTCGATCGATTCCGGCGCGGCCGCCGCAAGGCTGGATGCGCTGGTAAATTTTACAAAAGGGGAGCTGTGAGTCGGTATGTCTTGCGTGCTTCGAGCGAGCGGTACTAACTTTGAGGTGGATGAATTCTTGAAGACTTCTTCGCTTGACGCTCTGACTGTTTTTCATCGCGGAGAGGTGCAAAGCCGCGGCTCGGTTATGACTCAGCGTAGAACGGAGCAATCGGGGGTGAACGTGAGCGTCAGTACGCGAGAGTTTTCGGACCTGCGTGGTCAGATCGAGGATGCGGTCGAGTTCCTGTCGGAGAATGAAGAGGAACTGAGGCGTCTTCGCGATTTTCCGGGTCTGGAACGGATGGATCTCGACTTTCCCGTCGAGGATCGCGACGTGGTGTTCCAATCCGATGGGTTTCCTCCCCGCCTGCTCTCGCTACTGGGCGCCCTGCGTATCGGACTGGTAGTCTCGCGGCATCCAGCATACTGGGAAGTCGAGAGGCAAACTTCTACGCAGCAATAAAGACGTCGAAGTCCCACCGTTTCTTGACGGTCGATTATTTAACAGCGTCGCTAACCTTAATTTCAAATGTATTGTTCGTGGTGTCGCTCTCTGGCACGCTGCCATCGTTGACCACGATTTCTTCAGGCGGCTTCGGAACCTCGATACGAATCACGCCGTTGCTTTTGCCGTGCACCACCAGGCGTTTGGTGATTTCTCCGCTGGCAAACTTCACCGTGAGCGGAACTTCGGCGCCCGCCGGACCGAGGTTGTCGACCGTGACCGTGAGCATGTAACCTTCTGGCAAAGTCTTGCGAGTGAATTCGGATGCCACTTTGAAGTCAGGCAGTCCTCGATCGCGATAGACCCAGTCGTCGAAGAACCACTCCAGATCGCGCTGTGTCTGCGCCTGGATCAAGCGCGGCATGTAAGAAGGCTCCTTGTCCTGCTCGGGATGGTAGGAGGCGAGAGCTTTTTTCAATGCCTCATCGCCGACCAGATCGCGCAGCATCCACCACACCGCCATTGCTTTGCTACGATAAAGTTCCTCGTCCGTGGTATTGACTAAAGATCGATTCACTTCGTCTTCCGATCGCGAAGCGGTTATGGGTTTCGGATCCTGTTTTTCCGCACTGCTGAAGGCGGACTGGTGCGCGGCCATGTAATCGAGCGCAACCCGCTTTCCGCTGATGTGTTCCACGTAGAGGGCCTGGGCAAAATGAGCCAAACCTTCATCGATCCAGGGACGAGGCGAGGAGAAAGCCGCGTGCGTCAATTGGTGCGCGGCGATCAGTCCCGCATTTTTTGAATCCAGGTTGCTTGATGGCGTCAGC
>Ga0210398_10006395_pt1 | contig 10834 bp, 7 predicted proteins | sample IncBWC4OmetaG_FD_161047 | JGI IMG/M metagenome (GOLD analysis project Ga0210398, IMG submission 161047) | Forest soil microbial communities from Barre Woods Harvard Forest LTER site, Petersham, Massachusetts, United States - Inc-BW-C-4-O | ecosystem: Environmental > Terrestrial > Soil >... | reverse complement strand
TCCTGGCAGGTCTCGATGATGATGGCGTCGACCCCGCCCGCGATCAGCCCGTCGCATTGCACCCCGAGCGCGTCTTCGAGCTCCTGATAGCCGACATGGCCGAGCGAGGGCAGACGGGTCCCCGGCCCGACCGAGCCCAGGACAAACCGGGTGCGGCCGTCATGGGCGAACTCGGCGACGGCTTCGCGGGCGATCTCGGCGGCGCGGCGATTGAGTGCCGCGGCGTGGTCGGCGAGCCCGAACTCGCCCAAGGTGATCGGCGAGCCACCAAAGCTGTTGGTCTGCACCGCGTCGCAGCCGGCCTCGAGATAGCCGCGATGGATTTCGCGGATCAGGTCGGGACGGCTCTCGCAGACGATCTCGGTGCAGTTTTCCTTGCCCAGGAAGTCGCGCTCGATGTCGAGGTTGCGCGCCTGCACCTGGGTCCCGATGGCCCCGTCGCACAGCACGACGCGGTCGGCGAGGTAGTCGAGGAAATGGGTCATTGTGACTGGTACACCGCCGGATATCCCCTCTCCGCCGCCTTGCGGGGGAGATGGAGGGGCCCGCGCCGCAGGCGTGGGAGGGTGAGGTGGTTTGGCGATAGCGCTCGGGTTTGTGCGAGAGCCCCCCTCACCCTACCCTCTCTCCCCGCAGGCGGGGGGAGAGGGGGAAAGTCAAAATGCTCTCGCATCAGACCGCCGCCGCTACGGGCTTTTTGGCCCGCACGCCGAGGAGGTGGCAGATCGCCACGATCAGGTCGGCCCGGTTCAAGGTGTAAAAGTGGAATTCGTGCACCCCCTCGGCATGCAGCCGGCGGCACTGCTCGGCGGCGAGCGAGGTGGCGACTAGCCGGCGCGTATCGGGATCGCCGTCGAGCCCGTCGAAATGGCCTTCCATCCAGGCCGGGATCGAGGCGCCGCAGGCCGCGCTGAACCGCTTAACCTGGGCGTAATTGGTCACCGGCAAGATGCCCGGCACCAGCGGCACCGCGATCCCGGCGGCCGCGGCGCGGTCGCGAAAGCGCAGGAAGAGGTCGACATCGAAAAAATACTGGGTGATCGCGCGGCTGGCGCCGGCATCGACCTTGCGCTTCAGATTGTCGAGGTCGTGCTCGGCGCTCGCCGCCTCGGGATGGGTCTCGGGATAAGCGGCGACGCTGATCTCGAAATCGGCGACCCGCTTCAGCCCGGCCACCAGATCTGCGGCGTAGGGATAGCCGTCCGGCTGCGGCACATAGGCCGATCCGCCGGTCGGAGCATCGCCGCGAAGGGCGACGATGTGACGGATCCCGGCTTGCCAGTAATCGCGTGCAACCGCATCGATCTCAGCCCGGCTGGCGGCGACGCAGGTCAGGTGCGCGGCCGGTTCGAGCGCGGTCTCGCAGCGGATGCGGCGCACCGTCGCATGGGTGCGCTCGCGGGTCGAGCCGCCGGCGCCGTAGGTCACAGAGACGAAGCGCGGGGCCAACGGTTCGAGGCGCTGGACCACCTCCCACAACCGGGTTTCCATGTCGGCGGTCTTCGGTGGAAAGAACTCGAACGAGACCCGCGGCGGGCCGGCATCGAAATCGATCACAGGGTCGGCGGCGAGCCGGCCGCGCGACCGCCCCGAGGCCAGACTTTCGCTCATCAGCGCAGCTCCCCTTCGAGGATCACGGACGACGCTTCTTCGATATGCCGGCCCAGTTGCCGATGCGCCGCCGCTGAGCGGCGTGCGCTCCAGATCGCGACGGTCAACGGGTCGCCCGGCAACAGGCGTGGCGGGGCCGGATGGAGACCGGCGGCGCGGCACCACTCGGCGATCTCGCCATCGCCAAAGCCGAGCCGGCGATGGGCGTGCTCCGCGCGCAGGAATTCGAGGGCGTGCGGCGCGAAATCGACGATCACCAGGATGCCCTGCGGCCGCAGCACCCGCGCCGCCTCGGTGATCGCCGCGGCCGGTCGGTCGGCATAGTGCAGAACCTGATGGATCACGACAGCGTCAAAGGAACCGTCGGGCAGGGCCAGCTGATACATATCGTCGCGGCGGACCCGCCCATTTGCCAGCCCCGCCCGTTCGAGATTGACCCGCGCCACCGACAGCATCTCGCGCGACTGGTCGATGCCGAGCGCCTGCTCGACCCGCGGCGCCAGAATTTCGAGCATGCGCCCGGTTCCGGTGCCGATGTCGAGCAGATCGCGCGGGTCGACCGCGGCGATGATCTCAATGAGCGCCGCCTCGACCTCGCGCTCGTCGACATAGAGCGAGCGGATGCGATGCCAGCGCGGGGCGTTCTCGCGAAAATAGGCGCTGGCGAGATCGGCGCGCAGCTGCTTGGTGGCCGCCAGGCGCTGCAGGTCGAGGGCGATCGTCGGATCGACGTCGCCGCAAGCCTCGACTAGATGGCGCGCGAGCGCGCTCGCCGGGCTCGATTGGCTCAAGCGATAGAACACCCAGCTGCCCTCGCGAAAGCGGTCGAGCAGGCCCGCCTCGCACAGGAGCTTCAGATGTCGCGATACGCGCGGCTGGCTCTGGCCGAGGATCTGGGTCAGCTCGCTGACGGTAAGCTCGCCGCGGGCGCACAGCACGAGAAGCCGCAGGCGGGTTGGCTCGGCGACTGCCCGCAGCGCCGCCAGAAGATGATCCATCGCACCGATATCCGCGCTCTTTGTCTCAGCAACATATGCAGATATCTTTATGCTCGCAAGCAAGTTTGTCACAGGGCGCCGTCGGATCGCCGACCGTGGCGAGCAACCCCTTGCCGCTGCCGCCGATTTCCCGCAAATATCGCGCGCCTCGAGGAGGCGCCAGTCTGATGCGAGCCCCACCGATGAACCTTCGTGCGTTGCGTCTCACCTTCTCGGGTCCGTTGCTGATGCTCGCCCTCTTCGCTTCGGGCTGCGCCACGAGACCGCCCGATCCGCAGCAGGCGGGGATAGTCGGCGAGGATTTCCACGACCCGTTCGAAGACACCAACCGCAAGATTTTTGAGTTCAACCAGGTTGTCGACCGCCATGTGCTGGTGCCGGTGGCCAAGGCCTATCGCGCAAGCCTGCCCCAGCCGGTGCGCAACTCGCTGCGCGACTTTCTGAATAATCTGCAGGAACCGTTGATCTTCGCCAACGATACGCTGCAAGGCGATTTCGGCCGAGCCAAGGATACCGTGGTACGCTTCGTGCTCAATTCGACGATCGGCTTCGGCGGCCTCGTCGACGTGGCCGGTCGCTGGGGCATCCCGTATCACGACCAGGATCTGGGGGTGACGTTCGGCGTCTGGGGCATTCCCGCGGGACCCTATCTGGTGCTGCCGGTTCTCGGGCCCTCCGATCCGCGCGATCTTGGCGGCGAGGTCGCCGAGGGCTTCGGCGATCCGTGGAACCGGCTGGTCACCGGCAACCCGTTCACCCTTTATTGGATTCCGTTTGTGCGGGGCGGGGTCTCCGGCATCGATCAGCGGGCACGCTACCTCGACACACTCGCCGATATCGAGCGCACCTCGCTCGACTATTATGCGACGATCCGCTCGCTCTATCGCCAGCGCCGCGCGGCGCTGATCCACCACGAGAACCGCAATCTGCCGCCGCCGTCCGGGTTCAGCGAAAACGGCGGTTCGGGCCGGCCGGCGACGGTATTGAACCAGCGCCCGCCGGCGGTTGTTTTCACCGCAGCGCAGAACCCCTCCGAGGTATCGTGGTAATGATGCGACGTTGGCTACTGATCGGCGGCTCGGTTCTGATCGCCGGCATCCTTCTGTCGGCGCGCCCCGCGGCGGCGGCCGATCCGGCCGCGGTGATCACCGACCTCGGCAATCAGGCCCTCCAGGTGCTCGGCAGCAACGTCGCTCCGAGCCAGCGGGTGGTGCGCTTTCGCCAGCTGTTCAGCCAAGACTTCGATGTTCCGGGGATCGCCCGGTTTGTCCTCGGCCGCTATTGGCAGATCGCCACCCCGCAGCAGCAGCAGGAATTCATCAGGCTGTTCACCAGCTACATCGCGGTCGCCTACAGCGACCGGCTGGCCGAGTACAGCGGCGAGACCCTCCGGGTGACCGGCAGCCGAGCGGCCGCGGACGGCTCGATGGTGTCGAGCGAGATCGTGCGGCCGAACGGCGCCCCGCCCGCCAAGATCGACTGGCTGCTGACCCAGGAAAACGGCGCCTACAAGATCAGCGACGTCATCGTCGAGGGGGTCAGCATGGCGGTGACCCAGCGTTCCGAGTTCGCCTCGGTGATCCAGCGCGACGGCGGCCAGGTGCAGGGCCTGATCACCGCGCTGCAGCAAAAGACCGAGGCCGCCGGTCTGCGCTAGCCGGGTCGCCAGCGCAGCAGTTGCCGCCGGTCACGCCCGCATCAGCGGCTTGTAGTGCAGGCGGTGCGGCTGATCGGCCTCGCTGCCGAGGCGGCGGCGGCGGTCGGCCTCGTAATCGGCATAATTGCCTTCGAACCAGACCACCTGGCTGTCGCCCTCGAACGCGAGGATGTGGGTGGCGATGCGGTCGAGAAACCAGCGGTCGTGGGTGATGATCACGGCGCAGCCGGCGAAATCAAGGAGCGCCTCTTCGAGCGCCCGCAGGGTATCGATGTCGAGATCGTTGGTCGGCTCGTCGAGCAGCAGCACATTGGCGCCTTCTTTCAGCATCTTGGCGAGGTGCACGCGGTTGCGCTCGCCGCCCGAGAGCTGGCCCACCTTTTTCTGCTGGTCGGCGCCGCGGAAATTGAACAGGGAGCAATAGGCGCGGCTGGCGATCTTGCGGCGCCCGAGATCGATCTCGTCGCGGCCGCCGGAAATTTCCTGCCACACCGTGGCGCCCGGGGCCAGTGTGTCGCGCGACTGATCGACATAGCCGAGCTTGACCGTGTCGCCGACGCGAAACCTGCCGCTGTCGGGCTGGTCCTGACCGGTGACCATCCGAAACAAAGTGGTCTTGCCGGCGCCGTTCGCGCCGATCACGCCGACGATCCCGCCGGGCGGCAGGCGGAAATCGAGCGCCTCGATCAACAGCCGGTCGCCGAAGCCTTTGCCGACCCGTTCGGCGCCGATCACCAGATCGCCGAGCCGCGGCCCCGGCGGCAGCACGATCTGCGCGCTCTCGGGCGCCTTTTCCCGGTTCTCGGCGACCAGAGACTCATAGGCCGACAGCCGCGCTTTGCTCTTTGCCTGGCGCGCCCGCGGGCTCTGCCGCACCCATTCGAGCTCGCGTTCGAGGCTGCGCTGACGCGCCACTTCCTGGCGGCCCTCCTGGGCGAGGCGCTGCTGCTTTTGCTCGAGCCAGCCCGAATAGTTGCCTTCGAACGGGATGCCGCGGCCGCGATCGAGCTCGAGGATCCAGCCGGCGACCTGGTCGAGAAAATAGCGATCGTGGGTAATGGTGACGACGGTGCCCGGATAGTCTTCGAGAAAACGCTGCAGCCAGGCAACCGACTGGGCGTCGAGATGATTGGTCGGCTCGTCGAGCAGCAGCAAATCGGGGCGCTGCAGCAGCAGCCGGCACAAGGCGACCCGGCGCCGCTCGCCGCCGGACAGGGTGGTCACCTCGGCATCGCCCGGCGGGCAGCGCAGCGCATCCATCGCGATCTCGACCGCGCGGTCGAGCTCCCAGCCATCGGCCTGGTCGATCTTTTCCTGCAATTCGCCCTGCTCGGCGATCAGCGCCTCCATCTCGTCCGGCGTGAGCTCCTCGGCGAAGCGGGCGCTGACCGCCTCGAAGCGGTCAATGAGCGCCTTGGTCTCGGCCAGCCCCTCGATGACGTTGCCGAACACGTCCTTCGCCGGATCGAGCCTTGGCTCCTGCGGCAGATAGCCGACCCGCGCGCCCTCCGCGGCCCAGGCTTCGCCGGCAAACTCGCGCTCGTCGCCGGCCATGATCCGCAGCAGGGTCGACTTCCCGGCCCCGTTGGCGCCGAGCACGCCGATCTTGGCGCCCGGCAGAAACGACAGCCAGATGTCCTTCAGCACCTCGCGTCCGCCGGGATAGGCCTTGCTCAGCCCCTTCATGACATAGATGTACTGGTACGCTGGCATGCGAGAACCTCGGAAATAGCGTTGTGCATCGTTCTGGGTGCGGCAGCCGGGCGAGCCGGTCAAGCCCGGTGTGCCCCCGCGACCCGCTGCTTGACATCCGGTAAGTAAGCGCTTACTCCGCTCGCCGCCATGGCCACCATCCGATTAGACGGCGACGAGCGGCGCAAGGCCATTGTCGCCTCGGCTTTGCCGCTGTTCGCCCGCAAGGGCTTTGCCGGCACCACGACCAGGGAGCTGGCCGAGGCCGCGAACATTTCCGAAGGGCTGCTGTTCCGGCATTTCCCGAGCAAAAAGCACCTCTACGGCGAGATCCTGCACCTCGGCTGCGAAGGCGACCCCGCGCTCGAACGGCTGGCGAGCCTCGAACCCTCGACCATCACCCTGGTCCGCATGGTCCATTGCATGGTCCGCTACTTCCTGCTCGCGGGCGAGGATGAGCGCACCCAGCGCGACTTGCGGCTGCGGCTCGTATTGCACAGTTTTCTCGAGGATGGGGAATACGCCCGCCAGCTGTTCGAGACGATCTTTGCCCGGGTTCACCCGCTGTTCGCCGCCTCCATCGCGGTCGCAACCGCCTCCGGCGATCTCGCAGCCGGCCCGATCGCCTCGGCCAATCGTTTCTGGTTCGGTCATCATGTCGCGGCGATGATCGCCTTCGTGCTGCTGCCGGCCCAGGCGTGCCTGGCCTACCAGGGGACGATGGCGGCGCTGGTCGACGAGACCACCTGGTTCATCCTGCGCGGCATCGGCCTCGGCGACGCGGCGATCGCCGCGGCACTCGCCGGCGGCGCGCAACAGCCGCTCGAACCCGCATCTTCCGCTATGGGAGCAGCGAATGGACGGTGAGCAGATGGCAAGCGGCTCGGCACACGCGCTGGCCCCCGATCGGACCCTGCGCGGGCGCACCGACAACGGCGCCGCACCGCGGCCGAAGACCTTGCGCTGGTTCCTGATCGTGGGATTGCTGCTGGCGATCCTGCTCGGTGGGCTCTACGGCTTCAATCGCTTCCGCGAGCACGCGATCGCGAACTTCTTCGCCCACAACAAGCCGGCGCCGGCGCAGATCAGCGCTGCCGTGGTCGTGGCCCAATCGATCCCCCGCTATGCCCCCGGCATCGGCTCGGTCTCGGCCGTCCACCAGGTCACGGTCAACCCGGAGGTGGCCGGGCGCGTCACCCGGATCTTCTTCTCGCCGGGGCAGAAGGTTAAGGCCGGCGATCCGCTGGTCCAGCTGAACGATGCGCCGGACCAGGCCGACCTCGCCAATTATCAGGCGCAAGCGAAACTCGCCGAAATCACGCTGGGGCGTTCAAAGCAGCTGGTCAAGCGCGCGTTCACCCCGCAGGAGACGGTCGATCAGAACCAGAGCCAGCTCGACCAAGCCAATGCCGAGATTGCGAAAACCGAGGCGATCATCGCGCAGAAGCTGATCCGCGCGCCGTTTTCGGGACAGCTCGGTCTGCGCCAGATCGATCTCGGGCAATATTTGAGCGCTGGCGCCCCGATCGTCACCTTGACCGACCTGTCGATGCTCTACGTCAACTTCACCCTGCCCTCGCAGCAGCGCCCCGAGATTTCGGTCGGCCAAGAGGTTCGGGTCACCTCCGACGCCTATCCCGGCCGGACCTTTTTGGCCAAGGTCACCACGATCGAGCCGCAGCTCAGCCCCGACACGCGGACGATCGAGGTCCAGGCGACGATGCCCAACCCCGACGATGCGCTGTTGCCGGGGATGTTCGTCGATGCGGCGATCGTGCTGCCGCCCCGGCCCGATACGATGGTCGTGCCCGAGACCGCGGTCGAATACACGCTCTATGGCGACAGCGTCTATGTGATCCGCCGCGACGGCAAGGACGCCAAGGGCCAGCCGATCCTCAAGGCGGTGCGCACGCCGGTCAAGACCGGAGCGCGCTGGGGTGACAAGGTGGCGATCCTCAGCGGGCTGAAACCCGGCGAGCAGGTCGTTGCCGCCGGACAGGTAAAGATCCAGAACGGCGTCCAGGTCGCAGTCACCGGCTCGCCGCCGCCGCAATCGCCGGCGCACCCGAGCTTGCACTGAGCCCAAGGTGGTCTGATGTCGTTCACCGACATTTTCATCCGCCGGCCGGTGCTGGCGCTGGTCGTCAGCCTGCTGATCCTCTTGATCGGGCTGCGGGCGATGCTGGGGCTGCCGATCCGGCAATACCCCAAGCTGTCGAACACGACGATCACGATCACGACGCTCTACCCCGGCGCCTCGCCCAATCTGATGCAGGGTTTCATCACCACGCCGATCGCCCAGGCGGTGGCGACCGCCGAGGGGATCGACTACATGACCTCGTCCTCGGTCCAGGGCACCAGTACGATCGTCGCCTATATCGAGCTCAATTACGATCCGGACAAGGCCTTGACCGAGGTCATGGCCGCGGTCCAGCAGGTCAAGTACCTGCTGCCGATCGGATCCGAGGACCCGATCATCGTCAAGGCGACCGGCCAGACCACGGCGGTCATGTATATCGGTTTTTCGAGCAGTCAGATCTCGAGCGCGGCGATTTCGGATTATCTGACCCGGGTGGTGCAGCCGTTGCTCGACACCGTTCCAGGCGTGGCCTCGGCCGCTATCCTCGGCGGCCAGACCTTTGCAATGCGGCTGTGGCTCGATCCGGCGCGAATGGCGGCGCGCGGGATCTCGGCCGACGATGTGGCCGCCGCAATCCAGTCCAACAACTACCAATCCGCGCCAGGCCAGGCCAAAGGCTATTATACGATCACAAATGTCAGCGCCAACACCGGCCTGACCGATGTCGGCCAGTTCGAGAACATGGTCGTCAAGTCCAAAAGCGGCGCTCTGGTGCGGATGCGCGACATCGCCACCGTCTCGCTGTCGGCGCAGAGCTGGACCTCGAGCGTGATGATGAACGGGCGGCAGGCGGTGTTCGTCGGCATCCAGGCCACACCCTCGGGCAACCCGCTGACCCTGGTCCAGGGGGTGCGCGCGCTGTTGCCCCAGATCAACCGCAACCTGCCGCCTTCGGTCGAGATGCGGGTCGCTTACGATTCGACCAAATTCATCACCGCTTCGATCAACGAGGTCGAAACCTCGCTCGGCTTGGCTGTCGGCATCGTCGTCGTGGTGATCTTCCTGTTCCTCGGCAGTTTCCGCTCGGTGTTGATCCCGATCGTGACCATCCCGCTGTCCCTGGTCGGCGCCGGGATCATCATGGCGGCGCTCGGGTTCAGCCTCAATCTGTTGACGTTGCTGGCGATGGTGCTCGCCATCGGGCTCGTCGTCGACGATGCGATCGTCGTTGTCGAAAACGTCTACCGACATATCGAGCAAGGGCGAACCCCGGCGCAGGCGGCGCTGATCGGCGCCCGCGAGATCGCCAATCCGGTGATCTCGATGACCCTAACCCTCGCCGCAGTCTACGCGCCGATCGGCTTTCTCGGCGGGGTGACCGGCGCGCTGTTTCGCGAATTCGCCTTTACCCTCGCCGGCGCGGTGATCATTTCGGGTGTGGTCGCGGTAACCTTGTCGCCGATGATGTGCTCCCTGCTGCTGAGCCGCGAGATGCTGCACGGCCGCTTTGTCGGGGTCATCGACCGCGCTTTTTCGCGCCTGGCCGGCTGGTACGGCCGCCGTCTCGAGCGGTCGCTCGACTACCGTCCGGTCACCGCGCTCTTTGGCGCCGCGGTGCTGGTGAGCCTCGTCTTCATGTATATGCACACCACCTCCGAGCTCGCGCCCGCCGAGGACCAGGGCGTGCTGTTCGCCATCACTAAATCGCCGCAATACTCCAATCTGGACTATTCGCAAGCCTACGATCACAAGCTCGACCGGGCGCTCGCCTCGTTTCCGGAGACCTATCTGCGCTTTATCGTCAACGGAAATTTGGGGCCGAACCAGGGGATCGCCGGCGTCATTCTCAAGCCTTGGGGCGAGCGCAAGCGCTCGGCGCAGCAATTGCAGCCGCTGATCCAGAAAAAGATTAACGCCGTCGAGGGGTTGAGCGCCTTTGTCTTTTCGCTGCCGCCGCTGCCCGCGACGATCGGCGGATTGCCGATCCAGATGGTGATCTATTCGCCCGGCGACTACAAATCGATCTATCTGCAGATGGAGAAGATCAAAGCCGCGGCGCGCAAGAGCGGCATGTTCATCGTCGTCGACAGCGACCTCGACTTCAACCAGCCGGTGATCCACGTCAACATCGACCGATCCAAGGCCAACGAACTCGGCGTGACGATGCAGTCGATCGGCGACACCCTGGCGCTGTTGGTCGGCGAGAACTACGTCAACCGCTTCAACCTCGGCGGCCGCTCCTATGAGGTGATCCCGCAGGTGCCGCGCTCGCAACGCCTGAACGGCGAGACCCTGTCGCACTACTATGTCAAATCCGCTGCCGGGCAGATGGTGCCGCTGTCCAACCTGGTCACCTTGTCGATGGGCATCGAGCCCAATTCGCTGACCCAATACAACCAGCTCAATTCCGCGACTTTCCAGGCGGTGCCGATGCCGGGGGTGACGACCGGCCAGGCGATCGATTTTCTCGAAGCCCAGGCCAAGCAGCTGCCGGTCGGCTTCGGCCATGATTACCTTTCCGATTCGCGGCTTTATGTGCGCGAAGGAAACCAGCTCGCGGTCACCTTTGTTTTTGCTCTGATCATCATCTTCCTGGTGCTGGCGGCGCTGTTCGAAAGCCTGCGCGATCCGCTGGTGATCCTGGTCAGCGTGCCGATGTCGATCTGCGGAGCGATGATGCCGCTGTTTTTCGGCATGGCGACGATGAACATCTACACCCAGGTTGGGCTCGTCACCCTGATCGGCCTCATAAGCAAGCACGGCATCCTGATGGTCTCCTTCGCCAATGAATTGCAG
>Ga0210398_10006393_pt1 | contig 10836 bp, 10 predicted proteins | sample IncBWC4OmetaG_FD_161047 | JGI IMG/M metagenome (GOLD analysis project Ga0210398, IMG submission 161047) | Forest soil microbial communities from Barre Woods Harvard Forest LTER site, Petersham, Massachusetts, United States - Inc-BW-C-4-O | ecosystem: Environmental > Terrestrial > Soil >... | reverse complement strand
CATGGACAGGGGGCAAAGCCATTGGTAGAAGGCCGCACAACCGGCGTAGAGCCGGTCCGATGATCCCAGTTTGCGGCGGACCAGCATGAAAATCGTTGCCTGCAACGCCAACCGTCCGCTCGCCGAGGCGGTCGCCGCCACGCTGCAGTTGCCGCTGACCCGCGCCTCGATCCGGCGTTTTGCCGACATGGAGGTGTTCGTCGAGATCCAGGAGAACGTGCGCGGCGAAGACGTGTTTGTGATCCAGCCGACGTCGTATCCGGCAAACGACAACCTGATGGAACTGCTGATCACGCTTGACGCGCTGCGCCGGTCTTCGGCGCGGCGGGTGACGGCGGTGATTCCGTATTTCGGCTATGCGCGACAGGATCGGAAGACTGCCTCGCGTTCGCCGATCAGCGCCAAGCTCGTGGCCAACCTGATTACAGAGGCCGGCGCTAACCGGGTGCTGACGATGGATCTGCATGCCGCGCAAATCCAGGGATTCTTCGACATCCCAGTGGACAACCTGTACGCGGCACCCTTGTTCAACCGCGACATCCAGGAACGCTACAAAGGCCGCGATCTGATGATCGTGTCACCGGATGTCGGCGGCGTGTTGCGCGCGCGCCTGCTGGCGACGCGCCTGAACTGCGATCTGGCCATCATCGACAAGCGCCGCGAGCGCGCCGGGCATTCCGAGGTTATGAATGTGATCGGCGATGTCGAGGAACGCGACTGCATATTGGTGGATGATCTGGTCGACTCCGGGGGGACTCACTGCAACGCGGCAGAGGCGCTGATCAAGGCGGGTGCGCGGTCCACCAGTGCGTATGTGACGCATGGCGTGTTGTCGGGCGGGGCGGTGGCACGCATTGCATCGTCACCGATCGAGATGATGGTGACGACCGATTCGATCCTGGCAACCGAGGCCGTGCGGTTGGCACCCAACGTCCGGCAGATCACCATCGCACCGCTGATCGCGGAGGCGATGCGAAGGATCTCCGACGAGAGTTCGGTAAGTTCGCTGTTCGATTGATGTCGTGACCCGATGCGGTCAGGGTTTGCGTGCGACGAACACCAAGCCATTGTCACCGATAATGCCGTAGCGCGGCTTGTGCAGTCGCATAGTTGTTGTTGAGAAGCCGATCTCCTGAAGGCGCGTCAGCATCGCGGCGCCGAAAATACGCCAGACGAGGATGCCCTGATCTGGCCGCACTGGATCGCCGTGGTATAGCGGCTCCGCCAGATACTCGATCTCGCCGTCGACGCGTCGCGCGCGCACGTCGTCATCTGCGGCACCTGGAACAAAGGGCACGGTGAAGATGTGCAGGCCACCCCGCCGCAGCACGCGGAAGATGTCGCGATGCGCACGATAGGCGTCGGCAACATGCTCGAGGACGTCGCTCGACAGCATGACGTCAATGGTTTCATCAGCAAACGAGAGCCGTTCAAGGTCCTCATGGCGTAACCCGTTCACCGATGCGCCCGGGGTATGCGTCTCTCCCAGGTATTCCGAGCAGACGTAGCCCGGCAGATCAGCCAGTGCCGCGTGCAAAGGTCCGTTCGCCTCCGCGCTGTAGAGCCGGCAGCCCTCCGGCAGGGTCAGCCGCCCGACCGGTGCGAGGTCCAGGGTCCTGCGCAACGCCAACGCCATCTGGCGCTGGCGATTTGACGCGCCGCACGCTGAGCAGGCGCCGGATTCGCGCAGGTTTTCGGTGAAGTCAGAAAACAGCACCCGCTGCGTGCCGCATACCGGGCAACTACCGGCGATCGGATTGCCGGCCAGAGCCCACGCCTCTTCGGTCATGCCTTTGGGCCTGCCGTGCATCGTCCGGGACGGCACCAGACGCCCGAGCAAGTCGATAGCAGCGCGACGCAACGCGTGCATCGGCCTTTTGTATGGCATGCGCCGTATCCGCCGCAAGCCGCATGACGTGGGCAGCATGGCCGGAGCATGGTAGGGAGAGACCGTGGCGAGCCGCCACGACGCGGAGACAAGCGATGCGCCAGATGACACTCGTGGCCTTCCTCCAGGCCCAGAACTGCACGAACTTCGTCGGCTCCTGGCGCCATCCGGAGGCCTCGCCTGACTTCATGACCGCCGACTACTACCGGCACGTCGCCCGCGTACTGGAGGCCGGGAAGTTTCATGTCGGCTTCTTCGACGATCGCCTGGCGATGCCGGACCGCTACGGCGGCGATCATGCGCACACCGTCGCCAACGGCATCCGCTGTGTGAAAATGGACCCGATCACCATCCTCACCGTGATGGGAATGGCGACCGAACGGCTCGGTCTTGGTTCGACCTGTTCCACCACCTACTACGAGCCGTTCCACGTCGCGCGCGTGTTCCAGACATTGGACCTGATGACCAACGGCCGCGCCGCCTGGAACATCGTGACATCGATGAACGACGGCGAGGCGCTTAACATGGGCCACGCCGCACATGGCGAGCACGACCAGCGCTACGATCGCGCCGATGAATTCCTGGAAGTCGTTGTCGGGCACTGGGATTCCTGGGACGACGATGCCATCGTGCTGGACAAGCGCACCGGACTCTTCGCGCATCCCGACAAGGTGCGACGGCTGGACCATACCGGCGAATTCTTCCGTTCGCGCGGGCCGTTCACCGTGCCACGCTCGGCGCAGGGACATCCGGTGCTGATCCAGGCAGGACAGAGCGGACGCGGCCGTCGGTTTGCGGCGCGCTGGGCGGAGCTGGTGTTCGTCAACTACCACTCGCTGGAACAGGCGCGTGCCGATTACGCTGGGTTCAAGCAGCAGATCGCCGAAGCGGGGCGTGATCCGGAGAAGGTGGCGGTCGCTGCAGGCGTATACACGGTGGTCGCCGAGACGCGCGCCGAAGCCGAGGACAAGGTGGCACTTATCGACAGTCTGCCGAAGGAGATCGATCAGCTGTCCTTGCTGTGCGAAGTGCTGAATGTCGATCTGGCGAAGAAACCGCTCGACGAGCCGTGGAGCGAAGAAGAGATTCTGAGCTGGACCGGTGCGCAGGGCCTGCGCGATCGGGTGTATCGCATTCTCGGCAAGCGCAACCCGACGACACGCGACTTCATGGAGGTCAGCCACCGCGGCACGTTCCGCGATCATCCGCGCTTTGTCGGCAGCCCCAAGGACGTCGCCGACGGCATGGAGGAATGGTTTGCCACACGGGCCTGCGACGGTTACGTGGTCGCTGCCTCACACGTGCCCGGCGGCTACGAGGAATTCGTTCGCTACGTCGTCCCTGAACTGCAACGCCGCGGAGTCCTTCACAACGACTACAGCGGCACCACATTGCGCGAGAACCTTGGTCTCGAGCGCCCGCGCATCAGCGCGTGACGCGAGGTTCGTCACTAAACGAGGAGAGAAGTCATGAAGCTGATGTACTCGCCAGGGGCCTGCTCCATCGGTATCCATGTGCTGCTGGAGGAAATCGGAAAGCCGTACGAGGCGCAACTGGTGAATCTGCGCGAAGGGGGGCAGTTCAAGCCAGATTTCACCTCGGTCAATCCGAAGTCGAAAGTGCCGACGCTGGTGCGCGACGATGGTTCCGTGCTGACCGAGTATCCTGCGATCGCCTATTGGCTGGCTCGCACCAACCCGGGAAAGAACCTGCTGCCGGAGGATGTCGAGGCGCAGACGCGCGCGATCGAGGTGTTGGACTATGCGGTTGCCACGATCCACATGCAGGGATTCTCGCGACTGTTCCGCGCGTCCAGCTACACGCCGAACCCGGCGGACGAGGACAAGGTGAAGGAGCGCGGCAAGGAGATGGTGGAGAAGGGCTTCGCTGTGCTGGACAAGGCGCTGGCGGGCAAGGATTACGTGGCTGGGCAATTCTCGATTGCTGACTCGGCGCTGTTCTATGTCGAGTTCTGGGGCGGCAAGCGCATGAACATGAAGTTGCCCGCGAACTGCGACGCGCATCTCAATCGGATGCTGGCGCGGCCGGCGGTGCAGCGCGTGATGCAGCAGGAAGGCCTGAACTGAGGTGCACGGGGCGTTCCAGGAGGCCACACTTTCGCCGATTGCATTCTGGTTCCTTCGGCATGGCGAGACCGACTGGAACGCCCAGGGCATTTCGCAAGGCAACGTCGATATTCCATTGAACGCGGTCGGTGTGGCACAGGCGCGCGCGGCGGCGGAAAAACTGCGCAACCGCGGCATCGCCACGATAGTTGCGTCGCCGCTCTCACGCGCACGGGTGACCGCGGAGTTCGCGGGCGAAGCGTTGGGATTGCCGGTCGCACTGGATCCTGACCTGCGCGAAGTTTCCTTCGGCGTGCAGGAAGGTCAGGGCATGAGCGGCTGGTTCGCCGATTGGGTAAGCGGGGCGTTTACGCCTGAAGGGGCAGAGACGTTCGTGGCGTTGCGGCGGCGTGCAGTCGCTGCGGCGAATCGCGCGATCGAACAGCCGCCGGCGGTGCTTGTTGTGGCGCACGGCGCGCTGTTCCGCTCACTGCGCGCTGCGATGGGCATCGAGCCCAACATGCGAACGCAGAACGCCGTGCCGATCTTCTGCGAACCACCCGGCCCCAACGCAACCAGTTGGACGCTGAAGCCGGTTGTATAGTGCCGTCAGACGCCTAGGTAGAACTGCCGGATCAGCTCGTTGTTGTTCAATTCAGCTGCCGAATTTCCGGCAAACTCGATGCGGCCATGCACGATCACATAGCCCCGGTCGGCGATCCGGATAGCCTGGGTAAAGTTCTGCTCTGCCATCAGCACGGTGAGCTGATAGCCTTCCTTCAGCTCCTTGATCTTGTCGATCGTGCGCGCGACGAGCAACGGAGCCAGCCCCACCGATGGCTCGTCGATCAGCAGAATCCGCGGCGCCGACATGAGCGCACGCGCGAGTGCCAGCATCTGCTGCTCACCGCCGCTCATGCTGCCCGCCAGTTGCCGGCTGCGCTCACGCAGTCGCGGGAAGGTTTCAAAGCAGAACTCCAGATTGCGTGCGATCGCGGCACGCGCGGAGCGTCGGAACGCGCCAAGCAGCAGGTTCTCCTTCACGGATAGTCGAGGAAATAGCCTGCGCCCCTCGGGAACGAACGCAACGCCAAGTTCGACGATCGCCTCGGTGGAATGGCCAATCAACTCGTGGCGTGTGCCGTCGATATCGGCAACAATGCTGCCGGCGGACGGCCGCACAATGCCCATCACGCATTTCAGCAGCGTGCTCTTGCCGTTGCCGTTGGTGCCCAGAAGCGCCACCGTCTCGCCGGCAGCGACCGTCAGCGATACGTCGTGCAACACGCGCACCGCGCCGTAGCCAGCATCGACCCCGGAGAGGGCGAGGCTACTCGCCAAGGTACGCCCGCACCACGTCTGGATCGCGTACCACGTCGCCTGGATCGCCATCGGCGATCTTGCGGCCCGCCACCAGCACGACCAGGCGCTGCGAGAAGTGCATCACGGCGCGCATGATGTGCTCGATCAGAATGACCGTGACCCCTTGCTCATTCAGTTGTATCAGCAGCGTGAGGATGTCATCCACCTCGTTATGTGACAGGCCGGCCATCGCCTCATCCGCGATCAACAGGCGCGGTGACGCGGCCATCGCGCGCGCCAGTTCGAGCTTGCGCATTTCGATCTGCGTGAGATCACGCGGCATTCGCGTGGCTTTGTCGGCAAGGCCGACCATGTGCAGCAGTTCCGTACAGCGTTCGTCGATCTCAAGCGCGGAGAGCGCCGCTCCCGGTCGGGCATTGACCGTATAGAGCAGCGGAATGCGCAGATTCTCGGCCAGCGTCAGCGTGTTGAACGGCCGCGGCAATTGGAAGCTGCGGGCTAGGCCCAGGCGCGTGCGCTCATGCGCGGACAGGCCGTCGAGCACCTGCCCGGCAAATCGCACGCTGCCCGTCTCGTTGCGCAGCGTGCCGCACACGCAATTCACCAATGTGCTCTTGCCAGAGCCGTTGGGACCGATAAGACCGACGCGCTCGCCGTCGCGGACTGTGAGTTCGATCGCCTGCAATGCAATGAAGCCGCCGAACCGCTTGCCGAGATTGGTGACTTCGAGCAGCGCAACGTCAGTCATGGCCGTGCCTGCCGCCCCGCAACCGCAGCAGTCCTAAAATCCCGTTCGGGGCCACGATGACAAATGCCACCAGCACCAGGCCGACAACCAATAAATTCACCGCCGACGATATGGTAACTGTCACCACCTGCTGCAGAGTGCCCAGGAGAACAGCGCCGATCACCGGCCCTAGCCAGCTTGAAGTGCCGCCAACCAGAGGCATCGCGACTCCGTTCACGGCATAGGCCAAATTGAAGCCGGACGCAGGGTCGAGATATGTCACGTAGTACGGCAATGGTGCACCGGCCATGCCCATGAATGCGCCGGACAGTGTCGTCGCCACCAGCTTCAATCGAAGCGTCGGCACACCCGATGCCTCCGCCGCGACTTCGTCGTCACGGATCGTCGCAAGCCCATAGCCAAGACGCGACCGTTCGATTGCGCGCGCGGTTGCGAGCACGATCACCACGAGCCCCAGCATCACCAGAAACAGATACTGGATGTAGTCCATGCCCAGCAGCGGCACGGTCAGCGGGCGCACGATATAGGCGCCCCGCGAACCACCGACGAAATCCCAATTGGTGATCAGCGTTTGCGCCACGACTGCCAGCGCCAGTGTTGCGATCGAGAAGAATGCGCCGCGGAGCCGCAGCGTCAGGTAGCCGGTGCCAAGTCCGACGATGCCGGAGACGATGCCGCCTAATGGCATCATGATTGGTAGTGGCAAAGAGGTCAGCTTGTGCAGCACCACGGTGGTGTAGGCGCCCAGCGCAAAGAATGCGGCTGTGCCGAAGTTCACATAGCCCGTGTAGCCGCCCAGAATATTCCACGCGGTTGCAAGCGCGATGTACTGCAGCACGACGTAGCCAGCAAAAAACACGTAGGCATTGCCGATCAGCCAGGCGGCGCCGAACACCACCCCGGCAGCGATCAGCAGCACGACGACAAACCTGGCTCCACTCACACGCTAGCGCCCGAAGATACCAGCGGGTCGCACCGCCAGCGTGATCAGCAGAAAGCCGAAGGCTACCGCCGGTGCCCAGGAAGGGCCGTAGAAAGTCGATGTCAGGTTCTCGACAACGCCCAAGGCCAACGCCGCGACCAGAGTCCCTGCGAAGCTGCCCATCCCGCCCAACACGCAGATCGCGAACACTCGGCCGATGTAGTCGCGGCCGATCGATGGCTCGACAGGTTGGATCACGATCAGAACCGCGCCAGCCAGCGAAGCGGTGGCGATCGACAGCCCGAATGCAATGCGCTTTATGCGTATGGGGTTGGCCGCCATGAGCCGGAGCGCCAACTGGTCCTGTGCCACAGCGAGAATCGCGCGACCCAGGAAGGTGCTTGACATGAACAGTTGCAGCCCGCCGACCATCACCAACCCGACCAGACAGGGCACAAGCAGCCGCAGCGGCAGATCGATGACGCCTAAATGCAGGCTCGGTCCGATATAGGGTGCCTCGACCAGGCGATAGTCGACTCCGAACACCAGCACGAGCGTGACCTCGGTGATGAACAGAAGGCCGAAGAAGAAGGCGAGGCCGCGCAATGCCTCCTCGCCGCGCCGCTCGAAGGCAACGTAGTACACCTGATAGACTGCCGCACCGAGTAGATAGAATGCCGGCAGCGCGATCACGCTCGCCAGGATGGGATCCATGCCAAACGTCGTATTGCCGATATAGGCAATGTATGAGCCCAGGATGATGAAGGCTGGGTGGGCAATGTTGACGATGTCCAGCATGCCGAAGGAGATGGACACGCCAATCGTGACGGCGGCGTAGAAGCCACCGAGCAATAAACCGGACACTACGGCATTGCCAAGGAGATCGAAGGACATTTCCATTATACGGGCCAGTCTGACCAAAGCGCCTCGTCTTGGCTAGCCCGTGTTCGATGTGGCGGTGGCTATCTTCAGGCGCGACGGGCGGAGTCCAGCGGGATCACGTTGGTCGGCGCCGCGCTCATCACCCTGCCGATCTGTGCCGCCAGTTCGTCCTGCAGATACGGCTTGGATAAACGCGGCAGGCCTGGTTCTTCGCCGTTCGGCAACTCAGCATAACCTGTCGCCAGAATGACCGGCAACTCCGGCCAGCGCTGTCTGATCTGCCGCGCGAGTTCAGCACCCGTCATGCCTGGCATCGCGTGGTCAGTTACCACCACATCGACCTTCGTACCAAGCCGCAGCATGTCGAGAGCACGCGCCCCTGAAAGCGCCTCGGTGACGGTGTGACCGATATCCTCCAGCATAGCCGCAGTGCTCGCGACGACAAGCGGATCGTCGTCGACCACCATCACGCGGCATGGTCGGCCGGCACTGCCGTACAACGCCGTCGCCTGCGTTGTACTCGCCACCAGGGCTGTCTCGGACAATGGCAGCCACAGCTCAACCGTGGTGCCATCGCCAGGCCGGCTGGTGATACGCATTGCGCCGCCCGATTGTGCCGCGACACCATGCACCATGGACAAACCGAGCCCGGTGCCCTTGCCCGCTCCCTTGGTGGTGAAGAAAGGTTCCGTGGCCCGCTTCAACGTCGCCTGATCCATGCCTGCGCCGGAGTCGGACACCGTCAGGCATACATAACTTCCTGCTTCCAACTCCTTCGGAACGCCTATCTCGCTTGTGATACGGGTTCCACCAATGACCAGGCGCCCACCATACGGCATCGCATCGCGCGCATTCAGCGCAAGGTTCAGCAGTGCGAGTTCGAGCTGATTCGGATCGACCCGGATCGGCGGCAGATCGGGACGATACGTCGTAATGATCTGAATGCCGGGGCCAAGCGTTCGCCGCAGCATCTCCTCCATGCCATCGATCAGCCGAGGTACATCAACCGTCTCCGGTCGGAGCTCCTGACGACGCGCGAAGGCGAGCATGCGCTTGGTCAACGTGGCACCGCGATCGGCACCCTGCATCGCACCGTCCACCAGCCGCGCCAGGCGAGGATCGTCTGGCAGGCGTTTGCGCAGAAGCTGCAGATTGCCGAGGATCACCATCAGCAGGTTGTTGAAGTCGTGCGCGACACCGCCGGTGAGCTGGCCGATGCTCTCCAGCTTCTGCATCTCCTGCACCTGCATCAGCGCTGCCTCGCGTTCACGCGTGCGCTCCTCCACGCGCTGTTCAAGCTCTGCGTTGGCCTGCGCCAGTTCCGTCGTACGCTCCTCGACGCGGCGTTCCAGTTCGCTGTTGAGCTGCTCAAGCTGGCGGGTCTTGCGATACAGGTCCGCAAACACCCGCACCTTGGCGCGCAGCAATTCCGGCACTACGGGGACAGGCACGTAGTCCACAGCACCTGCCTGATAGCCGCGAAGCAGGTCAAGCTCGCTCATCTGGATGGCGGAGACGAAGATGATGGCCGTGCGTCGGCAGCGTGGATGTTCGCGGATCATCGCCGCCAGTTCGAAACCATTGAGATCTGGCATGACGACATCGATCAGCACGACCGCGACCTCATGCCGAAGCAGATGCTGCAATGCCTCGTTGGCCGAATTCGCCTTGATGAGATTCTCTCCAAGTTCGGAGAGCACCACTTCGTAGCTCATCAGCTTCGCCGGCTGGTCATCGACCAGCAGGATGTTGACCTTGTCCCCCGGACTCATGGTCATGCCCTCAGCGATGCAGCCAGATACGCAAAGCCGACAGCAACTGCTCGGTGTTGACCGGCTTGGCGAGATAGTCCGAAGCGCCGGCCTCCAGACATTTCTCCCGGTCGCCCTTCATCGCCTTGGCGGTAAGCGCGATGATTGGAAGGCGGCGGAAGTCAGAGTTCGCGCGGATCACCTCCATCGTCTGGTAGCCGTCCATCTCCGGCATCATGATATCCATCAGCACGATCGCGACACCTGGCGTGGCTTCCAGCATATCGATTGCCTCGCTGCCGGTGGTCGCGGTGATTACTTCCATGCCCCGCCGTTCCAGCACCGAACTTAGCGCGAAGATGTTGCGGGCATCGTCGTCTACCAGCAGTGCCTTCCGTCCCACCAAACTCTCGTCGGAACTGTGCAGCTTTTCCAGCATACGCTGCTTCTCTACCGGCAGGTCCGACACCACCCGATGCAGGAACAGAGCGGTCTCGTCCAGCAGACGCTCAGGTGATTCGACGCCCTTGACCACGACGCTGCGGGCCATGGTGTGAAGCTGCGCATCTTCCTCGGGTGACAGCTCTCGGCCGGTGAACACAACGACCGGCACATTGGCGAGGTCGTCGTCGTCGCGGATGCGCTCAAGCACCTCGAAGCCTGACATGTCGGGCAGACGCAGATCGAGCACGACGCAATCGGCCGGCATCTCACGCAGCGTCGCGATTGCCTCGCCACCGGTTTCCACCGTGACGATGTCAATGTCGTCGTGACCGAGCAGCTCGGTGATAGAGAGACGTTCAGCCGCGTTGTCTTCCACCACCAGAAGCTTCTTGCGGCGCGGCTTGACGTAGTCGGTGATCTTGCCGAGTGCTTCCAGCAACCCCTCGGTCGTGGTCGGCTTGGTCATGAACGAAAAGGCACCGCGCGCCAGGCCGTGCTGGCGGTCTTCATCCAAGGTGACGATCTGCACGGGGATATGCCGCGTCGCCGGATTTTGCTTGAGCTGACTCAGTACCGTCCAACCCAGCATGTCGGGCAGGAAGACGTCCAGCGAGACTGCACTGGGCTGATACTCACGTGCCAGCGTCAGCGCATCCTCGCCACGCATGGCGACGAGTACTTTCAATCCGTGGTCATGCGCCAGATCAACGAGAACGCGCGCATAGTGCGGATCGTCCTCCACGATCAGCAGCACGGTATCGCCTTGTTCAATGCTGTGGCGGTCGTCAGCCACCGCCTCCACCGGTCGCTCG
>Ga0210398_10006392_pt1 | contig 10837 bp, 8 predicted proteins | sample IncBWC4OmetaG_FD_161047 | JGI IMG/M metagenome (GOLD analysis project Ga0210398, IMG submission 161047) | Forest soil microbial communities from Barre Woods Harvard Forest LTER site, Petersham, Massachusetts, United States - Inc-BW-C-4-O | ecosystem: Environmental > Terrestrial > Soil >... | reverse complement strand
AATTTTCCGCATCCTCCGCGAAGCAAGTAAATATCGTTGACAGCGCCCCACGCTCTGCCCGTCGGCAGCGGCCCGAAGCTCTGTGTCCCATCAAACGTACTGTCGCTGATGTTTCCAAACAGCTCGACCATATGCCCCGCAGGCATCGTAATCGGAACGACAAATCCCATCTCATCGTCTACCGTCGCGTTCTGGCAACCCCAGTTCTGGCCAAAACAATATTCGCCAGAAAGATCGATCACGGTGTTCGCCTCTGAATTTGACGGTTCGTATTGCAGGTTCAGATCGGCCGACATGGTAACCTCGCCCTGAACCAACGGGCCTCCGCCAAAAACAAAACCCACGCATCCCGTCATCGGCAAGGGATGCGGAAAATGAAGGTCCACACGAAACTTTGAGTCCGACTGTGAGGGGTTCTTCAGAATGTCGCTCCACATGAAATTCGCTCCCGTCAGACTTTGGTCGTTCACCGGGCACTCACCCTCCCAGTAGGCCAGCAACCAAAGGACTTCGCTGAAATTGGGACTGTTGTTCTTAAGCGAAATGGTCCCGGTCAGGGACCGTGCCTTCGCCTGCGATTTCGCCCCCTCCAGAACGTGATACATGTAGAGGAACTGCGGAAAGCCGGTTTTCGAGGTGGTCACAGAATGCTGAATATGCAGGACGGAAGCATCCCCCGGATTATTTTGAGCCGAGGATTTCCTCGGACAGAGTGTTAAGACGTTGCACAAAAAGAGAAGCAGAGCGGCGCGGCACAGCTTTATCGACATGGCGTGAGAGCTCCAGACAGGCATGAACACCGTAGTTGAGCAAAAGTGGTACCAAAGCCCAGATTTTCATCTTGGCAAAACAAATGGCGAGTCGAAGTGTAGTTAAAGGGTAGAAACAGCAGAGCGGAAAGCGGCCAGCACAACGGTCGTATCCCGCATCCTGAGTGGTCATGTTCGGTGCTGCCGGGGCGTAAGGCTCGGTGGGGAAGTCAGAGAAGAATGCTTTCGATTCGTCGAACCAGTTGTGAATCGGGGGATAATCTTCAGCTTTCCCGCCGAACTTTCTGGCACTGCTCTCGGCGTGTTTCGAGTGGATAGGCCATGGAACTACACCTATCCTTTAATAACGAATCTCACTATTAAAGGATACCCGGCTACCTTTAATAAGCAATTGGGCTGTGGACCTGGATCAGCAATCCGCTTCAGCCGCCCCCCAGTTGAGCCCCTTGTTGGACATAAGCGAGAAATTGTATTGTCGCGAAAACTGCACCTCGTCAACCTACGATCTTTCGAGATAGGACAACTTGCTTTAACAGGGCCTTCGCTCTTACCGGGGAATTCTGGGCACTTGCGGCAAGATCGTGAAATCCAGCCATTCAAGCCACGTACGGATGTCTTCGGGGGCTATTCTGAATTTTAGAACAGCCCAGCGATGATCTTTCGAGTTTATCTAGAACCCATCTCATAAATTCGCTCTGGCATCGGGAACGAATCGTCGTGAATGGCTAGGCATCTAGCTTGTGGACGTTCGTGCATCGGCGCGGCTGAGCTTTGCCGGCCAAAGCATCGCATCACACTATTTCTGGTGAACGCTACGCTTCATCACGAGCAGTCTACGATTCGTCCCAAGCGCGTTTTCACCTCTCCACGAGGCACGATACCGTGAGAGAGTTCAGCCACGCGAGTGATCTATGAGCAATATAGCTATCACTGTAAATGGGAAGTCATGCCTAGTCGATGTTGCACCTGACACGCCACTGCTGTGGGTGTTGCGCGACACCCTCGGTCTCACTGGTACCAAGTATGGTTGCGGAATGGGATTATGCGGTGCGTGCACGGTGCACCTGGACGGCGCTGCACAGCGATCGTGCCAAACACCGGTTAATTCAGTAGGAACGAAGAAAATCACCACGGTCGAAGGTCTCTCGCCGGATCGCAGCCATCCGGTCCAACGGGCCTGGATTGCGGAGCAGGTTCCACAATGCGGCTATTGCCAGTCGGGACAAATCATGCAGGCTGCGGCTTTTTTGGCAACAACTCCCCATCCAACCCGCGAGCAAATCGACGAAGCCATGAGTGGCAACATCTGCCGCTGCGCCACTTACCAGAGGATTCGCCGCGGTATCGAACGCGCCGCCAGTGAGAAAGCCTAATGACGGCTCGACGACAAGTCAGCCGGCGTGATTTTCTGAGGACGAGCGCTCAGACTGCCGGAGCACTTGTTCTCGGCTTCTATTTACCTGCAGGCGTGAAAGCTCACCAATTGGCGTCGGGTGGACGAGTTAAGGTCTTCAAACCTAACGCATGGCTGAGAATTACGACGGACAATCAGATTACGGTGCTTGTAGAAAAGCCGGAGCTTGGGCAAGGCTCGCGCACTTACACACCCATGATGATCGCGGAGGAATTACAGGTGGATTGGTCCGCGATTCGTGTGGAGCAGGCACCCACGATTCCGGCGATTTATCAGGGATTGCGAACTGGTGGCAGTGGAGGCGTGGCAAGCGCGTTCACTCCAATGCGCAAAGTCGGAGCCCAGGCCCGCGAGATGCTGCTGATGGCTGCGGCCCAGCAATGGCAAGCACAGAGGCGGGACTGCCGAGCGGAGAACGGCACTGTAGTGCATAGTCCCACGAATCGCCGTTTGAGTTACGGTGAACTGGTGGATGCGGCCTCCAAGCTCCCGCGAATAAATCCAGACGAACTAACTTTGAAGCAGCCGAAAGATTTCCGCTTCATCGGCAAGCCCATTCCGCGCACTGACGTGCCCAGCAAGGTGGACGGCAGCGCTGTATTCGGCATCGATGTGCGGGTTCCCGGCATGCTCTTCGCCGTGATCGCGCGCTGCCCGTTCTTCGATGGCAAGCTGCAGAGCTTCGACGCAGATAAGGCCAAGGCTGCGCCGGGAGTTCGCGCCATTTTCCCGGTTCCACCGCTGCCGCGTCATATCAACACGGCCGGCGGTGTCGCGGTCGTGGCAGATTCAATATGGGCTGCTATCCAGGCGCGCAAGCTACTTGTACTGAGATGGGACAAGGGCCCGGGGGCAAACGAAAGCACGGAAAGCCTGCGCAAGTTAGTCGAGCGGCAAGCATCTGGCCCGCCAACTTTCATTGCCATCGACCGCGGTGACGCCTTCGAAGTTTTGGCGGGTTCAGTCCAAAAACTTGAAGCCGCCTACGAGTCGCCATTTCAAGCGCATGCCACGATGGAGCCTATGAATACGACCGTCCACGTGCGAGATAACGAGATCGAGGTGTGGTCGCCCACGCAATTTGCCGACGAAGTGCAAGACGAGATCGCTAAGCTTTCCGGCCTTCCGTTAGACAATGTGATCGTGCACATGACGCTCTCGGGAGGATCTTTCGGGCGGCGCTATCAGTGGGATTATGCTGCGGAAGCGTGGCAGGTCGCCAAGGAAATGAAACAGCCGGTGCAACTGCTGTGGACCCGGGAAGACGACATGCAGCATGACTTCTACCGGCCGCACAACTACCAGCGTATGCGCGGCTGCCTCGACGATCGGGGCAGTGTCGCGGCATGGTCCGCACGCGTGGTCACGACTCCCATTGCCGGGTCGAACCTCTACAGCGGGTTTACCGAGTCACCAGAGACATTGAAAGACCCGGCCACAGTTGCGGCACTGGAATGGTACGGCGCTGACGTTGCTCCTTATTCGATACCAAACTTTCGCCTAGATTATGCTCCCGCCGATTCCGTCGTGCCGCGTTCGTGGTGGCGGTCTGTGGCATCGTCCTATACCCCATTCGCTAAAGAATGCTTCTTGGATGAGTTGGCTCACGCCAGCGGCCGTGACCCGCTTCAGTTTCGAATGGATCTGCTGACGGATAAATCACCTGAGACGGTGCGACTTCGGGCGGTCCTGCAGTTGGCCGCTGAACACGCGGGCTGGAGTGAGCCCCTGCCGAAAGGCCGGGGGCGCGGCCTCGCTTGTCGAGTGGGAGGCACTTGCAGTGCCCAGGTTGCTGAAGTCTCGGTGGAGAATGATGGTACGGTCCAGGTTCTTCGGGTGGTGAGCGCGGTCGATTGTGGCATCGCTGTAAATCCTGACGGCGTGCGGGCGATGACCGAAGGGGCCATCAATTTTGCGCTTACAGCCGTGCTGACCGGCGAGATCACGATTAAAGGCGGGGCCGTGGAGCAGAGCAATTTCCACGACTATCAAGTGCTGCGCATCAATCAAGCGCCTGAGATCGAAGTTCACATTGTACCCAGCAGTGAAGACCCGAGCGGTGTGGGCGAAATGGGCGCAATGCTTCTGCCTCCTGCGTTGGCCAATGCCGTTTTCGCCGCTACAGGAGTGCGGGTGCGGCGTTTGCCAATCGACACCCAACTTCTGAAACGTTCGAAGTCGTGAGTGTGATATGACCGCCCAACTTGAAATAGACCGGCGCGAATTTTTAAAGACAACCGCAAAGAGTAGTGCAGCCTTGGTTCTTGGCTTCTATTTGCCTGTACGTGCGTCTGCGCAGGACGTTTCTGATGACCGAGCCTTCCGGCCTAACGCCTGGATACGCATCACTTCCGACAACCAAATCACTGTGCTTACGGAAATACCGGAAATGGGCCAAGGTCCGCGAACCGTGGACACGATGATGCTCGCGGATGAAATAGAGGCCGACTGGTCCACCATCCGCGTGGAACAGGCGCCTGTGATTCCTGAGACCTACAAGAATCTGAAGACCGGCGGCAGCGGTGGCACAGGGACGGCATGGGAATACATGCGCAAGGTTGGGGCGCAAGCGCGCGAGATGCTTCTCATTGCGGCGGCCCTGCGGTGGGGAGTTGATAAGAAGGACTGCCGCGCCGAGAATAGTACGGTGGTGCACAGTTCGAGCGGACGCCGTGTTACGTATGGCGAATTGGTCGAAACAGCGGCAAAGCTCCCGGAGATCAAAGCGGATGGCATAGCTCTGAAACCGTCTCGCGACTTCCGATTCATTGGTAAACCGATTCCTCGCGTTGATGTACCGAGTAAAGTCGATGGCAGTGCGGGGTTTGGCATTGATGTCCGAGTAACTGGAATGCTTTTTGCTGTCATTGCGCGCTGTCCGCATTTTGGTGGAAAGTTACAGAGTTTTGACGCGACCGCGGCCAAAGCGGTCCCAGGTGTTCGTGCCATTTTTCCCGTTGCGCCGCTTGGCTCCCTTCCCAAGCTCGATCGCAACCTTAATACTGCGGGCGGCATCGCCGTGGTAGCAAACTCAACGTGGTCGGCGCTGCAGGGCCGTCGGGCTTTGAAGATCTCCTGGGACAAAGGGCCAAACGGATCTGAAACTACCGGTGCTCTGAGTCGGCAACTCAAGGAGCAAGCCGCGGCCCCGCCGAGTTTCGTCGCCGTAAATCAGGGTGACACGGTAAAGGCACTTCAAGAAAGCGTTAAGAAAATCGAGGCCTCCTACGAACTGCCATTTCAGGCCCACGCCACCATGGAACCCATGAACACCACCATGCACGTGCGTGAGGATGCCATCGAAGTCTGGTGTCCTACTCAGATTGGCGCCGGCGTGCAAGAAGAAATTGCTCTGCTGTCGGAGCTTACTGCTAAGCAAGTGACTGTTCACATGACGCTCTGTGGTGGATCGTTTGGCCGGCGTTATCAATGGGATTTTCCAGCGGAAGCGTGGCAGGTTGCCAAGGAAGTGAAACAACCTGTGCAACTGTTTTGGACGCGCGAAGACGACATGCAGCACGATTTCTATCGCCAGTATTCCTACCATCGCATGGCCGGTGGCTTAGATGAGCAGAACAACATCGTCGCCTGGTCCCACCGCGTTGTGTCTACGCCCATTCGCGCGGTCTTCGACTCGCCTGAAAAACTGAAAGATCCGAAACACGTCGCATCGCAAGAGCTGGGCGGCGCCGACGTTCTCGCTTACTCTACCTCGAATTTTTGCCTGGACTATGCTCCCGTACATTCCGCCGTCCCTCGGGCCTGGTGGAGGTCCGTGGAACATTCATTCAATGGCTTTGCTGCAGAGTGCTTTGTTGACGAACTGGCGCACGCCGCCGGGCGCGACCCGTATGAGTTTCGCATGAACTTATTGCGTGAAGACCGTAAGCTGCGCTGGGTGATGTGGGATGATCCACCTTTGGAGACTCGAAGGTTTCGAGCAGTATTGCAACTGGCAGCAGAAAAGTCTGGCTGGGGGAGTCCCCTTCCAGCCGGGCACGGACGCGGCATTGCGTGCTATTGCTCTTTCGGAAGTTATCTCGCCCATGTCGCTGAGGTCTCGGTGGGGAAGGACGGCGCCGTGCGTGTTCACCGCGTGGTGAGTGCCGTCGATTGTGGCACCGCCGTCAACCCCGACGGAGTCCGCGCCATGACCGAGGGTGCCATTAACTATGCACTCACTCCGGTGCTCCGCGGCGAAATCACCATTAAAGATGGAGCGGTAGAGCAGGACAACTTTGATAGCTATCAGGTCGTGCGAATGAGCGATGCTCCTGACATCGAGGTTTACATTGCAACCAGCGCCGAAGCTCCTGGCGGCATGGGCGAAACTGGCGTTCCTCCCCTGGCCCCAGCCGTGGCCAATGCTGTCTTCGCTGCCACCGGAAAACGAATTCGCAGGCTGCCGATCGATCCAGCCTCTCTGGCTGCGAGTACAGGGTTGTCCTCATGAAGCACAGTGCTCTAATTTATGCGTTCGTGGTTTTTTTGTTTCATTGGCCATTTCCTATTCCCAGTCCTTTGCAAGCTCTTCCCCGCAAGCCTCGACACAAGCATCCAGTGACCAGGGGACTGCTATTTTTCGAAAATCGTGCTCGGTCTGCCATGGCATCCGCCCCGGCCAAACTAAAGTTGGACCATCTTTGTACGGACTTCTACGAGAAGGTTCGGTGCACTCTGAGCAAGCGGTCCAGCAAACCATTGCGGACGGTAAAGGCACGATGCCAGCGTTCTAGGAGAAGTTGGAGTCGGGCCAGATCGACGGTCTGCTCGCATCCTGGAGGACTCTGTATTTGCGTCGGGAAAATTGTCCTAGTCAGACTCTTGATTTAGCATTGGTTGGATTGCAGGAAAATCTTTATGGCGCATTCCCAGTTTGTCGTGGAGCGGCACAAGAAGTTGCTGGTCGCGGCTTGCTGGTTGGCTGTGGTGTTCCTTTTCGCGACCCAGTGGTTCGTCTACGACGCAGCTCGTGGATCCGCGGACCCATTTCGGTATTACCTCTGGTGGTCGTGCTACACGTGGGGAGTACTCACTCCCGTCGTAGTGAGTTTCGCCCGCCACAACCCCATCAATGCTGGCACTTGGAAACGAGCTCTTCCGCTGCATCTGGGTGCCGGCTTTGTGCTGGTTGCAGCTGAGATATCAATCGAAGCGATGATTGGCAAGCTGCGTCTGCACCATGATCTGTCGGTGCAAGAGGCGCTGCGTCACTACTTCACGCGGCATGCGCAGGTTAGCCTGCTCACCTACTGGATGCTGGTGATTGCGGTGCAACTCTATGAGGTGGTCGACGAAGCCCGAAAACGCGAGCTTCGAGCCTCCCGACTTGAGGCGCAACTGACGGCGGCGCAGTTGGAGGTGTTACGAGCGCAGATTCATCCCCATTTCCTGTTCAACACCCTTCAGGCCGCGACTACGCTGATCCATGAGGACCCTGATGGTGCCGAAGATATTCTTCTCCGACTGAGCGAACTGTTGCGCGTATCAGTCGACGAGTCCCATAGCCAGGAGATCCCTCTTGAACGAGAGCTGGAAGTTCTCGATCTTTATATGGGAATCCAGGCGCGCCGTTTTGGAGATCGCCTGCGATTTGAGGTTTCAATCGACCAAAACGTACGGGATTGCATGGTGCCCGCGCTGATTTTGCAACCGCTCGTCGAAAACGCGATTCTCCATGGTATCGGTAAGCACAAGGGGACTGACACAGTTTCCATTCGAGGTTTTCAGAAAGGCGAGGTCCTGCGGCTCGAAGTACTTAACCTGAACAGTCATCTTGAAGAAAAGCCGCTCATATCTCGACGCGGCGTAGGCCTGGCTAACACGCGCACGCGCTTGGAACAGCTTTACGGAAAGCAGCAGGAGTTACGTCTACAAAACCTCGAACCAACGGGAGTCTGCGCGGAACTTTCTATTCCGTTGCGTTCGGCTCCCGTCTTTCTCCAGGAACAGTCCCGATGAGCATCCGGGCGTTGGTCGTCGACGACGAGCCTTTGGCTCGCCGCACCATACGGCGCTTCGTTGGCAAAGACACCGGCGTGGAGATCGTGGGCGAATGCGGTGACGGAGCATCCGCTGTGCAGGCAATTCAGGACAGCAAACCGGACCTGGTGTTTCTCGACATTCAGATGCCGGAGATGGACGGATTCCAAGTACTCAGCAAAATTGGCGCCGATCAGATGCCGGTCACGATCTTTGTCACCGCTTACGACCGCTTTGCCTTGCGCGCGTTTGATGCGAACGCTATTGACTATCTGCTCAAACCGGTTGGGAAGGCGCGGCTTGAACGCGCTCTCGCCCGCGCGAAGCAGCGAATCGCCGCAAAGGTCGACTGCGACGAAGTGCAGCGGATCATATCCGCCCTGGAGCACCTCGCCGCAGCAAAACAATATCCGGACCGGCTGGCGATTCCCAAGAACGGACGTGTAATGTTCGTCGCCACAAACGACATCGACTGGATCGAAGCAGAAGGTAACTACGTACGCCTTCATGTCGGCAATCGTGAGCACGAATTCCGTGAGACCCTTACCGAGCTTGGAGAAAAACTGAACCCCGCCGAGTTCCTGCGAATACATCGCTCCACGATCGTGAATATCGAGCGTATCAAGGAAATCCAAGCCTGGTTTCATGGACATCATCGAGTGTTGCTCGAAAATGGTACAGAGTTGAGAATGAGCCGCTACCAACACGAGATCGCAAGAAAGTTGGGATTGGCGTAGTAGTAATGACGACAGTCAGCGAGCTCTTAGAGTCTGCAGGTGAAGTCTTCGCCGTATTACCGCGACGCCGGTTAAAAGTACAAGCCGTAAACAGCGTTTAATCGCATCCACGAACGTATGGGTCACACTGCGCGAGACCTGAGCTACGACCGATGGAAAGTTCTTGGTGCGTTGATTCCCAAACCGAAACGGCGCAATGATGGCCGCGGGCGTCCATGGAAGAGCCGCCGATCGGTGTTGAACGGCATTCTGTGGGTGCTGCGCACCGGCGCTCCTTGGGCCGATCTTCCCGAGGCGTGCCCATCATTCCAAACCTGCCACGTCGCTTTCAGCAATGGGTGCGCTCTGGCGTGATGAAGGGAATCCTGGAGGCACTTGCTTCAGAGCTGAAGCTCAGACGTGTTATCGACGTACAGGAGGCTTTCAGCGACGCGACCTTTGCGCCGGCGAAAAGGGGGGCTTGAAAGTTGGTAAGACTAAACGCGGCAAAGGAACCAAAATTATGGCCGTGGCAGATCGCCATGGTTTGCCGGTACCTATTTGCATCGAAAGCGCCACGCCGCATGAAGTGAAGCTAGCCACTTCCACCTTGGTCCAGATGGTCGTTCACGATGCTCCCCGGAACCTGATTGGCGACAACCCGTACGATTCCGACAAACTTGATGACGAACTCAGATGTTATGGCATTGAAGTAATTGCCCGCACCGGAGTAACCGAAGAATTAAGACACAAGACAAACGCCGTCTGCGGCGATACGGTCGACGCTGGAAAATCGAGAGACAATTTGCCTGGTTGCAGAACTTTCGGCGCCTCGTTGTCCGATATGAGCGTCACGCTGAAAGCATCCTCGGAATGCTTCACCTTGCTTGCTGCCTCATTATTCTGCTGAGGCATTTAAGAGATGAGTTCTATTCAGTTTTTCACTTTGTCAGTTATTCGCCCCTGCCAAAGAAGGCCTCCCGGCTCCTGGCGCTTGGACGGCTGTTTGATCCGCTCCGGCTATCCAGCCTTGGTTTTCTTCAAGCAATACGGCCTCGCATGGCTCTGCGAGATCTGCAAGGCTCGCGATGTTCTTGGCACTCCATCGGGCAACAATGCCCTCAAGCCGATCCGCGGTCGCTCGATAGCTAACTGTAAGCTGCTCATACCGCTGTGCCACTGCGTGCGCCGCGAGCGCGCCGCTGACCGTCGTGATGACAGCCACCCAGGCGCCGTAAGCTTGCTTTCCGGTAATCGTGAGGGCTGCGCCCAACGATGCGCCGACTAGTGCAAGGATGAACTCACCGCCATTTAGCAGGTGTTGAGTACGCGAGTACTGATTTGCACGATCGCTGAAGAATTGGATTTGCCCTCGCGGACCATTGATACGCTCTTGGAGGTAGCCTTTGGCGTCCAGCAAACCGGGAGCCCCACTCTCCGAATCCGGTTCCACGCGATATTTCTGAAAAGGCTGCAATTTCGACAGAATTTCGTCGCGTCGGTTCAAGAGCGAATCGGCTGCGTTACCAGACGCATAGGGCCCAGTGCCAGTACGGAACAGATACATTTCGCGCTTGAATGACTCGGCGCCCGATCGAGCCACAATCCACGCTTGGGTTCGCTCATGCCCAAGCCTCCACTGGCGGATTACTGCCGAAATCGCAAGGACTGCTGCTCCCGCGTAACCGAGCGCAAGGGCTAAGCCCACTTGCGTGCTGTGGATTTGTGCGCCCCAGGTCTCTAGCGCGGCGCCCGCGATGGCCAACGAAAGCACCATCCTCCGTGCCTGGCCAATACTGGCCTTAAGGCCATTTGCGGTAAGAGACCACCGCCGCTGATCGCGCGCAACTAGTGTCAAGGGGTCATCGGTTGTCATCGATTCCTCGCAACAAGAGAATTACTCGGAATCCGGGCGCCCAATAGATGTATCAGCTGAGACGCTTCCATCGCAGTTC
>Ga0210398_10006389_pt1 | contig 10838 bp, 12 predicted proteins | sample IncBWC4OmetaG_FD_161047 | JGI IMG/M metagenome (GOLD analysis project Ga0210398, IMG submission 161047) | Forest soil microbial communities from Barre Woods Harvard Forest LTER site, Petersham, Massachusetts, United States - Inc-BW-C-4-O | ecosystem: Environmental > Terrestrial > Soil >... | reverse complement strand
GTCGCCAGCGGCAATGACATCCTTATTCCCCACGATTACTACGGCGAGCTGGCGCGCAAGCCGCCACTGTTCTACTGGGCGGCAGGCGCGATCGCAGCGGCCACCGGGGGCCACGTCAACGAATTCCGCGCGCGCATCGTGTCGGTCTTCGCGGGCGCGGCCATCGCGGTCGGGGTGCTGATATGGACCGCGGCGTACCTGGACCTCACCAGCGGGTGGCTCGCGTTCTTGTTTCTGCTCGGTAGCTATGCGTTCACGTCGCGGGGGACGCTGGCACTCGAGGACATGATGCTGGTGGCGTTCATGTTCGGCGCCTGGTGCCTGCTCTACGCGACCATCGAGGAAGGTCCTTCGCGGCGCAAGACCGTCGCGATGGGCGTCGCGCTCGGCCTCGGCGTCCTGACCAAGGGGCCGGTTGCGATCGTCCTGCCGGCGTTCGGCGCGCTGATTTATCTACTGATGACGCGGCGATCGATCGTCGAGCAACTCCGACAGTTGTGGCCATGGATGATGCTCGCGATCTCGGTCGCGATCGCGCTCACCTGGTACATCCCCGCGCTGATGCGCCATGGCGGCGAACTCGCGAGAATCATGTTCCAGGAAAACGCCGGCCACTTTTTGCCCGCGGGAGCGGGCGGCACCGGTGAGGCGGCGCGGCCGTTCTACTACATCGGGGTCAAAATGATCGGTGGCATCACGCCGCTGAATTTTCTCTTGCCGGCGTTGATATTGGCGTTGATCCGCGGCGACTTCATCGCCACGGCGCGCAGGCCGCTGATGTTTCAGCTGAGCTTCCTCATCGCGATGTTGATTTTTTTCAGCGTCGCGAGCGCCAAGCGCGATGACTACGTGCTCCCGGGAATTCCGAGCCTCGCGATCCTGCTGGCGGCGCTCTTCACCTCGTTGCAGGATGCGCAGCTGACCGAGCGACTGCGTGATCTCGCCGCGATCGCGGTAACCGCGATTGCGATCCTGTGCGTCGCCACCGCGTCGATGTGGATTTACGTTCAGCACAGCAGTTTGCTCGACGAGATCAATCCGCTCGATCGCGCGCAAACGGATTTGCTGGTCAAATATTACATCGGCGCGCTGAGCCTGGCCGTGGTGGCCGTCGGCCTGGTGGTGATCGGATGCGCCGTGCTGGACGTTATCGGGGTGCGGCGCAAACATCCCGCGGAGACGGCTGCCGGGCTGGGCTGTCTGAGCCTCCTCGGGGTGCTGCTGTTCACTGCCTCGATTCGTCCTGAAATGGCTCGCGAGCGCACCCTGAAGTACGCGGCGGCCGATATCAATCGAATCGAGCCCAACGCGCCGGTCTACGTCATCAACGAAAACGAGGAGCTGTCGTTCTACCTCGGGCGCGAGGCGCCGCAGATTATCGGTGGGGAGCGCACGCTTCAAAAGATCGAGCTGCCGGCGTATCTGTTCGCGTATCGGAGCGATTTTCGAGGACCGGGGGCTTTGCTGAAAGATCGCCTGACGCTGGTCCAGCAATGGGACCGCTTCGGCAGAGCAGGCTCGCCGGCACTCTATCAACTGCAGCAGGGTTTGAAACCGCCGGTTTCGCAGGGTAAATAATCGGCATGCCTGACCCTCAAGAGAGAGCGGAACGCGCAATATCCATCCTGATGCGAATGGCGATATCGCTGGTGATGCCATTGTGGGCGCTGGCGATGCTGATCCTCGGGATCCGCGACATGTCAGGCTGGTGGATCGGATGCGGCCTCGTAGTAGGAGCGATCGCGATGCTGTTTTTCGTCGGCAGCCCGTTGACGGATCCTATTTTCAAGGATCGGCGACTATAGCCTTTTGTAGCCGAGCACACGTTCATATACTGTTTCTCTAGATGCCCATCTTCGAGTACGAATGTGGCCGCTGCGGGCGTACGAGCTCGCAGGTGGTGCTGGGTTCGGAAAAAGAAACCCGGCCCGCATGCCGACATTGCGGTTCGTCGCGCACCCATCGCGTGATGTCGTCTTTCGCGATGTCGGTGAATGAGGATGCGCGGCTGGCGGATTTCGATACTTCCAAGCCACGCGACGAGTCGTTCTATCGGGACTCGCGCAACGTTGGGCTGTGGGCGAAGAAGCGCGCGAAGCAGATGGGGGTCGACCTCGGAAGCAAGTTCGAGGAGACGGTCGAGAAAGCGCGGAGCGGTAAACTCATCAAGGACATGGAGTAGGGCGCGGAGGGCGCAGGCATGGCTGACGAAAAGGATCGCTTCGGCGAGAAAATCCATCAGAGCGAGAAGGCCAGGGAAGATCAGTGGGCGCGCCAACAGGATGCCGAGTTGCTGGAAAAAATCCGCCAGAAGAAAGAGGCGGGCGGCGCTGCCATGCAGTGTCCGAAGTGTGGGAAGCCGCTGGTCCAGAGGCCGCATGGAATCGTGCACATCCTCGCGTGTCCACAAGGCGACGGCGCATGGATCGAGGCTTCGGAGTTGGACAATTTGCTTAAGAAATAACCTCTTGCGCCCCGCGCCGGCGCTGATTTTCTAATCGCGAGGCATTGACAGTTTTAGCCCGTCTCATTACATGACATGAGGACTCACAACTAAGGTTATGTACTTTCAGTTTGGCGTACCGCTCGCGCTCACCATCATCGCGATCGTTTTCGTCTCGGCGATGTTCGGGCTGCAGAAGTTGCTGGCTCCGAGCAATCCCTATGCGAGGAAGCTCACCCCCTATGAATGTGGTGAACCACCGACGGGGCGGGCATGGATTAACTTCAACGTACGATTCTATGTTATCGCTCTCATATTCGTCGTATTCGAAGTTGAAGTAGCTTTCGTCTATCCCATAGCCGCCGTCTTCGTCGATTGGGTCAAACAAGGCCATCGCCTCTTTGCCCTCAGCGAAATCCTGATCTTTTTGTTAATATTGTTTGTCGGTCTCATCTACGTCTGGGTCAAGCACGATCTCGAATGGATTAAGAAGGTGCCGGAGTAGCCAGCAGCGAGGCCGCCACCAAGGATAGATATGTCGTTATTGAACACGCTCCCCGACTACGTCATCACGACGAAGACGGACGAGATCATCAACTGGATGCGCAAGTCGAGCATCTGGTACATGCTCTTCGGCCTTGCCTGCTGCGCTATCGAGTTGATGCATACCGGCGGGCCGCGCGCCGACATCGACCGCTTCGGCGCGTCGCCGCGGGCCTCGGCGCGTCAGTCGGATTTGATGATCGTCGCGGGCACCTTGACCTTGAAAATGGCGCTGCGCACGCGCCTGCTGTACGACCAGATGCCCGACCCCAAATATGTAATCGCGATGGGAAGCTGCGCGAGCTGCGGCGGACTTTTCCAGCTCGCCTACTCGGTCTGCGATGGCGTCGACAAGATTCTGCCCGTCGATGTGTACGTCCCCGGATGCCCTCCGCGTCCCGAGGCGCTTACCGAGGGTCTGCTGAAGCTACAGGACAAAATCATGACCGAGCGGTGGCTGAGCAAGGGGCCGAGCAACGGAAATCTTCCGACCCCGACCTTCCAAGCCTAAGTGATGGAGTCGCTCGAGATATACAACCGGGCCAAGGAAAAGTTCGGCGATCGAATCCTGGAAATCGTTGATAAGAAGCCCGACCCCTGGATGGTGGTTGATCCTGCCGCGCTGGTTGAAGTTTGCGAATACTTCAAAGCTGACGCGGAGACTGCGTTCGATTGCCTGAGCAACGAGAGCGGCGTCGATTACAAGGATCGCATCGAGGTCGTCTACCACCTGTTCTCCTACCAGCATCGCCACCAGATCGTGTTGAAGGTGAAGCTTCCGCGCGAGGATCCGCAGGTTCCGACCCTCGAAAATGTGTGGAAGTCGGCGAACTGGATGGAGCGCGAAATCTACGACCTCCTCGGGGTCAATTTCACCGGCCACAGCGATATGCGCCGCCTGCTGATGCCGGAGGACTGGATCGGTCATCCGCTGCGCAAGGATTTCGTCGAGCCGCAGGAATATCACGGCATTTCCACCGTCCGGGAGAGCCCCATCATTCGACTGAAGCCATAGGCGATACATGACCACGCTACGCACCGAAGAAATGACCCTGAACATGGGGCCGCAGCATCCGTCGACCCACGGCGTGCTGCGCTTCATCGTGCGCGCCGACGGCGAGGTGATGCGCGAGGCGATTCCCGATGTCGGCTATCTCCATCGCTCAATCGAGAAAATCGCCGAGAAGGTCGGCTATCACGGCTTCATGCCGTATACCGATCGCGTCGACTACGTCTGCGCGATGTTCACCAACCAGGGCTGGGGGATGGCGAGCGAGAAGCTCGGCCATATCGAGGTGCCCAAGCGCGGCGAGTATTGCCGCGTCATCGCGGCCGAGTTCAACCGCCTCGCGTCGCATCTACTTTCGGTCGGGACGATGGCGATGGATATCGGCGCGATCACGCCGTTCACCCATGCGCTGCGCGAGCGCGAGATGATCAACGACCTCATCGAGGAGCTGTGCGGCGCGCGCCTCACCTTCAACTACATGCGCATCGGCGGGGTCGCCTTCGATCTGCCGCCTGGATGGCGCGAGAAGGCGCTCGCGTACCTCGATCATCTCGAGCCGATCCTGGCCGAGTACGACATGCTCATCTCGTTCAACAAGATTTATATCGAGCGGCTGGCGAATGTCGGCATCATCACGCCCGAGGAAGCGATCGATTACAATCTGGTGGGGCCGAATTTGCGCGCGTGCGGCATCAAGTGGGACATCCGCAAGGACATCCCATATTCGGTTTATCCGGATTTCGAATTTGACGTTCCGGTCGGCAATGGCCAGTGGGGCAAGCTGGGCGATTCGATGGATCGCTACATGGTGCGCATCCACGAGATGGTGCAGTCCGTGAAGATTCTGCGCCAGGCGCTCAAGCAGATTCCCGCCGGCCCGGTCCTCGCGAAGGTGCCGCGCAACTTCAAGCCACCGGCCGGCGAATGCCAGGTTCGGGTGGAAAGCGCGCGCGGCGATATGGGATGGTACGCGGTCAGCGACGGGACCGGATATCCATGGCGCGTGCACGTTCGCACCGGGTCGTTCGCGGCGATGGGAATCGTGCAGAAGATGAGCCGCGGGTTGATGATCGCGGACCTGGTGACCATCATCGCGAGCCTGGACGTCATCGCACCGGAGATCGATCGGTGATTTTTTCTTATCCGGTTCCCCTTCCCTAAAGGGAAGGGGTTAGGTCTTTTAGGACGGGAGTTAGGTTTCGGATAGTGCAACAGCTTGTAGACAGAATCATCGCCGGCGGCGCGTTCGGAAATAATGCGCCGCGTGATGTGATTTACGTCCTCTTCATCTTTATTTTCAGCGCGGTGGTGTTCCTCGGCGTCGCGTTTCCGTTTGCCGGAATCGTGAGCTGGGCGGAGCGCCGCGTCTGGGCGCGCATCCAGTCGCGCGTCGGTCCCAATCGCGTCGGCCCGCAAGGTTTCGTGCAATGGCTGGCCGACGGGGTCAAGAACTGCTGCAAGGAAGACATCATTCCCACCGATGCGGATGCGCCGCTGTTCAAGATGGCGCCCTACCTGGTGATGCTCGCGTTCGTGGTGCCGTGGGCGGTGATGCCGTTCTCGCAGGACCTGATCCTCGCCGACCTCAACGTGGGGATTTTATTTTTTACCTCGGTCACCGCGCTGACCGTGGTCGGCGTGCTGATGGCGGGATGGGCGTCGAACGACAAATGGTCGCTCATCGGCGGCATTCGCTCGGCGGCGCAAATCGTCAGCTATGAGATTCCCGCGGGGCTCTCGATTTTCCCGGTCATCCTCATCACCGGCACGCTCTCGATGCAGGGGATCATCAAGGCGCAGGGCTGGTCGCCGAATAACTGGTTCATGTTCTCCAATCCGTTCTGCTTCGTGGCCGCAAACATCCTGTTCATCTCGGCGCTGGCGGAAGGCAATCGCACGCCGTTTGACCTGCCCGAAGCCGAATCGGAACTGGTGGCGGGATTCGCGACCGAGTACAGCGGGATGCGCTACCTGTTTTTCTTCATGGCGGAGTGGGGCAACCTGTTTCTCATCGGCGCGCTGATCACGACGCTGTTCCTCGGCGGCTGGCAGTTCCCGCACGTCAGCGAAAACCGCATCGTGATGAATGTGCTGCAACTGATCACCTTCAACGCGAAGGTGTTGTTCATCGTGTTTTTCTCGATGTGGATTCGTGCGACGCTGCCGCGGGTGCGCATCGATCAGCTGATGTCGCTGTGCTGGAAGTACTTCGTGCCGATCTCGTTCGTCGATATGATCGGCACCGCGATTTGGGTGGCGATCTGGCCCTACGGCAATCCGGTCGCCGGCTACATTCTGCTCGCGCTCGGGGTGTTCGGGCTGGTTCTCTTCACCCGCCGCGTCATCTACTATTTCCGCGAATCGAAAATGGAACTTTATCTCAATCCGACGATTTAAAGGCGCTATGGGAGCGGCTTCAGCATATTTTCAGAACATCAAGGACGCGGTCCTCTCGATTTTCGAGGGGATGGCGGTGACCGGCTCGCATTTCATGCGCAAGCCGTACACGGTCCAGTATCCCGACCGGACCGAGACGCGGGTGCAGGATACGCTGCCGTTCCGTTATCGCGGAATCCTCGAAGTCGACCTCGAGATCTGCACCGGTTGCCTCGCTTGCGAGCGTGCGTGCCCCATCGATTGCATCGTCATCACCGCGGAGAAGGATCCCAAGACCAAGCTGATGACGCTGTCGCAATTCGACATCGATATCATCAAGTGCATGTACTGCGGATTGTGCAGCGAGCCATGCCCGACCGGCTCGATTCATCATACGACCGAGTTCGAGGGCGCGGATTACTCTACCGAAAGTATGATCCGGCGCTTCGTGAAAGATCCGGTGCTGGCGTACAAGCCGAGCAAAGGCCCGGAAACCAATCCGCAGATTCTGCCGATTCTCAATCGCGGGCTGAACTATCTTTCCGAATACCAGGTTTCGGGTGAACCGAAACCCGGCGCCAAGGTGGAGGCGACCGAGTCCTGAGATGGTCGCGCAAGTTGTCTTCTACCTGATCGCCGCGTTGACGGTGGGGTCCTCGATGATGGTCGCGTTCTCGCGCAACATCGTGTACTCGACCTTCGCGCTGTTGGGCGCGTTCATGGGCGTGGTCGGCATTTATGTTTTGCTGGCGGCCGACTTCGTCGCGATGGTGCAGTTGCTGGTCTACGTCGGCGGCATCCTGGTGCTGACGATTTTCGCCGTGATGCTGACCTCGGGAATCGCCGATGTGACGGTATCCAATCGCGAGGTCGGCGTCGTTCCATCACTCGTGACCGTCGTGATCCTCGGCGCTGTGATGGTATTCGCGGTGTTCAAGACGCCGTGGCAGCAGGCACCCGCGCAGATGGCATCGACGCCGACCACCTACGCAATCGGAAATGCGTTCCTCGGCGAGTACGTGTTGCCGTTCGAGGTGGCGTCGTTGGTGTTGCTGGCGGCCCTGGTCGGCGCGATCGTGATCTCGCGCCACGAGACGCGGGAATAGGGGAGCATCGCGATGGGCGGGGGAATCACCCTATATCACTTCCTGGTCCTGAGCCTGATCATCTTCTCGCTCGGGATGTATTGCGTGCTGACGCGGCGCAACGCCATCGGCATTCTGATGGGCGTCGAGCTGATCCTTAATTCGGCGAACATCAATTACCTGGCGTTCTCGTTTTATGGCGGTCATCGCTACGACGGCCAGATTTTCGCGATTTTCGTAATCATGCTCGCGGCGGCCGAGGCGGTCATCGGACTCGCCGTGGTGCTGGCGATTTATCAGAATTTCAAAACCATCGATGTGAGCGCGACGGAGACGCTTAGCGGGTGACGGCATTCCGTGCCGATGTGGCACTGCGCCGGCGAAGGTCGTGGCGCGACCGTTGGTCGCGAATGAGCTTTCAGATTGCTTCGAAGTTTGCTTATATCTGCCGGATCGCTGGCGATGTTGTGGTGAGGCGGTTGCGCCCCTGGGCGAAGAGCTAGAGTTTGCCAATTAGATAAATGGACCATCCGATACCAGTTAGCTTCATCCGCTGGATCATTCTGCTGCCCGCGATCGGCGCCGCGATCAATTTTTTCCTCGGGCACTGGATGCAGAAGAATCTCGGCAAGCGCGCCATCAGCGTAGTCGGATGCGGCGTCGTGATCGGCGCGTTCCTGCTCGCGATTTGGGGCTTCGCGCGCATCCTCGCGCTGCCGCACGAAAGCCGCTTCATGCTCGACCGCATGTGGCCGTGGCTCAACGTCGGCGGCATCAACATCGACATCGCGTGGTGGCTTGACCCGCTCTCGATGATCATGGTGCTGATCATCACCGGCGTCGGCGGCCTCATCCACATCTACTCGACCGGCTACATGCACGACGACGAGGCATACTGGCGCTTCTTCGGCTGGCTCAACCTGTTCACCTTCGCGATGCTCATCCTGGTGCTCGGCGACAACCTGCTGCTGATGTTCGTCGGGTGGGAAGGCGTCGGGCTGTGCTCGTTCGCGCTGATCGGCTTCTGGTACAAGGTCCTGCCGAACACCACCGCGGGCAACAAGGCCTTCATCGTCAATCGGGTGGGCGACTGGGCCTTCGTCATCGGGCTCTACACTTTGTTTTGGAGCCTCGATTCGGTAGGGCATCCCACCTTGGTGACGCGTGAAATCGCAAAGTACGCGCCGTTGCTCGATGGCCACCAGGCCTACTTCGGGATGACGGTGGCGACTTTCGTGACGCTGTTTTTCTTCCTCGGGGCGACCGGTAAATCGGCGCAGATTCCACTCTATGTCTGGCTGCCCGATGCGATGGCGGGTCCGACTCCGGTCAGCGCGCTGATCCACGCGGCGACGATGGTCACCGCCGGCGTCTACATGGTCGCGCGCCTCAACTTCCTTTTCTCGATGGCGCCCGGCACGATGGAGTTCGTCGCCACCATCGGTTGCATGACCGCGCTGTTCGCCGCGACTATCGGCGTCGCGCAAAACGACATCAAGAAAGTTCTCGCCTACTCCACCGTCAGTCAGCTCGGCTACATGTTCGCGGCGGTCGGCGTCGGCGCCTATGCGGCGGGCGTCTTCCATCTGATGACGCATGCGTTCTTCAAGGCCTGCCTCTTCCTCGGCTCGGGCTCGGTCATCCACGCGATGGGCGGCGAGCAGGACATGCGCAAAATGGGCGGGCTGCGGCACAAAATGCCGATCACGTTCATGACGTTCCTGGTCGCGACTTTCGCGATCGCCGGCATCCCGCCGTTCGCGGGTTTCATGTCGAAGGACGAGATCATCTGGCAGGCGTTTGCGAAAGGCCACGCGATTCTGTGGTTCATGCTGTGGATCGCGGCGGGACTGACGGTCTTCTATATGTTCCGCCAGGTCTACATGACGTTCTTCGGCGAGTTCCGCGGCACCCATGAGCAGGAGCATCATCTGCACGAGTCGCCGCCCTCGATGGCATACGTGCTGGTGGTTCTCGGCGTGCTGTCGGTGTTCGGCGGCTTGCCGAAGATTCCGGAGTTCATCGCCACCTTCAAGCCGTTCGAGACCTTTCTCGACCCGGTGTTCAACTCTGAAGTGACGCGCGCGGTGACGGAATCAGGAATTCATAACCACGGCATCGAGGCCGGGTTCGCGGTGCTCGCGTTCATCATGGTGGTGGTCGGATGGTACACGGCGGACCTGATGTACCGGCAGCATCGCCTCGATCCCGAGCGCTTCAGCAGCATGTTGGGCGGCGTCGCGTACGACCTCACGCTCAACAAATACTACATCGATGAAATCTACGATGCGGTGGTCATTCAGCCGTACCTGAAGTTGTGCGTCGCGTTCGCATGGTTCGATCTCCACATCATCGATGGCGTGGTGAACCTGATGGCGACCATCGCGGTGCTGCTCTCGATGCTGTCGGGACTCTTCGATACTTACGTCGTCGACGGGCTGGTGAACCTCGCGTCGAATGAAACGCTCGCGGTCGGTGGCCGTCTGCGCCGCCTGCAGACCGGTTCGATCAACGGATACCTGTACGGAATTCTTGCGGGAGTGATGGTCATTCTGCTGGTGCGCGCGATGTTCCGCGTCTAGGCGCCTGCTGCGAGAGGTAGAGCTCTATCAAATGAATCACGCGCTTACATTGATCACGTTCATTCCGCTCGCGGGGATGGTGTTGATCCTCGCCATGCCCGACGCGATGAGGAACACCTTCAAGTGGATGGCGGTGGCGGCGACCATCCCGCAGTTGCTCATCGCATGGTGGCTGTTCGAGAACTTCGACACCACCACCAGCGCGATGCAATTCACCGAGAAGTATCCGTGGATACCGCACTACAACATCAGCTACTTCATGGGCGTCGACGGCATCAGCATTTCGATGATTCTGCTGACCGCGCTGATCTGCTTCATCGCCGTGTTCGCGAGTTTCAAGATCGACAAAGCACCGAAGGCCTACTTCGCGCTGCTGCTGCTCCTCGATACCGGCATGATGGGCGTGTTCGCGTCGCTGGATTTCTTTCTCTTCTATATTTTCTGGGAAGTGATGCTGCTGCCGATGTATTTCCTCATCGGCATCTGGGGCGGCCCGCGGCGCGAGTATGCAGCCATCAAGTTCTTCCTGTATACGCTGCTCGGCTCGGTGCTGATCCTGCTGGCGATGCTGGGGCTCTACTACTACGGCGGCACGCCCACCTTCGACATGACGGTGCTCGCTGCCAACGCCGGCAACTACACCATGAGTTTCCAGCGCTGGGCGTGGATCGCGCTGTTCATCGGCTTCGCGATCAAGATTCCCGCGTTCCCGTTCCACACCTGGTTGCCCGACGCGCACGTTGAAGCGCCCACCGCCATCAGCGTTATCCTGGCCGGCGTGCTCCTGAAGATGGGCACCT
>Ga0210398_10006388_pt1 | contig 10842 bp, 9 predicted proteins | sample IncBWC4OmetaG_FD_161047 | JGI IMG/M metagenome (GOLD analysis project Ga0210398, IMG submission 161047) | Forest soil microbial communities from Barre Woods Harvard Forest LTER site, Petersham, Massachusetts, United States - Inc-BW-C-4-O | ecosystem: Environmental > Terrestrial > Soil >... | reverse complement strand
GTTATGAGCAGTACGACGGACGTCTTCCGTGTCTCTGGCGTCTCGGTGTATCTCCTCTGACCAGGGCGCAAGGCGCACGACCGTCTCGTATCCCCCGCTACGTCTTCCTCGTCTCGCCTGGTCTCGTTAGCAAATCCGTTGGCGCAACCGCTCCTTGACCTGTGGCATCTTCCTCCGTCGCTCTGTCCGGCGTCGAACTGTGCGGTCGCTGTCGCTACCTGGGTGTTGATATTTAAGGGTCAACGTGTGATCGAGCTCGTGACCTCCTCGGTGTGAACGAGTCGCACCAAGGTCGGTGCCGGTCGTTGGTGCAGATCGCGGGCCTATGTTAGTCGTATGAGATCGGTGCTGGACGGTGAGGTTGCTGTACTTTTCCGCTGTACTGGCACCCAGTTGTCGACATCGAAGAGCCTGGTCGCGACCTGACGCAGCCAAGCTTCTGGTGTCTTCATGTCTTGGCGGAGCCGAGAGTCAGGCTCGATGGCATTTGTGGGCGTTTTACAAGAACGGGAACCAGTCCGTATGGCGTGGGAAGTCGTTCGCACAGATGGCTCCCCACGATGGTTTCCAGCGGCTGCGCCCTTCCCTGCTCAGCTAACGCTTTGTGCGGTCCAGAGCGTCCCAAAATCCTCGGCGTAGCGCCTGACGCACTTCGCCATGCAAAAGAACATCTATCGGCAGAGCCGAGTTCTGAAGCAGCCTGGCTTCCAAATCTTGCGGCATCCTCGGTCTCCGGGCGAGGACTGCCTCCAGCCAGAGCGGCGGGGCGTCTCGTGCGATTGACTGCCCAAAGTTGAAACCTTCTCCATGAGCAGCTTGCACGGCATCGCCCAGGTTGATAGCAACATTGGGCCGCTCGTCCCGGTCCTGGGCCTTGTTGGCCATCGGCGCAATTGGTTTGTCCGCGGCAAGTTCGGCCCAGAACTCCTCATCGGAGAGCTTGTCCCACTCTGTGCTCGGCCATGTAGTGACACGGGCCGTTACCAGCGGTCTTCGGATTAGTTGTCCGCGAAAATCTTTACGGACCTCGTAATCGCCGATGCCACGCAGTAGCGTGATGAAAGCGCTATTCTGGGCGAGTATCAGAAAGTCCTCAGGTAGCTCGGCCTCAAGTCGCTTGATTTCATTTGCGATATTTTCTGCGGGAAGCTTGAGCATCAGTCTGTAAGCTTGGAAGAGGCGTCGTACCTTCTCCCACCATGGGTCGTTGAGGTTGTCCATTGGCGGTTCGGCCACCTTGTCACGGACATCTACGTAGTCGAGAAACGCACCAATAGGATCCTCCCCGGCGTCCTCACGAACTAGCAACTCATAGATGACGAGTAGAGTTGCTGAAGCAGGACAGCTCTGACGAGTTGTTCGCTACCTAACGCCGACGTGCGCCACGAGGAATCAAGTTCGTACTCAAGAACGAAGCTGTTGATGATACGCTTTATCTTTCTGGGGTTACGGCCAGATCCTCTGGCAAGGATGGTGGCCACATTATCATCGATAAGATGTCTGGTACCGGACTGGCGTGCGTAACCCCGGATCAAGTTTCTGACCTGTGTTTCCTCCGGCAGTGGCACTCGGTACACGACCTGGACAATCTTCTCCAGATATATTCGGCCCTCGCCTGCCCCGCCTCGGGCAGATGATGACACTCCTCGAGCAAGCACAGATTGGTCGCACGCTAGGACGAAGATTAGGCCAGGTACATCAAGGTAAAGCTTGACTGCCTCGCATACCTTTATTACGACATTTTCGGAGCAGCGGTCCAAGTCGTCAATGAAGATCGCCAGAGCGCGGCTAGAACCACGCCCGCTATCTCGATTGACCAGTCGGACAACATCCCATGAATCAAGTCGCGCATCTCATTGCGTGATTTCGAATCCCCGCCCATCCGAGTCCACAGCTCGTCTACTAGGCGTGCCATACCGAAGAAACGAGCTATAAGGTTGACCCCGATTCTCGTTACCAGCATTACATGCTGTTGCCTGGCGACTCGACGTACCCATCGGCGCACAGTATTGGGGTCTAGTTCCCCGAGAACCGACTTGATCAGTCCTTCTAGGGCATTTTCGCCCTCAGCGGTCCAAGCGTTGAACCGCAGCGTTACGATATCGCTCCTATTGTGCAGGTGAGATTCGATCTGACGGAGCAAGGTGCTCTTGCCCATACCCCAGCTAGCATCGATTGCGAGTACAAATGGTGATGACGCTCGCGACGCTACAAGCATCGATGCGATGCCTTCAGCTATGTCCCCCGTGTCAAGCAGATCTCCCTGACTATCGTTGATAGGCTGATCATTTAGTAGAGTGTACTGGGCATCCGCCATATATTCCTCCCCCAAGCGGCACCGTTAAATCGTATCGGTACGGACCGTCTAGATGAGATCGAATCCGTGAATCCACGACTTAAAAGACGGGCTCGCCGAGCGTCGAAGCCGTCTGAGTCGGTCCGGTTCTTCGGGCTGAGCAGGGGTGGCGTGGTCGGGTTGATCCGTGCTCATACGAGGTCGTGTGTTGGCGTTGCTGATCCGGTTGCTGCTCACCGAGCACCGGCTTGGTTCGCTGGTCGCCTTCCCCCGCCCAGGTGGCGCCTGCGCCCCCGTGACCCAGGCAGGGACAAGGGGTCTGGGCGAGTCTGGCAGAGAGCCCGTGACCAACGCAAATGCCGGGTGTGCGTCCTAGGCTGCCCGACGGACTTTGTACGAGGCGGCTCCCGTCTGTGGCTCTCGAGCGCAGTGGCTGTCGAGGGCTGTTGATCACGGTTCGGGGTCGTCTCGGGGAAACCTGGGCTGGCGCACGTGGCCGAGTCGAACTATGGATCATCTCCTTACCATCTAGTGTCCTGAGTCAGAAATATCGTTGCGTCTGAGCATCTGCGGGACCACAAACTCGTTTGCGCCGCCATCGGAGGTGGCAGACGATAGGCACCGATGAGCGCTGTCCAGATCGCAGGCTGTTCTGGTGCCGGGAAGTCCGCGGTTGCCGCCGTGCTTGCCCGCCGGGGCCTGGCATCCATCGACGCCGACGACGACCCGTTGCTCGCGCGGTTCGTTGACCTGGCCGGCGCCGTGGTGGCGGAGGAGCCGGCGGCGCCGGACCTGGCCTGGCTTGCCCGGCATAGCTGGGCATGGGATCCTGCCCGTTTGGACGAGCTGATCCGGGCTGCAGCGCCAGCGACGCTGTACGTCTGCGGCGGTGCGGACAATCAGCACGAACTGGCCGGCCGCTTCACCCAGGTGTTCCTGCTGGAGATCGACGAGCCCACGATGCTGGCACGACTGGATGCGCGCCGGGATTGCCACGACTGGGGCCGTATCGGGGACACCCGCGAGTACCTGTGCCGTAAGCTGCCGACATTGCAGGCCCGCCTGCGCGAATCCGGTGCGATTCCCATCGACGCCAGGCAGCCCCTCGACCAGGTGGTGGACGCGCTGCTCTCCCGCACGCTCGCGGGCCAGGCCGGCCGCTAGTCCCCTGGGCCGGTAATCCTCTGACAGTAGCTGGCGAGGGTTTCAAGGATGTCGTCAGCGGACTTGGTCCAGGCGAACGCCCTGGGATTCTTGTTCCATTCGCTGATCCACCTGCGAATGTCGTCTTCGAGCTCTGTCACGCTGCGGTGCGCCGACCGGCGGAGCTTGCGGTTGGTCAGCTCGGCGAACCAGCGTTCGACGAGGTTGAGCCAGCTTGAGCTGGCCGGGGTGAAGTGCAGGTGGAAGCGGGGGTGCTTCACCAGCCACTGGCGGATGGCCGGGGTCTTGTGCGTGGCGTAGTTGTCCAGGACCAGGTGCAGGTCCAGGTCTCGCGGCACGGCGGCGTCGGTGAGCTTGAGGAACCGGAGGAACTCCTGGTGGCGGTGGCGTCGGCAGGACTGGGCGATCACCGAACCGGAGCCGACGTCGTAGGCCGCGAACAGGCTGGTGGTGCCGTGCCGCACATAGTCGTGCGTCATCCGCGCTGGCGTCGTGGGGAGAATCGGCAGGCACGGGGCGGTCCGGTCGAGCGCCTGGATCTGCGACTTCTCGTCAACGGCGAGGACGAGGGCGTGCTCGGGCGGGTTCATGTAGAGGCCGACGACGTCGCGGACCTTGGCGATGAACTGCGGGCCGGTGCTGAGCTTCCAGGTCTCGACGACATGCGGCTTGAGGCCGAAGGCCCGCCAGATCCGGGAGACCGACGACTGCGACAGGCCTGTCTCGCCTGCCATCGACCGCGTCGACCAGTGGGAGTCCTGCCCGGGGCCTTTCTCCGTCAGGACCCTGGTGACCACGACCTCGACCTGCTCGTCGGTGATCTTCCGCGGCGCTCCCGGCCTCGGCGCGTCCGCCAGGGCTTTCAGGCGGCCTTCCAGAAACCGGACCCGCCACTTGCGGACCATCTCCCGCGACACATCCATACTAGCCGCGACTGCCGTCAGCGGACTGGTCCCGCCGTCCTCCGCGCAGGCCAGCACGATCCGAGCCCGCAGCGCCAGCGACTGCGACATCGTCCGCTTGCGGACCAACGCCTCTAGGGCAGCACGCTCGCCATCTGTCAGCAGCAGAGGGGCAAGCTTCGGGCTCGGCATGGCCCAAGCCTACTGTCTGCAAATATATTTCTGACTCAGGACACTAGAGGCAAAGCAGTCGATAGAGGTCGTTGAGGCAGCTCACAGGCCTGTGCCGGTCATATTCGGTCGTTACCGGTCGGTGCGGTTGCTGCACTTTGCTGCTGCACCTGTGGTGTCAGGCACGATGAGAATCGGTCGTCATGGACATGACCATCTTTGCCCTGAGCGACACCTCTTACTTTCCCGCTCGCCTTCGAAAAACAGCCGCACAACCGACCATAAATGTGCCAGTCGCCCCAATCATCGTTGCTGCTACTTGCCATGCTCCGAGTCCGACCGACGTAGCCGAGCCCCCCGCATGCACGGCTCCTCCTGGTATTGGCCCGCGCGGCACGGGCGATATTGCTCCCCTAAGCGGAGCACCAGTGGGCCAAACCTTCAATATAACCAGACAAACTACCAAGCCGAGGGCGGGCGGCCACATATACACCGTCGGACTTACGCTAAAATCATACGCCTTTAGAAAAAGCCCGATAAAAGCGCCAGTGCCGAGGAGTAGGAACTCCGTGCTCACGTTGGCTGGAACAGGCCACCCAGGACCTACGACGCCACACAGAACCAGGCCATCAGCGATGCCGAAGACCGCAGTTGCCAAGATCGCCGCCGTGAGCAACTTGCGCCCGTTTTTATGATTGTCCCACTGGTGTACGAGATCGTTTATGGCGCGCTCATTGTTGTATAGCTCACTTCGAAGGGAACTCCACTCGCTTTGAAGATTCCCCCACTCGCTCCGGATGCGCTCTCGCTCGTCCGTAATATCGCCTCCAGCGCCCATAACATTATACAGCTCCGGCTTAAAGTGATTCCACCGCTCCTGGAAACGCTCCTGCTCGCTTATAAGATCGCCTGCAGTGGTTCTGCTGGCATACAGCGCGCGCCTTAGGCGACCGCGAGAACCTCTGTAACTGTCGAAACAGAGAAATAGCAACAATACAAAGGCGCCGATCGGCACCTGGGACATTACGAAAACAGTCCATCCGACCCAGCTCACCTGCTCAGCGAACCTTCCCCTAGCCTTTAGCGTGCATGAGCCATCTGGCGTGGCGCTGGACAATGGCGCAGCGCCGGACTGCCTGTTGGCCGCCCAACTCTGCCGTAACCTACACTGACGCCACCACCTTGTGGCACGCCTAAGCTGCCCGGCTCTGCCAGAATCATACGGATTGAAACTGCATAGGACTGCCAGACTCTCGAAAGACTCCCAGCAGCCCGCGTAACCTCGGTAGCCGTCTTACGAGCTGATCTTTCTGCTGTCATGATCTGGAGACCGTCGAGTCGGCCTGTAGGCCGGGTCTGGTGCGGGCATGTTCCTGACCTTGGCGGATGCACCAGCCATACCGCCTGACCTGCGGCTGAGATCTCGGCAGTTCTCAACGCTTCCTAGCAGGTCTCGTGCTGATGTGCCTCCAATGTGCCCCGCCTGGCAGCACTTCCTCACTTAGGCCGAGCGCTGCCGGTCTTGCTCCTTGTCATCTTGCGCCACACCACGCTCCTAGTTAGGTAACTATGAGATCCAGGTTCGCACGTGCGTTCGGCAGGATCACGTACCTCGCTAGGTGAGTCGGCAAGTGATCCTCGCGGTGTGAACGAGTGGCATGCCGGTCAATGCTCGTCGTTGGTGCAGGTCGAGGGTCTGCGTCGGTCGTATTAGGTCGGTGCTGGGTGGAGAGGTTGCTGTACTTGTCTGCTGTACTGCCGTCCGGCTCTCCTGAACTTCGGCATCAAGGCAGCGTAGGATCTCTCCTGTCCCCGGCTTGCTCCGTCAGCCGGGGGCAAAATGCGCTTACAGTCTGCACCATGGCCGAGCCAACGGACGCGGAACTTGCTGATGGCGCGCGCAGGCTGCTCGACGAAGTCGATGTCGCACTTTGCGGCAGCGCGTTCGCCATCATCAACCATCAGACACGCGGAACCATCCATCGTTATTATGACGCCGCAGCACTCCGGCACTGTTGTCTGCTTCTTAAGGACATAGAGACCTGCAGCGCGGCCGGACAGGAGATGACGGTCCGCATCTTGGGTCGTGTGTTCATGGAAGCCTGGTTCACCGCCCTGTTTATTCATTTCGGCGGATGGGATGCTTTTGAGCGTGTTGCGCAAAATACGGTTTATCAGGTCGCACTCGTCGACCGCGCTCTCAAAAACTTCGATGCACAAATCCGACGCCTCAAGAAACGCGCTAAGGAAAAGTACAAGGCTGTAGCTAGGGCAAACGCGGGTATAACGCGCTGGAACCAGGCCAACCCATCGCAGCCCCCCAAGCGGTTTCTCGACAAGCCTTATATTCCGACTCTTAACCCTACGGGCATCGACATTAGTCGCAGGATCAATCAGGATCTTAAGGGCGTCGAGCCAAAGGCGCTTCCCGTTGAGGAGATCACGCAGCGCTTGACCAAACTCGGGCCTGCCAAGGGCTTTGCTCAGGAGACGTTCGAGCCTCTCTACATCTGGTATCGGATTTTCTCCGCCGGGTCGCTCCACGCGACCCTTAATGTCTATGACGCATACTATCAGCCAGGGTATTTCGACCGAGCAGCTGCGGAGCCCACCGACGCCTCGCTTATCCCCCACGTTCGTGTCACGGCTCTGTACTGCACCGCGCTTCTCGTGGGCTCGGTCCTTTTGCACGCAGATATTGCTGCGCCCGTCGCAACTGAACTCAGTAGTCGCTATGAGCCTGACCCTAATCACGCCTCATGGTCCCCAGGCAATCCGTATCAGACATGCTAAGTCTGATAAGGTCTCGGTTTTCCAAGTAGTGACTACTCGCTTGTAAGCGTAGGACTACTAGCCAGTAACTAGGGAGCGTTTTGGAGAGACCTGCGGAAACAAGTACGTCAAGGTACGCGAAAGTCCGCCAGTGTTCGCAGTGATTGTCACTCAGTTAGTCACTCGGTCACTCTACTTGGATATTGAGTTCAGCAGGCTCTTGACACTTAACCGTCAAGGTGGTGACGTGAGGTTTGACCACGCATTATGACGTAGATGTCAGGGTGCTCGTTTCCGTCTATAAAGTCTGATTATCACTGACGCTGTTTGAGCGATCCAACCGCAGCTGCGAGCGGATATCAATAACCACGTCTCGGCTAAGTTCAAACGCCGAGTCCCCGCACGAGTCAGTTACAGTCATACAGGCTCACAGCCAAATTTTTAGGCCCGACCTCAGGCTTTCGGAAAAACAGAACCCGGCTTGAGGAAATAAATGTAGTATGAATCCCCGTCATTTCTTTTATGGGTACCGACAGCCAGGTATCTCGCCTCGCCGTCGCCCACAGACTCCCAGGCACGCTGTATCAGATTGTAGAGACCTATAAACTCACGTAGTTTCCGTGCCTGCGATTTTCCATACGGCAGCGCCGCAAGTGCGTAGAGCCCACCTCCGACAAGAATCAGGGGCGTGGCAGGAAGAATTGCAATCCGAGCCGCGAGAGGCCACCGTTTCGAAGTACGCCGCTCGCGGGCATCGAAAAGGTTGTATGCGTGTCGCGCATAGTGATTTACTGCTTCTTCTGCATGCTGTCGGCTCAGCTCGAGATGACGTCGCGTATTTACTCGGTGACCGATCAGCATAAAAACGATACCCAGGTTGAACTCAATTAGTGCTTTTTCCGGCATATCAGATGCCAGCTCAAGCGCCTCGCTGAACTTGGCCTCCGCACGGTAGATGTACCTCAACCAGAGCGGATCGGCCGGACCAACGAGCAGGGCGTCATTCAGACTCTGCATCGCCGTCCTGAACGGGGCCTTGCGCAGCGCCGAAGTATCTGCCTTGATCGAGCTCAGCATGCTGCCCTGGCCGCCTTCAGGATCGACCAAGGCGGCAATCAGCTGAATCACGGCTGGCGCAGCTGGCACCCCAGGCAGCGCAACGCCACCCACGGCCGTTGCCACGGGCAGCCAACGGCCGAATATCTCCCGCGCAGCCTCGACCAGATTGCCCTCCCCCTCTTTGCCTCGGACGCCAGGCGCCGGTGACTTCAGAATGGCATGCAAACTGGGAACAGGTCCATAGACATCGCCTCTAGCGATCCTTGGTCGCCCTGAGGGGCGAGTCCCTGTTCGGCCCTGACACGACTCGATGAGGCGATGACCATGACCAGCCCGCTGCGCGGGCCCCCAAGAGCACAGAAGGAGGCGGCTTCGCCGCCGCTCATCTCCAGTGCGCGCCGCGCAGGGTACGGGCCCGCCCCTCCGGCCTCCAGGGTGCTGCGCATCGCGCTGGCGCGCGACAGCCCTGCGGGCTGCCCTGGACCCCGGAGACCACTGCGGCCCCTGGGGCCAGGAAGAGCGGCAGGCCCAGGCCTGCCCCCGCGCTGCGCGCGGCGCGCAAAACCCGCAGTGGCGGACATGCGCGAGCACCCGAACCCGCAAGGAACAGATGAACTGGCGTCCGGGACTCACAAGGAGGAAAATCTCAGGCATCGCAGCCAGACCCTAGAAAGCGTCAAGCATCACCTGAAGCCGAACCGGGCGCGTTCAACCGGTGCACGCAACCTCGGCGAGTCGACGATCTTTCGTTGATTCGGCCGAGGAGAGTACGCATGGTGTCTCATCTGACGGTGGAGCAGCGGCAGCTGGCGCTGCGGTTGAAGGCCAGGGGTTTGTCGCTGCGGCAGATCGGGTCGCAGGTCGGCTGCTCGCACGAGCTGGTCCGGATCATCGCGGGGGGTGGCCCCAGCCGGCCGCAGCGCCGGATCGATCCCTGGGTGCCGGGGCCGGGCCGGCTGAAGTTGTGCGACCGGGAAGAGATCAGCCTCGGCCTGCACGCGGGTGAGCCGCTCACCGTGATCGCGGCCCGGCTGGGCAAGGCGGCATCGACGGTGTCGCGGGAGGTGGCCGGCAACGGCGGCCGCGGCGGATACCGGGCGTGGCGGGCCCATCAGCGCGCCCGCGAGCGCGCCCGCCGCCCCAAGATCTCAAAACTCGCGAGCCCCCGGCTGGCTGCCCAGGTTACCGAGTGGCTGGAAGCCTGGTGGTCACCGCAGGAGATCTCGGCCAGGTTGCGGATCGAGCACGCAGGCGATCCCATGATGAGGGTGAGCCACGAGACCATCTACCAGGCCTTGTACGTGCAGGGACGCGGCGAGCTGCGCCGCGAGCTGGCCCGTTGCCTGCGGACCGGCCGGGCGAAACGCCGCCCCCGGCACCGGCCGGAAAACACCGGCCGGATCAAGGACATGGTGATGATCAGCGAACGTTCCGCCGAGGCCGCGGACCGGGCCGTGCCGGGCCACTGGGAAGGCGACCTGATCATCGGCAAGGACTGCAAGTCAGCGGTCGGCACGCTCGTGGAGCGGGCCACTCGCTACGTCCTGCTGCTGCACCTGCCCGCGGGCCGCGGCGCCGAGGACGTCGAGGCGGCCATGCGCCAGGCCGTCACCACCCTGCCTGGCGAGCTGTTCCGTACCATCACCTGGGACCAGGGCAAGGAAATGGCTTACCACGCCCAGTTCACCATCGCCACCGGCATCCAGATCTACTTCTGCGACCCGCATAAGCCCTGGCAGCGCGGCTCGAACGAGAACACCAACGGGCTGCTCCGCCAGTACTTGCCCAAAGGCACCGACCTGTCAGCCCATTCCGCCGAAGACATCGCCCGAATCGCCCGCAGCCTCAACAACCGGCCTCGCAAAACCCTCGGATATATGAAACCCTCCGAGAAGCTCGCCGAGCTCCTTGCGCACACCGGTTGAATGCGCCCCGTCAAGGATCAAGTGAGGCTAGACACGGACAACGTCCGTTGTCGACGTCTTGTGGCGCGAGGTTTCCACTGGTCAGGCGGCTACTACGGCGCTAGCCGCAACCGGGAGTCCGGTAACACATGTTTATAGTTCCATTTGATGCTTTACATCGGGCATTCAGGCTGACCATCAATCAGGTCTCCCATCCCGAAGGTGGGTATCCCCACGGTGGCGGCGCTGGTAGTGCTGGCGGGCAGCCTGTCTGGTTACGCCGAGCCAGTCGGCGATCTCTGGCCAACCGATGCCTAGGCCGACGGCGTAGTCGATTAGGGCCGCGAGCTCCGCCTCGGCCTCCTGGCGTGCAATTTGGACGCGCTTGATCCGTTCAAGCACCTGGGAAGGGGACATCCTGGAAACCTGCTGAGCCGGGCTTGGCTGTTCGGCTGACGGTTGCCGATCCGGCTGTGCCTGCTTGACTCTCGGACTCGACGGGCGCTTCGACCTTCCCATGCCATCCATCATGCGGACGAGGTGTGACACCAATTCACCTTGCCCGGTGCATGCG
>Ga0210398_10006387_pt1 | contig 10843 bp, 9 predicted proteins | sample IncBWC4OmetaG_FD_161047 | JGI IMG/M metagenome (GOLD analysis project Ga0210398, IMG submission 161047) | Forest soil microbial communities from Barre Woods Harvard Forest LTER site, Petersham, Massachusetts, United States - Inc-BW-C-4-O | ecosystem: Environmental > Terrestrial > Soil >... | reverse complement strand
GCCCCCCCCCAGCCCCCTAGTTCTTTCGCACGTTCCGGAATGGGCCGGTGTCGAAGCGGGGTTCTTTCGGTAGTTCGAGCACACGCTCGGCGATGATGTTGCGCTGAATTTCGTCAGTGCCGCCCGCGATCGATACGGCGGGTACCGATACCAGAATTTCGGCGATGATTCCTTCCCGCGGGCTTTCGCGTCCAGTGAGCATCGCGTCTGTGCCCGTAATCAGCGTATGCACGCGGGAGCAGGCTCGCGCGACGTGACTGGCGGCGAGCTTTCCGAGCGAGCCTTCCGGACCCTGCGGCCGTCCCTGTTGCTGAGCGGCGCGCGCGCGGCGCGCAGTCCACTCGGCACTCTTGGCGAGGGTCATCAGCCTGGCTATCTCCTGGCGGATGTAAGGGTCCTTGTTGGCGCCCGTCTCCTTCGCGCGATCGATGATGAGGTCAACGCGGCCGGCGCGTTGCGGATACCATGTATAGGGCTGATTCGCTTTTTCGGTTTCGGCGCGCTCTTCGGCGTGTATCTTTCCGACCCGCGTCCCGCGCTTTGAAGGTGCCGGCAACCCGTCGGCGCCGCGGCGCTCGTGGGCGAGCGTCGTCATCGCCACCTTCCACCCTTCGCCGACACGCCCGACCAGATTCTCCTTCGGCACTTTCGCGTCGGTGAAGAACACCTGGTTAAACGACGCGTGACCGTTCATCTGCTTGAGCGGCTGCACGTCCACCCCGGGTTGCTTCAGATTGATGACGAAATACGAGAGCCCCTCGTGCTTCGGCGCGTCCCAATCGGTGCGGGCGAGCAACAGGCCATGGTCGGCATGATGCGCACTGGTCGTCCAGACCTTCTGTCCGTTGACGATCCAGAAATCTCCTTTCAAGTCCGCGCGGGTGGTGGCGCCGGCAAGATCGGAACCGCTGCCCGGCTCGCTGAAGAACTGGCACCAGGTATCTTCGCCGGTGAGAATACGGCGCAGGAACTTCTTTTTTTGCTGATCCGATCCATGCTCGAGCAGCGTTGCCGCGGCCAGCAATCGCACTCCGGAGTTAGCGGCGCGGACTGCGCCCACGTTGGCGAACTCCTCTTCCACCACTCGCGCCAGCGCGTGCGAAAGTCCGCGGCCGTACCATTCCTTCGGCCATTGCGGCATTCCCCATCCTGAATCAGCGAGTTTGATCCGCCACTCCAGCAGCGACATATCAGGATCCCAATTGGCCGCCAGCCATTCGCGCACTTCGGAACGCACCTCCGCATCGCTGACCGTGCTCATCGCTCAACTCCCCAACGTTGCATCAAGAGTTCCCGGTGATAACTCGGTTGACCGAGGAACACCTCAGAGCTTTTGGCTCGCTTGAACCAGAGATGCGTGTCGTTGTCCCAGGTAAATCCGATGCCGCCATGAATCTGAATACATTCGGCTGCAGTATGGAGGTACGTTTCGGAAGCGGCAGCTTTCGCAAGACTGGCGAGCGCAGGCCACTCGGGATCGCCGGCCGCGACAGCTTGAGCTGCGTAGTAGGCCGCCGATTTGGCCAGCTCCAGGTCCAGCAGCATATCGGCGAGCTTGTGCTTGATCGCCTGGAACGAGCCTATGGTCCGCCCGAACTGCACCCGCAGCTTCGCATAGTTTACCGCCGAGTCGAGCAGGGCCTGGGCGCCGCCCACCATCTCGTTGGCCAGCGCGATCGCCGCCCGATCGAGAGTACGGAGGATTGGCTCTGCGCCATTATCGAGGCTGCCGAGCAGGTTCGCATGAGCGCCGCGAAAATCGATGCGCGCGACCTTGCGAGTCGGATCCATAGACTCCAGAAGGCGTCGTTCCACGCCGCCAGCATTCGCGTCGAGCGTGAACAGCGCCAACCCCTCGAGGCCGGTAGTCTTCCCTGCACGTGCGGCGACAACCAACAGATCCGCAACGTGGCCGTCCACGACGAAGCTTTTGACTCCGTCGAGACGGTAACCGTCCGAATCGGGAGTGGCGACAACCTTGATGGCTGCTGGATCCCAATTGCCATCGGGCTCGGTGATTGCGAGCGTCGCGATGCGTGCCCCTTTTGCGATCTCCGGCAACAGGGCAGATTTCTGCATTTCGGTGCCAGCACTCAGAATCGCATTGGCAGCAAGCACGGCCGAGGAAAAATAAGGAGCGCACAGCAGCGCGCGGCCAAGTTCCTCCGTAACGATGCAAAGCTCCACCATGCCAAACCCTGCGCCACCATATTGCTCGGGTATGTGGATGCCGGGCAGCGCCAGATCCTCGCTAAGTTGGCGCCACACCGCGGGATCGTAACCCTCGGCAGTCGCCATCAGGCGCCGGACCTCGGTAGTTGGAGATTTGTCGTTTAGAAATCGCCGAACCGCCGAACGGAATTGATCCTGCTCGTCGGTGAAAGCGAACTGGATTCTGCGGCCGGACGCCGATGTCGATTGGTGAGACGTGCTCATGATGCCTCCAAAGGTGCTCCCAGAGACCCTCGCGCCGCAAGAGATCACATATTAAGCCGGAGGCCCCGGGGTTTCGTCCTGAACGGCAATGGGATCATGAGCGGAAGGCAAACAGTCCGGCATCCGGATCTCGCCGTCTTCCAATCGAGGCGGAAATGAGTTGCGCGGCGAGCATCGAAAACGTGATTCCGTTGCCCCCATAACCCAGTACGGCGTAACAACGCGGGTACCCTGGAATGGGACCGATGCTTGGCAGCCCGGTTTCGCTCTGACCGAACGAAGCTGTCCATGCGAACTGTGCTCGCGAGTCGACCTTCGGCAGCAGCCTAGCCAGCTTATTCTCAAGAATTCTTGCCTTTGCGCCGAGCTTGGCGTCGCGTTCGGGCTCGTCGGTGAATTCTTCATCTTCGCCGCCACAGATGATGCGTCCGTCGATGGTGGCGCGCACATAGAGGTATGGGTCTTTCGCTTCCCAGATGAAGCACTCGCTCGGCCAGAGATGTTTGGGTTGTGGCTTTGTGGCAATCACCCAAGTCGAAGCGACGCTGTGTCCATGAGCAGGCACGATTTTCGGCAACTCGTAACCTGTGCAGAGCACGATTTGTCGAGACTCAATCGTGTAGCCATCTTTCGTCACCGTCAATGCGGCGCGTTTCCCTGATTGGATATTGACGATCTCGTGGGGCGCGAAAAGCCGTGCGCCGAGCTGTTGAGCTCGTCGGAGGAATCCTGAGGCGAGGGCCCGCGGATCGGCGGCTACACTTTCGGCGCTCACAATCGCCGCCGCTCGAGACAAGTCGAAGCGATCGCGGAGCTCACGCCGGTCGAGATACTGGCTGGGCAATCCGAGTCGCACACGGGCACGAACCTCTTTGGCGATTCCCCGCGCATCGAGAACATCCCCCGCCAGATAAACCGACGGGCGCAGGCTCATCGAAGCATGAATCCTCTCGTCTCGGGTCAGTTTGTAAAGCGCGTCAAGCGCAGCTTTGGATCTCAACCACGCACGCTCGGCTGGCCGGATCCCGATCTCGCGCTTCAGGTGAATCAACGGAGTGTCGATCTCGAATAATAGCAGAGCAGTGCTTGCAGGTGTGGACCCCATCAACAGTCCACGCCGATCGATCACCACAACCTTATGACCCTCTCGCACGAGCGAATAAGCGATCAGCGCCCCACTGATTCCAGCACCTACGACGAGGATATCCGTCTTTAGATCTCGCTCCATATGCTGGGTGGCCGGTGTGCGACGCGGATAAGCCGTCCAGACAGGTATGCCGCACCGCAGATTCTTTTTGGCGGTTAAACTCATATCTTTGAACTTGTGGAATGAACCGCAGACGGTCCGTTTATCGAGCAATCCGACGGTCAGCGTGCTGGAACTATGTTTTGGTTGACCCTGAAGAAGTTCTGGGGATCGAATTTGCGCTTGATCAGTGAGAGTCGTTGGTACTTGTCTCCATAAGCGGCGCGGACTCGAGCTTCGCCCTCGTTTTCCAGATCGTTCACGTACACTGCGCCGGTCGATAGGGGCTCCATTGCGCGATAGAACTCCTCTACCCAGTCCCATGACTTCCGCCGTCCAGTCGCCTTGCGCCAATAGGAATGGACCCAGTACTCGAAGCCGATGCGTCGAAAACCAAAAGCATTGTCGTGAGACCTCGCACACCACGGTCCGTGCCAGTACATCATCGTTATCCCGCTCGCTTCATGCGGCGCATTCGAAGCATGCTCGATGATAGTCTCGATAACATCGTCCGAAAGCGTCTTAAAGTGGCCTGCTCGTCGATGGCTTGCGTTCTCTCCTTCAGGCACATCGAAGCTGGCTCTCTGCTCATCGAGATACGCCTTCGGCTTAATCTTATCTTCGAACGGCCGCAGATACTTGCGGAGCGGACGGATGACTCGTTCTCCCTTTTCCTTATCGCCCATCCAAACAACTTTGACGTCGAGCATCCGCTCGCCCGGATGGGGTAACACAGCAGCGATCAGAAATAGTTCGGAGGGAATTGTAGGCGCAAAGCTATCCAGGAAGTGTAGAACCTTTCGGGCCTGCCGAATCGGATACCTCAGACTACCGGACAGAACTGTTTCGATTGGATGGAGTTTGAATTCAACCGACGTCGCGATTCCGAAATTCGCCCCGGCACCGCGCATCGCCCAGAACAGATCGGAGTTCTCCCCTGCTTTGACGGTTATGGCCTTACCATTTGCAGTTACAACTTCAAGACCCACAATGCTGTCGCATCCATAGCCAAACTTGGGAGTGAGAGAACTCTCGCCTCCACCAAGTGAGTAACCTGCTACACCGACTGAAGGACACGAGCCGAGCGGCACCGCCATCCTGAATGCCTGCGTAAGACAATCAAGTTCGCCGGCAATGATTCCCGGCTCGATACGAATTGTCTCGTGAGCGGGATCGATCTGAGCGCGTTTCATGGCCGACAGATCGATGACCATTCCGTCGTCGCACACACCATGACCTGCAAAACTATGTCCGCCCGATCGAACTGCCGTCAGCAAGCTTCTGTCGCGAGCAAATTCAACCGCGAGTTGTACATCCTTCGGGGTAGCGCACCTGACAATAATTGCTGGATGCTTATCGACTGCATGATTGCTGACGCGCCGAAGTTTGGCGTAGCTGCGGTCGCGAGGTAGTACGATCTCGCCGGTTAGAGACTTGGCAAATGTCGCGATGCCGGAAATACTCATCTGATGTTTGGCGGCATCGCGATAGTCGGCCCTAGCCTGCTTCGCGCCCCCAAAAGCGCAGCTTGCGACATTCCTGGATAAACCTGGCAGCGTCCTTGGCGCTTCCAATCGCGATAAACCCGTCGTCGAATTTATCGACACCAAGCACTTTGGATAGGAATGGTTTGGCGGCGTCGGAATAACCGATGAACTTGGAATGAGCAAACGCGTCGGCGGCAAAATCGCGGGCTGCCGGATCGTTCGCCAGCATGTTAGCTCCGTCTTTGGAAACCAGTAGTGCGACGGCGTCGTAGAGCACGGAAGGGCCGCCGGCGATTTTCTGCTTTGCAGGTATAGTCGAGCCGTCGCTCGCCTTGACCCCGGCGATCGTCGGTGCGATGAACTCGTAGCTTGCCCCTTCCTTGTCGAGCCCCTTCTTCACTGCGGCGACGACCTCGCTATCGACGCCGTCGGTTACCAGCATCCCGACTTTGCGGCCTTCGAAAGTCTCGTGAACATTCAGCAGAATACTGAGCGCCTTCGACGGTTTCAGATCGGTGCGGGTTGGCTTGGCAGCGTCGGCCTTCGTCGGCATTTCTTTGAGACCCAGCCCCTTTGCGACCTTGTCCGCGAGTCCATCATCAACATTCATTAGATGCGACACCATCCGCGCTCGAATATCGGGCCGCTCCACCTTGCTCAGCTCGAAGGCAAATGAGTCTGCGATGTGAGTCTGCTCGATTGCGGTCTGGCTGATATAGAACTGGCGCGCCTGACTATAGTGATCCGCAAACGATTCGGAACGAGCGCGTAGCTTGGGACCTTCTTCTTCAGCAGGATAGGAGTGAAAGCCCCTATCGGGATTCTCACGCGGTCCCGCTTCAGCGCCGGGCCATGAATTAGGTTCATAGTTCACCCGATTCTTGGGATTCACCATCGCCATGTGCCCGTCCTGTTGAAGCGTCCGGAAAGGGCACTTCGGCGCATTGATAGGAATATTCGTAAAGTTCGGACCGCCCAGCCGCGAGAGTTGGGTATCGAGATACGAAAAGTTGCGGCCTTGAAGCAGAGGATCGTTACTGAAATCGACACCGGGCACTATGTTAGTGGTGCAGAAGGCGACCTGTTCCGTCTCGGCAAAAAAACTATCGACGCAACGATCGAGGACCATACGGCCCACCTTGCGGATTGGTACGAGTTCCTCAGGGATGATTTTGGTCGCGTCCAACACGTCGAATGGAAAGTCGTCCGCGAATTTCTCGTCGAAGACCTGTAGCCCAAGCTCCCATTCCGGAAACTGACCTGAATGGATCGCTTGCCACATGTCGCGGCGGTGGAAATCCGGATCGGCGCCGTTGATCTTCACAGCTTCGTTCCAGACAACAGATTGCATGCCGAGCTTGGGTTTCCAGTGAAATTTTACGAAACTCGAGTCTCCTTTGGCGTTTATGAGGCGAAAAGTATGAACTCCGAATCCTTCCATGAAGCGAAACGAACGCGGGATTGCGCGATCGGACATGATCCACATCGCCATGTGAATACTTTCCGGCATCAGCGATATGAAATCCCAGAAATTATCGTGAGCGGTTTGCGCTTGCGGAAAGCCGCGGTCGGGCTCCTGCTTTGCGGCATGGATTAGATCGGGAAACTTGATCGCGTCCTGAATAAAAAATACCGGGATATTGTTGCCGACAATGTCCCAGTTGCCTTCCTTGGTGTAGAGCTTCACCGCAAAGCCACGCACATCGCGCGCGAGATCGGGCGATCCTTTATTGCCCGCTACAGTTGAAAATCTCGCGAACAAGGGAGTCTTTTCTCCTGCTCGCTGGAAGATGTCGGCTCGTGTGAGGCTGGCGAGAGATTGGTAGTTTTCGAAATAGCCGTGTGCACCGAAGCCGCGAGCATGAACGACTCGCTCCGGAATCCGTTCATGATCGAAGTGGAAGATCTTTTCGCGAAAGTGTGAGTCCTCCATTGCGGTCGGTCCGCGCGCCCCAATCCTGAGAGAATTCTGATCGTCGGCAACCGGCGTTCCCTGCTGAGTCGTCAGCGCTGGGATGCCATTCCCTGCGACCTGATGAAGTTCACCGCCCGTTCCGTTCCGCTCTTTGTGTTCATTCGATTCCGCGGGTTTGCGCTTGTGGCTAACTGTTTTCTTGGCCATGTCGCTTCCTCTTTTATTTTATAGAGAGGTGTTCGTTCTGCTTGATTATAAAAGCTGCGCTCGGGCAACGCGGACATTGGTTTGAGAGACGCGACACAGCCAAACGCCCTCCAGGCAGAGCGCGGCAAAGAAAAGGCACGCGTTGGCTTCACCATGAAGGCATGTACGCCAAGCGTGCCGTCGGTACCGTTGAGCCCGACTATTTCAGTCTAGTATTTCTGCGATTTGAGGCGACTAAAATTTGTGCCAAGGGGAACAATTCTGATCGGTTCGAATTAGCGCTTCGCCGCATGGGAGGCGATGGGTTGGACACCGGCCCCGCTGATCATATCGCTGACGCCAGAGAGATACGTACCAGAGAAACGGGTATGACGATCTACGTCGTCTGCTGTCAAGCGCACGCCCGGACAGTCTTCAGACAGCCAGCGCGAAGTAACCTCGTCTGTCAGACGGTGAAATGTGAAAACCGAAACGTGAACAGCATACCACCGACCGGCAGAACTCTCATCGACAAAACTGCGCGCGCATATGCGGCAGGTCTGCTGAGCGAGCGGCTTCCCCGGAGCGATTTCGAGGCGACGGCTGATCCAGTCGTGCGTATTCCAGAAAGAGGCATTTGCTTCCATACACTTACTCCCACCACAATTTCGAAGAACAAGTATTGGTCGAGACGCGATATAAGGGAACCGCATTCCCGTTCTCTGGAGGACAATCTCGACAGATTGGATCGAGGCCTAACGACGACTCTGCACACGCTTTCAGGGGTGACGGCTAGGAACAATTTACCACCTTACTGACGCACCGCGTTGAACTGTAGCGTAGGACGCGGCGGCAATTTGCGTAGATTGAGACCTAAAGGAACAGGGCCGCAGGCGCGGTACAATCGCCAATTACCGTAGCCTCGGTTGACGCTTTGAGATGCGGCCTGGCTCTGGCGGGTCGTCGGCCTTATTTCCCCATCGTCTCGATCGTACAAACCATTACCCACAGGAAAGGTTACGCTGCGGCAGGGGCCGGTGTGAGCAGACTTCAACCTTGACGGCATCAACTTGACACTGTCAAGTTTTCGCGCCTATGCTTTTTTATAACATTTCGAGGAGTTCGCGATGGAACCTTCAGAATACGTCGCCCCGGACGGGTCGTGGATTCAGCCTGAGATCTTTTCCGACCCTGCTCTCTATGAACTCGAGAAGACGCGCGTGTTTGGACGATCGTGGCTGCTGCTCGGGCATGAATCGCAGTTGCCAAGGCCCGGATCGTTCCTGCGCACGTTCATGGGCGAGGAGTCGGTGCTGCTGACGCGCGACCGCGACGGCCGCCTTTGTGCCCATCTAAACGCCTGCCGTCATCGCGGCTTCCAGGTGTGCCAGGAGGATCGCGGGACCGCGCATCGATTTCAGTGCCGCTATCACGGCTGGACCTACGACAGCGATGGCAGCCTCGCGGCCGTGCCTGGCGAAGCGTCCATCTACTATAAAGAAATCGACAAGCAGAAATGGGGATTGGCGCCCGTCGCGCGAGTTGCCACTTACAAAGGTCTGATCTTTGGCAATTTCGATCCCGACGCTCCCAGCCTGGAAGAATTTCTCGGCGAGATGGCGTGGTACCTCGACGTGATCCTCGATCGGCGCGCTGGCGGGACCGAGCTGATCGGCCCGCAGCGATGGCGCATCGCGAGCAACTGGAAAGTCGTGGCGGAAAATCACTGCGGAGACGAATATCATATCGGCTTCGCCCACGGCTCGGTCTTCCCGCCTGATCTCGGCGCCAATCGCGCCACGCCGCTCCCGTTCGCGCGCGAGATTCGTCCGGCACTCGGTCATGGCCTCGGCGCAAATATCTTTCCCGATGAAATGTCTCCCGCGGAATTCTTGAATCAGAGCCCCGCCGCCGATGCGCCCGCTGAAGTCCGCGACTACCTTCTTCGCACACAGGACGAGGTCGTCGAACGTCTGGGCAAGCAGCGCTCATGCATCGTGCTCATACACGGCGCAGTGTGGCCGAATTTCGGGATGGTGCCGATTGTGAACACGCTGCGCGTCATCCATCCCAAAGGCGTCGACGAAGTGGAAATGTGGTCCTACAGTCTGGTCGATCGCGATGCGCCGCCGACGGTGAAGGCCTGGATTTCCACCCTGGCGACTCGCACCTTCGGACCCGCGGGCAGCTTCGAGCAGGACGACGCCGCCAATTGGACTGCGGTGACGCGCTCCAGTCATGGCACCCAGGCGCGCAAGCATCGGCTCAACTTGCAGATGGGTCTTGCGCACGAGGAGCGATCGGATCGCGTGCCGGGCGAACTCGGCCTTACTGCGAGCGAGATCAATCAGCGAGGCTTCTACTTGCGATGGATGCGCGACATGTTCGGAGGTGCGTGCCGATGAATACCAGCATGGACGGCGAAAATCTCACCCTGCTGATTCGAGTCCAGCAATGGCTCTATCAGGAGGCGCAGATGCTCGACGAGCGCCGCTTCGATCTGTGGATCGGCCTGCTCGACACCGATATCCGCTATCGAATCCCGAGCCGCGCCTATATCCGCCAGGGGCACGTAAAGGATTTTTCGACGTGGTCGGTGGATCGCGAGCTGGAAGCGCCCGACACGCTCCCGTTGATCGATGATGATTTGCGCGCTCTGCGCAGCCGAGTCGAACGTCTTCAAACCGGTATGGCATGGGCAGAGACGCCACCCTCGATGACTCGTCGGCTCATCAGCAACGTCATGATCCAAGCGGTGGACGAACTGGGACGCCTGTCGGTCGTCAGCACAATCTTCCTGCACAAGGTGCGCGGCGACAGCCGTGTTCTGTTCACGGCCGAGCGGCGCGACAGGCTGGTTCCCACTGCCGAGGGCTTCCGCTTGCAGGAACGCTACGTCGTCCTCGACGACGTGGTTCTCGCGTCGGAGAATCTGTCGGTCCTTTTCTGAGGGATTCGTTTGGTGGTCGCGCCGGCGTGGCCAAATATTTCCGGGCGGTGTCGATGAACGACGTTATCGACACTCCGGGCAAAGTCCGATTGAGCGGACCATCGAGCCACAAAGTCGCAACGCCGTGCGCCGCGGCCCACAGCGCGTTCGCGACTTCGATCAGCCGAGGGTCGTTTAGAGCGACGCGCGGATGGCATTCCGACAGCGTGTCGACCAGCCGCTGGAATGTCAGCGTCGCCGCCGCTCCAGTCTCCGGATGGCGCCGCATATTGACCAGCTCGGGCCGGAACATGACGCCGTAATAGACCGGGTTCTCGATCGCGAAAGTCATGTACGCGCGGAGCAGATTGCGCAGGGCTTCGGGCGGCCGTTTGCGGCGATACCGGGTGCGGGCATCAACCAGCCGCGCGTCCAGTTGTATGAAACCCTGATGTGCGATTGCTGCCAGGATACCCTCGCGGTTCGTGAAGTGGTGATAGGGCATCTGATGACTGACGCCCGCCCGCCGCGACATTTCGCGAAAACTTAGCCCACCAAGGCCGTGCTCACCGATCAAGCGAACGCTCTCATCCACGAGCCTCTTCTTGGCCTCAGCCGCTTTCATCGCCGATGCTCCGCCTTTC
>Ga0210398_10006386_pt1 | contig 10843 bp, 5 predicted proteins | sample IncBWC4OmetaG_FD_161047 | JGI IMG/M metagenome (GOLD analysis project Ga0210398, IMG submission 161047) | Forest soil microbial communities from Barre Woods Harvard Forest LTER site, Petersham, Massachusetts, United States - Inc-BW-C-4-O | ecosystem: Environmental > Terrestrial > Soil >... | reverse complement strand
CGCATCAATAATGAACGGATCGCGCTTCCACTTCCACCACGGTCCCTTCGGCCGGCCGGGCAAATAGAGCGCATCGCGGCGCTTGAGCATAACGCCTTCGACCGCCGCGGCATCGGCGCCGGCGCCGGCGCCTGCGGCCGACGGGTCTTTCCGCGCCGCCGCAAGCTCATCCCAGCTGGCAAAGCCGATCGTCGGCGACAGGTCGACCCGCGAGTCGCCGAGCCGCGCGATGAAATCTTCGAGCCGGGCACGGCGTTCGACAAAGGGCACTCCCCGCAAATCCACCTCGCCGTCGGCAAGGAGATCATAGGCGCGCAAATGCGCGGGAAATTCAGCGAGGAGCTTTGGCGTGACGGTTTTGCGATTGAGCCGCTGCTGCAGCACGTTGAATGACTGCACGCGGCGATCGCGCATGATCAGGAGTTCGCCGTCGATGGCGCCGGGCAGGTGCAGCGCCTCAAGAAGGTCGGGAAAGCTTTTGGAAATATCCTCGCCGGTGCGCGAATAAAGCCGCGCGATGAGATGACCTCCATGCTTGTTGTCCGCATGCCCGGCGACCGCTTGCACGCGAATGCCGTCCCATTTCCATTCCGCTATGAACTCCGACGCGTCGAGGTTTTGCAGATCGGCATCGTCGAGTGCATGCGCCAGCATGGGCGGGCGGAACGGCGCCGGATCGCCGCTCTCGGGCCTCTCGGCGCGGCCTTCGAGCCACGCAAAAAGCTCGCGATAGGGCGGCACGAGGCCGGGCCAGATCAACTCGATCTCGTGCGCATCTTTGTCGGCCAGCGCGGCGACGGCGGCTTTGGCCAGCCGCGCCGAAACGCCGATGCGCAAACCGCCGGTAACGAGCTTGATCAACGCCCAGCGGCCGGTCTCGTCGAGCGCATCGAGCCAGCGCGCCAGTTGCTGCGGCAACTGTGCCTTGCCGAGCGTGGTGAGAGTTTCGATGACGGTGGTGAGGGAAAGCTCTCGGTTCCCTCCCCCGCTTGCGGGGGAGGGAAGGGAGGGGGCCTGCTGCGGCGAAGCTTGCACAAGCGTCAAACACTTGCCCCCTCTGGCATCGCTTCGCTCGCCGCCTCCCCCGCTTGCGGGGGAGGGAGGAGACCTGGGCCACATCAGCGCGACGGTTTCGGACAGGTCGCCGACATAATCGTAGGACAATTCGAACAGCACCGGATCGGTGCGCTCGGCGATCAGGCTGCGGATCAGCCCCGCTTTGGCGTGCGGAAAACTCAAGCTCCCGGTGAGCGCGGCGAGCGCCCAACCACGCTCCGGATCCGGTGTGGCGCGGAAATAGTCCGTCATCAGCCGCAGCTTGTTGTTGCGGCCGGGTTCATAGGCGAGACGGTCGAGTAGCTCGGCGAAGCGGTTCATGCGTCTCCGCCGTCATCGCCGCTACCGCCTTCATCCTCATCGCCATAGCCGACGATGTCGAGCGGCCGCGCTTTCAGTCCTTGCGTGGCGCACCAATGCACCAGCGCGTCCTCCTGGCCGTGCGTCACCCAGATTTCGCCGGCGCCGGTCGCGGCGATGGTCGCGGTCAGCCCGTCCCAGTCGGCGTGATCGGAAATGACCAGCGGCAGTTCGACGCCGTATTGCCGGGCGCGGGCGCGAACCCGCATCCAGCCGGAAGCGAAGGCAGTCAGCGGGTCGGGAAAGCGCCGCGTCCACACGTCTTTGAGCGCCGACGGCGGGCAGAGCGTGATGGTGCCGGCAAGCTCGGCTTTGCCGGCGCCGCGCACCGGTCGCAGCTCACCGAGCGCGATGCCGCGGCTCGCATAATAATATGTGATGGCCTCCATCGCGCCGTGCAGATAGATCGGCGCGTGATAACCGGCTTGGCGCAAAAGCGCGATCACGCGCTGCGCCTTGCCGAGCGAATAGGCGCCGATGAGATGCGCCCGCTCCGGAAACAGCGCGACCGAATGCAGGAGCTTGGCGATTTCGCCGTCGGCATCGCCGTGCCGGAACACCGGCAGCGCGAAGGTCGCCTCGGTGATGAAGACGTCGCAGGGCACGAGCTCGAATGGCGCGCAAGTCGGATCGCTGGCATTCTTGTAGTCGCCGGAGGCGACCACGCGAAGCCCCTCCGCCGCGACCGCGATCTGCGCCGAGCCGAGCACATGGCCGGCGGGGTGGAACGTGACTGTGACGCCGTCGAGCGTCACGCTCTCGCCATAGGCGATGGCCTGCGTCGCGCCGGCGAAGTTCGCGCCGTAGCGCAGCCGCATCAGATCAAGCGTCTCTTGCGTCGCCAGGACGGCGCCGTGGCCGGCGCGGGCATGGTCGGAATGCGCATGCGTGATCAGCGCGCGCTCGGCCGGCCGCGTCGGGTCGATATGAAAGCCGCCGCGCTTGCAGCATACGCCGGCCGGCGTCGGCACCAGGATGTCTTCGGGGCGCATTTCCATTAGATAAACCCCGCACGCCATTCCGGAAGCCGCACCGCATGACCGATACCGGCCCGCTCTTCGTCTCCTCGGGCGACCTGCTCGCCGACCGGCGCTACAAGGCGGCAATCGACCTGGCGTCGCGCGGCGATTTCCTCGCTGCCGCCGATATCCTGGCGCAGACGATCGAGCTGACGCCGAACTTCGCCACTGCCTGGTTCGCGCTCGGCGCCATCCGCGACCGGCTCGGCGACCGCGCCGGCGCCGTCGCCGCCTTCGAGCGGACCCGCGACGCGGATCCGCAGGATTATCACGGCGCGCGGCTGCAGCTTGCCCGCCTCGGCGCCGGCGAAGTAGCTCCGGCCATGACCGAGACCTATGTGCGCCGGTTGTTCGACCAATATGCCGGCCGCTACGACACCGCGCTCACCGAGCATCTGCATTATCGCGGCCCGGCGCTGCTGCGCGACGCGGTCGATGCAACGATGCGCGCCGCCATGCGGCCGATGCATTTTCGCGCCATGCTCGATCTCGGTTGCGGCACCGGGCTCGCCGGCGCGGCCTTCCGTCCCTTTGTCGACCGGCTGGTCGGCGTCGACCTGTCACCCGCGATGATCGCGCAGGCCGAGAGCAAGGGACTGTACGATCGCCTGGTGGCTGCCGATCTCGCTCGTTTTCTTGTCGCGGAAAGCACTGCGGCCGGACAATACGACCTCGCCATCGCCGCCGACGTCTTTGTTTACATCAATGATCTGGAGCCGATCGTCGGCGCGGTAGCGCGCGTTCTGGTGCCGGACGGCATTTTGGCCTTCACGGTGGAAACTCATTCCGGCGACGGCGTGAAGCTGTTGCCGACGCTACGCTTTGCTTACGGCGCCGAGCACCTGCGCGCGGTCGTCGCGGCGGCAGGTCTGACGCTAGTTTCTCTCGCTGCGGCAGCAATTCGCATCGAGAAGGGCGTTCCGGTCGATGGCCTTGTGGCGGTGGCCATCCGTCAGGCGTAGCTTTTGATGCTGTCCGCCACCGAATCGGCGACGTGCTCCTTGGTGATGATGCCTTTGACGTCGGCCTCGGTCGGCACACCTTTGCCGCCGACCACCACCGCCATGGCGCCGCCGCGCCGCCACATCCGCTTGATCACTTCGAAGGCGATGTCGTCCTCGCGCGCGATGGTGAAATCGCGTTGCGCCACATCGCCGAGCGTGACGCCGGTATAGGCATCCTCGAGGCCGCGACGCAGCGCGGTGTTGACGCGCAACACGCCGAAGATGCGGTTGTTGCGGCTGACGACGACATGCCTCATCGCGCCTTGATGCTCCGGCCGACGCAGGAAAGCGTCGAAGTCGGTCTCCGCCGGCAGGATCAAAACGTCGGTGTCCATGATCTCCTTGGCGTGGCGCACCAACAGCATGTTGGCATGCAGCGCCTTCGGGATCAGATGGCCGCGGGCGACGAGCTTGATGGTGTAGATGTTTTCCTTCGACAGCACCCGCCGCACGCCGATGGCGAGCGCCACGGCGAGGATCATCGGCATGACCAGCGCATAATCGCGGGTCATCTCGAAGATCATGGTGACCGCGGTCATGGCCGCGCCAGTGCCGCCAGCTACCATCGCCGCCATGCCGACGATGGCGAAATTGGCGATGCCGGCTTCCGGCAGCGGATGAATCAGGCTGACCAAGAGGCCGAAGGCGCCGCCGAGCGTCGCGCCCATATAAAGCGACGGCGAGAAGATGCCGCCCGACGCGCCCGAGCCGAGGCTGATCGAGGTCGCCGCGAGCTTGGCGACATAAAGGAGCGGCAGGATGGCGAGCGGCGCCAACTGGTTCGTCAACAAGGCCTGGATCGTGGCGTAGCCGACGCCCTCGACGTAATAATGCCCATAGAAATGAAACAGCGCGTACATCAAAACACCGACGAACAGCATGCCGATGGCATGGCGCAGATACGGGTTCTCGATCCACTCGAACGCGTCCTCGGCAGCCGAGAGGCCGCGCACGAAGCCCGCCGCGGCGACACCCATGACCGCGCCGAGGAGCGCATAGAGCCCGAGCGCGACCATCGACGACGGCGCATGACCGAGCGCCGGCAGGATCGGAACGGCAAACGCCGGCTGCGGACCGAGGAACCAGTTGCCGACAAAGGTGGCGGTGCCGGTGGCGAGCGCTACGGGAAGAAAAGTGCGCACGCTCACTTCCGGCATCATCAGCTCGATCGCGAACATGACGCCGCCGATCGGCGTGTTGAAGGTCGCCGCAATGCCGGCCCCGGCTCCAGCGCCGACCAGCGTGATGCGCTGCCAAGGATCGAGCCTTAGAATCTGACCGATGCTCGATCCGAGCGAGGCGCCAATCTGGATGATCGGCCCTTCACGGCCGACGGCCGCGCCGCTGCCGATGGAAAACGCCGATGCGATCGATTTGACGACGGCGACGATCGGCCGGATGACGCCTTCTTTGTAGTACACCGCGTCCATGACTTCGGGCACGCCGTGGCCGCGCGCTTCCGGAGCGAAATTTGTGACCAGCGCGGTGACCACCATGCCGCCGATGATCGGCGCCAGGATGATGAAGGGACCCCACGGGCCGGCCGCCGTGAATATATTGGCATCGTAATGGACCGAGAACGTACCGAGGAAAAACAGATTATGAATCGCGGCAATCAGGCCGCGAAAGAATATGGCGCCGAACCCGGTGATGAGCCCGGTGATCAGCGCGAGACATGACAGGAAGACGAGTCCGCGCTGCTGTTCCGGCGCGGGATCGGTCGTGGGCAGGGACATGATGGCGGCTCTTTAGCGTGCATAGTCCAGGACGTCCACCGCGTCGTCCCGCTCGACCAGGCGGCGCTCGCATGGCTAAGTGGGAACGTGGCTTTGCTAGAGAAAATCACACAGCTTCCGGACCGATTCACGCGCTGGTTCGCCAGCCGCGGCTGGACGCCGCGCCTGCACCAGTTGGAACTTCTGGCCAAGGTGCAAGCCGGCCACTCGGTCCTGCTGATCGCGCCAACCGGCGGCGGCAAGACGCTGGCCGGTTTTCTGCCGAGCCTGGTGGAGTTAAGCGGCCTCAACGCGCCGTCCGCCGCCGCTCCGCGCGCCGAACGAGCGAAGAGACTGATTTCCACAGGTCGTGACATACGCCGCGCCGGCGGGCTGCACACGCTCTACATTTCGCCGCTCAAGGCGCTCGCAGTCGATATTGCGCGCAACCTCGAAACGCCCGTTGCGGAAATGGGGCTGCCGATCCGCATCGAGACCCGCACCGGAGACACGCCGACGTCGAAGCGCCAGCGCCAGCGCCGCGATCCTCCGGACATTCTGCTGACGACGCCGGAGCAACTGGCGCTGCTGCTCGCATCCGCCGATGCGCCTTATCTGTTCGGCTCGCTCAAGCGGGTCGTTCTCGACGAGCTGCACGCGCTGGTGACCTTGAAGCGCGGCGATCTGCTCTCGCTCGGTCTGGCCCGATTGTTTCGCGTCGCACCCGATTTGACCAGCATCGGACTGTCGGCGACCGTCGCCGAACCCGAGGATCTTTGCCGCTTCATGGTGCCGCAGCGCGACGGCGCGGCGCGCGCCGATCTTATTCTTGCCGAGGGCGGTGCGGCGCCCGATGTCTCGATGCTCGACAGCAACGAGCGGCTGCCCTGGGCTGGCCATTCCGCGCGCTACGCGCTCGGCGAGCTTTACACGCTGATCAAGGCGCACCGCACCACGCTGGTTTTCGTCAATACCCGCAGCCAGGCCGAGGGCATTTTCCAGGACCTCTGGCATCTCAACGAGGACAATCTCCCTATTGCGCTCCATCACGGCTCGCTCGATGTGGCGCAACGCCGCAAGGTCGAAGGCGCAATGACGAGCGGGCGACTGCGCGCCGTGGTGTGCACCTCCTCGCTCGATCTCGGCGTCGACTGGGGCGATGTCGATCTTGTCGTCAATGTGGGGGCGCCGAAGGGCGCGTCGCGGCTGTTGCAGCGCATCGGCCGCGCCAATCATCGCATGGACGAGCCCTCGAAGGGCGTGCTCATTCCGGCCAACCGCTTCGAGGTGCTGGAATGCCGCGCGGCGCTCGACGCCATCGCGGTGAATGCGCAGGACACGCCGGCGCCGCGCATCGGCGCGCTCGACGTACTGGCCCAGCACGTTCTCGGCTGCGCCTGCGGTGAGCCGTTCCTGAGCGACGATCTCTACGCCGAGATGACCCTCGCTGCGCCCTACGCAACGCTGAGCCGGGCGGACTTCGACGCCGTGGTCGATTTCGTCGCCACCGGCGGCTATGCGCTCAAGGCCTATGAGCGCTTCGCCCGGATCAGGCAGAGCAAGGACGGCCGCTGGCGTATCGCCAATCCCAATGTAGCGCAGCGCTACCGGCTCAATGTCGGCACCATCGTCGAAGCCGACATGCTCAAAGTGCGGCTGGTCCGCTCGCGCGCTTCGCGGATCATTCCGCGCGGCGGCCGGCTCCTCGGCCAGGTCGAGGAGTATTTTGTCGAGACCATGGTGCCGGGCGACGCGTTCGTGTTCGCCGGCGAAATCCTCAAATACGAGGCGATCGTCGAGGACGAGGTCTATGTGTCGCGCGCGACGTCGGAGGATCCCAAGGTGCCCGCCTATGAGGGCGGCAAATTCCCGCTCTCGACCTATCTGGCCGATCGCGTGCGCGGCATCATTTCCGATCCGCGCGCCTGGCGGCAATTGCCGACGCAAGTCTGCGAGTGGCTCGAGATCCAGCAATGGCGCTCGCAAATGCCGGGCCGTCGCGAGCTCTTGGTGGAAACCTTCCCGCGCGCCAACAAGCATTACCTGGTCTGCTATCCGTTCGAAGGCCGGCTCGCCCACCAGACGCTCGGCATGCTGTTGACGCGCCGGCTCGAGCGCGCGCGGTTAAAGCCGCTGGGTTTTGTCGCCAACGAATATGCGCTGGCGGTCTGGGGCATCGGCGATATCGCGGCGCGTATTGCCGGCGGCGAATTCTCGCTCGCCGCCTTGTTCGACGAGGATATGCTCGGCGACGATCTCGAAGCGTGGCTCGCCGAATCGGCGCTGATGAAGCGCACATTTCGTACTTGCGCGATCATCGCCGGCCTGATCGAGCGGCGTTTCCCGGGCCAGGAAAAATCGCGCCGGCAGGTCACCATCTCGACCGATCTGGTCTACGACGTGCTGCGCAGCCATCAGCCCGATCATGTGCTGTTGCGCGCCGCGCGGGCCGATGCCGCCACGGGCCTCCTCGACGTGCGCCGGCTCGGCGAAATGCTCTCGCGCATCAAGGGCCGAATCGTCCATAAGGCGCTGGATCACGTCTCGCCGCTGGCGGTGCCGGTCATGCTGGAGATCGGCCGCGAGGCGGTTTATGGCGAAGCAGCCGATGCGCTTCTCGCCGAGACCGAGGCCGAACTGGTGAAGGAGGCGATGCAGTGAGGGATAGTGTTTCGCCCGCGCATTCTCGCATAAGCGGGAATCCATTGGCTGAATCCGCGCTTTCGCACGTCCAGGAGGACGATCACATCATCACCCTCGCCGGCGTGACACTGGTCGCCGATGCGGCGGGCGCGCTGTTCTGGCCTGATGAAAAATTGCTCGCGGTCGCCGATCTGCATCTGGAAAAAGGCTCGGCCTTCGCCGCCCGCGGCGTGCTGCTGCCGCCTTACGATACGGCAACGGCCTTGGCCCGGCTCGCCGGGCTCATCGAGCGTTACGCACCGCGTCTTGTCATCGCGCTCGGCGACAGTTTTCACGACGGCGACGGGCCGGCGCGAATGCACGATGTCAGCCGCGCCGCGCTCAAAGCGCTGCAGCGCGGCCGCGACTGGCTCTGGATCGCCGGCAATCACGATCCCGATCCGGCCGATGATATCGGCGGGCGGTTCGCCGATGTTTTGGCCTTCGGCGCGCTGACGTTTCGTCACCAACCGTCGCCGCAACCAAGCGACGGCGAAATCGCCGGGCATCTGCATCCGGTGGCGCGCGTCGCGCGGCGCGGACGCGCGGTGAGCCGGCGCTGTTTCGCCGGCGACGGACGGCGACTCGTCATGCCGGCCTTCGGCGCCTATGCCGGCGGGCTGAATGTCCGCGACCGCGCCATCGTCTCTTTATTCGGTGCGCTGTCTTTCACCGCGCATATGCTGGGCACCGGCCGGCTTTACGCCGTCCCGGCCGCGCGCTGTCTCGCCGATTGAATTTCTAATTGAGCTTGGGTTCGAGCGGGAGCGGTTTGGCCGCGATCACCCGCGATCGGGTATTCGCGGCATGCTCCGGCGCATCCCAGCCGCCCGGCGGCGCTTTGGCGTTGACGGCGTCTTCCGGCTGCGGCTCGGCGGACCACTTTTGTACCGCAAGTTTTGCCGCCTCGAGCGTTTGCGCATCGAGGTGAGCCGCGACTTCGTCGCGCTTCTTGGCCGCGTCGCCGTCGCCCTTGCCGGCCGCCAGCGCAAACCACTTGTAGGATTCCGCGTAATTTTGCTCCACGCCGATGCCGCGGGCGTAAAGAATGGCAAGATTGTATTGGCTGTCGGTAATGCCGCGGTCGGCGGCCTTATGGAACCATTGCGCGGCGGCGCGGTAATCGGCCGGCCCGTTGATGCCCTCGGCATAGAGCACCGCGAGATTGTGCATCGCCTTGGCGTTGCCCTTCGCGGCGGCGGCGGCATAGAGGTCGCGCGCCACGGCGAGGTCCCGCTTCACCGCAATGCCTTTTTCGTAAAAGGCGCCAAGCCGGAATTGCGCCGGCGCCAGTCCTTGCTTGGCGGCGAGTTCCAGCCAGCGCACCGCTTCGCCGTCGCTTTGCGGGACGCCACGGCCGTCGGCAAAACGGTTCGCGATCTCGAATTCGGCCGCAGCATCGCCGGCGATAGCCGCCGCACGCAATTTCGGTCCGCCGATCGTCGCTGGCAGCTTGCCGCTCACCATCGCCGGCGCCGCCGGAGTCTGTTCCAGCGCGATGCTCGCCGGCGGCTGTGCCTGGTACGGCGGTGGGACGCGACGCGGCAGTGAGCCGGTGATGTCTGCGGAGTACGGCAGCGACGACTGGCGTTGTGGAACGGGCGGCGCGGCAGCCGGCGGAGCGGGCATCGCGCTTGGCGGCACAGTCGGCGCCGGGCCCAATGATGCCCCAGGCGTTGACGCGGATGGCGTGGTGGGCGTTGTGACCGGCGCAGTCGGGGACTGGGTGCCGGGAACCGGCAGGATCAGCGGTCCCGATTGCGGTGCCGTCTTCGACGAATCCGATTCCGGCAAGACCGCGGGCGGCGCCGCCCCTTGAGCCGGCGCAGCCGGCGGCGTGTCCGGGCTGTTGTTGGGAGTGGCGCGATCCTGGAACATGCGCAACGCCACATGCAGGAAGACGCCGGCGATCAGCACTGCGGCTCCGGCAACAATGAGCTTGCGCAGGCGAGAGGGTTTCTCCGCTTGCGAGGCGCCGATCGCCGCGCTCTCACCACGTGCTTGCCGCTCGGACGGCGCCGCGGCGGCGGCTTGCGCCGCGCGCCGGGCTGCGGCGATGAAGTTCGGCTTGGCGCCCTGCTCAGGGATCGCGGGAGCTTTGACGAAGTCGACCGCGGCTTCGGACGCCGCGATGCGTTCGGCGGCCGACGGCATGGCGCGTTGGCCGGCTGCGGAGCCCGGCTCGAGGGGATGATCGGGCGGCAAATGCGGATCGATCGGGGTGCGGGCGGTGCTGCCGCGCCGCGCCGCGGTGTCAACGAATGCCGATGTCGATGTCGCCATCGCAGCGGGCGGCTCCGCGATAGACCGAGATGCCGGCGTCGCTACGGCCTTGGCCTCGGCCGGCGCAGCCGGCTTCGCCCGACGATCCGGGGCGGGCTCGCGTGCGGACTCTTTTGCCGGTGCTATTGCGGATTCTTTTGAAGGTTCTTGCATCGCTTGCGTATCGGCTGATGCGCTGGCGCGGCTCGTCCCGTCATGTATCCCGCTTTCGATCATGGCCAAGCGATCGACCACGTGCTCGACGGTGCCGTGCACGGCTTCGAGCGAATCCTGGGTGCGTTGTTCGCTGCGTTTGATCTCGGCAACGTCGCGCGCGATGGCGTCGACCGGCTTACGCGGCATGGCCGCAGCCGCTACGCCGTTGCCGCCACGGATCTGATCGATATGCACCAGCAGATCGGCGATCCCGCGCTCGACCGCTGCAAGATTGCCGAACCGCGCGTCGGAGGCGTCGAGCCGCTTGATCAGTTGGGCGATACGATCTTCCAGCGCGCCAAGCGCGGCGTGATCGGTATGGGTAAGCTGCACCCATTCGAGCTTTTCGATCAGTCCGGAGAGAAGCTTCTCCAGTTCCCCGGGCACGGCGCGGCCCGCTTCATTCGAAGCGGTGAGCGCGTTGGCGAGCGTATCGATGCGGCTCTCGAGCGCGGAAACCGCCTGGCCGCTGGCCGCGCTACTGGCGACGACGTCGACCTTGGCGGCGAGTAAACGCACGTCTTCCGCC